>TARA_R110002074_G_scaffold352962_1_pt1 | contig 327717 bp, 297 predicted proteins | sample TARA_R110002074 | Tara Oceans TARA_R110002074 (sample SAMEA4397215) | marine metagenome | biome: Polar Biome; feature: [MIX] marine epipelagic wind mixed layer (ENVO:01000061); material: water (ENVO:00002006), including particulate matter (ENVO:01000060) such as... | depth...
GTGCGAAGCGTAGCGAAGCAATTTTAAATTGGATAGCTATGTCAAGTTTTGAACTAAAAACACACCAAATCGGAAGAGCCTACTCGCAACCTCATTTTTTTATCCTAAACAAAGGACTTAACAGCGGTAAACCACTCTCAAATCCTTGTCCTAACTGTTTTGTAGTAACAACAGTAACCGAAGAAGCAAAAAACACATTGTTTCACTTGTCGATGATGTTGCAAATTGGCGGTTTTTACGCCTACTATCTAAAAGGTAGTGTTATTCCGTTTATTTCCGTAGATGATTGCAGAAACACGCTTAAAAAAGGCTTAAAATCTACTTCAAATATTAATGAACAGATGCGAAAACACATCAAAGCGGTTGAGGTTATCAGTAAAAAGGAAAAGGAGTTACGAAATGTCATTGATAAAATGGCAGTTTTAAAGGTGGCATATATTCGTAATTGTTTCAAACTAATGCAAAATGAAGAAGTGTAACGCAAAGGCATCATAGAGCCTTAAAGCAGTAACAAAATGGCATTATTTTAGTTATATTAATAGTGCAAAATGGTTTAAAAAGCCATACCAAGTCCGTACCAAGTCCGAATGAAGTGTAATTTTAATTTATATATGTTATGGGTGTAATATCACAAGGAATCCTGGGCGGTGTATCAGGTAAAGTAGGAAACGTAGTCGGTGCATCTTGGAAAGGTATTGACTATTTAAGAATCAAACCTTCAAGCGTAGCAAATCCACGTACAGAAGGGCAAGTTAATCAAAGAAACAAGTTCACAGTTACTTTGGAGTATCTTCAACCGAATTTAGGCTTTATAAAAAAAGGGTACAAGTCTTATGCGGTACAAAAAACAGAGTTTAATGCTGCTATGTCTTATGTGTTAAACAATGCAATTACAGGGAGTGCCCCAAACTTTACTGTTGACTATACATTAGCATTATTAAGTAGAGGGAATTTATCTGGAGCATTAAACCCAGCAACTGATTTAGCAACAGCTGGACAAGTAGAATTTACTTGGGATGACAACTCTGCTGAAGGTAATGCAAACGCAACGGATAAAGCTATGGTGTTGGTTTATAATCCAAGTAAGAAAGAATCAATGTATATTATTGATGGTGCTGATAGAACTGTAGGTTCTCAAATAATCACGATACCATCAACCTATGCAGGGGACACAGTAGAGCTATTTATGGCTTTTATAACTGATGATGGAACACAAGTATCAAATAGTGTGTATTTAGGCTCTGGTACGGCAGCTTAATAAGTTTAAGTTTAGATACATATTACAAACCGCTTTTATTAATTTAGAAGCGGTTTTTTAATGCTTTTAGATCACTTCTTTTTATAAAGGTAAATGTTATACCTATGTTGTACCCTTTTTAAAATAACGGCTTAAAACCCTTTATTTATAAGGGTTATTTGCATTAATTAATATAATACATTGTTAGCACCAGTTTTTATTCCATTTTATAAATTCGTCAAACTTTTCAATCAGATTTTCAGGCTGACATTCAGTCCGCCATAATACTGGATTTTCGCTTTTGTCATTTATTGTATCCCAGTCTGAATACTCAAGCACAATTTCTTTTTCATTCATTTTTGTCTCAACGCTCAAAGTTCTTTGATAATTCAGTTTTCCATTTTCAGGTTTGCTTATTAATAAGCGTCCTAAAGAAGAACCAGGATAAAATTCAGATGAGTACTTTGAATTTTTTATATGATCAATTAAATCCAACACAGTTTCATTTGCCCATCCACCTTTAATTAAGTCAGCAAATCTTTCCGCTATTTTATTCCATTCCGAATAAAGCATTTCTGGACTATAAGTCAGTTTTTCGTGATATGCGTTTATTGGATGTTTTTGCATTTTTCAAATTGGTGCTAACTCGTTATATAATAACTTTTATTGTCGATATACCGTAACTGTGTCAGGATATCGATAGTTTTTTATTGTCGTTATCCCGTAAAGATAATTGCTTTAACGCAAAATCCAATGGACTTTTTATGTCCTGTAAATCTTTTCTAGTTACATGGGTATATACCATGGTTGTCTCAGGCCTACTATGCCCCAATAATTCTTGAATATATCTAATATCAGTACCTTGCTCAAGTAAATGTGTAGCATAACTATGCCTTAAAGTATGGGGTGTAACATTTTTACCAATACCACTTGTTTTACAACTTCTACTTAAAAAGGCTCGAATAGATACAGGGCTATACTTACCTCCTTTGGGATTTTCTATAAAGTAAACTTTAGGTTTATAAGTGGCGTAATAGTTTTTAAGTAATGAAAAAAGACTCTCTGCAATGGTAACATAACGGGATTTTCGTCCTTTCCCATTTTTTATATGTAATTGTTTTCTTTCAAAATCAAAATCACTTAATTCTAGATTTATTAATTCTCCTATACGTAATCCAGAACCATACAACATTGCAATTACAACCCTATGCTTTAAATTTTTTGTAGAACTTATAAGTCGTAACACTTCTTCAACGCTTAAAACTATAGGTAACTTTTTATCCTTTTTAGGCATATGTATTTTTTCGGCATGAATCGAACAAGCAGGATAGAAATAGGCAAAATGCCTTAACCCACTTACCATTTGTCTATGAGTGCTTATACTATAGTTTAGTTTGCCAACTGCCCATTGTATATATAAACGCACATCATTTTCGTTTAATTCTTCTGTGGGTTTGTCTTCGGTAAATCGTAAAAAGTCCAATACAAAATTACTGTAGGTTGCAATGGTACTTTCACTAAAACGTTTTCCTTTTAAAAACTCTAAAAAGTGTTTGTAAATCTTGGTTTTATCTTGGGTTAAAGGGGAAAGCTTGTATTGTTGCCCTTTTTTTATCGGTGGAATATTTTCAGATTCGTCTTCTATCACTTGTAGCCCTCCTAGCTTGAGGTGCTTTTTAAATTTTCTAAGTCGTACTTCATCATAAAACATGTAGAAAGTGCGATGTGTTTTTGTCCAATAAACACCATCAAATTGTTTTATATATTCCTTAGCCTCAAAACTATAGGGAAACTTTATAGCCACACAACTTTTTGCTTTATGGGTAAATGGTTCTAAAGATATTGTCGTCATAGTTCCATAAAATTATAAAATCTATTTATTTAATGCTATTAAAAAAATACTTCAAATCAAAAATTCACAACTCCTACCGAAGTATTTCCAGGAATAGCGAAGTATCATGTAATAAACTGCCCTTCAATTCGACTTCGGGTCCCCATTGCTTGAACATTCGATAAGAACAAAGTACTGTTTGAGTTCGACAAAGTCGAACGAGTTGTGCACGTTCCGAATGGAAAGCATAATGGGTGAAGAAGAATTGACAGGCTAGACTTTCCTGCCTGCCGGCAGGCAGGTTTGTTCTTTTCCTGTGCTGAGCTTGTCGAAGTATCGCAATGAAAAAAGAACATAATCAACATGTAGTTTATAGATGCCTCCCCTTTAACTATAAGTTTATTGAGCTTGCCATCACTTAGCTTGTCAAAGTGTCGAAGGGTTGAACTAGCAAAGAAAAGGAACAAGAAACAAACCCATCACACCACCCCCAAAACCCTCAAACCAGTATTACTTTCCCCTTCCAGCGCATACAATTCCCCATCCACAGCTTGGTAAAATCGCAACTGGACCACAACAATAGCAGTACCCGCTTGGCTAGGTGCATCCACCGTTAAACTAATACTCGTTCCGGCAAAATCCGCATCCAAAACCAGTGGAGCACTCACCGCAAGCCCATCCTCCATAGTAGCAAAATCAAAATGCATCCGCCCCAACTGCAACCCAACATGGGTAGCACCCTCAGGAAACGGCACACGCTTAATAGTAAAATCTGTCACCGTAAAAACCCCTGTGCCAAAATCAAAATCCCAATCACCCCCCACAATACCCTTTACATCACAAGCGGGGCTATAATCAAACTCCCGCAACAACTTCTTCCCCATAGCAGTCGCAACCCCTCCAGCAACCCTACGTTGCCCCCGTACATTCCCAGTATCAAGATCCTTTAGTTTTGTAAATAGGGTCATCATACGCCCGTGTTGGCTGGTATCCTTCACCATCCCTAGCAAAGGTTTCAAAGCCAAACGGTAATGTTTCTTTACACTGCTACAATGTCCAAATTCACTTGCATTCTCCCGCACACGTTGCATACTAGCCTTGGTTTTTATCGCCTTCCCATTAAAACCTCCCCCAGCCTGCCGTACCACTGGTACCCCATTGCGGTAATAAAAATTCAACCCTCCTAGCGTTCCCGTAAACGTAATAAAGCTCTTTTGTTTTGCCATACCTATATTTTTATAGGGCCTGCCTAGTGTTTCAAGCCAAGCCCCTTTCGGTCTACTTCAGGTTTATAGCGTATATATAGCGTGTATAAAGCGTATATATAGTATAAATGAGTAGGGTAAGATACAAAATTAATCCCTATCCATACCACAAGACATAAAGCATAGGTTAAACAACGCTTCGTTTTTTTATCAATGTATGAATAGGAACACCTTATTTCTAGTAGTCTATTTATTCAAAATTTAGTATTTTCGCAACCTCAATAAATGAAAATGCTTTATGGCGAATAAATTCAAGGAATACAAAGGATTAAACCTCCCTCAACTAGGCGAGGAAGTACTCGATTTTTGGAAAAAAGAAAACATTTTCGAAAAGAGTATTTCCATTCGCGAAGGAGCGCAGCCTTTTGTCTTTTTTGAAGGCCCACCATCCGCCAACGGATTGCCGGGAATTCACCACGTGATGGCACGTGCCATAAAAGATATCTTTTGCCGTTACAAAACCCAAAAAGGCTTTAAAGTAGACCGAAAAGCAGGATGGGATACCCACGGATTACCCATAGAACTAGGGGTTGAAAAAGAGCTCGGCATCACCAAAGAAGATATTGGGGTAAAGATTTCAGTAGAAGAATACAACGCTGCCTGTCGTAAAGCCGTGATGCGCTACACCGATGTGTGGAATAAAGTCACCGAAAGCTATGGTTATTGGGTAGATATGGACGACCCTTACATCACCTACGATCCCAAGTATATGGAAAGTGTGTGGTGGCTTCTTAAGCAGATATACAACAAAGACTTACTTTACAAAGGCTATACCATTCAGCCGTATTCACCCAAAGCGGGAACGGGATTAAGCTCTCACGAGCTCAATCAGCCAGGCACCTACCAGGATGTTACGGATACTACGGTTGTGGCGCAGTTTAAAGCCAAAACCGAAACCCTCCCCGAAGCATTAAAAGCCTTTGGAGAGATTCACTTTTTAGCTTGGACGACCACCCCTTGGACGCTTCCAAGTAATACCGCCTTAACAGTAGGCCCAAAGATTGACTATGTGTTGGTCAAGACTTTTAACCAATACACCTTTGAGCCTATCCAAGTGATTTTAGCAAAGAACTTGGTAGGAAAACAATTTACAGGAAAATACGAAGCTGCCGAAAGCGAAGCGGATTTAGAAAACTATTCAAAAGAAGAGAACCTGCCTGCCGGCAAGGCAGGGAAGATACCGTATTGGGTACTTTCAGAATGTAAAGGAGCCGACCTCGTCGACATCCGTTACGAACAACTCTTACCCTATGCCCTTCCTTTTGAAAACCCTGAGAACGCCTTCCGCGTGATTGCAGGAGATTTCGTCACCACCGAAGACGGTACCGGTATCGTACACACCGCCCCTACCTTTGGAGCAGACGATGCCAAAGTAGCCAAAGAAGCTACCCCAGAAGTGCCGCCAATGTTGGTTAAAGACAAAAACTGCAACTTAGTGCCGCTCGTGGATTTACAAGGACGCTTCCGTCCAGAAATGGGAGAGTTGGCAGGCAAATACGTAAAGAATGAATACTATAACGATGGCGAAGCGCCTGAGCGCAGTGTAGATGTGGAAATTGCCATCCGTTTAAAAGAAGAAAACAAAGCCTTTAAGGTAGAAAAGTACGTGCACAGTTACCCAAACTGCTGGCGTACCGACAAACCTATTTTATACTATCCGCTGGATTCGTGGTTCATTAAAGTAACTTCGTTCCGCGATAGAATGTTCGAGCTTAACGAAACCATCAACTGGAAGCCTAAAGCAACGGGTGAAGGACGTTTTGGAAATTGGTTAGCCAATGCCAACGATTGGAACTTGTCTCGTTCCCGCTATTGGGGAATTCCGTTACCGCTTTGGCGCACCGAAGACGGAAAAGAAGAAATCTGTATTGGCTCGGTGGAAGAACTAAAAGTCGAAATGCAAAAAGCTGTTCAGGCAGGATTCATGTCGAAAGATATCTTTGAAGGATTTACTGTGGGTGATTTTTCAGATGAAAACTATGCTTCGGTGGACCTTCATAAAAACATTGTAGATGACATTGTGTTAGTTTCCCCAAGTGGAAAACCGATGAAACGCGAAGCCGATTTAATTGATGTGTGGTTCGACAGTGGAAGTATGCCGTATGCCCAATGGCACTACCCTTTTGAAAATAAGGAAAAGGTAGAAGAAACGTGGCGTAAAGCTGATTTCATTGCCGAAGGCGTAGACCAAACCCGTGGATGGTTTTATACCTTGCACGCTATCGCCACCATGATTTTTGACGATGTGGCCTATAAAAATGTGGTGTCCAACGGATTGGTACTTGATAAAAACGGACAGAAAATGTCCAAACGATTAGGAAATGCAGTAGACCCATTCGATGTTTTAGACCAATACGGTCCGGATGCAACGCGTTGGTATATGATAAGCAATGCTAACCCTTGGGACAACCTAAAATTTGATATTGACGGCATTGGGGAAGTGCGTAACAAGTTCTTCGGAACGCTTTACAACACCTATAGCTTCTTCAGTTTGTATGCCAATTTGGATAACTTTACGTATTCCGAAGCAGACATCGCTTTAGAAAAACGTCCCGAAATTGACCGCTGGATCCTTTCCGAATTAAATACCTTAATTCAGAAAGTGGATGATGCCTACGCAGACTATGAACCTACCAAGGCCACCAGAGCTATTTCAGAATTTGTACAGGAAAACCTAAGTAACTGGTTTGTGCGTTTAAGCAGAAGACGTTACTGGAAAGGTAGCTACGCCGAAGATAAAATATCGGCCTATCAAACCTTATACACCTGTTTGGTGACTGTAGCTCAATTGGGAGCACCTGTAGCACCTTTCTTTATGGACCGCTTGTACAAAGATTTAACAGCCGGAACGGTGCAAGGAGGTAAAGAGTCTGTGCACCTAAGTAACTTTCCAAAGGCAAATGCGTCTTACATAGACAAAGTCTTAGAGCGTAAAATGCAGAAGGCACAAACAATATCTTCGTTGGTTTTATCGTTACGACAACGCGAGAAGATTAAAGTACGCCAGCCGCTTCAAAAGATTATGATTCCTGTATTGGATGCTTCGGAAAGAGAAGAAATTTTAGCAGTTTCAGACTTAATTAAACACGAAGTAAACGTAAAGGAAATTGAGTTAATTAATGAAGATTCTGGTATTTTAGTGAAGCAAATAAAGCCCGACTTTAAAAAGCTGGGGCCTCGTTTTGGTCAGGAAATGAAAGGGATTGCACAGGTTATTAATGGATTTGACCAAAAAGAAATTGCAACCTTAGAAAAAGATGGGGAAATATCAGTTTTTCATAACGGAAAAAATAGTACATTGACACTCGATGACGTAATCATAAGTTCTCAAGATATTGAAGGTTGGTTGGTGGCAAATGCCGATGGCGTAACTGTTGCGCTAGACGTAACCATATCGCAGGAGCTTAAAAATGAAGGGATTGCACGAGAGCTAGTAAATAGAATCCAAAACCTTAGAAAAGACTCTGGTTTTGAAGTAACAGACCGAGTAGATGTAACCCTACAAGAAGAAGCAGTATTAAAAACCGCAATTGAGCAAAATATTGAGTATATTAAACAAGAAACCCTAACCGAAGTTTTAGAATTTCAACAAGCAGTGGGAGATGGAACAGAAATTGCTTTCGATGGAATTGAAACTAGGTTACGCATTAAAAAACACTAAAAGAAATGGCACAAGATTTAAAAACACGCTATAGCGATAAGGAACTTGAAGAGTTTAAAACCCTAATTGTAGAAAAAATTGCAAAAGCAAAAGAACAATTAGCGCTTATTGAAAGTGCTTACAAAAATGATAGTAATAATGGGACCGACGATACTTCCCCAACGTTTAAAGCATTTGACGAAGGAAGCGAAGTAATGAGCAAAGAAACCTCATCGCAATTAGCCATTAGACAAGAAAAATTTATCCGGGATTTAAAAAATGCCCTTATCCGTATTGAAAATAAAACCTACGGAATTTGCCGTGTGACAGGAAAATTAATTAATCCAGAGCGATTAAAATTAGTGCCTCACGCTACCTTAAGCATTGAAGCAAAGAACATGCAAAAATAACAATGCCCTCTTTTGAATAAAAACGGCATATATAGTAAGAATATTAACCCCATTGTTTTAACGTGGGGTTTTTTTCTATTACTAAACTTAGGATTCGTTGTTCATGGGTATTCCCAAAAAGTAATTGAAAAGACTTGGGATGCCGATGCTTTTCACAAACTTGAGATTAGCAGTGACGAGGTTTACAAAATTAAAATTATAGCAGAACCAACTTCAGAAATAAAGCTTATTTCTCAAATTGAAGGAGAGAACTATGAAAATTTAAATATTGGCGCTTCAGAAAAAGGAAAAACCCTTACGTTAAAGGCTACGTACAGACCCTATTTTAAACCCAAAAACGATAAGCTTGCCGCGCATAAGCTCCTTTCAATTGAAATGATTCTTACCATTCCCGAATCGATGGAAGTAGCAATTTCTGCAAAAATAGCCTCCTTAGAAATACAAGGAAGCCTACAAAAATTGGATGTTAACTTAAAAGATGGCCACTGTTTTTTAAAAGATTTCGTTGGAAATGCTAGATTAAACACAAGGGATGGTGATATTACTGTTTATGCACAACCTTGGGTTGCAGGGAAGGCCATTTCAAAATATGGAATTATTAAAAATGAATTAGTAAGCAAAGGAAAATACCTAATTAAAGCCGAAAGTGTTAACGGGAATATAAGCTTATTAAAAACTCGAGAATAAATACTTACTTTTGCTACCGAATTTAAACCACTATGTCCTTAAAAAAAGCAATTGTCCTTATAATTTTGGTTTTACTCCTAGACCAGATTTCAAAAATTTATATAAAAACACATTTTACGCTTTATGAAGGTGTCGATGTTTTTAGTTGGTTTAAAATTTATTTTATTGAAAATGAGGGAATGGCGTGGGGTGCAAAAATCCCTGGGCAGTATGGCAAGCTAATTCTAACCTTATTTCGTCTTGTTGCTATTGTAGGAATTGGCTATTGGTTGTGGGACTCGGTACGTAAGAATGCTTCCAAAGTTTTAATTGTTTCTATTGCACTCATTTTTGCTGGTGCCTTTGGTAACATTATCGACTCTGTTTTTTACGGTATTATTTTTAATGATAGTGCAGGGCAAGTAGCGTCTTTTATGCCTGCCGAGGGAGGGTATGGAACCTTATTCCATGGAAAAGTAGTGGACATGTTTTCGTTTTCGTTTTTCGATCCGGTTTTTAACGTTGCCGACTCCTCCATAAGTGTGGGTGTGGCGTTACTTATTTTATTTAATAAACGAGCTTTTCCTAAGAAGAAAGAAGATGAAAAAGCAGAAGAGGAACCCGTAGAAATTGCTTCTTAAAAACGAATTATAAAGGTAGTCCCAAGGTCGACGGTACTTTCTACTTCAATAGTTCCTTGTAACATTTCTACTTGATTTTTTACAATAAACAAACCTATTCCCACAGCATCTTCTCTATCGTGGAAAGTTTGATACATATTGAAGATTTTATTTCCGTATTTTTTAAGATTAATACCCAAACCATTATCCTTTACCATGAGGCAGGGTTTACCACCTTCCATATAGGTATATAAATCTATAACCGGTTTTCTATCTGGATGACGATATTTTATGGCATTGGAAATTAAGTTCATTAAAATGCTTTCCATGTAAAATGGGATGTATTCTATGGAAGGAACTTCAGAAAATTCTGAAAAAACGTCTGCTTCACTTTCTCGAATACGTAAATACAGGGAATTTAAAACCGATTTAAGGATTTCAGAAAAATGAACCTTTTCCTTTTCTTTAAGAGATTTATTTTGAGCAGATACAATTTCATTTAAATGTTCCACCGTATTATTTAGGCTTTCAGAAATTTTAAAAAGATTATCTTTTAAATCGCCTTCATCTTCGGGAGAAGCATCCTTTAGCAACTCCATTGTCAAATTTAGATTACTCGCATGAGAACGTAAATTGTGAGAAATGATATAAGCAAAATTGAACATTCTTGAGTTTTGAGACTCAATTGTGCGCAATGATTTTTCGAGATTTAATTCTTTTAATTTTTCTTCGTTTATATCTTGAAAAACGCCCTGTATTCCAATAATTTCATGAGTTGATGAATAAATTGGGGTCCCTATCGCTTTTGCCCAAAAGGATTGTTTATTATACGTCATCATTTTAATTACGATGGAGAAAGATTTTCCATTCCCACAATCATAAAAAGTCTTAGCCGCTAAATCTTGATGCTCTGGAGCAAAAAACTCCATGGCATTTCGTAGTGACGGAACAAATTCTTTTGGAGTTTTTAAAATTCTCCTTGCTTCAGTATCTAAAAAACTCGTCTTTTCTTTAAAATTAACACGCCAACCACCAGAGGCAGTTAACTTGGCTAACTCTTTATAATAAAAACTGTTGAAAGGCTCTGTTTTAGAAGAACTTGGTTGAGTTTGGTCTAAGAAAATACTTTTCCTCTTATGCGCTAAGAAGTTCATAATCGTAAATTTGGGGGGTGGAAAGATAGTAAATTTTACAAAATGTACAATATTTCCTACAAAAAATTAAAAATTATATATTCTAGAGGGAGTAATACAAAAATGAAGTGGAACATCTTGAAATTCTGTTTTTAAACTGATTTCTGGCTCAAAAAAAGAAAGACCTACAAAGACACAACTGTCACTACACTCTTGTAAAAAACGATCATAAAACCCTTTTCCATAACCTATTCTATTCCCTTTTTTGTCGTAAGCCAACAGTGGGACAAACACCACCTCTATTTTGTTGGGTGGTATTTCAATTCCATCAACTGGTTCGGGAATACCATAAGAAGATTTCTTTAAAACGGTATTTTCTTGTAATAGAAAATGCTTCATTTTACCTGAATCAAATTCAGCTTTAGGAACTACAATGCTCTTGTCACGTCCTTGAAGAATATGCAGTAGATATTCGGTATTAACTTCTTTTTTGTTTGATATAGGTAAAAAAATGTGGAAATACGTTTTATCCCAAATGGGAAGATCAAGTGATTGGTTTGCAATGTCTAAACTGAGAGACTCTATATCCTCTTGAGTAAGTTTATCACGTTTGGCCTTATAAAGAATTCGTAAGGTTGCTTTATCCATTACAACACTTTTGTTGAAATATGAAACAGTGCGTCACCCTGATACACTAAAGGTGCTTCATTTACATTAAAAACATAGCCTTCGTTACTAGCTTTAATCCAAAAGTGAATCTTCCCAAAAGGATCTGTTATATGCCCCATTACCTCTCCACGTTTTACAAACTGTCCCACTTTTATGGAAGACTTAAACATTCCTGAAGCCTGTGCTCTAATCCATTTACTGCTGTCAATAGTAATGGAAGGTTTTGCCGGAGACGAAACCTTAAACTTGTTTTGAAGCATTCCTAAGTGATGTAACACTCTTTTTGAACCATTCACCCCTGTATTACTAACTACACTGTCAATGGAATTTGACTTTCCTCCTTCAAACAATAACATTGGAATTCCTTGCTTTTTACAAGCATTTCTAAAAGACTTCTGCAAATTCTTTGAATATAAAATAAAGGGGGCATTAAAGACTTTTGCCATAGAGGTTAGCTGTTTGTCATTCCTTTCAATTCTTATGTGTGGAGCATTAAATCGGCTCGAACCTCCGGTATGAAAATCGAAACAATAATCTACATGAGGTACAATCTCATTCATTAATTTATAGGCAACTTGCGCTGCCAAAGACCCTTTTTTACTACCAGGAAAAGATCTATTTAAATCTCGCCCGTCGGGAAAATCTCTCACTTTCTGTAAAAATCCAAAAACATTCACAATAGGAATACTAATGGTTGTGCCAATCTTAGGCTTATTAATCCCTTTAGAAACCAATTGCCTCACAATCTCTACCCCATTTACTTCATCCCCATGTATTCCTGCTGTAAATAGAACCACAGGGCCTTCATAAAGTGAATGTTCCACAATAATAGGCACATCTATAGGGGTATTGGTATGTAGTTTGGCGAAGCTAAAATTTAGCTCTCTAGAAGTGCCTGGCAGAATTTCTTCACCAAAAATATGAATAGGTGTTGCCTTTTTTTTCGCCATTATTTATTGTTTCGTTCTATATACGTAATAATACTTTGGGCAATATCAATACCTGTTGTGGTTTCAATACCTTCGAGTCCAGGGGTCGAATTTATTTCTAACACCAATGGGCCTTCTTTACTTTGTAAAATATCAACGCCACAAACTCCTAACCCAAGAGCCTTTGCTGCTTTTAAGGCAATTGCCTCCTCCTCATGGGTTAGCCTTATTTGTTCTGAGGAGCCACCTCTGTGAAGATTGCTCCTAAAATCACCTTCTTTACTTTGCCTTTTCATAGAAGCCACGACTTTACCATCAACTACAATGGCTCTTAAATCGCACCCTTTAGATTCGGCAATAAACTCTTGAACAATAAACCGAACATTAGCTGTTTTTAAGGTTTCAATCGTAGAGAGTGCCGAAGCTTGCGTTTCTGCTAAAATCACACCCTGCCCATGGGTTCCTTGCAGAATTTTTATAATAAGTGGCGCTTTTCCAAATAATGAAAGTAACAGTTCAGCATCATAGGTATTTCCTAAAAATGTTTTGGGTGTAGCAATACCATACTGTGCTAAAATCTGAAAACATGTCCATTTATTTCGGGATTGCAATATGGCCTCTGCCCCAACTACCGAAAATACATTCATACATTCCAAATGCCGCACCAATGAAGACCCCATATAGGTGTTGGAGGCTCCAATCCTTGGAATAATGGCATCTAAATCATCCACTCGTTCATCTGTATAATACAAAACAGGTTGGTTATTTTCAATAGCCACGGTACATAAATTAGGATCTAAAACCTCCATGGTGTGGTTTCTAGCCAATCCAGCTTTTAGTAAGCTTTTGGTAGAGTATAAATTTTCTCCTCGAGAAAGTACAGCGATGTTCATATAGTACAGATGTGGTATGCAATTTACTAAAAAAGAACATTGAAGATGTTTTAACAATTTTTAAAATTGAATTCCTTATTAAAAATAGTAACATCTCTTATCTTTGAAGTATGTCTGCAACTTCGGTAAAGCTTCAAATATCTACACTTCCCAACGCCCCGGGGGTATATCAATACTATGATAAAGATGGAAAGTTGTTGTATGTAGGTAAGGCCAAGGATTTGAAAAAGCGAGTGACCTCCTACTTTACCAAACAACATGACAACGGTAAAACGCGCATACTTGTAAAGAAAATTGCCAACATTAAACACATTGTAGTTGCTACTGAAACCGATGCCTTACTTCTTGAAAACAACCTCATCAAAAAATATCAGCCTCGGTATAATGTCATGCTTAAGGACGATAAATCCTATCCGTGGTTATGTATTAAAAAAGAACGTTTCCCAAGAGTGTTTTCTACAAGAAAAATTATAAAAGATGGCAGTGAGTATTATGGCCCTTATACGAGTGGCAAAACAGTATATACACTTTTAGATTTAATAAAAGGATTATACCCACTCCGTACGTGTAATTATGATTTAGCGGAAGAAAAAATCCAAGCTGGAAAATATAAGGTTTGTCTTGAATACCATTTAGGAAATTGTTTAGGGCCTTGTGAAGGCAAATATTCTGAAGCGGCTTATAACGAAAATATTGATGCTATACGGAATATCTTAAAAGGGAATTTTAAAGAATCTCTCAACGGATTTAAAAAGCAAATGAAATCCTTAGCCGAAGATTTACAGTTTGAAGAAGCACAACGCGTTAAAGAAAAAATAGACATCCTAGAAAACTACCAAGCAAAATCAACGGTGGTGAATCCTAAAATTAATAATGTAGATGTCTTCTCTATTGTTTCAGACGAGAGTTATGCCTATGTTAATTTTCTTCAGATTTCCTTTGGGAATATAGTGCGCTCCCATACTTTGGAAATAAAGAAAAAGTTGGAAGAAACCGATGCAGAACTTATAGAACTTTCCATCGTAGAAATTAGACAACGATTCCATTCACAATCCAAAGAAATTTACGTTCCTTTTGAAATTGAAGTGGAAGAAGGTGTGCGTATTCATATTCCAAAGGCAGGCGATAAGAAAAAGATTTTAGACCTTTCTGAAAGAAATGCAAAATACTATCGTTTAGAAAAACTGAAGCAAGCAAGAATCGTAGATCCAGATCGTCATGAAAAACGCATCATGGCACAAATGAAAAAGGATTTACGTTTAACGGAAGAACCTCGTCATATTGAATGTTTCGACAATAGTAACATTCAAGGAACGCATCCAGTAGCCGCCTGTGTGGTTTTCAAAAATGGAAAACCGAGTAAAAAAGACTATCGTAAATTCAATATAAAAACGGTAGAAGGTCCAGATGATTTTGCCTCGATGGAGGAGGTTGTCTATAGAAGGTATAAAAGATTGTTGGAGGAAGGGCAACCTTTACCACAACTTATCATCATAGATGGAGGGAAGGGTCAACTTTCTTCAGCATTAAAAAGTTTGGATGCGTTAAACCTACGCGGAAAAATTGCTATTATAGGTATTGCCAAACGATTGGAAGAATTATTTTATCCAAATGATCCAATCCCATTATATTTAGATAAAAAATCTGAAACATTAAAGATTATTCAGCAACTAAGAAATGAAGCACATCGTTTTGGAATAACATTCCATAGAGATAAACGAAGTAAAGATGCGCTAAATACAACATTGGAAACCATTCCAGGGATAGGAGAAAAAACAGTGGCAGAACTTTTAAAACAATTTAAAAGTACAAAGCGTATAGGTAAAGCTTCTTTTGACGAATTAGAAGCCGTCGTAGGCGCAAGTAGAGCAAAAAAAATAATTACCCATTTTCAAAATATTACTTGAAACAACTCATCCACATATTCGTTTTTCTTTTTTCGGCAATTATTTTTGCTCAAAATGATACGCTTTCAAAAAAAGACTTGAAAGTGGGCTTGGTATTGAGTGGTGGTGGCGCAAAGGGCCTAGCCCATATTGGCGTTTTAAAGGAAATTGAAAAAGCTGGAGTGAGAGTGGATTATATAGGCGGAACTAGCATGGGAGCCATTATAGGGGCTTTGTACGCTTCAGGATATACGGCACACCAATTGGATTCTATTTTTAATGAATTGGATTTTGAAACTTTAATTAGGGATGATGTCCCACGAAGGGCTAAAACTTTTTACGAAAAGGAGGATGATGAAAAATATGCGTTGACGTTTCCCTTTGATGATTTCCAACTTCGTTTTCCTTCGGCGATATCCAAGGGTCAAAATGTTTACAATTTACTTTCTCGCCTATTAATACACGTAAAAGACGTTGAAGATTTTAATGACTTACCCATCCCCTTTTTATGTATTGCAACAGATGTGGAAAAAGGAAAACAAGTGGTGCTTAATAAGGGTTATCTTCCTAGAATGATTGCCGCAAGTGGAGCGCTACCTTCACTGTTTAGTCCGGTTAACATTGATGACACCATTTATGTTGATGGAGGTGTCGTTAACAATTATCCCATAGACGAAGTAAAAGCCTTGGGTGCCGATATTATTATTGGTGTGGATGTACAAGACACGCTCCGATCCCGAGACAAATTGAAATCTGCCTTAGATATTTTATTACAAATAAATAACTACCGGACCATAGAAGGGATGGCGAAAAAGAGAAAAAAGACGGATGTGTATATTAATCCAAAAATTGATGAATTTTCGGTGGTTTCTTTTGATCAAGGCCGAAAAATAATTGAAGCGGGTGAAAATGCTGCCAATGAAATTTCAAGTCAATTAAACATCATAGCACTTCAGCAAAAGCCTAAACAGAAAAAGCCTATAACATTTGCAGATAATACCTCCATTTTTATTGACAAAGTGTTAGTGACCGGTAATGAAAACTATACGAGCTCCTATATACTAGGAAAACTTAAATTAAAAACCCCTTCACTGGTAAGTTATCAGGATTTTAATGATGGTGTAAATAACCTCTCAACCACGGGTAATTTTAACGGAATTGACTATTCCTTCGTTAACAATCCTGAAAAAGAGGACCACTATGTGCTACATTTTGATGTTAAAGAAAGTAATTTTAAGACAAGCATTCGGCTAGGTGCTCACTACGATAATTTATACAAATCTGCCGCGCTTATAAATATTACGAGAAAGCGGTTAATTACCAATAACGATATCGTTTCATTAGATTTTATAGTGGGTGATAACATTCGGTATAATTTTAATTATTACATAGACAAAGGGTATTATTGGAGTATTGGATTAAATTCTAAGTTTAGCTTTTTTGAAAAGAACATTGGGCTAGATTTTATTGAAGGGGAAATCGAAATTCCTGAAGATTTTCAGCTAAACAAAATAGGCTTAACCTACGAAGATTTAACCAATCAACTTTTTTTACAAACCGTTTTTAGAAGGGTATTTCAGCTTGGATTGGGAGCAGAGCATAAATGGTTAAAATACCTTTCGGAAACCATTGGACTTGATGAAGACAACAACCCAAGAACAATTTTCGAAAACACCAATTACTTTAGTGCCTACGGAATTCTCAAATACGATACATTGGACAACAAATTTTTTCCGTCTTCGGGGATGTTTTTTGATGGAGATTTCCACTGGTATCTATTTGCTGAAGGTTTAAATAATGATTTTGAACCGTTTTCCATTGCGAAAGCAAAGGCAGGGTATGCTCATCGTTTTAATTCTAAAATATCTGGAAATATTAGTACCGAAGGAGGGTTAAAAATTGGAAGTACTACCACTAGTTCATTAGATTTTTTATTAGGAGGATATGGTTATGTTCCAACAACAAACCTCATCCCCATGTTTGGGTATGAAGCTTTAGAACTTCGAGGAGATACCTATTTAAAAACTACCGTGAATCTAGACTATGAGTTTGCCCGTAAAAACCATCTTGTTTTGTCTGGAAATATAGCCAATGTTGGTGATGATTTATTTGGAAACGGAGATTGGATAAAAGAAATTAAATATTCTGGGGTTGCCTTAGGGTATGGGCTTGAGACTTTTTTAGGACCCATGGAATTAAAATATTCCTATTCACCAGATAGTGGAGAAAGCATTTGGTTCGTGAGTGCTGGGTTCCGGTTTTAAAATTAATAATTCTTCTACTAGAGAATTTTTCCGATATTTGTGGTATGGCAAATCTTCCTTGGAAATATTTACTGTGCCTTCTTAAATTTCTAATAAAAAGAAATCCTGAATGAGCTTATATGGCTAAAAACTCTTAATTTAGTAGGAGTTTAATTTTCAGAATTTTATATCAGAAATTAACCTTGTAAATATCAACACATGCCATTTTATCATAAACTAGGGAAAATACCTCCCAAACGTCATACTCAATTTCGCAAACCCGATGGATCCCTCTATCCAGAACAACTTTTTGGCACCATTGGTTTTGACGGAATGTACAGTAATATCTACCACGAAAACAGACCCACTCAAGTAAAGAAAATTAAAAACCAATACAGTGTAGCCCCTAAAGTTGCGAAAGCAAATAATATGAAATCGTATCGCTTTAGAGGATTTCAAGTAAAACCAGAAAACGATTATTTAGAAAGCCGAAAAACTGTTTTAACCAATAGTGACTGTAATATTATTTTAGCTGCTCCCAAGAAATCACTACGTGAGTATTTTTATAAAAATACCGATGCAGATGAATTGATATTTATTCATAAAGGTTCTGGAAAACTTCGAACTTTTCTTGGAAACCTGGACTTTAAATACGGAGATTACTTACTCGTTCCTAGAGGTATTATTTACCAAATAGATTTTGACACGGAAGATAATCGATTGTTTATTGTTGAAAGTTACCATCCCATCTACACTCCTAAACGCTACCGTAACTGGTTTGGGCAATTATTAGAGCATTCCCCATTCTGCGAAAGAGATATCCGAAAACCAGAAGAACTAGAAACATACGATGAAAAAGGCGATTTTTTAATGAAAATTAAAAAACAGGATGAAATCATAGAAATGGTTTATGCTACTCATCCTTTTGATGTAGTAGGATACGATGGATATAATTTCCCATATGCATTTTCCATTCACGATTTTGAACCCATCACAGGAAGAATTCACCAACCACCACCTGTACATCAAACTTTTGAAACCGCTGCCTTTGTAGTATGTAGTTTTGTCCCTAGACTTTACGATTATCACCCAAAAAGTATTCCTGCCCCTTATAATCATAGCAATATTGATAGCGATGAAGTGTTATACTACGTAGACGGAGACTTTATGAGCCGAAATGATGTAGAAGCTGGACATATTTCATTACATCCAGCAGGAATCCCACACGGACCGCATCCAGGTGCAACGGAGAGGAGTATTGGAAAAACAGAAACAGAAGAATTAGCGGTCATGGTAGACACCTTTAAGCCTCTTAAAGTCACGGAAGAAGCTATGAAAATTGCAGACGACACCTATCATCAATCTTGGTTAGATTAAAATTTTGAAACAATGAGTAAAGAAGTAAAATCAGTAAACTACGGTTTAGAAAAAATATTTGAAGGAGCAGAAGATTTCCTTCCCCTTTTAGGAACAGACTATGTCGAGTTTTATGTAGGTAATGCCAAACAATCGGCACATTTTTATAAAACGGCTTTTGGTTTTCAATCCCACGCTTACAAAGGACTAGAAACGGGATCCAAAGATCATGTGAGTTATGTTCTAAAACAGGATAAAATAAGAATTGTCCTTACCACTCCACTTACCAGTAAATCTCCCATTAATGATCATATCGTAAAGCATGGTGATGGGGTAAAAGTGATAGCTTTATGGGTGGATGATGCCCGTAGTGCATATGAAGAAACAACAAAACGAGGGGCGAAATCCTATATGGAGCCAACGGTTGAAAAAGACGAACATGGGGAAGTGGTCCGTGCAGGAATATACACCTACGGCGAAACGGTCCATATGTTTGTAGAACGTAAAAACTATAAAGGAACTTTCTTGCCAGGTTTCCGTGAATGGAAATCCGATTATAACCCAACACCCACTGGATTAAAATACATTGACCACATGGTGGGCAATGTGGGTTGGGGACAAATGAACACTTGGGTAAAATGGTACGAAGATGTCATGGGGTTTGTGAATTTTTTATCTTTTGACGACAAACAAATTCACACCGAATATTCCGCATTGATGAGTAAAGTGATGAGTAACGGTAATGGACGAATAAAGTTTCCTATAAATGAGCCCGCAAAAGGAATTAAAAAATCGCAAATTGAAGAATATTTAGATTTTTATGAAGGTGCCGGAGTACAACATCTTGCCTTGGCAACAGACGATATTATTGAAACTGTTGCGCAATTAAAGGCACGAGGCATAGAGTTTTTACCTCCCCCTCCACAAGCTTATTACGATGATATTCCTCGCCGTTTGGGGACGCACATGGATATGATGAAAGAAGACATTAAAGAACTTCAAAAGTTATCCATTTTGGTAGATGCCGATGAAGAAGGATATTTGCTTCAGATTTTCACTAAACCCCTTGAAGATAGACCCACCTTGTTTTTTGAAATCATTCAACGTATGGGCGCCAAAGGATTTGGAGCTGGAAATTTTAAAGCCCTTTTTGAGTCTATTGAACGTGAACAAGCCGCGCGTGGAACGCTTTAAAAGATGTAACATTAACAACCCTCTGTCGTCCTATTCGGCAGAGGTTTTCAATTTTGGAACAGTAGTTGTAAAACCATAGAAAAGACTTATATATTTTCAAAATGAAAAAACTAATTTTAGTACTTGCTCTGGTTGTAACAACGATTTCCTTTTCACAAAATCAAGCCTTTGGTGATGGAGAGTGGTTTAAGTTTCGTGTGCATTATGGATTTGTTACTGCTGGATATGCTACCCTTGAAGTAAATAATGCCGTTCTCAACGGTAAGGAAGTATATCATATAAAGGGTGAAGGCAGAACCATTGGAGTTTCAAAATGGTTTTTTAATGTAGAAGATTACTATCAATCCTACATTGATAAACAAAAAGATGTTCCGTATCGCTTTATCCGAAAAATAGACGAAGGTGGGTATACTAAAGACATTCAAATAGATTTCAATAGAGAAACAGGTAGAGCACTTGTTTTAAATAAAGAAAAAAACACCCAAGACTGGGTCACTTTTAACAAAGATGCTCAGGATATGGTTTCGGCATTTTATTACCTGCGTAATAAAATTGATGCTTCAAAAATTGAAGTTGGTCATACGGTAGATATGGATATGTTTTTTGATAAAGAAAGTTATAAATTTCGATTAAAATTTTTAGGAAGAGAAACCTTAAAAACAAAATTCGGAAAAATATCCACATTAAAATTTCGACCGTATGTTGAAGCCGGAAGAGTTTTTAAAGAAAAGGAAAGTTTAACGGTTTGGGTGACTGATGATGACAATAAAATTCCGCTACTAATAAAAGCCGACTTAGCGGTAGGCTCACTAAAAGCAACATTAACTGAGTTTAAAGGCTTAAAAAATTCATTTAAAATAATTGTAGACTAACCCTCCCATGAAAATCACACCAGAAACCGAGAAACTACTTGAGCAATTAGATAAAAAATTCAAAAATATTGGGCAGGATCTTGATACGCATCTTGAAGGGCTTTTATACGGAAAACCTATTACCTATTGGGATTATATCCAGACAGACGCCCTTTTAAATCTTCAGATACAAAGAACCAATCAGCCCGACGAGATGGTATTTATTATGTACCATCAAATAAATGAGTTATTGTTTAAAATGATTCTTTGGGAAATTCAGCAAGTATCACACGCAAAAGAACTTACTGCAACTTTCTTTTCAGAACGATTACTTCGCGTGAGTCGATATTTTGATATGCTTACGTCCTCCTTCAATATTATGACAACAGGAATGGAAATTGAGCAATATTTAAAATTTAGAAATACCCTCACTCCAGCTTCAGGGTTTCAAAGTGCCCAATACCGAAAAATTGAATTTGCTTCAACAGAACTTATCAATTTAATTGATGCCCGTTTTCGTGAAAAGATAGATAGAAACACACCCTACGAACACGCACTAGAACATTTATATTGGCAAGCTGCAGGAAAGAATTTCAAGACAGGGAAAAAGAGTTATTTATTAAAGGCGTTCGAAGAAAAGTATAAAAATGAGTTTATAGCCTTTACAAAAGAATATAATACTATAAATTTGTACTCGAAATTTAAAAGCCTGCCCCAAGAGGTTAAAGAAAATGAAACTTTATTAAAGGCTATGCGTCATTATGATTATACAGTAAATGTAACTTGGGTAATGGCACATTATAATACCGCGAAAAAATATTTAAATCACGGTAAAGAGCCAGAAGAAGCAACAGGAGGAAGTGATTGGGCAAAATATATGCATCCAAAATATCAAAAACGTATTTTCTTCCCCTCTGTTTGGAGTGAAAAAGAAATTAAAGATTGGGGCAAGAATGTTTAGCCATAAAAGTTTAAAAAATTGAAAAAGCTATTTTACGTTATCCCCGCATTTTTAATCCTATTAGCTTGTACTGAAGAAATAAAAGAAGAAACTACTCCCGAGCCCGAGCCCAAAATTATTGAAGAATACGGGTATATCCTAAATGATTTTAACGTAATACGTGATACCATTCGCCCTGGAGATACCTTTGGAGCCATTTTAAATGAAAATGGGGTTTCCCAAAATAAAATCTACGAAGTTGCGACCACTTTTAAGGACAGTTTTGATGTACGAAGAATAGTTGTAGGAAAACCCTATGTTTTACTAAACTCGAAAGACTCCCTCAATCAAACTCAAGTTTTTATTTACGAAAAGAACAAAGTAGACTATGCCATTATCGATTTTAGAGATAGTATTAGTGTTATTCACGAAAAAAAGCCTGTATCTTTTGTTGAAAAAGAGGCCTCTGGGGTTATAACAAGCTCATTGTCTCAAACCATGGCAGACAACAACTTGAGTCCCTACATGACAGATAGGCTGGCAAATATCTATGCTTGGACTATTAACTTCTTTCAATTACAGCCAGGAGACAATTTTAAAGTAATTTATACCGAAAAATTTATTTCAGATACCATTTCTGGTGGATTAGGAGAAATTAAGGCAGCCTATTTTGAACATAAAGGAAAGCCCATTTATGCTTTTAACTTTAAACCAGAAGGAGTTAACAATATGGCAGCAGATTTTTACGATATTGAAGCAAACAATTTAAAAAGAGCTTTCTTAAAATCTCCCATTAAATTTAATTATCGAATTTCTTCAAAATATAATTTAAACAGAAGAATTGCCTACTATGGATATAAAGTACGTCCACATAGAGGAACTGATTTTGCTGCTGGAATAGGAACCCCAATTTTAGCGACTTCAGATGGAACAGTGACCAAAGCAGAGCGTCGTGGTGGGAATGGAATTTATGTAAAAATAAGACATAATGAAACCTACGAAACCCAATATCTACACATGAAAAAGTACAATGTAAGAGTGGGCCAATTTGTTCGCCAAGGTGATGTGATAGGTTGGGTTGGAATGACTGGAAATACAGGTGGTCCTCATGTATGTTATCGTTTTTGGAAAAACGGTAAAGAAGTTGATCCCTTTAAAGAAGATTTACCTAACTCCAAGCCCCTAGAAAGTGTCTATCACGAAGAATATTTTTCTACCATGTTGCCCTTAAAAGACCGTTTAGATTGTATTAAAAATTAATTTTTTTTTAATTCTACAATTGTTAATAAAATTGTTCCTATCTATTTTGCTTATAATCAAATACTTGCCTGTATTTTTAGTAATTTCACAATTATAGCAATTTCTTAACATAAAGTTGCTAATATTTTTAATAACTAACTTAAATTTGCACCCAACAAACAAATTCCAAACATTTATGAAAAAACTATTACTTTTTACTATGTTATTAGGCTATTTCGCAGCCTATTCACAAGGAACTGTTACTGGTAATGTTGCCGACTCTGATTTAGGAGGGCCACTACCAGGAGCCAACGTACTAGAATCTGGAACCAGCAATGGTACAGTTACAGATTTTGACGGAAATTTCACCCTTAACGTTAGTTCTAACTCTGGAGCTGTCGTAGTTTCTTATTTAGGGTTTATCAAGAAAACAGTAAAATACACTTTAAGTGGAGGTACTGCTAACCTAGGAACAGTTGTTCTTGAAGCAGATGCTAATACCCTTGCTGAAGTAGTGATTGTTGGAACTGGAGTAATCGATTTAGCAGAAGATCGTAAAACTCCTGTTGCCGTATCAACTATTACAGAGCAAGAAATTCAGGAAAAAGTTGCTGGTAACGTAGAGCTTACACAAGCACTAAAAGCTACTCCTTCTATTAACATTTCTGGAGATAGTGGTTTTGGAGATTCTCAAATGTATTTAAGAGGTTTCGAACAAAACAATACTGCTGTACTTTTAAATGGTCAACCAGTTAATGGTATGGAAGATGGAAATGTATACTGGTCTAACTGGGCTGGTATTGCAGATATTGCAAGTGCCATTCAGGTTCAAAGAGGTCTTGGTGCTTCAAAATTGGCCATTTCTTCTGTAGGGGGTACTGTAAATATTGTAATGAAAGCTGCCGACAGAAAAGAAGGTGGCTTTGCTCGTTTTTTAGGAGCTAATGACAGTTACTTTAAAGGAACTGCTGCATACAATACAGGTGTTAGTGAAAGCGGATGGGCTTTTTCAGTATTATTAGATTACTGGCAAGCACATAGAAAATGGTCTAATGGTACTTATGGAGAGGGTCAAAACTACTTCTTTGCTGTAGGTTATAAGCCAAATGAATCTCACTCTCTTAACTTTTTAGTTACAGGAGCACCACAAATGCACGGTCAAAAATGGTCACAATCTAAAGATGTTATTAATGCAGATCCAAAATTTAACCAACACTGGGGATACAATGATGTAGATGGTGACTTCGGAAATATTTCTTCTGAAAGACAAAACTTTTACCACAAGCCCGTTGCTAACCTTAACTGGGATTGGACAATGAGTGAAAAATCTGAATTATCAACTGTACTATATGCTTCTGTTGGTCGTGGTGGAGGAACTGGAGATAGAGGAAACGGAAGAATAAGAACCGAAGATCCCGATGGTGACGGTCCTTTATCTGGTCAACTAGACTATCCTGCTATTTATGAAGCAAATACTGCTATTGGAATAGGAAACGATTTTGACAATCCTGATGGAAGAGGATACATTAGAAGATCTTCAGTAAACAATCACCAATGGTTTGGAGCTGTATCTAACTTTAACCATGATTTTTCTGATAATTTCACAATGAACTTAGGTGTAGATGCTAGAATGTACACCGGAGATCACTTTAGACAAGTGGCTAATTTTTATGGTCTTACAGGATGGTCCAATGACCGCCCTGATGGTGCTGTAGTAACAACAGCTTATGAGGCAGATCCTTGGAAAGCACTTTCCAACTTTGCTGGAGAAGAAGATAGAATTAACTATGATTACTCTGAAGATATTAATTACGTAGGTGGTTTTGGACAGTTTGAATATGCTACGGATAAATTCTCAATCTTTGCACAAGGTTCTTACTCTACCCAATCATACCAAAGAGAAGATCGTTTTACAACTGATACTGCTGGAAATCAAACAACAACGACTTCAGATAAAGTAAATAAAACTGGATATAATGTTAAAGGAGGATTCTCTTATACAATTGCAGATGAGAGTACCATTTACTTTAATGGAGGATATTATTCTAGACAACCTTATTTAGATAACGTATTTTCATTCAGAACTTCGAATGCTGATATTTTAACCCCAGAGGTAGAAAATGAAATTATCCGTTCTGTTGAAGGGGGTTACCATTTTTCAACTAGTGATTTTAGAGCAAATTTCAATGCCTATATTACCGATTGGGATAATAGAACTATTTCTTATATAGATGATATTATTGATGCAGACACGAAGGAAGAAATCGAAGTTTCTGTTTTACAAAGAGGAATTCGTCAATACCACACTGGTGCTGAGTTTGATTTTAACTGGAGAGCATCTTCTTGGTTAACAGTAAAAGGATATATTTCTGGTGGTAGCTGGATTTTTAAAGGAACTTCAAGCAGTTCAATATACAACCTTGACTCTCAAGAATTAATTTCAGAAGATGAAGGTGTAAATAGACAAGGTGTAAGAGTATCTACTGCACCACAATTTACCACTGGCCTTGGAGCTAAAGCAAAAATTGTTTCTGGTTTAAGTGTAGATGGAGGTATTAATTATCGTGCAAACCATTATGAGTTTACCGATGCTGGAACTTCTGTATCAAATTATGAGCCTGCTCAATTACAGCCTTATTCAATTACAGACTTAGGGTTAACTTATAAGTTTAACCTTGGTGGAAGTAACGATCTTACTTTTAGAGCCAACGTATTTAATGTGTTTGATTATATAGGTCTATCTAATTCAGATGCATTTGGATTCTATACAGAAAATGGTAGAACTTATAACGGATCATTACGTTATTCCTTCTAATTCCATTTTTTAGTTTATAAAAGATAAAGAGGTTGGCAATGCCAACCTCTTTTTTTTTACCTTTATCTCAACCAAAAACTAAACAATTCCAAAATATGTACACGACATTTCAATTTATACATTCGTATTGGGCATACCTTGTGCTATTTATTGTCTTAATTGCCACTTTAAATGCATTAGCTGGTTTACTAGGAAATAAAGAGTATCAACCTAAAGATTTCAGAATTTCACTGTTTGCATTAATTGTTTCACACATTCAATTATTACTTGGTTTAGTTCTTTATGTAATTTCACCATTAGGACTAAAATCAATTTCAAGTAATGGGATGGCAACCGTAATGAAAGATTCCATGCTTCGTTTGTATGCTGTAGAACATATTACAGTTATGATTTTAGCTGTGGTTTTAATTACCATTGGCTATTCTAAACACAAGAAGAAATTGGTTTCAAAACCAAAATTTAAAACACTGTCTATATTCTATACTTTGGCACTTATTTTAATGCTAAGTAGAATTCCTTGGCAACAATGGTTTGCATAAAAAAAGCGCTCTAAGAGAGCGCTTTTTTTATTTTTCTTTGATAAGGTATAGGTACACTGGAAAGTGATCGCTATACCCTCCCGTATAACCGCCATCGGCATAGCTACGGTAAGGATATCCTTTATACCTGCCTCGTGGATTTGCTAAATACGATTTATTATAAATTCCTGCTTTGTAAAAACGATAAGAGGAATAATCGGTTTTGGTTAATTCTGCTGAAACAATCATTTGGTCAAATAAATTCCAGCTGTCTCGGTAAGCCAAGGTACCTAGCCCTTTTTTAAACATATCCTCCATGGGGTTATACAATTCTTTTAACCCAACTTCTTCTTTATCTTTTTTGGGCTTTAAAACTTCTGAAAGACTAGGACTTGTTGGATCGTCATTTAAATCTCCCATGGTAATAATTTTTGCATAGGGGTCTTCACTAAACAACGAATCGATAATTTGTTTGTTTAATTTAGCTGCTTTTACTCTTTTAAAGCGGCTTCTCGCTTCACCTCCACTTCTTGACGGCCAGTGATTTACTATAAGGTGTATTTTTTCGCCGTCAAGCATCCCGCTTACTAATAATTGGTCACGCGTATAAATTCGTTTGGTAACATCATTATCATCATAAATCTTTAACTCATGCGCTTCATAATTAGTTGGGGTAAATATTTTTTTCTGATATAAAAGTGCTACATCAATCCCACGTCTATCTGGCGAATCGAAATGCACAATGCCATAGTCTTTATTAGATAGTGCGTCTTGATTGATTAAATCTTCTAGCACTCTTCTGTTTTCCACCTCACAAACTCCAATAAGGACTGGCGAAGTACCAGTAACATCCGCACCAATTTCAGAAATTACTTGCGCCATGTTTTTTAGCTTGTCTTGATATATTTCTTCGGTCCAATGGTCTTTTCCATCGGGGGTTCTATCGTCGTCAAAAGTAATGGGGTCATCTTCAAAATCGAACAGATTTTCAAGGTTATAGAAAGCAACCGTATTTACTTTATAGGTTTTCTTTTCTTGTGCTTTTCCTGGGAGTGTAATTAAAAAAGTGAAAGTAAAAAGCCAGAGTAATAATCTCATTATAATGTAATATTAAGTTTGCGTAAAATCCTTTGCAAAGGATGCGCCAAAATTACTTATTTCATTTAAAAAATGTAGTTTTGCACGCGAATTATAACGTTTATTTAAAATTAAAAACAAGAAAACAGGATGAAACAATTCATTTTAACCTTTTTCCTAGGCACAGTGGGGGTATTTTCCATGCTTGCTCAAGATGCTACGGTAAAAGGGAAAGTGGTAGATGCTAATTCTAACGAAGCTGTTCCCGGTGTGGAAATACGTATTTTAAGTAGTGTATTTAATACCGAAACAGATAGCGAAGGATCATTTTCTATTACTAGTAACAATCTGCCACAGGGAGAGCAGGTGTTAATTGTGAATAAAGCTGATTATATACTGCAGCGTATTCCCATTACCATTCAAAATGGAAAAACAGTCGATTTGGACCTTATTTTACTTCAGCTAGATTTATCGGAAGTAGAAGCCCAAATTGGTATTATTAGTCTTTCAGACAACGAATTAAATGAAGACGAAGGCACTTCGTATAATGTATCGGGTTTATTACAAGCCTCAAACGATACCTTTTTAGATGCGGCCGCATTCGATTTTAGTGCGACGTTTTTTAGACCCAGAGGACTTGACAGTGAACATGGAAAAGTGCTTATTAATGGTATTGAAATGAACAAGCAGTTTAACGGTCGCCCGCAATGGAGTAACTGGGGAGGCTTAAATGACGCACAACGAAATAGAGAGTTCTCTATGGGCTTGAAGGCTAACGATTACACTTTTGGTGGCCTTGCAGGGACAACCAATATTGTTATGAGAGCTTCTCAATACCGCAAAGGAGGCCGCGTGTCTTATGCTGCTGCCAACCGAAGCTATACAGGACGTATTATGGGTTCATATAACAGCGGCATGACCCAAAATGGTTGGGCATATGCAGTGTTAGCTTCAAGACGATTTGGAGAAGAAGGCTTTCAAGATGGAACCTTATACGATGCTAATTCCTTTTTTGCTTCCGTAGAGAAAAAACTGAATGACGACCATAGCCTTAACCTTACCGCTTTTTACACACCAAACCGCAGAGGACGTTCTACTGCCATTACACAAGAAGCAAAAGATTTAAAAGGCATTAAGTACAACCCAAATTGGGGATACCAAGACGGTGAAATACGTAACAGTAGAGAACGAGATATCGAAGAACCTGTTATTATGCTTAACCATTATTGGAATATTAGCGACAAAACTAGATTGAATACCAACATTGGGTATCAATTTGGAAAAATTGGGAATTCTCGTATAGACAATGGAGACAACAGAAATCCTTTTGGAAACTATTACCAAAGAATGCCAAGTTATTTCTTACGTTTCCCATCGCCAACCTCTTACGATTACCAACAAGCCTATTTAGCCGAACAAGAATTTATTAATGATGGACAAATAGATTGGAACAATATCTATCAAACCAATCTAAACAGTGCTACTGGATATTCAAGTTATGTGCTACAGGATGATCGAGTAGATGACACGCAATTAACATTTAACTCAATAATATCTTCTGCGATTACTGAAAACATCACCCTAAACGGAACTTTAAATTATAGAAGTCTAAAAAGTGAAAACTTTGCAGAAATAACCGATTTATTAGGAGGAACTGGCTTTGAAGATTTCGATAGATTCTATTCTGGGCCAACACCATCCTTTGCACAAAGTGATGTTCAAAATCCAAATAGGATTGCACAAGTAGGAGATGCTTACAAATACAATTATGAATTAGGTGCAACGGTCCTTTCGGGATTTGCACAAGCGCAGTTTAAATACAGCGAAGTAGATTTCTACTTAGGATTAAATGCTTCCAACACATCCTACCAAAGAACAGGTATTTTTCAAAATGGATATTTTGCCGAGGGGAATCGTTCTTTAGGAGATAGTGAGGAAGTAACCTTTACCAACTTTGGTGCAAAAGGAGGATTAACCTATAAAGTAACAGGGCGTCACCTTATCGATTTTAATGGAGGATATTATACAATTGCGCCCACCTTACGTAATTCTTTTGCAAACGCAAGACAAAATAACGACATAGTAGATAACTTAACGGAAGAAAAAATACAAAGCGCAGACTTAAGTTATATCTATCGTTCCCCAATAGTAAAAGCGAGAGTTACAGGATTCTATGCAGGCTTTCAAGATGCTACCGAAATAGGATTCTTCTTTACTCAAAATGCCTTCGGAACAGAAGACAACAGTGCCTTTGTACAGGAGATTGTACAAGGAATTGAAAAGAGAAATGTAGGAGTTGAAATGGGAATTGAAGCCCAAGTAACACCCACATTTTTAGTGAAAGCTGCTGCTTCCGTAGGGCAAAACATCTATACAGACAACGCCACTATTTATCTTTCTGGAGACGATTACGACTTTGACCCTAACGATGGTTTTGTTGAAGGAAACGATCTAGAAGCTAGAGGAAAGAGAACCGTTTACTTAGAAAACTATCACGTAGCGGGAGGCCCCGAAAGAGCCTACCAAATTGGTTTTGAATACCGCGATCCAGATTTCTGGTGGGTAGGAGCTACTACCAACTACTTCTCAAATGCGTATGTAGACGTTAGTTCCTTACGCAGAAGTGAAGACTTTGCGTTGGATACAGACCTACAAGTATTTGCAGATTATGACCCAGAAGTAGCCAACCAATTATTACAACAAGAACAACTAGACGATTACTTTTTAGTAAACATTGTAGGTGGAAAATCTTGGAAGATTAAAGACTACTATGTTGGTTTCTTTGCTACTATTAATAACGTATTAGACCAAGAGTACAAAACAGGTGGTTTTGAAGATTCCCGTAGATCCAATTACCAACAACAGTTGGAAGAACAATCTAATACAGGCGGTCCATTGTTTGGCAACCGTTATTTCTTCGGAAATGGAACCACTTACTATCTTAACCTTTACGTTCGATTCTAAAAAATTTGATAAAAATAAAATTCAGTAAAATGAAAAACTTAAAAATAAATACTTTAATTCTACTACTAGCCGTAGTAAGCTTTGTATCCTGTGTTCAGGATGATGAATTTGGTATCCCCAATGGCGATGCCACAGAACTAAATATCCCTACTACCGATATTGTAACTATAAATTCCCTAAGAAGTGCTTGGGAACAAGAACTAGCTACCAATGGAAATGCAACCCTTACCTTTAATGAAGATTTCGCTGGAAAATTCTTAGAAGGGTATGTGATCTCTACCGATGAAACTGGAAACTTTTTTGAAGAAGTAATCCTTCAAGATAAAGCTTCTAACCCTACTACAGGGGTAAAATTGGTGATAGACTCTAACCCTTTATTTGGTCGTTATGACTTCGGAAGAAGAGTCTACGTAGAGCTTAATGGTCTTAGTGTTGGTATAGAAAACGGTGTGCTTACCTTAGGTATTGAAAGCGCTGGAAGTATCGAGCCTATTGCCGAATCTCAAATGGATACCTTTATAAAAAGAGATGCTTTGGTGGCCGAAATTGTTCCGTTACCTATGAGCTTCGCCGATTTTTCTGAAGACAAAACCAACTTGTTTGTACGTTTAACCGATGTGCAATTTGTACGTAGCCAAGCACTAGGAAGTAACCCATTAACTTATGCTGGAGAAGCAAGCGATGAGTTTGATGGAGAGCGTATTCTTGAAAGCTGTGCAACAGGAGCTACCACTATTTTTAGCACCAGTACCTTTGCCAGTTTCAAATCGCAAGAATTGGCTACCGGAAGAGGAACCATAGATGCTATTTTAACCCGCGATTTCTTTGACGATTACTTTATTCTAACCGTAAATGGGTTAAGTGATGTAAACCTTGACGACACCAACCGTTGTGATCCAGATACCTTTAGTTGTGATGGTCCAAGTGGTGGTGGAAATGTATTTTGGAGTGAAAATTTTGAGCAATTCAATGCTATTGAAGACTATGTAAATGCAGGGTGGACCAACGTAAATGTAAATGGAGGGGGAACACTTTGGGTTATTGGTAATTTTGATGGTACCAACTATGCCCAAATTTCTGGATTTAACAGTGGCGAAAGCACTATTGAAACTTGGTTAGTAACACCAAGTATTGATATGGATGCCACCACTGAAGAAGAATTGTTTATGGATATCCAAACCAATTTCGATAACGGAACCATTTTAAGTGTGGTATTCTCTACCAACTTTACGGGCGATGTTACTACAGCAACATGGCAAGAACTTGATGTCGATATCCCGAGTGGTCCAGCTGGTGGATTTGGAAGTTTCCAATCGGTAGGTCCAGTAAACATTTCATGTCTTGAAGGAACTGTAAACATTGCCTTTTTATACGAAGGTAGCGACCCTAATGCTACCACACGTTACCACATAGACAATATCGAAATCACAGGAAACTAAGATTTTCTACAAAATAAAATTATTTAAAGGACGCTTTCGAGCGTCCTTTTTTATTTCGAGGCAAGCCAAAGAATTCACTATATTTAAAAGGTAATCTGTTAAGAGTCTATTTACTATGAAACATCTTCCGGTATATATAATGATAGTGCTTTGCATCCTTTTAGGAAATAAAACACATTCGCAAAACGCAGCTACTATGTTGGACTGCGAAAGCACTTCCGTAAAACAAGACAAAAATGCGCTTTGGGCATGCTATATCTCAACCCATCAAATGGATTCGTTGGCAACGCTCTACACCAACAACGCCATTAAAGTAAGGAGCACAGGAGAAGTTTTTGAAATTGCCGATGCCATTGAACACTATTATTCAAAAAAAGAACTGGGCATCACCTCCATACAAACCCTCTATAAAACGCAAGCCAATAGTGTGTACGATTATGAAATAGGCACATTTACTTTAGAAAATGGCGACACCTATAAACATGTGGTTATACGGAACACCCAAGCTTCCAATAAACGTGAATTTGAGAGTATTGCAAAAGCCGAAAACAACATTCCCATAGACCCTCAAATTGAAGTACGAAGAAACCAATGGATTGCGTTGTGTAATGCACACGATGCCTTGGGGTTGGTTTCAGAATTATATGCCCCCAACACAGTGTATTACAATCATAAGCCTGTGGTGGTGGGTGTGGATGCTGTGGCAAAAGAATATGGGTATATGAACAACCCACAATACACCCTCTCCCTTACCCCACTTCATCTAGAAATGGTCACCCCCACCCTCGCTTTTGAGATAGGGCAATGCAGTGGCAGCTACAACGGCAAATACATCATTATCTGGCAAAAAGATTCTCAAGGCACTTGGAAGGTGTTGGTAGATTCTAATATATAAAGGAGGCATTACATAACCTATTTGTATCCTTCACATGAAAGGAGGAAATTCAGTATCTTTGGGTTGCTAGCTCACTGAAAATAACCCTAACATCCTTCCTTTACGGTATTCTTAGTTTATGTTTAGACATCAAGGCAAAAGCAGAACGCTACAGCACAATCTTCGTATTGCCACCGTCTTATCTTTTGTAGCAGGAATTGTAAACGTAGCAGGGTTTTTGGCCATACACCAACTTACCACCAACGTCACAGGCCACTTTGCCCTTTTTATTAATGACGTTTCTAATGTAAAAGTGTGGGAGGGCACCGTGTTTCTTGTCTATATTCTTTCCTTCTTATTAGGTTCCTTTACCTCCAGTTTTTTAATAGAAAACTATAACAGCACCAAAAAACTCAATGTTTTTGTACTCCCTACCTTACTAGAAGTAGTGCTTTTGGTTTTTGTAGCCTTAGCCAGCAATTTCTTTTTACAATATTACCCTAATGTTATTGCATGTGTATTGCTCTTTGCTATGGGGTTACAAAACTCGTTTGTTACCAAAATTTCGGGCGCCATTGTGCGTACCACCCACCTTACAGGACTCTTTACAGATTTGGGGATAGAACTCTCACAACTCTTTTTTCCTAAAAACCACCCAGACAAAAAACACCTTATAGCCACCATAAAATTACGAAGCTATATTATTTGTTTTTTCTTTTTGGGAGGCTTGGTGGGCGGATTTCTCTTTACCAAACTAGAACTAAAGCTCAACACCCTACTACTTGCCGCCTTAGTATTACTAGGTAGTTTATTTTACGACGACCTCCGTTTTAGAATGATTAAAACCCGAAGAAAATACCAACAACATAAAAATAGGTAAGAAATTTTACCCTACCCGCAGGAAAAATCCTGATAAAAATCATGGAAGTAAGTAGGACGATCTCCCCACTTAAAAAAGCAACTTTTTTTACGGACACACCCTTGTCCGTTTTTTTTGTGACTCCCCAAAACCTAAAAATTAGGTTCTCACTTAATAAAGTTAAATAACAGCCTAATACTATTAAATGATAACCTAATACCCGTAAGGCTAATTGTTAATACTATTAAATACAAGCCTAATTTATTTTAGGTTTATGATGAATATAATTAAATATAAGACTAATAAACTTAATTGCTAACCTAATAGCTATTAGGTTAACTATTAATAAAATTAACAACCAACCTAATAAAAATGATTACGCTATGCTAAACAAAAAAAATACCTACGGGAAGAAAACAAATTACTTAACGCACAGCTAGCAACGCTTAAAGAGGTGATGCGCAAGGGGTAAAATTGTTATCTTTGGGAGAAGATGCAGGATAACGGTAACAAAAAAGTTATGATAACCTGACTTAGTTACGGTATATCAGTAATAAATGTAACGATATAACAAGTTGCCAACAATATGAAAAAACCTAATAAATATCTGATTTTAATAATCTTACCTATGATATTTTTATCCTGTAAAAAGGATGAAACTGCTGAATTAAAAAACCAAATTAAAATACTTGAAAATAAGTATTCGTTGTTAAAAGATTCAATTTCGAAATCAAAAAAAGACAAAGTTTCTAAGTCTAATATAATTATTCAAACATTTAAAGAAATACATCAAGTTAATGAACTGGCTAAAGTTAAGTTTCTTTTTAATTATCCCGAGGATTTACCGAATTATAATGTTTACAAAATTAATGAAGATGAAACCCGTGAATTGATTTTTGAGGGTCTTTCAAAAAATGAATTTGACTTTGAGCACACTCCGTCCAAAGAAGGGTGGAATGAAATTAAGTTAATGACAGTGTTTGATTTTGGAGATGAAAAAATAGAAGTACCTGTTTACTCTTCAATTAAAGCTGAATAATAAAATACTGTTGGCAACAACGTGTATAATTCATTGCTTCTGATTTTCCTTCGGAAAATCCTCGCGCTGAATTATTGCCAGTTTTATTTACTAACTTAGTGCCAAACCCACGCAACAAATCATACACAAACCGTTGTGGGTAATTTTACAAAATCTAGATGAAAACGTATCCAATTGATTTAACTCAAGTTGAAATTTCCGAATTAGAATCTGACTTTGATAATTTACGGTTTCACAATATTGAAGAATTCAATAGTTATTTAAAACATATCGAGAGTTATTTTCCATACCCTCCAATCAATAAAAATTTAAAAGAGTACTCGATTGAACAAATGTATTCATACATAATAGATACAGTAGATTTATATTTTTGTTGGTACTATCATGCTCTTGAAAATAATAATCCCATTATCTTCTTAAATAGCTTATATACCAGAAATCATTTAGAATCAACTTACTATCTAAGTTCAGGATATGACCATTGTGATAGGATTTTTAAAATATTTTATTGCTTTGCAGGAAATAATTATGCATTGATTGACAAGTATTTACCCGAGGATATCGGCTTGAGTAAAAATGGACATAGCTTTAATATTACCGCAATAAATTTAATTTACTCTTTAAAATATGATAAGTACAAGAATGAAGTATTAGAAAACACAAATAATTATTTAAAAAAGAATATTACTATTTGGGAGAGAGCAATGATTCTGTTCTTAAAATCAATTATGGAAGAAAAACTAGACTTAGCTTACGAGAACCTTAATGTTATCATTGATTTTCATAAGAAAACCAAATTTTTACATCAAAGCACTATTCATACAAAAATGAGTAAATTACTACTAATAATACCTTACTCTCTTGTTTCAATAATGAATAAATTTTTAGATTACGGGATTGACAAATTAGCAATAAGAAAAAAGAAATTATGGTGGAATGAATTATTTGAATTAAATACTAAGGATGGATTTAAAGAAGGAAAAAATATATCTGATTTTCAAGGTAGTTTTAAATTCATAAATGATATTCATTTACAACCAAAAGTTTTTGAATGGCATCAACAAAATATATAAACTACCCACAACAACGGCTATAGTTCATTGGGGCGAAATCATAGCCGAGACTGTTATGCAAAATGTAACAGAGTTTAACGACAAATGGAAGAACAAAAACCAAAATCAATTAAAACAATCGGACTTTTAGTAGCGATTTTTTCTGGTTTTATAATTTTTAGTAATGGAATGGGTGCTCTAGCTTGGTCTGCTATTGGAATGGGAGATGGTTTTGACACAGAGGACTCTGACATTACAGATCCAATTTCTTTTTTGCTTTCCAACTATTTAGAATTATGCCTAACAATGATGTTTATTGGTGTTGCTTATCTAATTGGTGGAATATATATTAGAAAATATAAAATGTGGGCAAATAATCTAGTTAGTGGATTATCTGTACTTCTTTTTTTGATTATTTGGGTACTTATGATAGCAATGTCCTTTAAAGTCGGACTAGAGGACGGAATGGCAATATTTAGTATTGGAGCCATATTTACTGCAGCTTTCTGGTCAACACCAATTTTACTTTTGATTAGATTTCTAAATAGGGAGAAAATAAAAAAACACTTTGCATAACAACGGCTATAAGCAATTGCTACTTCAAATCAATTAATATCCTATCTTTAGGCAAACCAACCGCTTGTGATAAAATTCTTTAGAAAAATTCGCCAAAATTTACTTTCAGAAGGAAAAACTGTAAAGTATTTGAAATATGCAATCGGAGAAATAGTTTTGGTTGTAATTGGAATTTTGATTGCCCTTGCAATTAATAATTGGAATGATGAAAAACAGCGAAAAAATGGACTGTTGGATACTTTTGAAAGTATTTTGGGAGAAATAGCGATAACACGTTCTATGATTATCCAAGATTCAATACAATTGGATGCTGTAATTCTAACAAATCAGAAATCACTATATATACTCAAGACCAAGAATGTGGATTCTGCGTACCAATTGGTAAGCACATTAGGAGGTCTTGTAGATTTACAATCATTAAAATTTGAACTTCCTAATACTATGCGATTTATAGAAGATGAGAATCTAAAAAAAGTAGAGAACTCAGCACTTAAACAACTTGCTTTAAAATTAAAATCCGAAATATCATTTTTAGACTTTTATACAGATTATACTACCACTCAATATCAATCCATAATAGAACCCTATGTTGCAAAAAATCTGAACTACGCTGAAATTCAAAATAGCACCACTATGATAAACACTGGTCAAAAGATAGATTACGTAGAATTATTTGAGGATATTGAGTTATCAAATATTTTGAACCTAAAATTAGAGGCGGATATTGCAGCTTTGAGATATGTAAAACGATTTAACCTGACTTTAGAAAAAGTGGAAAAAGAAATCCGACAAGAATTAAGAAAAAAATAAGGAAAGCACAACAACGTGTATAATTAATTGCTTGCCAGTCGCTACGCTCGTATCTCGCGGGTTTTTTATGGCTACTTCAAATCAATTAATATCCTATCTTTAGACAAACCAACCGCTTGTGATAAAATTCTTTAGAAAAATTAGACAAAAACTGCTCTCTGAAAACAAGTTTAGTAAATATCTTCTTTATGCCATTGGAGAAATAATTTTAGTAGTGATAGGGATTTTGATTGCATTGCAAGTAAACAACTTGAATGAAAACCGAAAAGACATCAAAAAGGAGCAAATTATTTTAATTCAATTGAAAGAAGTTTACCAAGCCAATCTTCATCAATTAGAACAGAAAATGCAAATGAGAGAAAATATTGTTAAATCTGCTCTAAATATTCTTAAAGCTATAGATAGTCCCGACGAAATTTCTCGCGCTAGTTTGGTAAAATCTATTGCTGAAATAGACATTGACCCAACGTTTAATCCAGTACAAAATGATTTGACCAATTCTGAAAATCTACGTTTGATTACAAATCAACAATTAAAACAATTATTATCAAATTGGTCTTCTGATATAGTTACACTTCAAGAACTCGAATTAATATGGACTAATCAAATGTACCAGCAGCTTGAGCCGTTTATTAGAGAGTTGGGTATTTCAAGAGAAATTGCCAACGAATTTGTCAATAATACAGAACATATTTGGTTATTGGATGACAATAAAAAAAGGTTAGAAATACCCAACGGTAATTCACAAAATACCGTGTCGAAAAAGGATATTATCGGGCATAGAGAATTGGAAGGTATGGCTTCATCTGCAATTATATATAATCATTCCGCTAATGCTCAATCAGAAGCATTAAGTATAAGAATTAAGCAAATTATTGAATTGATTGAAAAAGAAATTGATAAAAAATAACGAAAGCCAGCTTGCGGCAGGCAGGCGCAACAACGGCTATAGGCAATTGCTACTTCAAATCAATTAATATCCTATCTTTAGACAAACCAACCGCTTTTATGACAAAAGAAGACATATTTAAGATTTATGTTGAAAATATTAAAGAGGTGTTACCACATTTACAGACCCACGAATTTGCACTTACAGATAGCCTTAAAAATTTGGGAGCCAACTCTATAGATAGGGCAGAAATTCTCATGATGACTTTAGAATCCTTAGATGATTTTAATGCCCCCTTGGTAGAATTTGCAGAAGCCCAAACTATAGGTGACTTGGTAAATAAACTGTACGCCAAAGTATAGATTTGTGTGTATTATTTTTTTAAATTACCAATGTATTAACTCAAAAAGCGAGATATCTTGATAAATGGGTGGATGAGTTGGCAAAAGGCAAAAAAATGGATAAAATGTTACATTCCTAAAAAAACACAATGATCATAGACGTACACACCCATATTAATAACTACCACGAAGACCGTGTGGTATCACTCAAGGACAGTCTTGACCTCCTTACCAATACAATGCAAGAAAACAAAGTAAATTATGCTTTGGTGCTTTCGTCTTATAAAGTGAATGAACACCGCCCCAGTACGCGGCAGGTAGTTGAAGCGATTAAAGGGCGAGATAACTTGGGGGTGGTTTCTGGCATAAGTTATTTGCATTACAACCATAGAGACCTTCGGGAAATTAGTGAATACCTTGAAGCTGGACTTATAAAGGGACTCAAATTTTATCCTGGCTACGAACCTTTTTATCCCAATAACGAACGGCTTAAAGTCATGTACGAAATGGCCATTGAATATGATGTTCCCGTCATGTTTCATAGTGGCGACACCTATGCGCCAACGGGAAAGGTTAAGTATTCGCACCCATTGCAAATAGACGATTTGGCTGTAGATTATCCCGATTTAAAAATAGTGATTTGCCATGTGGGGAATCCTTGGATTAAAGATTGTATGGAGGTGGTGTATAAAAACAAAAATGTCTATGCAGATATTTCGGGGTTGGTTTTGGGAGATTTTTCCGAAAAGTTTGAACGCTATATGAAAAAGGAAATCGAAGAAATGATAACCTACGCTGGCGACCCCAAGTATTTATTATACGGCACCGATTGGCCCATATCAAATATGAAATCCTACCTCAAATTTATGGACCAATTAGAACTCGCCGATGATAAAAAAGAACGCATCCTTTGGCAAAATGCTGCCGAGCTCTTTAAAATAGATGTGTCTAAGTTGTAAGAAGATATATTTGTCTAAGGAAATACTTTTTATGCAGTATTAGAGTTTTACTTACACACTCAATTCACTTCATCAATTATAGAGATGAATAGTTTATCTTTATCGCCAAAATAATTCCTGTTGAAACAGATTCTTTGTTGCTTATTGTTGGTTTCCTTTTTAGGACATGCTCAAAATTATGTAGACCTCGCAAAATTTAGTTACGGGCATACCTTCGACAACCGTTTTGAGGGCACCGAATTTAGCACCAATGTACTCATCCTTGAAGCAGATCTTACGGTTCCCATCCCTATCAATGAAAAATATGTATTTGTGAGTGGGGTCTCTTTTACCAAAAACAGATTACAATTGTTACCAGACGCTCCATATAATAATTTATACGGTACTACCTTAAAAATTGGAATGTTAACGCAGTACAGTGAGAAATGGAGCTCCACACTAGTGCTGCTTCCTAAACTTTCTTCAGATTATGAGCAAATCTCCACCAAAGATTTTTATCTAGGAGGTTTTGCCTTATTCAAATATCAAAAAAACGAAAACCTTACGTATCGTTTTGGAGCCTACGGTTCACGAGAAGCTTTTGGGTTTTTCACGACACCCATATTTGGTTTTTACTATAACAGCCCAAATACAAAGTTTGAGATGGACATATCGATGCCTATTTCGGCAGATATCAATTACGACTTTAAATCCTTAACCCTTGGGGTAGATTATTACGGTATTGGAAGAAGTTTTAATATTACCGAAGAGCTTGCGCCAAAAGTTTATGTGGATTTAGGCTCCTTAGAATTTTCTGGGTATGTACAATTTAATACGTTCGAAAAAAATGTGTTGCTACGATTAAAAGCGGGGTATTCTAGTAATAATTTTGAAGTATACCGCCAAGGAGACAATATCGATTTGGGCCTTTCGGCTTTTACCTTTGGGGACGATAGGAAGCAATTAAATCCGCAAATTAACGACGGAATGTTTTTGCGTTTTGAAGCCATTTACCGCTTCCGTTTAGAAAAAGTGGAAGAAAAAATTGAAATTATTGATTAACTTTAGGATATGAATCCTACCTGTCCAGAATGTGGCGAAAAAATTATTGGGCGCTCCGATAAGAAATTTTGTAGCGACGCTTGTCGTAATGCACACAACAATGCCCTAAACAGAGACACTAAAAATATTATTAGAACGGTTAACAATCGCCTGAGGAAGAATCATCGAATTTTAGAAGCATTAAATACACAAGACAAAACCAAAGTCACCAAAAATACCCTTTTAAAACACGGATTTATATTCGATTATTTTACGGGAACTTACACCACAAAATCTGGAAGCACTTATTACTATGTATATGACCAAGGATATTTACCGCTAGACAACGATTTCTATTTGTTGGTGAAAAATGAAATTAGTTAGCACACTATTTCCAGCTATGCCCTTTTAAAGTAATTGCTGCTTTTAATACATCTTTTTGGCTTATTAAACCTACCAACTTACCTTCTTTTACAATAGGGAAACGTCTTCTTTTAGAACTTAAAAATTTATCGGCAGCATCAAATACATTCATTTCGCCATCTATGGTTTCAACATCGGTAACCATATGATCGCCCACTTTTATATCTTCCATAGGATGGTTATAATAGCGACTATGGCTAATTTGTTTCATACAATCCCCTTCAGAAATAATTCCAATTAATTCATTTTTTTCATTCACTACAGGACCCCCAGAAATTTTCTTTTTAATAAGGGTATTCATCACCTCCATAACCGACTGGTCTGGTTTAAATGTAGTAAGGTTGGTACTCATATAATCGGAAACCCTAATATTTTCCGAAGACCCTTTTTTGGGCTTGACCCGACGCCCTATATAACTTTTAATACTCATAATTTCAGTTTTTTAGCCTTTTAAATATAGCCAATTTAACTGAAAAACCATTTCCTTTGTTCATAATAAATTCCCTTTTCACTAATAAATTGTACTTTTAATATTCAAACCTCTCATACATGAAACGTTCACAAGCTTCGCTATCCCTATTGTTGCTCATTGGTCTTATATACTACAGTTTCTATAGTCTAATGCCTAGAGAAGGCACCCCAGCAACACTCCCGGAAACCGAATTTTCCACAGAAAGAGCCCTCATTCCTTTAAAAGAAATTACCAAAGCACCTCATTATATTGGAACTGAAGAAAACATTAGGGTACGAGAATATTTAATTGAACAATTAAAAGTCTTAGGCCTCCAACCCGAAACACAGGAAGGTTATATTCTCAATGAAAAATGGGGAGGGATGGACAAACCCGTGAACATTCTTGCAAAAATTGAAGGAACAGAAAAAGGAAAGGCATTACTCATTTTTTCACATTACGACAGCGCCTTAGTGCCTTCACCAGGAGCGAGTGATGCAGGAAGTGGTGTTGTAACCATACTTGAAACCATAAGGGCTTTCAATGCCTCAGGAAAGCAACCCAAAAATGATATTATTATCCTTTTTACCGATGGCGAAGAAGTAGGCTTAGACGGTGCAAAACTTTTTGTTAGAGAGCACCCTTGGGCAAAAAATGTGGGCTTGGCACTTAATTTTGAAGCTCGTGGTAGCGGAGGCCCTAGTAATATGATTGTGGAAACCAATCAAGGAAACAAAAATCTTATTCAAGGATTTATAGAAGCTAATCCAGAATACCCAGTGGCTTCTTCGTTAATGTACAGCATTTATAAAATGCTCCCTAATGATACCGATTCCACCGTGTTACGAGAAGAAGGCGATATAGACGGGTTGTTTTTTGCCTTTATCGATGATCATTTCGATTATCACACCGCGAATGATAATTACGAGCGACTGGACCGTAAAACCCTGCAACATCAAGGGAGTTATTTGTTGCCCTTGGTGCATTATTTTTCCAATGCCGATTTATCTCAAATTAAAAATGAAGAAGACTATGTCTATGTAAATATTCCCTTTGTAAAAATGATAAGCTACCCCTTTTCGTGGGTACTACCTATGGCCATTGGAGCGTTCGTTATCTTTATTATTCTCATTTTCTACGGATTAAAAAACGGAAGGCTTTCAGGACAGTACATTGCAAAGGGTTTTGTACCCTTTCTTTTATCGCTTGTAGTTTCTGGTTTGGTAGGCTATTTTGGTTGGGAGCTTATCCTAAAATTATATCCTCGCTATGAAGAAATTCAGCATGGGTTTACCTATAACGGTCATACCTATATTGCCTTTTTTGTGGTCGTAACGTTAGCCATTACGTTTGGGTTTTATTCTAAATTTTCAAAAAGAATTCATCCTTCAAACTTACTTATTGCACCCCTATTTTTCTGGCTATTAATAAATATTGGGGTCGCTGTTTATTTAAAAGGAGCCGCCTTTTTTGTAATCCCTGTTTATTTCGCTTTGTTATCCCTTTGGATTCTAATTAGACAAGAGTTTCCCAACTTACTTTTAATGCTACTCCTTGCCGTTCCTGCAGTATTTATTTTCTCACCACTTATTCAGTTTTTCCCTGTAGGTTTAGGGCTGGAAATGCTTGTAATTAGTTGTGTTTTTACGGTGTTGCTCTTCGGATTACTTATAACAGTTATAGGATTTTACAAGTATAAAAAATTGTTTTCTGCCTTATTTATCATTTTAGCGATTGGATTTTTTATCAGTGCTCACTTTAACAGCCAGTGGACCGAAACCACACAAAAACCTAATAGCTTAATCTATTACCAAGACACCGATGCACAAAAAGCCTATTGGGTTACCTACGATAACATGCTTGACGACTGGACTCGTGGTTATTTAGGCGACAACCCTAAAGAAGCTTCCAACTATGTCGAAAGCGCTGCGGGTAGTAAATATAATACAGGCTATACCTTTGCTTCAGAAGCACCTTTTAAAGACATCCCTAAGTTTGATGCATTTGTAAATACGGACACTATTTTGGGTGAAGAAAGAAGCGTTTCATTCACCATTTATCCTAAAAGAGAGGTAGATGTGATACGGTTATATGCAGATAAGAATATTGTTTTTAATTCTCTTTCATACAACGGAAAAAGCGTGGCAAAAGATAGTACAGGAAAAGTATATAGTAACAGAGTAAACAACGGACTCATAAGCTATTATGTTTCTCCCAATGATACATTACAGGTTAATTACTCCGTTCCAAAAGATGTTGAAGTCACTTTTAATGTATTGGAATATTCTTTCGATTTATTGAAAAATCCATTATTTACAATTTCTGAAAGACCCAAAAATACCATGACAAAGCCCTTTGTGTTTACAGATGCCGTCGTGATGAAACGACTCATTTATAGACAAACACTTCAAAAACGAGTTGTCGATACTTTAAAAACCGTTGCGGATGAGTAAAACTATTGGCATTGCAGGATTAGGTTGGCTAGGATTACCATTGGCACAACGCCTTCAAAACTTAGGTTATAAAATAAAAGGAAGTGTCACACAACTTGAAAAAGCTTCAAAGCTACAAGCCAAGGGATTCGATGCGTATGCTGTTACCATTTCAGAAAAAGGAGTGGAAGGTAGCGTGCAAACTTTTCTGAAAGACATTGATACTTTAATCGTCATGATTCCCCCTGGATTGCGAAGAAACACAGGATCGGACTATGTTTTAAAAATGACTCATTTCTTAAAAGAAATAGAAAGGGCCAACATCCAAAAATGTATTTTTATTAGTAGTACATCGGTCTATTCAGACGAACAAGGTGACGTTACCGAAGCCGATACACCAAAACCCGATAGTGAAGCGGGAAGACAGCTTTTACAAGTAGAACAGCTTTTTTATAATTCAACTTTTAAATGCAGTATTGTAAGATTTGGCGGACTTATTGGCGGAAGCAGACAACCGGTGCGTTATTTGGCTGGAAGGGAAGAATTAAGTGGTGGGAATGCCCCTGTAAATCTCATCCATCGAGAAGATTGTATAGGAGTTCTTTTAAAAATCATTCAAAAAGATGCTTTTGGCCAAATTTTTAACGCTGTAAGTCCGCAACATCCTATGAAAAAGAAATACTATGTTCAAAAAGCAGTAGAACTTGACTTGGATGCTCCCTCTTTTTCCGAAGAAATTTTAGAAATCTATAAAAAAGTAGATTCCCTTTCCATTCCCAATTTGTTAGAATACACCTTTCAAAAGGACATTTAAATTTCCGTATATTTAAAGTTCCTAAACTATTTGCGATGAATCGATTTTACTCTCTCTTTTTTGGGACGTTATTTGTCTCCCTTTCCATATTTGTTTCAGAAACTATTACTGCGCAAACCTATAGCGAAAATTTATACAGTGCCTTAGAATATAGACTTATTGGCCCTTTTCGAGGGGGTAGAAGTGCTGCTGTTACTGGGGTTCCTAATAAACCCAACCTCTTTTATTTTGGTGCCACAGGAGGTGGTGTTTGGCGCACCAAAAATGGAGGAAGAACTTGGGAAAATATAAGCGATGGCTTTTTTGGCGGATCTATTGGTGCTATTGAAGTTGCCGTGGATGACCCTAATGTAATTTATGTGGGAGGTGGCGAAAAAACGGTTCGCGGGAATGTATCTTCAGGCTACGGTATGTGGAAAACCGAAGATGCTGGAAAAACTTGGAAGCAAGTTGGATTGGAGAAAGGACGTCATATTCCTAGAATTGCAACCCACCCCAAAAACCATCAAATAGTCTATGCGGCCGTATTGGGAGATATTTACAAGCCTTCACAAGAACGTGGTGTGTATAAAAGTACCGATGGCGGTAAAACATGGAATCGAAAACTTTTTGCCAATGAAAATGCCGGGGCGGTAGACCTTATTTTAGATCCTAATAACCCTCGAATTCTGTATGCCTCCACTTGGAATGTTCGTCGTACCCCTTATAGTTTAAGCAGTGGTGGGGAGGGTTCTGCGCTTTGGAAAAGTACCGACAGTGGTGAAACCTGGAAAGAAATTTCGAAGAATAGTGGGTTTCCTTCCGATACTTTAGGGATTATTGGTGTGACCGTTTCTCCTTTAAATAGTGAACGCGTTTGGGCGATTGTTGAAAACAAAGAAAAGGGCGGACTCTACCGAAGCGATGATGGTGGTGACACATGGGAGTATGTAAATAGTGACCGTGATTTGCGCCAGCGTGCTTGGTACTACACCCGAATTTACGCCGACACCGAAGATGAAAACACGGTGTATGTGCTTAATGTTCGTTACCATAAAAGTACCGATGGCGGAAAAACTTTCGATACCTATAATGCCCCACACGGAGATCATCACGACCTTTGGATTGCGCCAGAAGACCCCAACCGAATGATTATTGGCGATGACGGTGGTGCACAAGTTACCTACGATGGTGGTGAAACGTGGAGTACCTATTACAATCAGCCAACGTCACAGTTTTATCGTGTTACTACTGATGATTCTTTTCCATACCGAATTTATGTCGCACAACAAGATAATTCAACGTTAAGAATTCCGCACAGGACCGAAAGCTGGAATATCGATGAAGACGATTGGGAATCAACAGCGGGGGGTGAAAGTGCTCATATTGCTATTGACCCACTAAACAATGACATTGTGTATGGCGGAAGCTATGACGGGTTTTTAACACGATACAACCATAAAACGAGAACGGTTCGTAGTGTAAGTGTATGGCCCGATAATCCTATGGGACACGGTGCCGAAGCGATGAAATATCGCTTCCAGTGGAACTTCCCTATTTTCTTTTCAAAGCACAACCTTAAGGTATTATATACTGCCTCCAATCATTTACACAAGACCACCAACGAAGGAGAAAGCTGGGAATTAATAAGTCCCGATTTAACTCGAAATGATCCTTTAAAATTAGGTTCTTCGGGTGGGCCTATCACGCAGGATAATACCTCCGTAGAATATTATTGTACCATTTTTGCTGCAGCAGAATCTCCCATTACTGAAGGTCTTTTATGGACAGGAAGTGACGATGGCTTGGTTCATATTACAAGAAATGGCGGTAAAACTTGGGAAAATGTGACCCCAAAGGGAATGCCCGAATGGATGATGATAAATAGCATTGAGCCTTCTCGATTTGATGCGGGAACGTGTTACATTGCTGGCACCAAATACAAAACAGGTGATTTTGCACCGTATTTGTACAAAACAACCGACTACGGAAAAACCTGGAAGAAAATCACCAACGGAATTCCAGCCGAACACTTTACAAGAGTGCTTCGGGAAGATGAAACCCAAAAAGGATTGCTCTATGCAGGGACCGAAGCAGGAATGTATATTTCATTTAACGATGGGGAAACGTGGCAAGCCTTTCAACTGAATTTGCCGATTGTACCTATTACAGATTTAGCCTTAAAAGACAATAACCTTATTGTTGCCACACAAGGAAGAAGTCTTTGGGTGATGGATGATTTAACAGTACTTCATCAATTAAATAAAGCCAAGGGTGTCAGTTCGAGCGCAGTCGAGAACTTTCTATTTAAGCCTAAGGATAGTTACCGAATGGATGGGCGTTCCAGAAAAGGTTCGCTTACCACGGGAACCAATCACCCCAATGGTGTAATGGTTTATTTTAATTTGGAAGACCCTTCTGAAAAGGAAGTCTCATTGAGTTTTTTAAAGATGAATAACGACACCATAAAAACCTTTAGCAGCAAAGGAAAAAAAGACAAAATTTCTGTAAAAAAAGGAGGCAATTTGTTTGTTTGGGATACCGAAGGCGACGGAGCAGAGCGACTGGATGGAATGATCCTATGGTGGGCAAGTACCGATGCCCCAAAAGCAGTTCCAGGCACTTATAAAGTAGTTTTAAAGGTAGGAGAAGAAACACTTACACAAAACTTTGCTATTCTTCCGGACCAAAATGCAGAAACCGATATCGCAGGGATGCAGCGACAATTCGATTTTATTACAGACATTAACAAAACGGTGGATAAAGCGCATAAAAGCATCAAAAAAATTAGAAAGATTAATGCCCAGTTAGAAGATTTTCAGAAGCAATACAAAGACAATGACAATGTGAAAGATTTGGTGGAAAAGGCTAAAAAATTAAGTGAAGATTTTTCCGAAATTGAAAAAGCATTATACCAAACTAAAAACCGAAGCGGTCAAGATCCCTTAAACTTCCCCATAAAGCTTACTAATAAATTGGCGCATTTAAATAGCTTGGTGCGTATGGACGACTTCCCACCTACCCAGCAGGACATTTTGGTAAAAAATGAATTAACCGATAAAATAAATGAAGAATTAATGCATTTTGAAATTTTGGTTTCTAGCGAAATAAAGGCATTTAACGAGCAGTTTAATGCCTTGAAATTGAATTATTTATTTATTGAAGAAGAAAAATAACAATGCTATACTACTACCTCAAATCCCTCCACCTTATTTTTGTGATTACTTGGTTTGCTGGGCTTTTTTATATTGTGCGCTTGTTTGTATACCAAATTGAAGCTTCCCAAAAACCCTCACCAGACAAAGAAATTCTAGGCACACAACTTAAACTCATGGCACAACGCCTATGGTATATTATTACCTGGCCCTCCATGATTTTAGCCACAGGATTTGCCATTTGGATGCTGGCCATGCGTACTTTTTACCTCACCGATGGATGGATGCAGGTAAAATTGGTGTTTGTGGTATTGCTCATTGCCTATCATATAAAATGTCACCTCATCTTCAAAGATTTACAAAATGATAGGGTGAAGTATTCCTCCAATTTTATGCGTATTTTTAATGAAGGAGCAACCATCATTCTGTTTGCGGTGGTATTTTTGGTCATCTTAAAAAATGCCTTTAATTGGATTTATGGCACCGTTGGGATTATATTATTTTCTATCCTCATTATGCTGGGTTATAAATTATATAAACGTATTCGCGAAGGCAAAAAATAACTCCCCCCTTTGAAGGGGGTTAGGGGGATGTCAAAATTTTCAATTTTATTAATTGGAAATTTTGGTGCAATTATTGTTATCTTCCCGTAACCTTTTCAACGTATGAAGTTTTACAAATCGTTACGCTTTCGGATTTTTCTATCGATGCTATTGTTGTTAGTGATGACTTTTATTTCACTTTCGATAGTGACAGCCATTCAGTACAAAGAAGAAGCAGAAGATTACCACCGCGAGCGATTGCTTCGTAAAGAAGCAAATATCAAAGAGAATATCAATTATGTGTTAAAAAACACGACCTATCCTGTGGAAACAGAACTTATTCCGTTGATTTTTAAAAGTAAAATTTATGAAATTAAAGACATTCACAATCTTGAAATTCATTTATACGATTTAAAAGGTACTCTGCTTAAATCTTCCCGAGCCTCTTTTTTACGAGATACTTCTTACGCAAAGCTTTCGAGAGATATTTTAACACACATTGAAGATTCTCCTACCAAAAGTTACGTCTATTCTTTTGAAGAAGATGGGCAAGAATATCAATCTTCCTACTCCTACATCACAGATGCTTCCTTTAAACCGTTGGCGATACTCAATTTACCGTATATAGAGGATGATGGCTTTATTAATAAAGAACTTATGGAAAACATAAAGCGCGTTGCCATGGTATACGGCTTTATGTTATTAATTGCCATAGGACTGGCTTATTTTCTTTCTAAATATATCACCCGTTCTCTAAAAACCGTAAGTGATAAAATCACCGAAACACGTCTCAACAAGCGGAACAAAAAAATTAAACTAGATAACGATACTTCTCAAGAAATTTACACCCTTGTGGAAGCCTATAACGGGATGATTGACGAACTCGAAATAAGTGCCGCACAATTAGCTAGTAGTGAGCGTGAGGCCGCGTGGCGGGAAATGGCTAAACAAGTGGCGCATGAGATTAAAAATCCGTTAACACCTATGCGATTGTCGGTTCAAAGTTTTCAACGGAAATTTGACCCCAATGATCCTAACATAACCGAAAAAGTAAACGAATATACCAATACTCTTATTCAGCAAATAGACACCTTAAGTTCTATAGCTTCCGCATTTTCGACCTATGCAAAAATGCCCGCACAGCAGGATGAAAATTTAAATGTGGTAGCCATCACAAAGTTGGCTTTGGATATTTTTAATGAAGATTACATTTATTTCTTTTCTGAAGAAAAAGAAATTATTTCAAAATTCGATCGAACACAACTTATTCGAGTGATTACCAATTTGGTGAAAAATAGTATTCAAGCCATTGAAAAGAAAACCCCAGAAGACCCAAGAATTGAAGTTAGGGTATTTTCAGAAAATAAACATACCTACATAACAGTTTCAGATAATGGTGCAGGTATTTCTGAAGAGAATAAATCGAAGGTTTTTGAGCCAAAATTTACCACAAAATCAAGTGGCATGGGCTTAGGTTTAGCCATGGTGAAAAATATTGTAGAAACGTATCAGGGAAGCATTTCACTTCAATCTATCGAAGAAAAAGGAACCACATTTACCGTTTCTATTCCACAAAACTAATAGGTTTTTAGTACCTTTAGATTTCAAATTTTTCAACAGATGAAAGCTAGAGTTTACGATAATATATTGGTCGATTATAACAATGGGATTACCACCATAACCATTAATCGTCCTTCCAAATTAAATGCCTTAAACCTTGAAACAATCAAGGAACTTCATAAAGCCTTTAAACGTGCTGAAAAAGACAAAGACACCAAAGTAGTAATCATTACTGGAAGTGGAGAAAAAGCCTTTGTCGCAGGTGCAGACATTAGCGAATTTGCAGATTTTTCGGTATCGCAAGGAGAAAAGTTAGCTGCCGAAGGACAAGCGTTACTATTTGATTTTGTAGCCTATCTTTCTACTCCTGTCATTGCCGCCATAAATGGTTTTGCATTGGGAGGTGGTCTGGAATTGGCTATGGCAGCACATTTCCGTATAGCTAGTGACAATGCGAAAATGGGACTTCCCGAAGTGTCCTTAGGAGTCATCCCAGGATACGGGGGTACTCAGCGATTACCTCAACTGGTAGGCAAAGGACGTGCGATGGAACTTATCATGACAGCGAGTATGATTGATCCTTCACAAGCCCTACAATATGGTTTGGTAAATCATGTTACAACCCTAGAAGAATTACTCCCATTTGCTGAAAAGTTAGCTGAAAAAATAAAACGGAATTCCTCTGTAGCGATTGCTGCTGCCATTGAAGCCATAAATGCAGGCTTTGAAGCGGGTGAAAATGGTTTTGACACCGAAATTACTGCCTTTGGAAAATGCTTTGGAACTGCCGATTTTGTTGAGGGAACACAAGCCTTTTTAGAAAAAAGAAAGCCCAACTTTCCAGGAAAATAGTATCTAGGAATATTTCCTATTATATTTGGATTATTTCCATTTTTTAAATTAACTTTGAAGAAGTCTTTTCCTTCAACGTTTATTTATGTCTCAACCCATTAAAGGCCGCGGTGCCCATAAACAAGTCCACAATCGTTTTTTTGAACACCAACACGAACCCTTGGATGACTTCCTCAATTATTGTGAGGAAGAAGGAGAACTTGCTGATAAAAACAAAACCAAATATATCGATGTATTCCCCAAAACCCTTGTTAATAAAGTAGATAGTCCCGATGTGGGGATGGGTTATTCTGCCAATCCATATCAAGGCTGTGAACACGGTTGTGTGTATTGTTACGCACGTAATAGTCACGAATATTGGGGCTACGGAGCAGGTTTAGACTTTGAACGAAACATATTAGTGAAAAAAAATGCTCCACAACTGTTAGAAGAAAAATTAAAGAGTAAAAATTGGCAAGGAGAAACCATAGTTTTTTCGGGAAATACAGACTGTTATCAACCTATTGAAAGAAAGTTAGAAATCACAAGAAGCTGTTTAAAGAAACTATTTCAGTGGAAAAATCCAACGGGAATTATCACCAAAAACGCATTGATTTTAAGAGATTTAGATATTTTAAAAGAAATGGCAAAATACAATATCATCGCTGTCAACATTTCTATTACTTCCTTGGATGAGGATACCAGAAGATTGTTAGAACCTAGAACCTCCAGTATTAAAAATAGATTAAAAACGGTAGAAGAACTTTCGAAACATAACATTCCTGTAAATGTGATGATGGCGCCCATTATTCCGTCTTTAAATAGCCACGAAATCTTACCTTTAATTGAAACGGTGGCTTCCTTGGGTGCAAAAAGCGTAGCCTATACAGTGGTTCGATTAAACGGTCAAATTACCACCATTTTTGAAGATTGGGTACAAAAGGCACTACCCGATAGAGCCGAAAGAATCCTAAATCAAATTGCAGAATGCCACGATGGAAAACTAAATGATAGTAGATGGGGGAAAAGAATGCGAGGCGAAGGGATTATTGCTCAACAAATTGCAGACACTGTTATTTTGGGTAAAAAAAGATATTTAAAGGATAGCCGAATGCCAAAACTAGACAGAAGCCATTACCTTCAATTAAAAGATCCACAAACGAGATTGTTTTAGACAATCTTCGATTTTATTTGAGCTTCAACAGTATTTACCAAATCCTCTTTTTCAAAATCTGAAACTTTTAGAGGAGGATGTACATAAAAGGTAAGTCTCGTAAACAAAGGAATGGGAAACATTCCGTAGCGTTGTAATTTCCACGAATTATTGATAGAAATTGGGAGCACGTAGGCTTCAGGTGCGTGCTCAAATAAGGTAATGAGTCCCTTTCTATAAAACTTTTTTGGAACTCCATCTCGGCTTCGAGTTCCTTCAGGAAAAATCACCACACTTCTATTGTTTTCTGAAATGTATCTAGCAATTTTTTCAACTTCTTTGGTGGCTTGTGCTGGGTTTTTTCGATCAATTAACACGGAACCTCCCTTTCGTAAATTATAAGAAACCGTGGGGATACCTTTCCCTAATTCAATTTTTGAAATAAACTTGGGATGTATCTTCCTTAAAAACCAAATAATGGGTGGAATGTCCCATAAACTCTGGTGGTTTGATGCAATGATAATCGGGGCATTTTTTGGAACTTCTGAAGAAATTTCAAACTTAAAGGTCGTCCCAACCACATGAAGAATCACTAAAAATAAGCCATTTACAATATCAACACTGGTTTTATGCGCTTGGTATCCGAAAACATTTAAACAAACTCGCTGAATGACTTCAAATAGCAATAATAATATCCCAAACAAAAGATAGAATACTACCGAAAAGGGATAACTTAGTATTTTAAGAAAGGCTTTCATGAATATCAAAAATAAAAAAACCGCTTCAATGCGAAGCGGTTTTACTTTTCTATTAATTGAATAATATTAACAGTATTCGTTAAAAGCGCTTTTCAAATTTTCTGCTATCATATCGGCACTTCTTCCTTCAATGTGATGTCTTTCTAACATGTGAACTAATTCTCCATTTTTAAACAAAGCCATAGAAGGTGAACTTGGAGGGAAAGGAACCATTAAGGCTCTTGCGGCATCCACGGCTTCAAAATCTACTCCTGCAAATACCGTGACCAATCGGTCTGGCGTTTTAGCATTTTGTAGTGAAATTCTCGCTCCTGGACGCGCATTGGCTGCAGCACAACCACAAACCGAATTGACAACCACAAGGGTCGTTCCGTCTTGATGAATTGCATCGTCTACTTCATCTGCTGTAAATAATTCGGTAAAACCTATTCTGGTCAAATCTTCTCTCATCGGTTTTACCAATTCTGCTGGATACATAATTTTTGTTTTTAGTGTAACAATTAAGGTACAAAGATAACCAATTTTAAGATGATAGTTCTTAAAACTATCTAAACACTTTTATAGAAATAGTTATCTTTGATTTCTTTTTCTATTAATTTAATTACACTACATGATTCGTTGGCTATTGGCCATTTTAGGCTATTCTTTTTTTAGATTTCCAGGTGCTATTATTGGATTTATTTTAGGAAGCATTTTCGATAATATGAATCTAGGTAAAACTAAATCTACAAGGCGAACTATTTTTCAGCAGCCTAGAGAATCGGTGAGTCCAGCCGACTTCGAGCTAAACCTACTCTCTTTAGCCTCTTTGGTCATTAAGGCAGATGGAACTGTTAGCCAAAATGAATTGGATTATGTACGCCAATATTTCGTCCAAGCTTATGGAAAAGAACGAGCCAATGCTACCTTTAAAGTGTTTAATGAAGTGGTCAAAAAACGTGAGATTTCAGCTCAAAAAATTGGAGGACTATTACGCTCGAGAATGCGTTACGAGTCTCGACTCCAAATAATCCATTTTTTATTTAGCATTGCTAAAGCAGACGGCACTGTATCTACGCCAGAAGTCAATGAAATTTCAAAAATAGCAGGGTATTTAGGAATTCAAATGCGCGATTTTGAAAGTATTAAAGCGATGTTCTTTAAAAACCCAGATAGCGCTTACAAAATCCTAGAAATTGAAAGAACAGCTTCCGTTTCTGAAATTAAAAAAGCCTACAGAGAAATGGTGAAAAAATACCACCCCGATAAACTACAAGGTATGGATGAAATGTACAAAAAGGGGGCTTTGGAAAAGTTTCAAAAAGTACAAGAAGCCTACGAACAACTTCAAAAAGAACGTGGCTTTTAATTAGATGAACTAAAAAATTTAATATTATTTTTAGACTAATCTAAAAATATTTTTACCTTTGCCTTATGTTTACATTGGCAGAAGAAAATTATTTAAAGAACATCTTTCATCTTCAACAGCTTTCTCCACAAGGAGTAAGTACAAATGCTATTGCGGAAAAACTAGAGACTAAACCTTCATCGGCTACAGATATGGTTCAAAAATTGGCCGAAAAGGAAGTACTCACTTATATAAAATACAAAGGCACTACCCTTACTGAAAACGGAAGGAAAATTGCAGCAAATATTATTAGAAAGCATCGTCTTTGGGAGGTTTTTTTGGTTGAAAAATTAAACTTTCAGTGGGATGAAGTTCACGAAATTGCAGAGCAATTGGAGCATATTCATTCTGAAGATTTAATTTCTCGATTGGATAAGTTTTTAGAGTATCCTTCGGTAGATCCGCATGGCGATCCCATTCCAGATAGTAACGGAAATTTCAAAAAAACAGAAAAGAAATTGCTTTCCAAACTTTCAAAAAATGAAAAAGGAATCTGCGTAGGCGTAAAAGAATCGGCTAGCGATTTTTTAAAATATCTGGACAAAAGACATATCGGTATTGGCGTTGAAATTGGTGTTTTAGAAAAAGATGATTTTGATGACTCGATGACCATACAGGTTTTGGATGAAACCTACTTTATTACAAAAAAAATTGCAGAGAATTTATACGTACAAATGAGCTAACTAATGAAATACAAATCCCCTTTTTCACTATTTTTTATTATCGGAATTTCCTTTGGAATAAATGCGCAAGAAACTGAAGTTACTACTCCATTAGTTACTGACAGACCAGATGCCACTGAAGCTTCATCTACTGTAGGAGCTGGTGTCCTTCAAATAGAAGCAGGAGGGTTTTACACTTACTATGAAGAAAACAACAATAAAAGTGAAACCTATGGTTACAATACTACTTTAGTTCGTTATGGGGTTCTAGAAAATTTGGAACTCCGATTAGGATGGAATTTTGAAGAGATTCGATTCTCATCAAATGGCACTAAAAACCCGAATGTATTAAGTGGCTTTTCTCCTTTACTGGCGGGTGCTAAAATAGATATTGCCCAAGAGAATGGTTGGAAACCCGAAATAGCATTGATTGGACATGTGTTTTTGCCTTTTACAGCGGGAGAAGATTATAAACCAGAAACCACTGGAGCCGACTTTCGGTTTTCGCTCTCACACACCCTTAGCGAAAAATCGAGTTTAGGTTACAATATTGGAGCGCAATGGGGGGATGATTCTTCAGAAATTGCCTATATCTATACTTTAGCTTATGGATATTCAATTACAGATTGCTTTGGGTTTTATGCCGAAGTATACGGTGATTTTCCAGAAAATAATGAAGCCAATCATTTTTGGGATGCAGGGGTTCCCTATTTGGTGAATCCTAATTTACAATTGGATGCAACGGTTGGGAGCGGTATTACGAAAGGACAGGATATCCTTTTGAGTGCAGGACTCAGTTATAGAATTCCAAAAAAGAAATAATATGAAAAAAATACTCTTTATAGGTTTAAGTATTCTCTTGATTGGATGTAAAAATCCTTCTTCAACATCTGAAAAATTAAATGTAGTCACCACAACTACGATGATTACCGATTTAGTTAAAAATATTGGTGGTGATGCTATCGAAATAAATGGTTTAATGGGTGCCGGAGTAGATCCCCATTTATTTAAGGCAAGCGAAGGGGATGTGTCAAAACTATACCATGCAGATGTCATTTTCTACAATGGATTGCACCTAGAAGGAAAATTGGTAGAAGTTTTTGAAAAGATGGAGTCTCAACAGAAAAAAACCATTGCCTTAGGTGAGCAACTTGATAAAAACGGCTTAATTGGTTCAGAATATTTCGCTTCAAATTACGATCCTCATGTGTGGTTTAATATTCAATATTTTAAGGAATTCGCCAACACAGTTACCGAGGTATTATCGGAAGCAGACCCTAAGAATTCAGAACTATTTGTAGCAAATAACAATTTGTTTCAAAAAAAATTAACCGACTTGGAAACTGAAGTAAAAGACATTATTGAAACACTTCCCCAAGAAAAAAGAATATTGGTTACCGCGCATGATGCCTTTAATTATTTCGGAAAAGAATACGGATTTAATGTCGTGGGCCTACAAGGACTTTCTACAGCTACCGAAGCAGGGGTACAGGATGTTCAAAAGCTTTCCGATTTTATAATTGAAAATAAAGTAAAAGCCATTTTTATAGAAAGTTCTGTGCCAAGACGCACCATTGAAGCCTTGCAACAGGCAGTACTTTCAAAAAATCACGAAGTAGTCATTGGAGGTTCTTTGTATAGTGATGCTTTGGGAGATGCTAATACTGTGGAAGGCACTTATATTGGGATGTTTTTATACAATGTAAATACCATCGTAAATGCTTTAAAATAAGCCTATGAAACAAAAATTTGCCATAAAAGTAGATGACCTTACGGTAGCCTATGACTACAAACCTGTTTTGTGGGATATTGATTTAGCCGTGCCCGAAGGTGTTTTAATGGCAATCGTTGGCCCTAACGGTGCTGGGAAATCGACTCTAATAAAAGCAGTATTAGGCATTATTAAACCCATTGCAGGAAGTATTTCTATTTATGATAAACCTTACAAGGAGCAACGGAAATTAGTAGCCTATGTTCCTCAAAAGGGAAGCGTAGATTGGGATTTCCCAACGACAGCCATCGACGTGGTTATGATGGGAACCTACGGAAGCCTAGGCTGGATAAAGCGTCCCGGTCAAAAAGAAAAAAAGGCAGCACTTGAAGCGTTGGAAAAGGTAGGAATGTTGGCTTTTAAAAACAGGCAGATTAGTCAGCTAAGTGGCGGGCAACAACAGCGGGTATTTTTAGCACGAGCTTTGGTGCAAAATGCATCCATTTATTTTATGGATGAGCCGTTTCAAGGGGTAGATGCTTCTACAGAGATTGCAATCATCAATATTTTAAAAGAATTACGAAAAGCGGGCAAAACCCTTGTGGTGGTACATCACGATTTGCAAACGGTGCCGGAATACTTTGATTGGGTTACGTTTCTGAATGTGAAAAAGATAGCTGCGGGACCTGTAAAGGAAATTTTTAATGATGACAACCTCACCAAAACCTACGGAATAAATTATAAAGTAGCGATCAATAAATAGCACTACCATGTCTATTACAGAATATTTCGAATTGGTATTTACAGACTACACCCTTCGCACCATTACGTTGGGAACTGCTGTATTAGGTGCAATTTGTGGGATGTTAGGTAGTTTTGCAGTATTGCGAAAGCAAAGTTTGTTGGGTGATGCCATTTCGCATGCGGCGTTACCGGGAATTGCCATTGCTTTTCTTATTACAGGAGCGAAAGATTCGAATGTTTTGATGTTGGGTGCCTTGGTGAGCGGCCTAATAGGTACCTTTTGGATTAGGGGAATTACGTCAAAAACCCATTTAAAAAGTGATACAGCTTTGGGGTTAATTCTTTCCTTATTCTTCGGATTTGGGATGTTATTACTCACTTTTATTCAGAAACAGCCTAATGCGAATCAAGCAGGATTAGATAAGTACTTATTTGGTCAAGCGGCTACCTTGGTTGAAAAAGACGTCACTATTATGGTCTTCGTCACTGGGATATGTCTTATAGTATTGTTGCTATTTTGGAAGGAGTTTAAAATTCTCCTTTTTGATGCCGATTATACCAAAACACTTGGTTTCAACACAAAATTTATTGATATACTTATTACCTTTTTTATTGTTTTAGCCATTGTGTTAGGCTTACAAACGGTTGGTGTTGTTTTAATGAGTGCTTTGCTTCTGGCACCAGCGGCTGCGGCTCGTCAATGGACCAATAGCCTAAAAGTGATGATTATTTTAGCAGCGATTTTTGGTGCCTTTTCTGGTGTTTTGGGCACAGCGATAAGCGCAAGTGACAACAATCTTTCCACAGGTCCAGTCATTGTGTTAGTGGCAGGGGTTTTTGTTTTGTTTTCCTTCATTTTTTCACCAGAAAGAGGTATTCTTTTTCGAGAAATTCGTTTCAGAAAAAATCGAAATGACCTTCAACTCAAAAAGACACTTCAATTTATGTATGGCATTGCCAAAACCCACGAAAACATTTCGCACCCACACGCCATTCGAATACTAAACAACTTCCAAGGCTTTACGAAAGGTTCGTTAAGAACGATGGAAGAGAAAGAATGGATTCAGCTTAAAGGTCAAGAATGGTCGTTAACACCTGTTGGTTTTGAAGAAGCCAAAAATCTATTTAATCAGCAAAAAAATGACTAACCCACAAATTGAAATACAGTTAATTGGAGTGGTTGTCGCAATGGCCTGTGCCATTCCTGGGGTGTTTTTGGTGTTACGAAAAATGTCATTAATAAGCGATGCTATTAGTCATTCCATTCTACCAGGTATTGTGATAGGTTTTTTTATTACCCAAGATCTCAATTCACCTTTATTAATATTATTGGCTGCTTTAACTGGGGTGATAACCGTAGTTTTAGTAGAAGTTATCCAGAAAACGGGTTTAGTCAAGGAGGACACAGCCATTGGGTTGGTTTTTCCTTCTCTATTTAGTATTGGAGTAATTCTCATTGCAAAAAATGCCAACGATGTGCATTTGGATGTGGATGCCGTATTGCTTGGAGAGCTTGCCTTTGCTCCATTTGACAGGTTATTTATTTCAGGAATGGACATGGGGCCTAAATCTTTATGGGTTATGGGAATCATACTTATCATTACCCTCCTTTTATTGTTTCTGTTTTTCAAAGAATTAAAGGTGAGCACTTTTGATAAAGGACTATCTGCCGCCTTAGGATTTTCACCATTTTTGATGCATTACGGACTTATGTCTGTTTCTTCCATTACGGTAGTGGGTGCTTTTGATGCTGTTGGTGCCATTTTGGTGGTGGCCTTTATGATTGCCCCGGCAGCCACAGCGTATTTATTGACTGCTAATTTGAAAAAAATGTTACTCCTATCTATACTTTTTGGAGCATTTTCAGCCATAAGTGGGTATTGGTTAGCGCATGTTCTTGATGCCTCTATTTCTGGTTCGATGACCACTGTGTTAGGACTTTTGTTTTTAGGAGTGTATTTATTTGCCCCAAATAAGGGCTTATTGTCTGTACTATATCGTCAAAAACAACAAAGGACTGAAGTTTCATTAATAACTTTCTTATTGCACTTGAATAATCATTCTGAAGAAAACGAGCGCCACATCAATCACCTCAACGAGCATATTAATTGGCAAAAAGTGCGTTCAAAGACCATAGTTGATTTGGCACTAAAGAATAATATGGTAAGCATATCCAACAATATTGTTTCACTAACCGAAAAAGGCAAAGAATTCACCCAGTTGGCGCTGGAATATATTATAACCAACAAAGACGAAAAGATTGAATATATGAAAGATGACTTCTTTCTATTTAGGGGATAAAATAACTTACTGAAAGTTTTGGCATCATTTTTTCATATATTTCTAAACCAATAAAGTAATCCTATGAAAAAGCTACTTTTTTTATCCCTATTTTTTGTTTCATTTACCTTTATGACTCAAAATGAAAAAGTGGAAACTCCAAAAATTGCTGTTAAAATGGAAATAGGACAAACCATTTCTTTTCAAGGAGTATCCTTAACGTTTATAGATGTTATTGAAGATTCTCGTTGTCCAAAATACACAAATTGTATCTGGGCAGGAAGAGCTGTGGTATTGGTTGAAATTGAGGTAAATGGCAAGAAGGAACAGAAAAAGATATACCTAGGAGAAACTCGCAATAATGAGCCAACAAGTAAAACCCTGTACTCCAAAGACGGGTATTTTATTGAAGTAGTTGCTTTGAACCCCTATCCAGAAGATGGAAAAGAAAAGGCTCCTTATACGCTTTTGGTTTGTGAATGCATCTAATCTAATGGCAACCACAATCTTTATCTCCGCATTTTGTTTTTCCACCATCGAGCGTGCCTAACACTTTCTTTTTATTCTCGAATATAGGATTCCACACAAATTTTTTCAGAAGAAAAAATAGTGCTATGCTAAAGGTGATAATAACTAGAATTGTTTGCATAGTACAAAGGTATTATTTTAAAAATTGATACGCACTCAAAGCAACAACATAAGCAATAGCCGACATAATTACCAATTGCCAGAAAGGCCATTTCCAACTATTAGTTTCTCTCTTTACTACGGCCAAAGTACTCATGCATTGCATCGCAAATGCGTAAAACAGCAAAAGAGAAACTCCACTCGCAAAATTAAAACGAGGGGTGCCTAAAATTGGGTTTACCTCAGCGGCCATTCGGTTTCTAATCGTTTCTTCTTCATCACTTCCCACACTATATATAGTTGCTAAGGTTCCTACAAATACTTCACGTGCCGCAAAAGAACTTACAATAGCAATTCCTATTTTCCAGTCGTACCCTAACGGACTCACCACAGGTTCTAATCCTTTCCCAATGATTCCTATATAGGAGTTTTCAAGTTTAAACGCTGCAACTGCTGTTTCCATTTCTTCTTCGGAAAGTGCCTTTTCTGGATTTCTATTTTGTACAATTTGCTCTGCATCATTAAAATCTCCTGGTCCATAAGAAGCCAATACCCATAATATAATGGAAATAGCCAAAATAATTTTCCCAGCCCCCAGCACAAACGACTTCGTTTTTTCAATAACAGTGATCAATACATTTTTAGGCATGGGAACCTTATAATTGGGCATTTCGATCACGAAGAAAGAACGATTTCTAATCTTTAAAATCTTATCTAACAAATACGCAGAAAATATGGCTGAGCCGAATCCTAATAAATACAAAAACATTAAAGTAAGCCCTTGCAAACTGAAAATTCCTAACACTCGACCTTCAGGAATAATTAAAGAAATGATGATTAGATAGACAGGTAATCGTGCTGAGCAGGTGGTAAATGGTGTTACTAAAATGGTAATCAATCGTTCTTTCCAGTTTTCAATGTTACGAGTAGCCATAATAGCAGGAATGGCACAGGCAGTTCCAGAAATTAACGGCACTACACTTTTACCGCTAAGTCCAAAGCGTCGCATGACCCGATCCATTAAAAACACCACACGACTCATATAGCCGCTTTCTTCAAGCACCGAAATAAACAAAAACAGAAATGCTATTTGGGGTATAAAAATGACTATTCCGCCTAACCCTGGAACAATTCCTTCGGCCAAAAGGTTAGTGAAATCTCCTGCTGGAAGCGAATGTTTTAGCCAATCACTTAACGAAGCAAAGGAAGAATCGATAAAGTCCATGGGATAGCTGCTCCAATCGAAAATTGCCTGGAACATAAGGAGCATTATCGCGAAGAAAATAAAATACCCCCAAAACTTATGGGTTAACACCCTGTCGAAACGACTGCGTAAATCTTTGGCCTTTGAGGCATCAATTTCTAGCGTTTCCTTTAGGGTTTCATTTATAAATTGATACCGCTTGATGGTTTCCTTTTGCTGAAGTCGCTTAAGATTGCTTTTAGATTCGGTTTGAAAAGAATGTACTCCTTTAAATTCATTTCTGTCTAATTTTCCGAAGTTTACATCTTGGGTAATGACTAGCCACAGCTTGTATAAATCTTGATTTGGAAAGGCTTTTCGAAGTCTGTCAAAATATTCAGGGGCAATCACCGATGCATCTAAACACGGCTTTGTAGAAATGTCTTTATAGTTGGAAATAAATTCTTTTAATGTTTCAAATCCTTCATTTTTTCTGGAACTTATTAGAGCAATTTTAGTTTCAAGACGTTCTTCCAATTCTGGAATCTTCACCGAAATGGCCTTGCGCTTCATTCGGTCGGCCATATTAATGGCTAAAATTGTTGGGATTCCTAAATCCTTAATCTGAGTGAAAAGTAACAGATTTCGTTTAAGGTTTTCAATATCACAAACAACAACGGCAACGTCTGGAAAATCTTTGTCATTTTTATTGAGCAACAGTTCAATGACTAAGTTTTCGTCAATGGAAGAAGCATTTAAACTATAGGTTCCTGGTAAATCAAGAATATGTGCCTTCTTTCCTCTTTCTAATTTGCAAATCCCCTCTTTTTTTTCGACAGTTATCCCTGGATAATTTCCCACTTTTTGGTTGAGACCCGTAAGTCTATTAAAAACAGATGTTTTTCCAGTATTGGGATTCCCTATAAGAGCTACATTTATTTGTTTCGCCATAGTTTAGGAAATCAATTCTATTTCAATTTGTAAAGCAGTTTCCTTTCTAATGGCTAAATGACTCCCATTAATATTAATATAAAGGGGGTCGCTAAAGGGTGCCAATTGTACTAAGGTCACTTCATTGCCTGGAAGGCAGCCCATTTCCAAAAGTTTTAGCGGAATTAAATCTACCGAAAATTCGGTAATTATTCCCTTTTCTCCTTTTTGAAGTGATGCAATGGTGGGCATTGTTCTTATTTAGACTGATTTTAAACAATGCAAATGTAGGGAAAATATTGGGGTATAAAAAGGCTGTTATTCTTCTTTTTCAAGAATCTTTATGTCCTCAAGTAATTGTTTAATCGCTTCTGGTTTTGTACCATCGTAAAAACCTCGAATGCGCCTTTTTTTATCCACCAGCACAAAATTTTCGGTATGAACCAAATCGTATTCATTATAAGGAACATCCTTGGCGGCTAAATAGGATTTTCGCGCCAAGTCGTAAATCTGCTTTTTATCACCCGTTACTAAGTTCCATTTACTATCGTCTACTCCTTTTTTAACAGCATATCGCTTTAATTGTGCAACGGTGTCAATTTCTGGAGTTACCGTATGTGACAATAACAAAATATCTTGCTTGTCCTTTAGTTCCTTTTGAATTTGCACCATATGATCTGTCATTACTGGGCAAATAGTTACACAGGTAGTAAAAAAGAAGTCGGCGATATAAATTTTATCTTTATAATTTTCTTGGGTAATGGTATCACCATTTTGATTAATCAAGCTGAAATCCCCAATGGAATGATATTTCTTTTTATACTGAAGGGTGCTATCTACCAATGCTGCATTTACGTCGCTTGGTTGATAAATCTTTAGCCTTTTTTTAGGCACAAGCACCTGATAAATAGAAAAAATAATAACAACTGAAAGTACTAAGAGCACTATTCCGAAGAATTTATATTTTGAAAAAAACTGAAGCATGAGATTTTAAATATAGTGCAAATTTACTCTTCAAAAAGAGAGCAAAAAAACTGTAACAGTTAAATGTTTTGTAATACTAACAGCCAGTGTTTGTTTTATTTTTTTTGCAAAGAGTAAAGCACTACTTTTGCAGTTCAATTTTTTGAAAGGAATCTATGGAGTTTTTTATAAAGATATCTCAGTTTTTACTTAGTCTTTCCCTACTTATCATATTACACGAATTTGGTCATTATTTACCAGCTCGATTGTTTAAAACCAAAGTGGAAAAATTCTTCCTCTTTTTTGACATAAAATTTGCCCTCTTTAAAAAGAAAATTGGTGAAACCGTTTATGGAATTGGATGGCTTCCTTTAGGGGGTTATGTGAAAATAGCGGGGATGATTGATGAGAGCATGGACAAGGAGCAAATGGCACAGCCTGCTCAACCTTGGGAGTTTAGAAGTAAACCAGCTTGGCAACGTTTAATTATTATGCTTGGAGGAGTCATCGTAAACTTTATTGTTGCCTTACTTGTGTATATTTTTGCTTCCTTTTACTATGGTGATACCGATATTGCCACCAATAGTTTAAAAGATGGCTATAGTGTAGAAAACCCTATTATGAAGAATATTGGTTTCCAAACGGGGGATAAAATAGTATCTGTAGATGGGGAAACGTATGAAAGCTTTCAAGATTTACGAAAAAGTATCATTGTAGCTAATGAAATTACTGTTTTAAGAAATGGTGAAGAAATAAGTTATCAATTGCCTGAAGACTTTTTAGGACAATTAAGCGACAGTGATGATCGCACCTTGTTTCAGTTGAGAATTCCTTTTCTGGTAGGACAGGTAGTTGATTCATCGGCCAATAAAAATGCTGGACTTAAAAAAGGAGATTATATTTCTGAAATTAATGGAGAAGCAGTTCCTTATTACGATGTTATTGTTGAAAAACTTCAAAATTATAAAGGACAAACGGTAACCGCTACTGTTGTAAGGGAAGGCGAAACCCTTAAAATTCCTTTAAAGATTGATGAGAACGGAAAAATGGGGATTTTCCCAGCTCAAAGCTTTAAGGTAATGGACGAGCTTGGACTTGCCAAAGTGGTTAAAAAAGAATACGGCTTTTTTGAAAGCTTTGGAGTAGGTACGAAAAAATTTGGTGCTCAAATGTCTGGTTATTGGGATCAATTAGTAAAAATATTCAATCCTAGTACGGGAGCTTACAAAGGTGTGGGAGGATTTAAAGCCATTTTTGATATTTTCCCAGACACATGGAGCTGGGAGGCATTCTGGAGCATTACGGCCTTTTTATCTATTATGCTTGGGGTATTAAACTTGCTCCCTATTCCAGCATTAGATGGTGGTCACGTAATGTTTTTACTTTGGGAAATGATTACAGGTAAAAAGCCCGGAGATAAGTTTATGGAGTATGCACAAATGATTGGTTTCTTTTTATTAATTGCCTTAGTACTCTTTGCCAACGGGAATGATATTTACAGGGCCATAGCAGGGAAATAAAAAAAATAACCTTTCTTTTTTGTTCAGATAAAAAATACTTTATATTTGCATCCGCTTAAAAGGAAAAATACCTTCCTCCTTAGCTCAGTTGGTTAGAGCATCTGACTGTTAATCAGAGGGTCCTTGGTTCGAGCCCAAGAGGAGGAGCAAAATTAAAAACCCACTCAATAAGAGTGGGTTTTTGTTTAACATAGAAAAGCAACCCAAGTACCTTCTTATTATGTCAATTGTATTTCAAAAGTCCAATTGATATATTATCTTTAGATATGTTCACAACATACTTTCCCAATAAGATTCTTGAACCCTATGTAGCAACATTATATACCATAGAATGGGAGGGTGAAAGAGATATCGATATATTTAATGAGCTCTGTCTCCCAACTGGATATTGTATTTTGGCCTATTTGTTTCATGGGGGATTTACAGTATATGTAAATAGTGAAAAAATTCCTCTTCCCAATTTTTATGTAACAGGTCAACAAGCCAGTAAATATGTTTTTAAATCAAACTCAAATAGTATTAAAATTGTTGGTGTAGCCTTTAAACCTACAGGATTGTGGCATCTATTTGGGCTAAATCTGCCGGCACTAGTAAATAAAGCAGAAAGTGCTTGGAATTTACTTGGAATTAGTAAAGACTTGTTCCAAGACTCCCTAAATACAATAAAATCTCCCAAAGAAGGAATGTCCATTTTAGAAAAAATTCTTATTGAAAAAATCCGAAGTGGAGTACAATCTCCCAATGCTGTTGATATAGCTATAGGCATAATTTATGAAAAAAGAGGTTGTATTTCGGTCACTCAATTAATCAAAAGGTTGAACATAAGTGAACGATATTTTCAGAAACTATTTAAGAAAATGGTAGGATTACCCCCTTCCCTATATACAAGAATTGTAAGATTTAATTTTATGTTTTCTGAAATGAATCCCAAGGTTGAACATGATCTTAAAACAATAAGTGCTTTGTATAATTATTACGACTTTTCACACTTTTCACGAGATTTTAAAAGATATTGTGGAGAGTCTCCTTCAAAATTTTTTATAGACAAGTTTCACTTTTTAAAGGAAACCATGATCGATGCTCCTGTCATTTTAAAGCACAAATAACTACCCCGATAAACCCTCAATAGTAATAGTTTATGGACGGGTTTATACATCAGTAGCGTTGCAATTCTTCCTAACTTCGAATAAACAATCCAATAAATTCTGAGATTCATGAAACTAGGAAGTATTATCTCTATCGTTATTCTCATTAGTAGTTGTAACAATCCACAAAAAAATAATGAGGCTGATTCTAATAATGATTTAGTTCAAGCTGAAAAAAAAGAAGTTGTTGCCAGCACAAACAACAAGCTTAAGCAGGAGCAAAATGATAATTACTCAAGACTTTATTTAATAGATGAAGAATGTAAGCTAAATTTAGAAGAGGTTGCCACACTTTTTTCTCTATCAGCTAGTCAAACTAAAACTCATATTGAAGTCATGGCTCCCTGTAGATTTAATATTAATTATCGCGATGGATCGGAAGGAATATTTTCAATTCGAGTAATAAAAACTCCACAAAATGCAGTACAAAAAGCAATCGAAAATAGACTTTCCAGTTCAACCCAAAAAAAGTATGTGAAATCAAGTAGTCATGGAGGGCATTATATCTTTAAACATCCTAATCAAGGATATTTGGTTTTGTCACATCCAAACTATGCAAATGAGATTAAAATTCAATATATGGTCATGGTTGCGTCAGGCCTTACACAGACTCAGAGAGAATATGTCGAGAATAAAGCTTATCAAGCAGCAGAATACCTCATCACAAAATATAAAGAATGAAAACGCACTACCTATTGTTGTCCCTCCTAATATTAACCATGGTAATGGTTGGTTGCGGAGTAAAAAAGCAAACCGTTATAAATAATAGCATCATTGGTTCTTGGGAAGGTTGCGACGGTAGGGTGATTACTTTTACCCAAGAAGGCGATTCGATTCTGGGGCATTATACTAAGTTAAATGGCTTAGAACGGTTTGGGTTTACCCAAAATGAAATTGGCTATAAACTTATTAGGGAAAGTGTCGGTTCCTATACTGGTCAGGTTAAGTGGCGCGCTATTAATATTAAAGAACCTACTTGGAGAGCTGTAAAAGTTTCAATACATGAAAATACTTACCAAGACATAGGATCCGATCGTTGTGGCAGAGAAATGACTCGCATAAAAGAAAAATAATTAAAGCACAAATACATGAAAACAACCCAAATTATAGCCGTAGTTCTTTTTGTTTTGGTTGGACAATTTACAAATGCTCAACCCTATTCTTTAAAAGAAGAAATAAAGCCCATTAAATTAGAACTTCTTAAAGATACAAGAAAAGGGCATGAAGGAGAAAAAAGCATCACTTTTGTTGGTAAAGTAGTAGATTCGGCAAGTTATCATTATATAAAAGGCTACGACATGTACCAACTTGTCGATATAATGGTTGCAAATTATGATAGTGATGAAAACCTTAAAGTCGAGCTCATGACAAATACTTGGGAGAAGGTTGCAGACAGCAAAAACACAAAATCTTCACCAGATGGAATTGTCCATTTTAAATTGCGAGATCATGGCGCTATTGGAATAAAAATATCCCCCCCTAAAAGTGGCGCAGCAAATTATATAATAGTGGCAATGGCAAGTCCTCCCAAACAAGATCATCTAGGAACACCCTTTGTTTCTATTGAAAAAAATCAAATGAAAGCGAATGCCAGGAAAAATGATGCGGGAGGTGCTTCAAAAGGTGGTAATAACACAATTCTTTATATAATAATAGGAGTTGCTTTATTAATTATTGCTTTTTTGGGAGGCAAGTTATTAGGCAAAAAGAAATCTGTTAACCTATTTATACCGTTGTTATTCTTTACATTTTCCGTTTCAGCTCAAATGGGTAGTAGTAGTATTCCTGAAGAATCTCTGGATATATTGGAATCACAGCAACAAGAAGATCTAAATGATAATCAAGCCCGTAGAGACTTTAGGTCAAACACCACTCAAAATCTAGTGTCTCGTTTAATTGAAATTCGCTCCACATGGAATGCTATTCGAAGTTTTGATAGAAGCTACACTACTTATAGGAATTGCGTTCCGTCTGGGCCCCCACCTAATGAACCACGTATTCCCTCATTTTGTAGTGCTCCTCCCACCGAAATAGGTTCAGAAGATACGAGCAGCTGTGCAGGATGTTATATAACTGCTAGACGTACATTTAATGAAACACGGTATAAACTTGAAAAATTAAGCGGAATTTATAAATGCGCTAAAACATATACAGACGCGGCTTTGGCTTTGGGTGATAATACTTCTGGTATTCATGCCGTAACAGGCATTGTATGGCAGCAAGAACGAGCCAAGATTATGAAGGATATCCAAAAAATGGAAGAAGAATATGATAAAACATATACCTATTTAATGCAAGAATTACGTGACGGAATGATGGAATTAAATTTATGCGAAGAGCAATTTGGTGTGGAAAATTGGTTCGATCGTTTTGGATTTATGTATTTCGAATTTATGCAAGAAAAATACCTTCGTACTAATTAATAGATTAAAGAAGTCAAATACATTTGATCTCTTTAACTAATTAACAAAAAATGGATATTTTATTCTTTTATCACACGCGTGTTGATTTGTGTACCATCGCTGCTTGTAATTTTCACAAAATACAATCCGGTAGAAAGCGAAGTTAAATCTATTTCAGTCCTCGAAAAAGCATCCTTTTCAAACAATAGGCCTCCTGTACTAGAATAAATTGATAATTTAAATACTCCCAGATTGGTTTTAACGGTTGCTGTATTAATTACAGGATTTGGAAAGATAGAAATAGTGGGTGTTGTGCTTTCATCATAAATAGTTAATCCCTCCTCAATAATTTTTATGGAGCCATCGGGTTCAAAAGGGTTAGACCATTTTTCATTGGTATACATGTCTGAGCCTCCCAATGTTTTTAAAAAAGCCACAAGTTCGTGTTTCTCACTTTCCGTAAGATTCAACTGTTGTGGTTCGCCATTAGGATCCCTTAACCTTGAATCCAAATTGGTGTTTTCAGGATTATTAGGAATGTGATTATAATGATTTATAACCTCTAAAAGGGTTGCAAAACTACCATCGTGCATAAAAGGTCCATTTAATGTTCCATCCGGTTTTGCCAAATCCCTAAGTGACGGAGCCCTAATATTCGTGATATCAATTTCACCTGGCATTCCTGCGACCGTGATCACTCCATTATTAAATGAATTAATATGTAAAGCAAAGCCCGAAGGAATGTGACAGTCTGCGCAACCTATATTCAGAAATAAGTCTTTACCCCTGTTCTCTTGCGAGGTAAAGTTAGGAAATGGCTCATTTGCATAGTTCATTAGAACCAAGCCTTCATCAAATCGAGAATCGAATGACTGGACGCTTCTAATAAATTGAGCAAGGGCTAATTGCATTCGGTTTTCGGTTATTTGGGAGTCGCCATAGGCAAACTCGAACAGCGTGTTGTAATAGTCGATACTTTGAAGGTAGTTATTTAAATCATCGAACGTAGGATCTCCATTTGTGCCACTAAATCCCATTTCAATATGGTCTCTTATAGGCTGGGTGGTTTGTTCTTCAAGGGTTTCGGCTCGTTCATCCCAAAAAAAACTATTTTCATTAGAAAATCGAGCATTCACAAGGCGCATAGAGTGTCTACCTGCAAGCCCATTGACTCCTTGACTCTGAACATTTGGGTCTCCAAATGCATGTTCTTGAACATGGCAACTAGCGCATGCGATGGAGCCATTACTAGATAGCTTTTTATCATAAAAAAGCACACGTCCCAGCGTGGCCGTCTTATTATTAATAGGGTTATTCCCACTATTATCTTGAATTACGTATTCTGGAATGTCCTGATTAGCATAATTAAACAGATGGTTCAGGTCTATGGTTGCACTAATAAAAATCAATCCAAAAGCTAGTAAAATTGACAGCTTTAAAAATCTATTTTTTAAAACGGACATAAAATTCCCTTTGTTTTAAATAAAGGAACAAGATAATGAATTAAAAAACTCTTAGAGTTAAGCAATCGCTGTGACTAAGAATGAAAAATCACACTTTTGATAAAAATGCAAGTGTTACGCAGTGTACAGTACTATTTTGTATGATTCTTAAAAAATTGATTGGACTCCTCAAGCATTTCTTTGAAATCATCTATATCGGTAAAGGAGTGGTCGGCAGAGTTCCAAATTCTAAACTCAAGATTCTTATTATGCTTTTTAATCTTTTCAATCATGTTTTCAGCTTGATCTACAGGAACTGTTTTATCGTTGCCCCCGTGCATTATTAGCAGGGGACTATTTATATCATTTGCATAACTTATGGGAGATATTTTTTTTAAATACGAAGATTCATTAGACCCTAGAGCAGTATTCCAAAACTCATAAGAATAATAGTTATCATCATCCTTTTGCTTTTTCATCCATGCCTTAATATCTGTTGGGGCCGCGATAGAAATTCCTGCATTAAATAATTCGGCATATTTAACTAAACAAAAATAAGTTGCATAGCCTCCATAACTATGTCCAAACATAAAAACATTTTCTTTGTCTAATGGAAACTTTTCTAAAACGAACTGGGTAGCATCGGCAATATCATTTACCATAACTTCATCAAGACTACTAACCCCAGCTAATACGTGGGATTTTCCAAAACCTGTCGAACCTCTATAATTAATGCGTAAGGTAGCGTAGCCTCTCGATGTAAAATACTGGGAGAAATCGTCTAAGCGCCAATAATCTCTCGCCCATGGCCCGCCATGGGGCAACACAACTAGTGGTATTTTTTCGTTTTCTTTTATGTTAACAGGCAGATTAAAATAACAAGGAATATTATAATTATCTCTTGTCTTAGCTATTACCACTTTTGATTTTGAAAGAGCATACTCATTTAATTCCTCATTAAAATGAAACATTACGGCATAAGAATTTTCTCGAACATCAAATACTCCAATGTTTCCGGTTGAAGAATCATTCCATTGATGAATTAATAATCTATTACCTGAAACATCTAAATCGATAATTTCATTAAAAAATTGTGGGTATTGGCTGTTAAGCTTGGCTACTTTTTCTGAAAAACTAGAAGACAACCATTTATATTTTGGAGTGAGACAGGTGTATTTAAAGCCCGCAATTTCAGCATTATTATAATCGAAAATGAATTTAATTCCTTCACCGTCTAAATCCTTTACATCACAATTAACATCAGCAACAAAAGTTTCTATAACTTCTTCTTTTTCAATATCATAACTAAACATTTCTCTTTTATCAGAAAAAATATTCGACGTTATGTATATTATATTTGGGTTATATCCAAAACCTTCAAAAGTTAAATATTGTTTTAAATGAGTTCTTGGGTCTATTGTAAAAGAATACTGGTTTCCACCAATTTTAATTATGCAGGGCTTCAATGTTTTGGTTTTTGGTTCATATTTGTAGTAATAGCTCATGCCCTTGTCCGATATTTTAACGGCCATTCTAATATTTCCAAAAGCATCCGTAATCCAATGATTTACTTTATGAGTGTCTGCATTCATTATAACATACTCTTCTCCAGTGTATATATTAATTTCCTTGATGGCAGCATGAAGATTACTGTCATAAGTTTGTACTAAGATTTGATGACTTTTGTTGTATAAAAGGCTGATTATTGAATTATAACGGAGGTTTGCCTGCCAGTTCCAATAGGTTGATTTCTTTTTATAATTTATTCTACTTACTATTTCAACTAAATTTTTTCCATCTATATCAACTGCTTTAATTGCTCCTTTCGATTCATAGATAATACGTTCATTGGTAAGCCAATATACAGCGTCAATTCCAAAAAAATCTAACGGTATTCTATGGACTAATTCGTATTTATCTATATCAATAATATTAATGGTTGTAGAACGATTAAATAAATAGCTATCCTCATTCTTATCTATAACTTCTATATAATATTTTCCATTAGGCGAAATAGTAAAATGACTTCGATTATTTTGTTTAAACATTACGTCCAATGGTATTAACTTTTGGATGGAATCCTGAGAAAAACAATACAGACAAGAACTAAATAATAAAAATATTGCTAAAAGAAATCGTACCATTTTTAAATTAAAATATTGTATTGATAAATATAAATATCTACAATAAGTTGAATTAATTTAAAAGTATTAATTTTTCAGAATAATTTATAGTAATTATTTTAAACATTTTGGCCTCGTAGTTCAATGGATAGAATAGAAGTTTCCTAAACTTTAGATCCAAGTTCGATTCTTGGCGAGGCTACGAGACAAGATGAGAAGTTTACCTTGAGCTTGTCGAAGGGATTCTTGGCGAGGCTACTTATTAATATTTCCCTTTCAAATTCTCTAGCATAATCTGGGTCATATCCTCCAAAGAAAATTGGTGCTCCCAACCCCAATCTTCCCTAGCTTCGCTATCATCTATACTCTGTGGCCATGAGTCTGCAATAGCTTGTCGAAAATCTGGTTCGTAAGAAATAGTAAAATCTGGAATGTGTTTTTTTATACTTTCTGTTATTTCTTCAGGATTAAAACTAAAAGCAGAAAGGTTATAAGCGCTTCGCGTTTTTATTTTTTTGGCTGGAGTTTCCATAATATTGATAGTGGCATTAATAGCATCATCCATAAACATCATGGGTAGCGTAGTTTCAGCATTCAAAAAACAAATATATTTTTTATGTTTTAAGGCCTTATGGTAGATGTCTACTGCATAATCTGTGGTGCCACCGCCAGGCATAGTTTTATAGCTAATTAATCCTGGATAGCGTACACTGCGCACATCTACTCCATATTTATTATAGTAATACTCACACCAACGTTCTCCCGTTTGTTTGCTAATTCCATATACGGTGCTAGGCTCCATGATAGTGCGCTGCGGGGTATTTTCTTTGGGGGTTGTTGGACCAAAAACAGCAATACTAGAGGGCCAAAATATCTTTTCAATTTTTCCTTCTTTAGCTAAGTTTAATACATTAAACAAAGAATTCATATTCAAATTCCAAGCTTTCATGGGGAACTTTTCTCCCGTAGCAGAAAGCATAGCTGCCATTAAATAGACTTCAGAAATCTCATGTCTTATTACAATATCCTCAATTTCACTATAACTTGTTGCATCTAAGAGTTCAAAAGGGCCACTTTTCATCATTTCTTCATCACCTACTACAATATCCGATGCAATGACCTTATGTGCAGGATACAATTCTCTTAGTTTTGCCGTAAGCTCTGTCCCTATTTGACCACAAGCCCCTATAATAAGAATTCTTTTTTTCATCTATGTATTAATTTGACCGTAAATATAAGGATATCTCTATGGTTCTTTTTAATTAAATTTTAATAGAAGTTTACTGTAAGTCCTTTATATTTGTACAGTTAGATTTACAATGAATTATTTACCTTTTTTTACACTCCTCTTCTTAGTGTTTTTATCTTGTGGTGATGCTACTTCTGAAGAAAATATTTCTCAAGAAGTTGTAGTTGATACATCTGTCTATGGAAAAACCCATTTTGAGGTTCCCAAACTCATCCCTCAAGCAAATGCTTTGGTAGATAATTGGCCTATTTTTCAGGATTTTAGAGGTGAAGCTTTGACGCTAAAAAACATAAAATTAGAAGATCTAAAAATAAAGTCTGAAAAACTATTGGCGCATACCGATTCGCTTTCAAAAAATATTCCAGATACTCTGTATTCGAATGCAATTCAATCAAGATTAACTATTGTAAAAACGAGAATACATTTATTAAAGCAAGAAGTAAACAGGGGGAAAACTCGCCCTGAAGAAATAGAAAACAATCTTGTAGAAGCGCAAAAAGCGATTGAAACATTTATCATTCAAATTAACGAGAAAGTACTCAAAGACAAAATAGACTTTCAACGAAAAGATGACGAACAGAAAGAACTCGAAAAGCAAAAAAAAGCAAGAGATTCAATATTTGAATTAGAATTAGAAGATCAATAATCACTTTTACACCAAAAAATATAATAACAAACTAAAAAACAATGAAAAAAATACTTTTAAAATCCCTTCTTTTATTTGGAATTTTCGCTGTTACTTTTTCTTCATGTAAGGAAAAAGAAACTGCCCAAATAGAGGACGAACCAAGAGGAATTATCTTGGCTAATATGGATACACTTGTAAGTCCAAAAGATGACTTTTATAGTTATGTAAACGGAACTTGGATGAAAAATACAGAAATCCCTGAAGACGAAGTACGTTGGGGCGGTTTTAATGTATTGCGCAAAAAAACGGATCAAGACATGCTTGCTATTTTGGACAAAGCCCAAAAAAGCGACAAATATGCTCCCGATACAGATCAAGCAAAAGCAATTATGATATTCCAAACCGAGTTGGATACTCTATCTCGAAATAAAGAAGGAATTGCGCCACTTCAACCTATTTTAGATAAAATTGCTGCCATAACATCAGTTCAGGATTTTCAAAAAGTGATGACCGAAAATGCAGCAGAGGTTTCGCAACCCTTCTTTGGAATTGCCGCTTTTTCAAATCCTAATAATAGTGCCATGAACTCCTGTTATATTATACCGGGCGGACTTGGATTGCCAGATCGTGATTATTACACAAATACCGACGCAAAATCTATTGAAATAAGACAACAATATGTTGACCACATCACTAGAATGCTTCAGTTTTTAGGAGATACAGAACCAGATGCTCGTAAACAAGCTGAGACTATTCTTGCTTTTGAAACTAATTTAGCCATTCCTCGATTAGATAAGGTAGCACGAAGAGATTTCAGAAATTTCAACAATCCTCGTTCTTTGGAGCAGGTGCAAAAAATGGTTCCGTCAATTTCCTGGAAAGATGCTTTTACCTCCATGGGTGTTACCAAAAAAGTAGATACAGTAATGGTGATGCAACCTGCCTATATGAATGTAGTAAAAAACACTCTAGAAAAAGGTGATATTGAAACTTGGAAAACGGTGATGCGTTGGGCAACACTTAATAATGCAGCAGGAATGCTTTCTACAGATATTGAAAAAGCAAACTGGGATTTTTATAGCAAAACGTTGCGTGGAGCTAAAAAACAAAAATCTGCAGAAGAGCGTGCGCTTGCCACTGTAAATAATACCGTGGGAGAAGCTTTAGGAAAATTGTATGTGGATGAAATGTTTCCACCTGAAGCAAAGAAGAAAGCCGAAGATATGATTGCCAACGTCATTGAAGCTTTTAAAGAAAGAATTCAAAAGCTAGACTGGATGGGTGATTCCACAAAGGTGAAGGCTATTCAGAAACTAGATAAATTCACTGTTAAAATTGGTTATCCAGATAAATGGAAGGATTTTTCTACCATGGCAGTGAAGACAGATAACAATTATTATCAAAATATGGTGGCTGTTAATCAATGGCAACTAAAAGATAACTTAGACAGAATTGATGAGCCAGTAGACCGCACCGAATGGGGCATGTCTCCACAAACCGTTAATGCGTATTTCAATCCTTTTAATAACGAAATTGTATTTCCAGCCGCAATTCTGCAACCTCCATTTTATGATTACTTAGCAGATGAAGCTGTTAATTATGGCGGAATTGGCGCTGTAATTGGCCATGAAATTTCACATGCTTTTGATGATAGTGGTTCTCGATTCGATTCTGATGGGAATCTAGTAAACTGGTGGACTGAAAGTGATTTAGATCAGTTTACAGGACGGGTGAGTAAGTTAGCAGAACAATACGACCAAATTGAAGTGTTAGATAGTGTTTTCATTAATGGGAAATTCACATCGGGTGAAAACATTGGAGATTTAGGAGGTCTATTAGGCGCCTATGATGGCCTTCAGAAATTTTATAAAGAAAATGGAAAGCCCGAAAATATTGACGGATTTACCCCAGAGCAACGTTTCTTTATGAGCTGGGTAACTGTATGGAGAACCAAACAAACCGAAGATTATTTAAGAACTCAAATTAAAACCGACCCACATTCACCAGGGCGTTATAGAGCGACACAACCTTTATTAAATATTGATGCCTTTTATGAAGCTTTTGATATTCAAGAAGGGGATAAAATGTATATAAAACCAGAAGACCGAGTGAGGATCTGGTAGTTTAATAAATAAACTGAAAAGGGGAGCCAATAGGCTCCTTTTTTTATTCTATTAAATCTTTTTTAACCGCTTTATTTAAATAGTAGGCAGTTACTAAAGTGGAAAGTACATCGGCAATTGGAAAAGCTATCCAAACTCCAAAAACACCTATAAAAGGAGGGAGTGTTAACAATAAAGGAATTAAAAAGAAACCCTGTTTTGTTAAACTCAATAATAATGCAGGAATTGCCTTCCCTATGGCCTGGAAATATGAAGCGCCAATCAATTGAATTACAATCACTGGAGTAGCAGCAAATACCCAACGAAGTGCAGATGGGGTTCTCCTTAATAATTCTTCATTGTTCGCTAAGGTTGCCGCATCTAAGCTTTCAGAATTACTAATAAAGATTGATACAATATCAGCAGGAAAAAGCATTATACTAGCAAAAATTACCAGTGCTATGGCTCCGGAATATTTTATCGATATATTGATTGCTTCTTTCACCCTTCCGAAGTTTTGTGCCCCGTAATTATATCCCGCAATAGGCATAAATCCTTGGTTTACCCCAATTACTGGGAATAATGCAAACATGAGCATTCGGCTAATAATTCCGTACGAAGCTACGTCAAGCGAATCTCCATAAGTGATTAGTACATTATTCAATAAAATTGTAAGTACCGCAATGGTTCCTTGTCGTGCTAGAGTAACAAAACTTAATGCGTTGATTTCTTTTACGATTTTTCCATTTAAAAGGAAAGACGAGATCTTTAGTTTTAGTTCGCTTTTAGCAACAAAAAACCAAAAAATAAACAAAAAGCAGATGGCATAACTTATAAAGGTTGCCCAAGCAGCACCTTCCATCCCAAAATCAAACACTTTTATGAGTATCCAATCCATGAATATGTTCCCAATAGCTGGAAGCATCATGGCATACATGGCAAATTTGGGTTTTCCTTCGGCTCGAATCACATTGTTTCCCATCATACACATGGCAAGCATGACAATTCCGTAGAGAACAATTCGATAATACGTTAATGCTAGTTCCTTGAATGATTCATCGGCTCCAAAAAATTCAATAAGTTGGTGTTGGAAAATCAATCCCAAAAGTGCCAAAATTCCTGAAGTGAAAAAAGTCAATGTAATCTGATTCCCAAAAACTTTTAGCGCCTTTTCATGATTTCCAGAACCCAATGCACGTGAAAGGACTGAAGTACCTCCTATCCCAACGGAAAGCCCAATAGCTCCAATAAAAAAGGTGACTGGTATTACTACGGTAATAGCAGAAATGGCAAGTGGACCAATCCAACGGCCTACAAAAATGGTATCCACTATCATATTAAGGGACATAACCAAAATTCCTATCGAGGCAGGGACTGCCTGCTGAACAAGTAATTTGCTAATGGGTGAAGTTCCTAATAAAGTGGATTTTTTACTCATTAAGCGATGGCTGTTTTGACATCGGTAAGTTGCCATTCTTCGATCCAATTGGCTAGCAATTGTGCAAAATCATCGCGGTCATTTAAACACGGAATGGTTGTAAACTCTTTTCCACCCACTTCGTGAAATATTTCTTCCCCTTCCATGGCTATTTCTTCTAATGTTTCAAGGCAATCACTTACAAAAGCTGGGGTAACAATTGCCATATTCTTGATTCCTTTCTTTCCAAAACGCTCAATGGTTCTATCGGTATAGGGTTGTAACCAAGGGTCAAATCCTAATCGAGATTGAAACGAGGAAGAATAGGTGCCTTCTTGTAAATTCAACTTTTCTGCAACCAGTTGAGTAGTTTTAAGGCATTGGTGTCGATAGCAAAATGTATGTGCTTCAGAAGGTGTTACACAACATTGCCCATCGATTTTACAGTGGCTTTGTGTAATATCACTTTTTCGAATATGTCTCTCAGGAACCCCATGATAACTGAACAATACATGCTCATAGTTTTTTCCTTTGAGGCCTTCGGCTATACTTTTTGAAAGTACTTGGATATAGTCTTCACGTTTATAGAATGCCGAAAATGTATCTACCTCGAGATTCGGGAAAAACTCTTTTTGAAGTTCTTCAACTTTTACGTTAATCGTTTCAGTAGTCGCCATGGCAAACTGAGGATATAATGGCATCACCAATACTTGATTCACTCCTTTATCAACCAATTCCTGCAGCCCCTTTTTCAAGGTCATGCTTCCATAGCGCATTGATAAGGACACCGGAATGTTTGTGCTTTGCTGTACTTTTTCTTTAAGTCTTTCGGAAATAACAATTAATGGAGACCCTTCTTCCCACCATATTTTTTGGTAGGCTTCTGCCGATTTCTTTGGGCGTGTATTTAAAATGATTCCTCGAACTAGCAAAATTCTAGCCCATTTTGGGACATCAATAACACGAGGGTCCATTAAAAACTCATCGAGGTATTTTTTTACATCTTTAGGATTGGTACTATCTGGGGAACCTAAATTTACAAGGAGCACTCCTTTTTTCATAATTCTTTTTTACAAAACAAAAATAGTATGCATTAGTGGAAACTTTCTTAAAAAAGTATCAAACTTCCTCATTTACATATTTAATATTTCTATTGGGTTAAGCTCATCACAAATTTCTTGGGTGTCACCCCATATTTCTTTTTAAAGGCTGCAATAAAATGGCTTGCTGTGCTATACCCAACTTTAAGTCCTACTTCATTTACGTTATAGGAACCAGAAACTAATAATTGTCTTGCTACCTCCATTTTATAATCGAATAAAAAGCTAAACACGGGCTCACCATACACCTGTTTAAAACCCTCTTTTAGTTTATTTAAGGATAAACCAATCTCCTTGGACAGCTCCTGTAAAGTAGGGGGTTCGGACATTCTTTCAATAATAATATCCTTTGCTTTTTTAATTTTAGCTACATTGGTTTCATCTACTAAAAAAGGGCATTGTTCAATATCTACACTTTGCGGAGTATTAAAATAAAGACTTAATAATTCATAGGTTTTTGCCTTAAAATAAAGTGGTTTCACCATGGGATGCAAACTAAATTGTAACAACTGATTTAATACAATCGCCATAGAAGGAGAAAAAATAGTGTCTTTATAATACTTACGTTCTTTGTTTTCACCACTCAAGAAAGAAATATAATTAGCCTCCTTAGAAAATAACTCGTGAAGTTTTTTAATGGGAAGTAATATTGAAATCAGCCAACTTTTTGGCTGCAAGGACAGTTCAATGGGTAAATCCAATTTCGGATTATATAGTAGTAGTGCGTGGTCTTCTAGAATGGGTAAGTTGTAACTTCCTTCATTAAAAACAAAGGCTCCTTGCCCCTTAACACAAAAGTGAAACTGAATAAAATTAGAATTTACTTCACGCTTAAAATATTGATTTTCAGTAGAATCATTTGTAAACTTTAAAATAAAAAATCCTGTTTCTACTTGTGTCTCTTCATATATACCTTGAGCGATACTTTTATCAGAAATCATAAAGATAATCTTTTGGCGTTATTTAGAATAATTCCAAATAAAGACTCTATTAAACACCGAAAATACTACAAAAAACTGATATTTATCATTGAAAAAAGCAAATTAACACCTAACGATACTATATATACTTTTAGCGTTACTTTTTATTACCGCATACTACTACATTTGCACTTGTAATTCAATGATGAGAAGCCAGAATCAACATTTTTCACCTTCTACTGAAGAACATTTTTTTGTAATTGGTCTTAATTACCTTAAGGCCGATGCTGAAACTCGTGGGCATTTTAGTCTTTCAGAAGCATCACAGGAAGTCCTTTTGCGAAATGCAAAACAAATTGGTTTTCAGTCTTTAAGCGTTATTTCAACTTGCAATCGCACCGAACTTTACGGGTTTGCAAAAAATGAAAATGATATTATTGCACTTTTATGTAAACACACTGTTGGAACGGTGGCGGAGTTTGAAAAAGTTGGATATACATATAAAAATTCTGATGCCGTCTCGCATCTCTTCAAAGTAGGAACGGGCTTAGACAGCCAGATTTTAGGAGATTTCGAAATTATAAGTCAGTTAAGAAAGAGTTTTCGCTTTGCAAAGGAACTTGGATTACTAAACGCTTATATGGAGCGGCTTATTAATGTAGTGATTCAATCTAGTAAGCGCATAAAGAATGAAACAGGAATTTCTTCGGGAGCTACATCGGTGAGTTTTGCAGCGGTGCAGTACATCATGGCTCGTGTTCCATATATTTCTGAAAAAAATATTTTGCTATTTGGGGTAGGTAAAATTGGCAGAAATACCTGTGAAAATTTAATAAAGCACACTAGAAATAAGCACATTACCCTTATTAATCGAACCAAGGTTAAGGCAGAAGAGGTAGCAGGAAAATTTAACCTGTTGGTAAAGGATTATTCCAATATTCAAAGTGAGATTGCCCAAACAGATATCCTTGTGGTTGCCACAGGTGCACAACAACCCACCATAAATAAAGAACTGCTTTACTTAAAAAAACCCTTATTAATTTTAGATCTTTCTATACCAAAAAATGTTTCTGAAAATGTTATAGAAAACCCGTTGGTGACCTTAGTACATTTGGATGAGCTCTCAAAAATGACTGATCAAACCCTTTCACAAAGAAAAGCAGATCTTCCAAAGGCTATAAAAATTATTGAAGAAGCCAAGGAGGAATTTAATACCTGGGCATCTCATCGAAAATTTGCTCCAACTATAAAAGCTATTAAAGAAAAGCTTTCAGAAATTAAAGCAGGAGAGATAGATTTTCAGAAAAAGAAAATTGAAGGGTTTCACGAAGAACACGCCGAAATCTTAGCCGATCGATTGATTCAAAAAATTGCTACACAGGTTGTTGGTCACTTAAAAAATGCTAACGGCACTTCTCAAGATAGCATTGAAATACTAAAACAAGTTTTTGAACTTGAAAACTAAATCCCTTGAGCAAAGTAATCCGCATAGGAACACGCAACAGCCCTTTAGCCCTTTGGCAGGCGAATGTTGTTAAGTCACAACTAGAAAGATTGGGTTATCAAACGCTACTCATTCCCATTACCTCAACCGGAGATATAGTCCTGGATAAACCCTTATACGAATTAGGCATTACGGGCATATTCACAAAAACCTTAGACGTAGCTATGATTCAGGGGCAAATTGATATTGCCGTTCATAGCATGAAGGACGTCCCAACGCTTCTTCCTAAGGGAATTATTCAAACGGCTGTTTTGAAAAGAGCTTCTCATGATGACATTTTAGTTACCAAAGCATTGTTTAATTATGAAGAAGAATGTACCATCGCTACAGGAAGTTTACGCCGAAAAGCCCAATGGCTTAATCGCTATCCGCACCACAAAGTGGTGGGTTTACGTGGTAACGTAAACACGAGGCTGCAAAGCCTCACGGATAGCGACTGGCAAGGTGCTATTTTTGCAAAAGCAGGTTTAGAGCGTATCGATTTACTCCCCGAAAATTATCAAGATTTACATTGGATGATTCCTGCTCCGGCGCAAGGTGCCATGGTGGTTGTAGCCAATGAAGAAGATACCTTTTGTGTTGAAGCCACAAGTAAATTGAACCACAAAGATTCACAAATTTGTACAGGAATTGAACGAGAATTTTTACGTGTTCTAGAAGGCGGATGTACTGCCCCCATAGGCGCCTTTGCAGGAGTAATTAAAGACAAAATTCTATTTAAAGGAATATTACTTTCCTTAGACGGAAAAGAAAAAATTGAGATTGAAGAAACTGCTTCTATAAACCAAATAGAAGGTTTTGGGCGAAAATGTGCGAAGTATATTCTGTCTAATAGCGGAAAAGCACTGATGCAACAAATCAAAAATGAGATGTCAAAATAATGACGGTGCTCTCCACTAAAATATTGACGGATACACAGAAAGAATTATTTCAAAATTCAGGAATGAACGTCATTGACTACGATGCTATTTCTATCGAGTTTTTAGATTTTGAAGCACCTCAGTTTGTGAAAAATGGAATCTTTACAAGTCAGAACGCAGTAAGGTCAATTTTGGATAAAAATATCCAAATTTCCAATGCTTTTTGTGTAGGAGAAAAAACAAAGCAACTTTTGGAAGAAAATGGGCAAAATGTTGTTAAAATGCACGAATATGCTTCAGAATTAACCGAATTTATCCAAAATAACTACCAAAATGAGGAATTTTACTTCTTTTGTGGCAACCGAAGAAAAGAGGAGATTCCTTCTTCTTTCAAAAACTCAAAAAACACACTTTTTGAGCTAAAAACATACAAAACCGACTTAAATTCAGTAAAATTTGATCAAAAATGGGACGGAATCTTATTTTTTAGTCCAAGCGGGGTGCAAAGTTATACCATTAAAAATTCACTTGGAATTACCTCAGTTTTTTGTATCGGAAAAACCACCGCAGAGGAAGCAAAATTACATATAAAGAGTCCTATTTTTATAGCTGATGACACTACTATTGAAAGCGTTATTAAAAAGGCTATTAATACTTTAAAAAATGATTAAAAACGATTTATTCTTGAGAGCCTTAAAAGGCGAAACTGTAGACCGACCCCCCGTATGGATGATGCGCCAAGCGGGAAGGTATTTACCCGAGTTTCAGGAAATAAAGGCCAAATACGACTTCTTTACGCGTTGTCAAACCCCAGAACTCGCTAGTGAAATTACAGTGCAACCCATTCGCCGATACGGTATGGATGCAGCTATTTTATTCAGTGATATTCTGGTAATACCTCAGGCCATGAATATTGAAGTAGAAATGAAAGCTGGAGTGGGTCCTTGGTTACCAAAGCCTATTAGAAGTCGAAAAGAATTAAGTGAAGTTGTAGTTCCAAACATTGAAGAGGCGTTAGGCTATGTGTTGGAAGCAATTAAAATGACAAAGGATAAACTCAACAATGAAATTCCGTTGATTGGGTTTGCGGGAAGTCCGTGGACTATTTTATGTTATTGTGTGCAAGGTCAAGGAAGTAAAAACTTCGATAAGGCCAAAGAATTTTGCTTTACACAACCCGAATTGGCCCATGAATTACTTCAGAAAATAACCGATACGACTATCCTTTATTTAAAAGAGAAAGTACAAGCTGGAGTGAATGCTGTTCAAATCTTCGACAGCTGGGGAGGAATGCTTTCACCCATTGATTACCAGGAGTTTAGTTGGAAATATATTCAGCAAATTATAGACGCACTAAAAGACATCACCCCTGTTATCGCCTTCGGAAAAGGTTGTTGGTTTGCTTTGGATACCATGGCAAAAAGTGGAGCTTCCGCACTGGGAGTGGATTGGACATGTTCCCCGAAAAATGCGAGATACCTTACAGGTGGTAACATAACACTGCAAGGGAATTTTGATCCTACTCGATTATTCAGTCCGCCAAGAGAAATCAAAAAAATGGTAAAACAAATGATCGATGAGTTTGGGAAAGATCGATATATCGTAAATTTAGGCCACGGTATTTTACCCAATATTCCTTTGGAAAATGCAGGCACTTTTATTGAAGCCGTAAAAGAGTATAAAGCAGAATGAATTTGTGGAAAAAATTAAAGCGAATAAGTTTAATAAAGCTGGTTAAATTTAGCTTTTTATTGCTTCAAAAACCGCTGTTAATTTTACCCATTTTGAAGGCAACAAAACAGGCGTTACAAGTGAGCCAAAAGTTATATGGGAATGCTCATAATACCAACGGAAAAGCAAATGCTTTTCGACATGCGTATTGGAATTATTTTATTTGTGAAAAAACGTTGAATTTTACTAAAAACGAGCAAAAAAGTGTCATTTGGACTGAAAAAGTGGTCAATTACTACGAAAAAGTGACAAAAAATGACATTTTTGATTCTGAAATGGATTTTCACAATAACGAAATTGGAAGAAAACAATTTTTGATACATTTTGAAGAAAAATCATTCAACTCTGTCCAGTTTTTCCAAAATATGACAAAAAATGCTCAAAAAATGGCCAATATTGAAGAAATACAACATTTCGATAATCAATTAGTGTATATTTCAGATTAACCATGTTTAGAAACTTTATTATCGGAATAAAAGCATACGGAGGCGCCTTTTCTTTAATAGGAAAATTAGGGCTCTGGAAGTACTTTTTTGTTCCTATTCTAATCAGTATTGTAACTGCTTTTTCTATTGGTTTTTTAGCTTGGGGGTTATCAGATAACATAGGTCAATGGATTGCCAAAATTTGGGTTTGGGAATGGGGCGCAGAAACTTTTAAAACCATTAGTGATTTCATTGCTGGAATTGCCATCATCGCTGTGGGGTTAATTTTGTATAAGCATATTATTATGGCATTAAGCGCACCATTTATGGGTGCTGTTTCAGAAAAAATTGAAGAGCATCTTACAGGGAAGGAAGTAAAGCAGGAGCGCTCCCTATTTTTACCATTGCTATGGCGAGGAATTCGAGTAAACATTCGAAATTTACTAATGGAATTACTGTTCACCATTCCTATTCTTCTCCTTGGATTTATCCCAATTATTGGGTTTTTATCCACCCCTCTTTTATTTTTAGTTCAGGCATATTATGCGGGCTACGGAAATATGGATTATACTTTAGAAAGGCATTTTAGCTATTCAAAAAGCAATGCATTTGTAAGAGCACAGAGTGGCATTGCCACCGGAATAGGCACCGTATTTATGTTATTATTGCTCATCCCTGTATTGGGAATTATTTTAGTGCTTCCGCTTTCGGTGACTGCCGCAAGTACAACAACACTCGAAATTATCATCCCTTCAGAAGACAAAAAACAATGAAAGAAGCGTTCGTTGCCTATATAAAAGAACTTCAAAACACCATCACTTCTTCTTTGGAAGAAATCAATGGAAAAGCGACCTTTCGGGAAGATCTTTGGGATCGACCCGAAGGCGGCGGCGGTCGTACGCGAGTGATTGAAAACGGTGCTGTTTTTGAAAAAGGAGGAGTGAATATTAGTGAAGTTTTTGGAAAACTTCCAGCAAGCATGCAACAGTATTTTGGTGTGGGTGATGTCGATTTTTTTGCTTGTGGATTGAGTTTGGTACTACATCCCAAAAATCCTTTTGTCCCCACAGTCCACGCCAATTGGCGCTATTTTGAAATGTATGACAAAGAAGGAAACATAGTCGATAGTTGGTTTGGCGGTGGACAAGATCTTACGCCCTATTATCTTTTTGAGGAAGATGCCATTCACTTTCATAACATCTGTAAAAAAGCGTGTGATGCGCATAATCCTGAATTTTATTCCGCTTTTAAAAAGAAGTGTGATGCCTATTTTTGGAATTCGCATAGAAATGAAGCCCGAGGCATAGGAGGTTTGTTTTTCGATTATTTGAAAAACTCTCCAAAAATGTCAATGCAAGATTGGTATCATTTTGTCACTGAAGTAGGCAATTGTTTCTTGGAGGCCTATCTCCCCATTGTGGAAAAGAGAAAAGACATCCAATACACGAAAGAACATTGTGATTGGCAAGAAATTAGACGTGGACGGTATGTGGAATTCAACTTAGTACACGATAAAGGAACGCTCTTTGGGTTAAAAACCAATGGAAGAATTGAAAGCATTTTAATGAGTCTTCCTCCCCACGTACAATGGAGATACGACCATCAACCTGAAAAAGGTAGCGAAGAAGAAAAATTAATCGAAATATTAAAATCACCCAAAGATTGGGTTTAAAAATAAACACATGTTTCCATTAAATAGAAATCGTAGATTACGCAGTAGTGAAGCCATCCGAAGCTTGGTGAGAGAAACTATAATTTCTCCTAACGACTTTTTAGTGCCCCTTTTTGTGGTAGAAGGAAAAGGGGTCAAGGAAGAAATTCCATCCATGCCTAATTATTATCGATATAGTTTGGATCTACTTCAACAAGAAGTAAAAGAACTTTGGAAGCTTGGCTTAAAAAGCGTCTTGCTGTTTGTAAAAATTCCTGAAAACCTAAAAGACAATGCTGGAAAAGAAGCTTTAAACCCTAATGGACTCATGCAACGAGCCATTAAAACGGTGAAGAACACCGTTCCAGATATGCTAGTCATGACCGATGTGGCTCTTGATCCTTATTCAGAATACGGACATGACGGAATTATTGAAAAGGGAGTTATTCTAAACGATGAAACCTCCGAGGTTTTAGCAGAAATGAGCATTTCTCACGCCAATGCTGGGGCAGATTTTGTAGCACCTAGTGATATGATGGATGGTCGCATACTAACCATTCGTGAAGCCTTGGAAGACGAAGGGTTTTACAATACCGGAATAATGAGTTACAGTGCCAAATATGCTTCGGCATTTTATGGGCCATTTCGCGATGCATTGGATAGTGCCCCTGTCAATATGAAAAACATCCCGAAGGATAAAAAAACCTATCAAATGGATCCTGCCAATAGAGACGAAGCCATTCGTGAAGTGGAAATGGATATTGACGAGGGAGCTGATATCGTCATGGTAAAACCCGGTTTATGTTATCTTGATATTGTTCGGGAAATTAGAAACCATGTAGAAGTTCCTGTGGCAGTATATCAAGTGAGTGGAGAGTATGCCATGCTCAAAGCGGCTGCAGAAAAAGGATGGTTAGACCATGACTCAGTGATGATGGAACAAATTACCGCTATTAAAAGAGCAGGTGCTCATATTATTGCGTCCTATTTTGCGAAAGATGTAGTAAAATTGATTTCGTAAAAGGAATAGAAAAAAATTAGTAAAACTTTATCAATTCGTGATTCCTTTTCCTATACATTTGTTGTGTGAAAAGGACGGTTATATTTTTATTCCTTCAACTTCTGATGTCCATCTTTTTGACTTCAGAAAGTTTTGCCTTTTCTATAAAGGTTGAGGCTTCTACTATTCAAGATGAGGGTTCGTTTTTGCAAAATCCGATAAATCATCAAGCCCTTTTTGTTGAAGAACTTGCCACAGTAAAAACTTTTGAACAGAATTTCTATCCTCAAATACATTTCCTTTCTAATAAAAATTCACGTTTCAATACACTTTTTTTTGTTAGCTCGCTTTCAGAAAATAAAGACAATTTCTTATTTAAAAAGAACTTAAAAAAGCTACTTACCCAACAAATTTTCCCCTTTCATTTATTTTGGTAACGCATGTTTGTTTAAATCAAAATTTAAATAAAACATATTAATTATCAATACTTTACAAAATGAAATCAAGCACTTTTATTATTAGCGCTATACTTGTGGCGGCTATTTTTTTACCCTTAATTTATTTAGTTATTCAAACCTCTGGTAAAGAGAAGAAAATCCGTAAGTCAATTCAAAAATTATGCGAATTGAATAAGCTTACGTTAAGCGAACTGGATATAAATGGGGACCTAATTTTAGGAATTGATCAAACGAATAAAAAATTAGTTTGTACCCAAAGAAAGCAACTTTCTGAAAAATTTGAAATTATAGATTTGAATCTACAATCTGATTGTAAAATAAAAACCCTAAGAACCCATGGAAAGCACTTGGAATGGGTAGGGCTTGAGCTTGCCAATAATACTTCAAAAAAAGAAATCGTATTTTATCAAGAAGATGAAGATGATGCTCCTGTTGTTGATCCACATAAATGTTTAAAAGAGGCCGAAAAATGGCAAAATATAATTAAGCCTTTACTTAAGGCATCGTAAAAAAAGGAGGCTAAAAAGCCTCCTTTTTTATTTCAAATAAAGTATTTTAGTGCTTGAAATTTGCTTCAAGCATACTTTAGTACCTTTAAGAAAAATTAGCCTATGACACTGCTTATTGTTTACGCAGTACTTTCCATTGCATTTTCATTTCTATGCTCCATATTAGAAGCAGCATTGTTAAGCTACACTCCATCCTTTATTAAAATGAAAAAACATGAAGGAAAAGCGTATGCTTCGCATTTGGCAGAACTTAAAAGAAATATTGACGAACCCCTTATTGCTATATTAACAGTAAATACCATTGCACACACTGTGGGGGCCATTTTAGTGGGTGTTCAAGCCGAAAAACTACCCTATAAAATTGAAGTTTTTGGGATAAATATCGTGGGAATAGTTTCGGCTATCATGACGCTTCTTATTTTAGTTATTTCAGAAATTATTCCTAAAACGATTGGCGCTACCTATTGGAAAAATTTAGGCGCTTTTACCTCCGTAGGACTAAGTGTAATGATTTTCCCATTAAAATATACAGGAATCCTTTGGATTTTAACACAAGTTACCAAACTTATAGGCAAATCTGCCCACGTGAGCACAATGAGCCGTGAAGAATTTATTGCACTTACGGATGCCGCTGAACAAGAAGGTGTTTTCGATGATAATGAAGGTGCCGTTATTAAAAACCTGTTAGTTTTTAAAAGTATTTATGCCAAAGACGTGATGACTCCTTTCCCAGTGGTAACCATGGAAGACGAAACCGTGACACTGGAAGCCTTTCACGAGTCCCATAAAAACCTTCGTTTTAGTAGAATTCCTGTGTATAATGAAAAAAGTCACAACATTACAGGTTTTGTTTTAAAGGACGATATTCTGGAAGAAATAGTAGAGGAAAAGGGTAAAAAAACTCTTGCCGATATAAAAAGAGAAATTTCAGTTGTGGAGGCACAAAAACCTATCCCCGAGCTTTTTAATAAGTTTATTCATCAACGAAACCATATAGCACTTGTTGTGGACGATTTTGGGAATACTATAGGTGTCGTAACTATGGAGGATATCATTGAAACGCTTTTAGGTCTAGAAATTATGGATGAAAGTGATGCGATAGAGGACATGCAGGCTGCTGCCCGTAAAAACTGGGAAAGACGCGCAAGAAGAATGGGTATCGATTTACAATCTGAAGATTCTAGCGAATAATGGATCATTGTTCAATAAATAGTCCTATTGGTGCCCTTTCAATTTATGGGGATGCCATGGGTATTTCTGAAGTTGTATTTCGGGAAAGTGAAATAACCTCTGAACAAATCCCATATTGTTTAAAAGATGCTGTCTCCCAATTAACCGAATATTTTGAAGGAAAAAGGAATCATTTTAATCTTCAATTAAACCCAAAAGGAACCGATTTTCAGAAAAAAGTCTGGCAACAATTACAGCAAATTCCTTTCGGAAAAACCACCAGTTATCAGGAAATGGCCAATTTATTAGGCGATCCAAAAGTGATAAGAGCCGCTGCTTCTGCAAACGGAAAAAACCCCATTGCCATCATTATACCTTGCCATCGAGTTATTGGCAGTGATGGTTCTTTAACTGGGTATGCCGGCGGACTGCATAGAAAGAAATGGTTGCTTCAACATGAAAACCCCGTAAAACAAGGTGAACTTTTTTAGCTTAATTCAATGAAAATACTCAAGAAATTCTTCAAATGGCTGACAATTATTATAGTACTTTTAGTTGCGACACTCTATATCACAGATACAGATTACCTCCTAAAAGCGGTCCGAACTATTTATCTCAATGGTCACACCACTGCCTATCTTGAAGATTATCAAAAATTCGATAATCGCACAGTTGAAAATGGAGTACCACAACCTTGGCCAGAACATCGTGAATATAATACCGCTTGGGAGACTGAAAAACTATCGCAATGGAATTCAGACTTAGGCACTGTTGCATTCGTAATTATTAAAAATGATAGTATTTGGTTTGAAAAATATTACGATGGGTATACGGAAGATTCAAAATCCAATTCCTTTTCTATGGTAAAAAGCATGATAACGGCTATGCTTGGTAAAGCCATTATGGATGGATATATAGAAAGCCTAGATCAATCTGTGGGAGATTTTATTCCAGAATTTAGTGAAGGGATGGCTGCTCAAATGACCGTTGGAGATTTGTCTTCTATGGCCTCTGGATCCAATTGGGACGAAGCCTATTATTCACCGTTTTCTATAACCACCAGGGCCTATTTTGATGATAACTTACGGGATGTTATAAAAGGGTTAAAAGTAATAGACACCCCAGGAAAAGTCTTTAAATATGCGAGTGGCGATACAGAACTGTTAGGCATGGTCATTGAAAAAGCCACTGGAAAAACACTCTCAAAATATTTAAGTGAAAGCTTTTGGAAACCCCTTGGTGCAGAGCACAATGCCCTTTGGCAAGTTGACAGTGAAAGGGAAGGCATGGAAAAATGCTTTTGTTGTCTTGCGAGTAATGCAAAGGACTTTGCTAGGTTTGGAAAATTGTATAAGGACTTCGGAAAGTGGAATGGCAAACAACTATTAGATTCCTCTTTTGTAGCAAAAAATATTACCCCTAGATTTCCAGAAAGCCCACAATATGGCTATGGTTGGTGGTTATATAACACAGATGACAAAAGCTATTTTATGATGCGAGGACACCTTGGTCAATACGTAATAGTTGAGCCCAATGATAATATTATTATCGTTCGATTAGGGCATCAAAAAAGTCCCGATGCAGGAGTAGGTGTATTTACCGAAGACATTACGGTTTATATTGAAGAAGCATATAATATGCTTGAAGGCAATAGTTTGTAGAAAATTTGTAATTTTACGCAACTCCCCTTTTTTTAAATTTACAAAGTATGTTACACCGAATTAATTTGGAGCAAATCCTATTTTTGGATATTGAAACGGTCCCCTTATTTGATGATTTCAACAAATTAGATGATACTTCAAAAGTGCTTTGGGGGCAAAAAACACAATACCAACGCAAGGAAGAATTCACGCCTGAAGAGTTCTATAACAGAGCAGGAATTTGGGCAGAATTTGGAAAAATAATTTGTATCTCGGTAGGATATTTTAAAATGAAAGGCGATATAAGAAATTTTCGCGTAACCAGTTTTTATGGTGAAGAAGTGAAAATTCTAAGAGACTTTAAATCGCTTTTAGAAACTCATTTTAATAAACCTCAACATGTACTTTGTGCACATAACGGAAAAGAATTCGATTTTCCTTATATCGCTCGCCGTATGATAATTAATAGAATGGATATTCCGTTTAAGTTAAATCTCTTTGGTAAAAAGCCATGGGAAGTGCCTCATTTGGATACACTTGAATTGTGGAAATTTGGTGATTACAAAACTTTTACCTCTTTAAAATTAATGGCACATGTACTAGAAATTCCTTCTCCAAAAGACGATATTGACGGCAGTCAAGTTCGTGACGTATTTTATGAAGAAAAAGATTTGGATAGAATTATACAGTATTGCGAAAAAGACACTATCACAGTGGCTCAAATATTTTTAAGACTCCGGAATGAAGAAATTTTAGACGAAAGTGAAATTTTAAGCGTATAAAAAAACCCGCCAAACAGGCGGGCTTTTTAAAAATTGAATATTATTCTTTTATAAACCGTTGTGAAATTATTTCTTCTCCATCATTAATTTCAATGATATAAATTCCACTTTTCAGTCTTCCAACATTTAAAGGTTGTTGGGTTAATAAACCAGACATTACTTCTTGGCCTAGTGTATTTACAATTTTGAAGGTTGTATTGTCGATTGACTCTAGTAATCTTACATTTAAGAAAGTTGTTGTAGGATTAGGATACAATAGCATATCCCCTTCAAACGCAGCATCGCTGTCTCCAATACCAAATCCTTGAACACCTCCTATAGCTGTAATTGAATTCCCTGCAAAAGCAGTTCCAGTATTACCAGTAATAGTTACTTGATCAATATAAATGTGATCTGAATTTGAACTTGCATCGCATCTAAATCTGAATTGGGCATTACTTGGGAAATTATAACTTGTGCTAGGTATATTTACAGTTGCTACATAAAATGAATTATTATTGAAGCTCGTTCCACTTGCATATGATGCCACAGTTCTCCAAGTAGAGCCATCGTAGAATTGTACCCAGAAGTCTTCACCCGTTTCCATACTCCAAGAATAGAAATAGAACTCTATATCAATTGAATTATAACTGGTCACATTGAAACTTCCTAATGTCATTGTAGAAGAGTTTGTATTATCTCGCAATCGAATCGAATAATTTCCTTGATAAGATCTTGATCCAGAGTAACGATAGGAGTCACTTCCTCCATCTATCCATCCATCCCAACCAGTTTCAAAGGATCCTTGGTGTAACACTGTTGAACCTCCGCCGCCGCCACCAGTAGTAGTAACAGAAACTGTATTACTTAATCCCGAATTGTTCCCTGCAGCATCAAATGCTCTTACATTAAAAGAATAGGACGTTCCTGCAGTTAATCCAGTAACATTAGCAGAAGTACCTGTAACAGTCCCTAAACTTGACCCTCCTTCAAAAACCTCATATCCTGTAACACCAACATTATCTGTGGAAGCATTCCAAGAAAGATCAACTGTTGTATCTGTAACATTAGAAGCTGAAAGATTTGAAGGGTTTGTAGGGGCTTCGGTATCTCCTCCGCCACCAGAACCTAGATTCACAGTATAGTCTTCTACTTCACCATACGTAAAGGTTTCACAAGAAGTTGGAATTCCATTGTACTTCATCGAAACACGCATTCTTACTGAGTTTCCAGACGTTCCACTTGGCACTGTAAAAGATCCACTATTAGGAGTATTGGTTGAAGCTGCTTTAGACCAAACTAATTCCCCTGCATCATTAAAATCTTTGTCATCATTATAGTCAATCCAAACGGCGTACCCTTCGGCATAAACAGTTCCTGTCCAGGTAGGAGTTACTGTAATAGTATATGACTGACCTTCGCTTAAATTCGTAGAAACGGAAGTAAAATCAGAATAAAACTGTGCGCCAGAAGAGTTATCTATGGTGTTTAATTGAACTCTACTTATATATTCGTCATTTACATTAGTACTACTAGAGGCACAATAGGAGCCGCCGCCACCACCACCGCCATAGGCAGAACCAACTCCAACTGCATACCAGGCATTGGTAGTGGCAATTTCTTCAGCACTTCCTGCACCATATAAATCAATAGCAGCTTGAATGGCACCTGTTCTAGCGTCACTATACTGAGAATTTGTACTTAAATAAACCGATAAGTTTCTATACGCGATAGCGGCCGCTTTATCCATTCCAATTCCAGTTACAGTATAGCTGTCACCGTTATCATTTGTACCACTACCACCAACAGTTAATAAATAGAACCAAAAATTTTGCACTCCAGAATTATAGTGTACGCCACCATTATCTCCTGAACCAGAATACCAATTAGTTCCTAAATAAGTGTCAGGATCCCCGTAGGCATTTGGGTTGCTCATGGAGCGTAAAGCGCCACCACTTCCGCCAGCTCCTATTTGGTCTCCCATAAGCCAATCATTACTCCCCGAAGCATAGTTTTCAATAGATTCACCAAAAATATCGGAGAAAGACTCGTTTAAAGCACCCGACTGATAACTATAAACCAAATTAGCAGAGTATTCTGTAACCCCATGGGTTATCTCATGACCTACAATATCTAACGACACTAAGGGTCCATAATTTACTCCGTCTCCATCACCATAAGTCATTCTACTACCATCCCAAAATGCATTTACATAATTGTTTGAATAACTTACGTAGGAACGAATAATTGCTCCTGCATTATTATAGGAGTTCCTATTATGTTTACCTAAGAAATATTTATGAGTTTGTTCTGCCCCAAAATGTGCTTGCACACCTGTTGGGTGATTAAAACTAGTAGAACCACTAGTAATATCAGAAGCATTATTATAATTGGTGCCATTATTCATATCATAGGTTTGGATACCGTTACCATCTGCTGTTTGACGTAGCCTATAAGGCCCTGAAGCATTATCTGCTGTAAAGGATACATTTCCGTTATAAAGACTATTCCCAGAAGCTGGTACATTGGCATGATGAATTTTCTTGTTCTCTAGAAGAATTTCACCCGTTATAGCATCTACATAAACATCGGCTCTATAAAGTGGCTCCGATGCATAGATATCAAACTTATAAGCAAGTCTATTTTCCTTGGTTACATTTTCAAGGACTGGAAAAATAATAAGCTCTCCTTGAGGCAATTCATAATTGGCAAGTTCACTTTCTTGAACATTTTGCCATAAATATCTTGTAGCTCCTACTTTGGCGATTGCATAATTAAATGCCTGATTTGCGCCAAGTGCGGGCGTAGTATTTAACTCTTTAATATCCGCTAGACTATTGGTCATAGATGTTATAACACCCGATTTTGAGTGAAGCGTAAAGGTTGAAAACTCAACTTTAATACCATTATAGTATTGCTGGTATTTGTCGTGAGTAAAACCTAATGGATCTTGGTTTTGATTTACATACTGAAAGGAAGTTTGCGGGGAGAATTTAAATTCCTGTTGCAGTAATTGAGAAGTGTTTTGGGAATTGTAATTTTTCGAAGCATCAAATACTCTGAGGCTTGGTGGTCTTTTAATATTTCTTTGCTCATCGGACTTGTTCTGGGAACTAACTTCAATCGTCCCAAAAGCGAAAGTAAGGACCGATAAAAAAACAAGAAATACATTTTTACTAATTTTTTTCATAATGATTAGTGTTTTTGTTAATGATTAGTATTTATTTGTAATAATTATTTAAAACAAAGGCTTTTTTTTTATAAATAAAATTATTTTCGATGAACTACATTAAGATTTTATTAACAATTTTTTTCCTACAAAACTAAACCTACTGATTTTGTAGACTTTACAGTTTTTATTTAAAATTTTAATTGAAGTATCTTTGAGCTAATGAAAAAAGAACCTCTTATTACTATTAAAAACCTTTTGGTCTCATTTGGAAATAAGAAATCCAAAACCGAAGTCCTTCATCATATCTCATTTACAGTTTTACAAAATGAAGTTCTAGGGATTGTAGGAGAGTCTGGCTCGGGAAAATCGGTTACCTCATTAGCGCTTATGGGGTTGTTACCAAAGAAAACCTCCCATCTTTCTGGAGACATATTGTTTGAAAATAAAAACCTTGCCTTTCTAAAAGAAACGGATTACCGAAAGCTAAGGGGAAATGAAATTTCTATGATTTTTCAAGAACCCATGAGTGCCTTAAACCCTTCCATTAAGTGCGGAGAACAAGTTTCTGAAATGCTTCAGCTACATAAAAAAATGTCCTCTTCGGATGCCAAAAAAGAAACGCTTTCGCTATTTGAAAAGGTAAAACTGCCTCAACCTAAAGAATTGTACCATAGATACCCACACCAGATAAGTGGAGGCCAAATGCAACGAGTTATGATTGCTATGGCTATTTCTTGTAAGCCAAAATTATTGATCGCAGATGAGCCTACAACTGCTTTGGATGTAACGGTTCAAAAAGAAATACTTCAGTTACTAAAAGAGCTTCAAAAGGAAACTGGAATGAGCTTAATTTTTATTTCCCATGACCTTGCCTTAGTTTCTGAAATTGCAGATCGCGTTTTAGTAATGCACAAGGGAATAGTCGTTGAAGAAGGTTCAGTTTTTGAAATATTCAAATTACCAAAACAAGAATACACAAAAGCTCTTCTTGCTTCCCGTCCACCACTAGATAAGCGTTTTGAAAAACTTCCAACTATTGCTTCTTTAGCAGATAAGTCTTTTACTCCAAAAGAAATTACCCTTTCTCAAAGGGCATTTCAGCATAAACAAATTTATTTGCAAAAGCCTATTTTAGAAATTAAAAACTTAGAAAAAGAATATTTTCAAAATACAGGACTTTTCACGAAAAAGCGCTCTATTAAAGCTGTTAACAAGGTCTCTTTTAGTGTTTTTGAAGGAGAAACCCTAGGATTGGTGGGTGAGTCTGGTTGTGGAAAATCTACCTTAGGAAAGGTAATTCTACAGTTGGAAAAAGCGACCGCAGGGAGCGTTTATTTCAAAGGAAAGGATATTACAAAACTTTCTAATACTGAAATAAAAAAACTACGAAAGGATATCCAGCTAATATTTCAAGATCCATATTCTTCATTAAACCCTAGGCTAACTATTGGACAAGCCATCGTTGAGGTCATGAAAGTTCATAATATTGGAACATCCAAAAAACATCGAGAAGATAAAGTTGCTAAACTTTTACAAAAAGTAGGTTTAGACGAAAACTATTTTAATAGATATCCGCATGAATTATCTGGCGGTCAGAGGCAAAGGGTGGGCATTGCACGCACCATTGCATTAGAGCCTAAACTCGTTATTTGTGATGAAAGCGTAAGTGCTTTGGATATCTCAGTACAAGCACAGGTTTTAAATTTATTGAATGAATTAAAAGACGATTTTGGTTTTACTTATATTTTTATCTCACACGACCTTGCCGTTGTAAAATTTATGGCAGACCAACTCATTGTGATGAATGAAGGCAAAATTGAAGAAATAGGGGATGCGGATGAAATTTATGCGAATCCTTCAAAAGAATATACCAAAAAACTTATCGAAGCGATTCCAAAAGGAATTTAAAAAAAATGCTTTCCATACCCTTTGACATCGGAATGTGTCGTTAAACGAATAAAAAATTGAATTTCAATATTATATGGTTTATTACTTTATCTTTAATAGACTAACTAAAACCAAATAATTATGAAAAAAATTACACTACTATTGTTTGCAGTATTACTTTCTGTAAGTGGATTTTCACAATTCACAATTAATGAAGATTTTAATTCTGGTGCTCCCGCAGGATGGGGTACGGCAGTATGGGAAGGTCCTTGTGATTTCCAATTTGGAACAGATTTGCCTACCGGAGATGACTTTTTAACTCAGGCTTGGTTTTATGATGACGATGCTTGTGGTGATATTCCAGATGTGAACTTTCTTTCCATTATTAGTGCCTCTTTTAATTTAAGTGGTGCGACAACGGCCGTATTAACAGTTGATGTTGCGTTTCAAGAATCTGGGGATCAATATTTCGATATTGAAGTTTGGGAAGGGGGTACAACTCAACTGGCTGTTATTGCCCATTTTGAAGAGGATCTAGATCCAGATATTCAAACATTAAGCTATGATGTTTCAGCCTATGTTAATTCAAGTTTAACCTTTAGGTTTACTTTTATGGATGACCCAGAATTTGATAATACTGGTAGCTGGGGATGGCATGGAGGAATTGACAATTTTAGATTGGAAACAGATGCTTTAGCTCTTTCAGATAATCAAGTAGAAGGTTTTTCAATGTATCCAAATCCAGCCAATGATATCTTGAACATTTCTGCTACAAACAACATTGACCAAATTGTTATTTACGATTTATTGGGAAGAAAAGTAATTGACCAATCTATCCAAATAAATAAAACAGAAATTAATGTTTCAGAATTAACAACTGGAGCCTATTTCATTCAGGTTGTATCAGAGTCTCAGAGGGGCTCATATAAATTTATAAAACAGTAATAAAAAGCTAACTTTATTTTATAAAAGAAGTCAATAAAAAAACCCGTTCTAACCTCACAAAGAACGGGTTTACCTTTATCTGAATCGTTGCAGATTTGGGGAAAAAGGATTTTAAATAAGTTACATCAACAAGAATACTTTTTTAGCAACATAAAACAAACTTCTTATAAGCCGCGAAGTATTTTTTATCCAGTTGGTTACACTTTTCATTACATAAGTTGGTTAAGCGTGGTTAATCAAATTTGGGAAGGCTAAATTGTAAAAAAAATTATATAAACACGATTAAAAACATATTTTTTCGATGAAATGCATGATACTTTAACATTTAATCGTAAAAACTATAGAACTCAAGATGAAAATTGGGGAAGAATACTTAAAATTTCATTTCAGGAATGCTGCCATCGATTACCATTTCACCTTCAGTAGCCGCTTTTATTTCTTCTACTGAAACCCCCGGAGCTCTTTCCAGAAGGTGAAATTTATTATCTCTTATTTCTAGAACGGCAAGATTGGTTACAATCTTCTTAACGCATCGCACACCCGTCAATGGAAGCGAACATATTTTGAGAAGTTTAGACTCCCCAGCTCTGTTGGTATGCATCATGGCAACGATAATATTTTCGGCAGAAGCCACTAAGTCCATCGCTCCACCCATTCCTTTGACCATTTTCCCTGGTATTTTCCAGTTGGCAATGTCCCCTTCTTGAGAAACTTCCATGGCTCCTAAAATGGTTAAATCTACATGTTGCCCACGAATCATAGAAAAACTCATGGCAGAGTCGAAGAAGGAAGCGCCAGGCAATGCAGTAATGGTTTGCTTTCCTGCATTAATTAAATCTGGATCCTCTTCCCCTTCAAAAGGAAATGGTCCCATTCCCAAAATTCCATTTTCGCTTTGAAATTCTACTTCAATATCGTTTCGAACAAAATTTGCCACCAAGGTGGGTATTCCAATTCCTAAATTTACATAATAGCCATCTTTTACTTCCTTGGCAATACGTTGTGCTATTTGGTTTTTATCTAATGCCATTATGCCTTTTTTCTTACAGTTAATTGTTCAATCCTTTTTTCATAATTGGTTCCTTGAAAAATTCGCTGTACAAAGATCCCAGGAATATGCACCTGATTTGGATCAAGCGCTCCTGCCGGAACTAATTCTTCCACTTCCGCCACCGTAATTTTTGCGGCACCACACATATTTGGGTTAAAATTTCTTGCGGTTCCTTTAAAGATTAAGTTTCCTGCTGTATCTCCTTTCCAAGCTTTTATAAATGCAAAATCGGCTTTAAAAGCATGTTCCATAATGTGCATTTTCCCATTAAACTCTCGCACTTCTTTTCCTTCGGCTACTTCAGTTCCGTAACCCGCAGGTGTGAAAAAAGCAGGTATACCGCTCTGTGCTGCTCGACATCGTTGCGCTAAGGTTCCTTGCGGAATTAATTCTACATCTAGTTCTCCACTTAACATCTGTCTTTCAAACTCGGCATTTTCACCTACATAGGAGGAAATCATTTTTTTTATTTGATGCTTTTGAAGCAATAGCCCCAATCCAAAATCATCGACACCTGCATTATTGGAAATACAAGTCACTTCTTTAACGTTTAATCGAACCAATTCTGCGATGCAGTTTTCTGGTATTCCGCTTAGTCCAAAGCCTCCCAACATAAAGGTCATTCCGTCCTTCACTCCTTTGCAAGCGTCTTTAACATGGGCAACTGTTTTAGTAATCATTTGCTTTTCAATTTTTATTAAAATTACAAAAAATAAAGGCATTAAAAAACCCGATTTCTCGGGTTTTATGGATTTTATTTTTAGGATTAAGGAGTAAAGTCAAACTCGTCATCTGGAAGTTCATTCCCCTCTCCAGAATTACCACTATATTTGGCACAATCTGTCTCAATGGAAAGTTTTGACGGCTTGCTGAAATTGTTTTTTGAAACATCTAATGAGGGGTCTTCATAACATTTTCGCATATAAATTCCCCATATAGGCAATGCCATGGTAGCTCCTTGACCATAGGCCGTGCTTGAAAAACGTACCGAACGATCTTCTCCACCAACCCATACTCCGGTAGCCAAATTAGGAACCATCCCCATAAACCATCCGTCGCTATTATTTTGAGTTGTTCCTGTTTTTCCAGCAATTGGATTTGTAAATTCATAAGGATATCCCGTTACAGCATTTTTATAAGTTGCTGTATTGGTAGCCCAAGAATGTCTTAATCGCTGTCCCGATCCTGCTTGGGTAACTCCTTCCATTAAACTCACTGTTACATAGGCAGATTCTTTACTTATAACATCTTTTGTTTCGGGTACATTTTGAAACAGAATGGTTCCATTTTTATCTTCGATCCGTTGCACTAAAATAGGCTTCACATAAACACCCTCATTGGCAAAGGTGCTGTACGCTCCCACCATTTCATATAAAGAAATATCCGCCGTCCCAAGGGCAATGGAGGGTGCTTCTGGAATATCTTTAGACTCGACTCCCATTTTTTCAACCAAATCAATAACAGGTCGTGGCCCTACACGGTCAATAAGTCTTGCGGTTACGGTATTTACGGAATTGGCTAATGCCCTTTTTAAGGTTAACATTCCTCCATAACTACCATCACTATTTTTTGGACACCAATCTTTTAATAGTCCATACTTTCCTGTTGGAATACAATAAGGAGTATTGGGTAATGTATCACAAGGAGACATATGCATTTGGTCAATAGCCGTTGCATATACAAACGGTTTAAAAGTAGAACCAATTTGCCGTTTCCCTGTTTTCACCATATCATACTTAAAATGTTTGTAATTAATGCCGCCAACCCAAGCTTTAATCTCGCCTGTTTGAGGCGTCATGGACATCATAGATGCTCTTAAAAAAGATTTATAGTATCGTATAGAATCTATTGGAGTCATTAAAGTATCTATATCTCCTCCCCAAGAAAAAATGGTCATCTGTGTTTTCTTTCTGAAACTTTCCAAAATTTCCTTTTCACTTTTTCCTTGCTTTTTTAACTCTCGCCAGCGATCGCTTCTTTTCATGGCAGATTCAAGAATCTGATCTTCTTCTTCCTGTGTAATATCTCGAAAAGGTGCTGTTTTATTCTTTTCGTTTTGAATTGTAAATTGCTTTTGAAGGTTGGCAATATGGGCATCTATGGCTTCTTCGGCATATTGCTGCATTTTTGAATCTAAGGTTGTGTATACCTTTAACCCATCACTATTTATATCATATAAAGAGCCATCGGGTTTAGGGTTGTCCTTTGCCCATTGCTTCATAAAGCCTCTTATGTATTCGCGTACATAAGTTGCAATCCCTTTATCGTGATCTTGTGGCGTAAATTTTACCCCTAAAGGTAATTGACGCAAAGAGTCCCTTTCTTTTTCAGTGATGTAGTCGTACTTCTCCATTTGGGAAAGCACCACATTTCTGCGATTCATAACTCCTTCTGGATTTCTCTTCGGATTATAAAGGGAAGAATTTTTAAACATCCCTACCAACATAGCCGATTCTTGAATGTTTAATTCTTGAGGCGATTTATCGAAATAAATATTTGAAGCAGATTCAATACCAATAGCCAAATTCAGAAAATCATAGGTGTTAAAATACATGGTGATAATCTCTTCCTTGGTATACCGTCGTTCTAGACGAGTAGCAATAATCCATTCTTTAATCTTTTGCTTTATTCTTTCAACCATATTGGAAGCTACTTGATCTGTAAAAAACTGTTTTGCCAATTGTTGCGAAATAGTACTTGCTCCTCCTCGTGTTCCTAAAAAAGCTACCGCTCTAAGAGTTCCTTTACCATCAATCCCAGAATGGTCATAAAAACGAGCATCTTCTGTTGCAATAAGTGCATTTACTAAGTCTTCGGGAAGATCTTCATATTGTATTGGTGTTCTATTTTCCTTAAAAAATTTTCCGATCACTTGTCCATCTGAAGAAATAATCTGAGTAGCAAGGTCTTTTTCGGGATTTTCTAAACTAGTCTCATCGGGTAGGCTTCCAAACACGCCCCAAGAGGCTAGAAGAAATATAAAAAGGATCAATAAAATTCCAACACCAAAAATCTTCCAAAAAGTTTTTATGTGCTTTTTGTTTTCTTGCTGCTGTCCTTTCTTTTTAATGGTTTTTGCTTCCATTTTTTACTCTATTACTTCTTCAATACTATAACCTACATCTGTGATACCACTTAATTGAGAAACGCCTCCAACATCGCCATTATTGCGCACGGCTTGTGAAACTCTCAATACATAACTCCCCTTTTCAAAAAAGGATATATTTTCCTTAAACCAAAGTTTACTTTCTTTAATACTCCCTATTCCTGTTCCTAACCAAGTGCCATCTGATTCAGCCATACGATATTCTAGGGTGTCTGTGACTACCTTTCCGTGAGGGAAATTTATACTAGCAATAATAAATATATTGTTAAAAGGATAATCGTTCGTGTTTCTTACATGTAAAAACATATTATACTTTTTAAGAGAGTCTAATTGTGGAATTGTAAACTCAATTATATCCTGTTGACCCCAATGACCCGGCAGTGTTTTCATTTCACTTACCACAGTTTTACCATCACAAGCTATAAACGCTATGACTACTACAAGTGTCCAAAAAATGCTACGCATTTCTTTTTCGGTTTTTATTTCTGTTTTTATTACGGCTCTTTCCCTTTCTATTTCTAGCACGCTTGGGTTGGTCAAATCTAGTTAAACTATCCTGCCCTACGACATTGTTGAAGAGTTCTGCATCTTGAATAATTTTTTCTTCAATAAATTCTTCAAGACTAGCTACTTTTTTCCCTTTTTTATTGATGGCAATTATTTCGTTTACCTTTTCTACTGAAAGCTCATGCCAAGCCATGGCTTGTTCTTCATAGGAAAACCACATTAACCCTTTAAAAATATCTATTTTTTGACATTGGGCTTTTCCTTTTTCAGTTAAAAGCTTAACATCCATCTTTGGAAACTCCTTTAAAGCCTCCATGTAGCTATCTAATTCATAGTTAAGACAACATTTTAACTTGCCACATTGCCCTGCTAGCTTTTGCGGATTTAATGAAAGTTGTTGATATCTGGCTGCGGATGTATTTACTGATCTAAAATCTGTAAGCCATGTAGAGCAACAAAGCTCTCTTCCGCAAGATCCAATTCCGCCTAAACGCGAAGCTTCCTGTCTAAAGCCAACTTGTTTCATCTCAATTCGCGTACTAAATGCTCTTGCAAAGTCTTTAATAAGTTGTCTAAAATCTACGCGTTCTTCTGCTGTGTAGTAAAAAATAACTTTGGATCCGTCTCCCTGAAACTCAACATCACTAATCTTCATTTTAAGACCTAAAGCCATAGCAATTTCTCGAGAGCGTTTTTGCACATCTTCTTCTCTATCTCGCACTCCCTTCCAAATATCAATATCTTTTTGCGTTGCTTTTCGATATATTTTGGGAAGTTCTTCTAGATTTAAGAGTTCTTTCTTTCGTTTCATCTGGACTCTAACTAACTCTCCTGTTAATGTCACAATTCCAATGTCATGTCCGGGAGAAGATTCTGTAGCAACAACATCACCAATGGCTAAGGAAAGATTATCGGGGTTTGAATAAAAATGCTTTCTGCCATTTTTAAAACGAACCTCAACAGCATTAAAAGGCACCATGTCTTTAGGTAAAGACATATTAGATAGCCAATCGAATACTGTTAATTTATTGCATCCATCAGTACCACAAGTCCCATTGTTCTTGCAGCCTTTTGGTTGTCCGTCAGCGCCACTGGCACAACTGGTACAGCCCATATTTTATGTATATATAGCTCTTTTAAAGGAAAAAGAGACGAAGATGAAACTTGATTTTAAAAAAGTAAAGATACCGTATTTTGAAGAAAAAATACCTATTTCTGAAAACAATCACTTTCCTTAGGTATTGTTAACAAAAAATATACTCTCATGGGATTTCCTATTGTAGTGAAACCAAAGAAATAGTACCTTAGCCTATTCAAATAATTTCTTATCAATTTAAAGACTCATGAGTACCGAAAAAGACGCAAAACTAAAAGCCCTTAAACTAACACTTGATAAACTAGATAAAACCTACGGAAAGGGAACCGTAATGAAATTGGGGGATTCTGCTGTCCAAAAAGTAGATGTTATTTCAACAGGTTCTTTGGGACTTGATGTTGCTCTTGGTGTGGGAGGATATCCTCGTGGAAGAGTTATTGAAATCTACGGCCCAGAATCCTCTGGAAAAACAACGTTAACGCTCCACGCAATGGCCGAGGCTCAAAAAAAAGGAGGCCTCGCTGCCTTTATTGACGCTGAACATGCATTTGATCGAAACTATGCTGAAAAATTAGGGGTGGATATTGAAAACCTAATAATTTCTCAACCAGACAATGGAGAGCAGGCCTTGGAGATTGCCGATAACCTTATCCGAAGTGGCGCCATAGATATTATTGTTATTGATTCCGTAGCTGCCTTGACACCTAAAAGTGAAATTGAAGGTGAAATGGGAGATAGTAAAATGGGATTACACGCGCGTTTAATGTCTCAAGCCTTGAGAAAATTAACAGGTTCAATTAGTAAAACAAATTGTACCGTGATATTTATTAATCAGTTGCGAGAAAAAATTGGTGTAATGTTTGGAAACCCAGAAACCACAACCGGTGGTAATGCCTTAAAATTTTATGCTTCAGTTCGATTAGATATTCGTAGATCCACACAAATTAAAAATTCTGACAGCACCTCTGTAGGTAATAAAACTAGGGTGAAAGTGGTTAAAAATAAAGTAGCACCGCCTTTTAAAACTGCCGAGTTCGATATCATGTACGGAGAGGGAATTTCTAAAGTTGGAGAAATTATAGACCTTGGAGTTGATTTTGAAATTGTTAAAAAAAGTGGCTCATGGTTTAGCTATGATGACACAAAACTTGGACAAGGTAGAGATGCCGTTAAAGCCCTTCTTCTAGATAATCCTGAGTTAATGGAGGAGTTAGAGCAAAAGATAAAAGAAGCCATTACAGCAATTTCATCATAAAAAAACAATCTAATACGCAACCTAACACCATGCCTTGTATCTATAAATTGTAAAGTGAAATGGGAAAGGTTGGCTGCTTTAAATTAGTAGATTAACACAAACTCATTGACTTTAGAAGAGCTCATAACAAGGTGTAAAAAGCAAGATGCAAAAGCGCAGGAAATGCTCTATAGGGATTATTCTAGAATTCTTTTCGGAATTTGTTTAAAATACTCCCCCAATAAAGCAGAAGCCGAAGATAGTTTGCAGGATGCTTTTATCACTATTTTTAAACGAATTGAGCAGTTTGAAGGAAAAGGTTCTTTTGAAGGTTGGATGAAACGAATTACTGTAAATACAGTACTTCAAAAATACCGAAAGAAAAAAACATTCGATATCCCCAACGAGCAGCAAATTGAAGATGCTGATGTTGACATTGAGCAAACCTCTATACCATTGGACTATCTTTTAAAGATTATTCAAGAATTGCCAGATAGGTATCGTTTAGTGTTTAATCTTTATGTAATGGATGGATATTCGCATAAAGAGATAGGAGAAATGTTAGGAATTAGTGATGGTACGTCTAAATCTAACCTAGCTAGAGCTAGAGGAATATTAAAAACGAAAGTTGAAGATTATAAAGAAAAATTACAATAACCTTCCTCCCCACGGAAGATTACTATGAAACATAAAAAAAACATAGACGATTTATTTAAGGAGCAACTTAGTTCCTTTGAAGCTACGCCTTCTCCAGAAGTTTGGAAGCATATTGAGGCACAGCTTAAAAAGGAAAAAGAAGACCGTAAAATCATTCCTATTTGGTGGAAACTTGGAGGTGTTGCGGCTGTGTTGGCTATCCTTTTAACCGTTTCTGGTGTTTTTAAATCTAATGAAATACTGGACGACAACAATACCATTGTTGAAGAGAACAATAACAAATCTGAAAATAATACCTTAAATAATACTGAAGAATCTGTCTTAAAAGATTCTGAAAGAACGACAGATGCTATCGTTACCGAAGATAATGATTCAGAAAAAGACAAGTTTTTAGATACTTCTGAAAAATTAAATTCAGATAAGCTAATAAACAACACTGAAAATGCTGTTTCTACTACTGAAAAATCTCAGGTAAAAAAAGATGCCAAAAAGAAGGCTTCAGTATTGAAAAACAATGCTGTTAAAGATGGAGTTGCTATTTCAGATGTTGCAAAAACCAAGAAAAAAGAATCCAATTCAGTTTTAAAAGAGGCAGGTTCAAAAGATAAAATATTTTCAGAAAAAGAAGTTAATAGTGCCGTTGCTAAAGTAGAAAAGACTAATGCTGAAAAAATTTCTTCAGAAAAAGAAGAAAAGATAATTAGTCCTAATACTACCGAAGAAAGTATTGCCATAGAGGACATTACTGAAAAGACCGAAAAAGACATTCAACCAGCAAACAAAAAATCTATTTTCGATGCTATTGAAGAAAATAAAGATTCTGAAGTTGCAAAAAAAGACGACAAAAAATCGAATCCTTATTGGGAAGTTACTCCAAATGTAGGTCCTGTATATTACAACAGTATTAATGGAGGTTCTTCCATTTCTTCCTCGTTTGCAGACAACCCACAGTCTGGTGATACCAATATTAGTTATGGTGTTCAAGTGAGCTATAACGTTAATGATCGCTTGAGTATTAGAACGGGTATTAACAATGTAAGTCTAGGATATGCTACAGGGGATGTTGTTTTAGCTACCAGTCCTACAGAAGTTGCCCTTAAAAGTATTACTTATGAAAGTGGAGGAAGAAATGTTTTAACTGCATTTGATAAAGGATCAATTGAAAATTTACCTACAGATCCCGATAATCCTTTCTCTCAAGTAACTCTAAAATCTACTTCTGGGAATGCAGAGATTATTCAGAATATCTCTTACTATGAAGTTCCCATGGAGTTAAAATATGCTCTAATTAATAACCGCTTTGGGATCAATATGATTGGTGGATTTAGCACTTTATTTTTAGGCAATAATGAAATTTCTGTAACGGATGGAGATTTTAGAAGTGTATTAGGAGAAGCTAATAATTTAAATTCTATGAGTTTTTCTACCAATATTGGCTTAGGATTTGATTATAAAATAAGTAAACGATTTAAATTTAATATAGAACCCATATTTAAGTACCAACTTAATCCCTATAATACCTCGGTAGATTTTAATCCCTACTATTTTGGAGTTTATAGTGGTTTAAGTTTTAAATTTTAGGTTAGTTTTTAGTTGGTTAGGTTTGGTTATACCGAACAAAAATAAAACCGCTCTTTCGCCATAGAGCGGTTTTTTTATACTGTAGGATTATTGAGTTCGTTTAAAACTATTTCTCTGGTTTGCATACGCAACATTCTTTTATCCTCCATTTCTAAAATCCCCGTAGGAATAATTTTGTGAATTTTTACTCTCATTTTCCCTGGGCTACCGCTAAAGAAAGTATAAGAAAACCGTTTTTTATTATCGTGAAATGTCATAGGAGCAATTGGTATTTTATGTTCAATTGCCAATCGGAAAGCTCCATCTTTAAACTCGTCTAAAAGAATTGACTCTTCGGGTACGCCACCTTCCGGAAAAATACAAACACTCAACCCTTGGTTAAGTTTTTCTTGGGCACTTTTAAACACCTCTCTTCTACTTTTAGGGTTATCTCTATCTACCAAAATACAGGTGCGTTTGTAAAAATAACCGAATAAAGGAATTTTTGCCAATTCCATTTTACCAACAAAGACAAAAGGATTTTTAGAAGCATATAACATGAGCATGATATCTGTCATAGAGGTATGATTGGCAACAAACATATAGCTTTTCCCCTCTTCATAATTTACATCTCTTTTAATAATTGGTATAAAGCCCATACCGAAAAGAATGATTTTTGACCAAAACCTCGCAAGCCTAAAAAAATAGCGATACCAGCTTTCTTTAGATATACTTAATAGCAAAATTGGGAATAATACTAGTATAGGTAAGGTTACCAGTATATAAAACCAGATTCGGTAAAAAAGTAGTAAGGGATATTTTAAGATTTTCATCAAACTTCAAAAATACACATTTGAAACTAGCAAATACTTCAAAAAAATTACCTTTGCAGAAAATTACTATTTATGTCCCGCATTTTAACAGGAATTCAAAGTACAGGAACGCCTCACTTAGGAAATATTTTAGGTGCCATTTTGCCTGCCATCAATATGGCAAATGACCCTAATAATGAGTCTTTTTTGTTTATAGCCAATATGCATTCACTAACGCAAATTAAAGATGCAGAAACCTTAAAAAACAACACCTACAGTACAGCAGCTACTTGGTTGGCCTTTGGATTAGACATAAATAAGACTGTTTTTTATCGCCAAAGCGATATCCCACAAGTAACAGAACTCACTTGGTTTTTAAGCTGTTTTTTTCCTTATCAACGATTAACTTTGGCACATAGTTTTAAAGATAAAGCCGATAGATTAGAAGATGTAAATGCTGGCTTGTTTACGTATCCTATGCTTATGGCTGCAGATATCCTTTTATATGATGCTGAGATCGTTCCCGTAGGAAAAGATCAACTACAGCATCTTGAAATCACTCGTGATGTGGCTTCTCGTTTTCACGCAAGAATGAATACTGAAGTATTTGTGTTCCCCGAAGCCAAAGTACAAGAAAATACCAAGCTTATCCCTGGAACTGATGGTGACAAGATGAGTAAGTCTAAAGGCAACATCATCAATATCTTTTTGCCAGACAAGCAACTGCGCAAGCAGATTATGAGCATTCAAACCGATAGCACTCCTTTGGAAGAGCCTAAAAACCCAGATACCTGTAATGTATTTGCATTATATAATTTATTAGGATCAGAAAGTGAAATTGCACAAATGCGAAAAAATTACGAAGGAGGCAATTATGGTTATGGGCATGCCAAGCAAGCCCTTTTCGAATTAATCCTTCAAAAATTTGAAACACCAAGAGAGCGCTACAATTACTATATGAATAATCTTAATGAAGTTGATAAAGCATTACAGCTTGGAGCTGAAAAAGCAGCCAAAGTTGCAAACGATGTCCTTAATAGAGTCCGTACCACTTTAGGGTACTAAATAACCTGAAACATTTTGCCTGGCAGAGGACGAATTACTCCTTTTAGTTCCATATTCAATAAAGTAGAAGCTAATTTAAAGGTGGGTACATTGCATTCTATGGCAATGATATCAAGGAGTTCTTTATCTTTTTCTTTCAAGTAGTTCCAAATAATTTTTTCCTCAGTGGTTAATTCAACAAATAATTGGGTTTGTTTGGGTTTTGATTTTTGTTCATCAATCTCCCAGCCTAAATGATACACTAAATCGGCAGCAGAGGTTAATAAATGTGCCTGCTGACTTTTAATTAGGTTATTACATCCTTGGCTTTGCGAGTCTGTGGTTCGGCCTGGCACGGCAAATACCTCTCGATTATACGAATTAGCAATATCTGCCGTCACCAAACTTCCTCCTTTTTCGGCAGATTCAATTACTATGGTTGCTTCACTTAATCCAGCAATAATTCTATTTCGTTTTAAAAAATTATTTCTATCAAAGCTATCATTACTCCAAAATTCTGTGATAAACCCCCCATTCTCTTGCATTTTTGCCACATACTTTTTGTGAGTTTTTGGGTAGATTTGATTAAACCCGTGAGCTAAACAACCAATCGTTTGCAGCCCTAAATCCATCGTCTTTTTTTGCGCTGTGATATCAATACCATAAGCAAATCCCGAAATTATAACAGGGTTTAAGGGAGCAAGATCTTCGAGAAGCTTTTCACAAATGTCAATGCCGTAGGTAGTAGCATTTCGTGTCCCAACAATGCTAATGAGTTTTTTATTTTGAATGTCGATATTCCCCTTACTGAAAAAAAGGATGGGACCATCCAAGCAATGTTTTAGTCCTTCCGGGTAGTGTTTATCTAGGAAATATGAATAGTTAATTTTATGATCTTCAATAAAGGATAATTCAGCTTCAGCTTCGGGTAAATGGAGATCCAGAGAAAGTTCTTTCAGTTTTATTTGACCAATTCCTTCTATCTTTAACAATCTCGATTTTTTTTCTTTGAAAATTCCTTCCGCAGAACCCACCACTTGGATTAGCTTTTTTGCTGAAGTATCTCCAAGGTTTGGAACACGCTGTAAAGCAAGGGTATATAGTAATTCCTTTTTAGAAAGCATAGATTAGTAAAACTGTGGGGAGATGCTCAAAAATAACTAAAAAAATTATTTGTTGAAAAGTTCCTCTATTAACTTTTGATTGTGGCGTAAAAAAAATTTAAGTTTGTTTCTATGCAATTGGCGGCCTACATAAAAGATCTATTATATCGATATGAATGTGTTATAGTGCCTGGTTTTGGTGCATTTTTAACTCAGTATCGTGCTGCTCAAATTGATGACAATCACACCTTTTATCCCCCAGGAAAAACTCTTTCTTTTAATAGGCAATTACAAACAAACGATGGTATTTTAGCGCATCATGTAGCGTCCAACGAAAATTGCAGTTATGAAGTAGCCTTACAAAAAGTGAGAAATTTTGCCGGAAAGATTTCGCTTCAACTATCTGAAGGAGAAACGGTAACACTTCAAAATATTGGAGAATTTTTCCTAAATAAAGAAAAGAAGATTCAATTTATCCCTTCAGAAAAAGAAAATTACAGTCCTTCTTCTTTTGGTTTATCTTCGTTTGTATCTCCAAAAATTGAACGTATTTCCGAAGAAACTCCTTCAAAACTAGTTTCTATAGCACAAGAGAAAAAGAAAACAGCTATTCCGTATATGCGGTATGCAGCTATTGGTTTGCTTGCCATAACCTTAGGTGGGTTTAGTGGTTTGAAAATTTATGAAGGCGAAGTAGAAAAACACAATTTTGCCGAAAAGAAAAAAGCAGATGCACTTGTTGAAACTCAAATTCAAGAAGCAACATTTGTAATTGAAAGTTTTCCAGCTTTAACCATATCCATACCCAAACAGCGTGGAAACTATCATATCGTTGCAGGTGCTTTTAGAGTTGAAGAAAACGCTCATAAAAAAGTGACTCAACTTACCGAAAAAGGCTATTCGGCAAGAATTATTGGCGCTAATAAATATGGACTTCATCAAGTTGTTTATAGTTCTCATCAAGATAGGTTTGAAGCACTACAAATGCTTCAATCCATAAAAAATTCTGAAAATAAGGAAGCGTGGCTATTGGTCCAAGACCTTGCGAAATAATTCCTTATTTCTTTTCTGCTTTATATTGCTTTTCTAAAGGGTAAATACTTTTTACCTTTGTTAAAAATTTATAATGGAAGCAAAAACTCCCAAAGATTCACGAACTATTATTACAGATTTAGTGCTCCCTAGCGAAACAAATCCCATTGGCAATATGTTTGGAGGAGAATTGCTTGCTAGAATGGATAGAGCGGCTAGTATTGCCGCAAGAAGGCATAGTAGAAGAATTGTTGTAACTGCTTCCGTAAATCATGTGGCTTTTAATAAAATGATTCCTTTAGGAAGTGTTGTTACCGTTGAAGCTAAGATTTCTAGAGCTTTTAACAGTTCTATGGAAGTCTATATGGATGTATGGATTGAAGATAGAGAAAGCGGACTTAGAAGTAAAGCCAATGAGGCCATATATACTTTTGTAGCAGTGGACGAAATGGGTAGCCCAGTAAAAGTCCCTGAATTAATTCCTGAAACCGAATTAGAAAAGGAACGTTTTATTGCAGCTCTTCGCAGAAAACAATTGAGCCTCGTCTTAGCTGGCAAGATGAAGCCTATAGATGCTACCGAATTAAAAGCCCTATTCAAATCCTAAAATAAACCCCTCCTTTAGGGAGTTAATATTCTGATTTTTTAAATGTTTATCGATATATTTGAAATTCCATAAATATTTAGAACGTTTTTTTGTTCAAATTCAGACTATTGTGAAATGCCCGCCTATTATTACTAACCCAACCGAAGATGACTCTTTGGGCATTCCATCTTCCTATTTTTCAAATACCTTATACCTATGAAAAAAATTATCTTCCTTCTTTTTGCATTTACAGCCTTTTTTGGGTTTTCCCAAAACACGATTCAGTTTCAGGATGAGACGATTGAGATACAAGAAAATATTCAATCTTTTGATTGGGAACAAATGCCCGAAAACTCCCATTTAGCCAACGGTTATGTAGGATGGGTTCAGTTCTATAATACTCCAACTCAGAATATTCAAGATGATTTTAAATCAAGAGGCCTTGAACTTATTAGTTATATCCCTCATAATACCTATTTGTTTTATTTCCCTCATAATACCTCTGTGGCGTATTTACAAAGCAAAGGGGTTAGAGCTATAGTTCCCGTTGAAGGTCGTTTTAAATTAAGTCAAGACCTTAAAAATGGCAACATTGGTGAGTGGGCACAAATTGATGATAAAATATTGGTAACCCTTCAATATCTAGATTATGTAGATTACAATTTTGTTATTAACGATTTAGCGGAAAGACAAATTTCTTTACAACAATCTTATAAAGGGTCAAATAACATAGATTTATTAATACCTGATAATTGCCTTGAAGAACTTTCAAGTTTGTCTTACGTAAAATGGGTTGAACTTATTGTTGCTCCAGATTTAAAAGATGATACAAGAGGTAGAAGTCTTCATAGATCAAGTAATCTTGACACCCAAGGTGCTGGTAGAAATTATACCGGCGTTGGAATTGGTGTGATGGTTAGGGATGACGGTATTGTTGGACCTCATATAGATTTTGAGGGAAGAATAGATAATACTGGGGCTTCTGGTTCTGGTCCTAGTCACGGAGACGGTGTTGGAGGAATTATGGCAGGTGCAGGAAACCTAAATCCAGACATGAGAGGAATGGCGGCGGGATCGGATGTTTATGTTGTAGATTATGTTTCTAATTTTTTGGATTCTGAAACAGTAACTCTAATTAACTCTGGGGATGTTCAAATTACAAACTCATCTTATAGTAATGGTTGTAATGCAGGATATACTACTATAACGCAAACAGTAGATACCCAAATATTAACAACCCCAAGTTTGTTGCATGTCTTTTCAGCTGGAAACTCGAACAATAATAATTGTGGTTATGGTGCCGGAAGCCAATGGGGAAACATTACTGGAGGGCATAAACAAGGCAAAAATGTTATTGCTACCGCCAACGTATTTTTTAATGGAACACTTGTTGGCTCAAGTAGTAGAGGCCCAGCACATGATGGAAGAATTAAGCCAGATATTGCTGCCAATGGTCAAAATCAGAATTCAACAAATGAAAATAATACCTATCAAGTTTTTGGTGGAACCTCTGGAGCAGCCCCAGGAATTGCTGGAATTTCTGCGCAATTATATGAAGCCTATGGCGATTTAAATGCAGGAGCCTTGCCAGAATCTGCTTTAATTAAAGCGACCCTATTAAATACGGCAAATGACTATGGAAATGTAGGTCCAGATTTTAAATTTGGATGGGGAATTGTAAATGCCCTAAGAGCTGGAATTTTAATTGAAGAGGGAAGATATTTATCTGATGACATCATTCAAGGGGACACAAATACGCATACTATTAATGTGCCATCTGGAACAACACAAGTACGCTTTATGTTATATTGGAGTGATGTCCCTGCCACACCTGGGGCCTCTCCAGCACTTGTGAATGATTTAGACTTGGTTGTAACAGATCCTTCCAATAATGCAGAGCTTCCTTGGGTATTAGACCACACTCCGGATCCTACGTTACTAGATTTACCTGCAACAAAGGGTCCAGACCATTTAAATAATATGGAGCAAGTATTAATAAACAATCCAGCTGCTGGAGATTATGATTTAGACGTAACAGGGTTTAATGTTCCTGTTGGTCCGCAAAGCTATTATATTGTTTATGAAATAATTCAAGAAAATTTAACAATTACCTATCCAAATGACGGGGAGAGTTTTGTTCCTGGCCAAACGGAAACAATTCATTGGGACGCAATCAATACAACAGATCCATTTACATTGGAATATTCTACCGATAATGGTGGGACTTGGAATGCAATTACAACCGTTTCAAATACAACTACCAATCATTCTTGGCCTGTCCCCAGTACACTCACAGGTGAGGCGAAAATAAGAATTACAAGTGGAGCATTTTCAGATGAAAGTGATGGAACTTTTTCTATTGCAGCTCAGGTTACTGGTTTAACCATCACTCAAGTATGTCCTACACAAGCCATCTTTAATTGGAATGCTACTGCAGGTGCTGAAAATTATGATGTTTACATTCTTGGACAAAAGTATATGGAAATAGCTGGCAATAGTACAACCAATACTATTACAGTTCCCATTTCCAATGCAACCGACCCTATTTGGTATTCAATTGTAGCTAAAAATGATACAGACGGATGGAAAACCAAAAGACTTATTGCTTTAAATCACCCCGGAGGGTTATTAAATTGTTCTTTAACCAACGATATGGAATTAACTTCTATAAATAACGCACCAGGAGAATTTTCTGGCGCATGTGGTGGTGGAGCAGATACCATTGTATCGGTTGATTTAACTAACACCGGAATAAATCCTCAAAGTAATTTTACCGTTAGTTATCAGCTCTCGGGAGGTCCCATTGTGGATGAAACCTATACCGGAACACTAAACTCTGGAGAACAAGTAACTTATGAATTTGCAACACCCGTATCTGTTACATCAAACGGCACCTATACATTAACAAGTTATGTAACCTTAACGGGTGACCAAAACTCTGCAAACGATGAAAAAGCATTAGAATTTTATGCTCAAACCGATGCTACTAGTGTTCCCTTTGAAGAAACCTTTGAATCCATTGGTGTCCCTCCTCTTGGATGGTTTGTGAACAATCCAGATAATGACATCACATGGGAGGCTAGAGAAAATATAGCCGGAATCGATGGCACATTAACAACAGTAGCATTTGTTGATAATTATAGTTATGACGCTGCAGGTGAAGAAGACCAATTGGTAACAGAGTATTTTGATTTAACATCTAATACAAATCCTGTTTTGGAGTTTGCACTTGCGAAAGCTCAATATTCGGCAACTTTGTTTGATACATTACGAGTTGAGATATCAACAGATTGTGGGATATCATTTTCAACTATTTATGAAAAAACCGATTTAGAGTTATCTACCATTCCAGATTACAGCACTGATAATGATTGGGCTCCTGCTACTCCAAACGATTGGAGAGTTGAATCTATAGATTTAAGTGCTTACGCTGGAGAAATAGTTTTCTTTAGGTTTATAAATATTACTGGGTATGGAAACAGTACGCATATTGATAATATTAATGTTACTGGTGTGCTTTCTTCACCTAGCTTTATAGCAAGCCAAATTAGCATGTACCCTAATCCTTCCTCAGAAACAGTTTCTATTTCGTTTGGGAATATAGTTTCCAACAATGCTCAAGTGATTGTTTCAAATAGTTTAGGTCAGATTGTTTCAGAAATTAATGAAGACCTTAATTCAAATGCAACAGTAAACATCAATGTTAGCAACTATGCAAGAGGGATCTATTTCGTTACCATAAAAACTGATGCAGGTACAATTACCAAAAAATTACTTAAAAAATAATTTCAAATACTAGTATTATAAAAGCCCCAATTATTGGGGCTTTTTTTATATTTAAATAGTATTTTGAAACATATGATACAAGAACTTAAAAATAGCTATGGTCATCTTTTTGAAAATGAACTTCTTGAAGAAATAAATCAAGTAGGAACCTTCAAAGAAATTCCGCAGGACTTTACTTTAATCGAAATAGGTGCCTATATAAAATCTATGCCATTACTTATTTCTGGAGCGATTAAAGTGTTAAGAGAAGATAATGATGGAGATGAGCTTCTTCTTTATTTTCTTGAAAGAGGAGATACTTGTGCGATGACATTAAGCTGTTGTTTGGGGCAAACCAAAAGTGAAATACGAGCCATTGCTGAGTTAGATACCAAACTGGTTATGATTCCTATTCAAAAAATGGAAGAATGGACAGGAAAATACAGAACCTGGAGGAATTTTGTATTTGAAAGCTATCACAATAGACTTATGGAGATGCTTGAGACTATTGACAATATTGCATTTATGAAAATGGACGAACGTTTATTAAAGTATTTAAACGATAAAGTAGTAATTACAAAACAGCATAATTTACAAATTACACACCAAGAAATTGCATATGATCTTCATACCTCTAGAGTTGTAATCTCGAGGCTTCTTAAAAGCTTAGAGAAATTGAAGAAGATAAAACTTCATAGAAATAATATAGAAGTATTGTAATTCTTCATTTAGATAATGTAACCTTTGTTACAAGATATCTTACATAAAGACTTTACTTTTGCTTTCTATTAGATTACATGGAAATTACTCAGATTTTAGGATATTTTGGAGCTTTCGTAATAGGAATTATACTGGGGTTAATCGGTGGGGGTGGTTCAATTTTAACAGTTCCGGTTTTAGTTTACCTTTTCTATATTAATCCCGTTACTGCTACAGCTTATTCACTTTTTGTTGTTGGTATTTCGGCACTAGTAGGCGCGATAAGTAATATCAAAAAGCAATTAATTGATTTTAGAACAGCTATTGTTTTTTCCATCCCTGCTTTTATAGCTGTTTATGTTTCAAGAAAATATGTATTGCCTGCTATTCCAGAAGAGCTTTTCAATGTTGGCGAATTTTTGCTAACAAAGAATATTGCTATTATGGTTTTCTTTGCCATTATTATGCTGGTTGCCTCAGTTTCCATGATTCGAGATTCAAAGGAAACTGTAGAACGTCCCCTTCAAAAAATTGCCTACAATTATCCTTTAATTATTGTTGAAGGCTTAGTGGTTGGAATCCTAACAGGAATTGTAGGCGCTGGGGGAGGGTTTCTCATAATTCCTGCTTTGGTATTATTTGCAAAGCTTCCCATGAAGAAAGCCGTAGCTACCTCCTTATTAATTATTGCTATTAAATCGCTTATAGGTTTTATAGGAGATATTGAAACACTTAATATAGATTGGTATTTTCTTTTAACTTTTACCCTTATTTCCACAATAGGAATCTTTATTGGGGTTTGGTTAAATAAATTCATAAATGGTAAAAAATTAAAAAAGAGTTTTGGCTGGTTTGTTCTAATTATGGGTATCTATATTATAATTATGGAAATAAGTAGGTAACTATAATGTAACCATTGTTACTGCAAATGTCCAAAAGCTATTATATCTTAGCACTTTGAAAATAAATACATTGAATTATGCACATAGAACAAATATATACAGGATGCCTTGCACAAGGCGCATATTATATTGAAAGTAATGGTGAAGTTGCCATTATTGACCCACTTCGTGAAGTACAACCTTACATTGAAAAGGCAAAACGAAATAACGCAACTATAAAATATATTTTCGAAACCCATTTTCACGCAGATTTTGTAAGTGGTCACGTAACCCTATCAAAAGAAACTGGTGCTCCTATAATTTATGGCCCCACTGCAAACCCTTCTTTTGATGCTATTATTGCCAAAGATGGACAAGCATTTAAGCTTGGAGAAATAACCATTATAGCATTACACACTCCTGGTCATACCATGGAAAGTACCACCTATTTATTGAAAGATAAAAAGGGGAAAGACTATGCTATATTTAGTGGAGACACTTTATTTTTAGGAGACGTAGGAAGACCCGATTTGGCTCAAAAAGCTGCACATATGACTCAAGAGGAATTAGCAGGAATGCTCTTTGAAAGCCTTCGGAATAAAATCATGCCTTTGGCAGATGATGTGATTGTATATCCTGCTCACGGGGCAGGTTCCGCTTGCGGAAAAAACATGATGAAAGAGACGGTAGATACGCTTGGCAATCAAAAGAAAATGAACTACGCCTTACGAGCCAATATGACCAAAGAAGAGTTTGTTAAAGAGGTGACAGACGGTTTATTGCCTCCACCTCAGTACTTCCCTTTAAATGTAAAAATGAATAAAGAAGGATACGATGATATTGATAAAGTACTAGAAAGGGGAACAAAGGCACTTTCGCCAGATGCTTTTGAAACAGCGGCTAACAAAACAGGAGCTATCGTTTTGGATGTTCGCCATCAAGATGATTTTGTAAAAGGTCATATCCCTCGATCCATTTTTATAGGTTTAGACGGTGGGTTTGCACCATGGGTGGGAGCCTTGATTGCAGATGTAAAACAACCTATATTACTTGTTACTCCAGAGGGTAGAGAAGAAGAAGCTGTAACACGGCTATCTAGAGTGGGTTTTGACAACACCCTTGGTTACCTCAATGGAGGATTTGAAGCGTGGAAAAATGCCTCAAAGGACTATGATACACTTACTTCCATTCCGGCAACTTCATTAGAGAAAAAACTACATCAAGAAACTGTTCCCGTGTTTGATGTTCGAAAAGAGGGAGAATTTACTTCAGAACATATTGAAGGAGCGAAAAATACCCCTCTTGACTTTCTTAATGATTATTTATCCGAATTTCCTAAAGATGAAACTTTTTATGTGCATTGTGCGGGTGGATACCGAAGTGTTATCGCCGCATCAATCCTTAAAAGTAGAGGAATTCATAATGTAATAGATGTTGCGGGAGGATATAAAGACATTAAAGAAACAAGTATTCCCAAAACAAATTATGTGTGCCCAAGTGAATTAAAATAGTGCGCTATGAAACATACAATTGAAATACAAAATCTTAAATGCGGAGGCTGTGCTAAAACTATTGAAAACTATCTTGGCCAAATTGCAAACTTGGAATTAGGAAATATTGATATTGGAACAGGAAGTATTACTATTAACACAACATCTGAGGAGACATTATCCCTTGCTGAAAAGAAACTTCAAGAATTGGGATATCCTATCATTGGAGATAAAAACTCGGTTATAACAAAAGCAAAATCTTTTGTTAGTTGTGCTACGGGTAAAATGAGTAAATAATGACTCCTTTTGACGAATCCTATTGGGACAATAGATACAAAGAGGGTAGCACCGGTTGGGACATTGGAACTATTTCAACACCATTAAAAGAATATTTTAATCAACTAAAAGATACTTCTCTTAAAATTTTAATCCCTGGAGGAGGCAATGCTTACGAAGCAGAATATCTTTATAAGAAAGGATTTAAAAATGTTACCATTGTAGATATTTCAGAAACGGCACTTAACAATGTTCAAAAAAGAGTAACCGATTTTCCAAAATCACAATTAATACACCAAGATTTTTTTGAATTTGAAGGAAGCTTCGATTTAATTATTGAACAAACCTTTTTCTGTGCTTTAGATCCTTCTTTACGAAAGGAATATGCAAAAAAAATGCACGCCCTTCTAAATCCTAATGGAAAAATAGTTGGTTTGCTATTCGACTTTCCGCTAACTTCTGACGGCCCTCCTTTTGGTGGAAGTATAGAAGAATATCTCCCCTATTTTAAACCTCTTTTTAATATTGAGATACTTGAAAGATGCTACAATTCTATCCTACCAAGGGCTGGGAGAGAACTGTTTATTAAATTTCAGAAATACTAAAAGAACTTCCCTCCCTAAAAAAACACTTTTTGTAGTTTTCTTTTCTCGGTAACAAAAGTTACTGACTTGCCTATACCCTTCCCTCTATATTTGCCACAAAATATATAGCAGATGAAATACACATATATGATTATTCTTTTGTTTTTGACAGGCACAATGTTTTCTCAAGAAGCCATTTTAATTACAAAAAACGAAGCCATTTCAAAAGCCCTAGAAAACAATAATAGTATAAAAATTGTTGGTGAACAAGTAAACAAAAGCAAAGCCGATTACCAACAAACAATTGCGGTATTTTTACCCAATATTTCTGCATCATATACTGGAATTACTACTACAAATCCTTTAATGGCTTTTGGTTCAAAACTAAATCAAGAAGTAATTTCTCAAAGTGATTTTAATCCGCAATTACTTAACAACCCTAATCGTACTAATAATTTTACCACAAAAATTGAAGTACAACAACCTTTAATAAACATTGATGGGCTTTTTCAAAGAAAAGCAGCAAAAGCTAAATTTAATGCCTCTCAAATGCAGTGGGAACGTACCAAAGACTATGTAGCTTTAGAAACACAAAAAGCCTATATGCAATTACAACTGGCTTACAAAATGGTTGAAGTGCTTGAAAAAGCTAAAGAAGCTGCAAATGCAAATTTAAAATTAGCACAAAATAACTTTGCACAAGGGTATCTTCAAAAAGCTGATGTATTGGCGGTTCAAGTGCGCGTTACCGAGGTGGAAAATCAATTACAGTACGCAAAGAGCAATGTAAAAAATGCATCCAATTATCTATCCGTACTTATTAATGACACTCGTTTTTCCCTTTTAAAACCTTCCGATTCATTAGCGGTAGAAGGATTAAATAATCCTACTTCAAATCTTTCCAATGAAAGAGCCGATATTAAAGCAATGGAATATGCGACGCAAGCATACGAAAAAATGTATAAGGCCGAAAAAATGGCCTTTCTGCCTCGCCTAAATGCTTTTGGAAGTTACGAACTCTATGACAATGAAATCTTTCAAGCAGATGCCAATGGATACCTTGTAGGAGCTAGTTTAAGTTGGGACATTTTGGAAGGAGCACAACGCTTCGCTAAATCCAAAAAAAGCAAAGCCTCTTTTGAAAAATCGAAGTTAGAACTCAACCAGTATAAAATGGAAAGTCAAATTGCATTAAACCAAGCAGAACGAATGTTAGAAGATGCAGAAAATAGTTTAAAGCTATCCACGTTAGCTCTGGAACAATCTGAAGAATCATTACGCATACGAAGCAATCGCTATAAAGAAGGATTAGAAAAAACAACCGACTTACTTATGGCAGAAACACAATATGCACAAAAACAATTAGAATATTATCAAACCATTTTTCAATATAACTACGCAAAGGATTACGTAGCATTTTTAACCAAAGAATAATTATTAAAATGAAGAACTATATATACTTAACCTCTTTTATTGCACTTTTAATTACCACGATAAGTTGTGGTGGTGATTCAAAAAAAGAAACTTTAGATAACACCCCTCCAATTTCGGTAACTGTAAATGCAATACAAGACACCACAAACAATCCATTTCTTAATGTGAGTGGAAAAATACAATCGGTACAAAGTGCCGACTTAAGTACCCGAATGATGGGTTTTGTTAATAAAGTACATGTAAAAGTTGGTGATAAAGTAAAAAAGGGACAACTATTAGTTTCAATTAACAACACCGATTTACAAGCACAACTTGCACAAGTAAATGCGAGTATTACCGAAGCAAATGCGGCTTACAATAATGCCAAAAAGGATTACGATCGTTTTCAAAATCTATTTGCAGAAAATAGTGCTTCACAAAAAGAAGTAGATGATATAACTACTCATTACGAAATGGCTAAAGCCAGATTGGAAGCTGCAAAACAAATGAAAAACGAAATCAATGCCCAATTTACCTATTCAAATGTTACCGCTCCTTTTAACGGCGTAATTACAGGAAAGTCGGTGGAAGAAGGAAATATGGCAAACCCTGGAATACCTCTAATTTCAATGGAGGCTCCAGGTAATTTTGAAGTAATTGCAATGGTTCCTGAAACCGAAATTTCAAAAATAAAAAACGATAGTAAGGTAGACGTTACTGCCAAGTCTATAAGTAAAAACATTCCTGGAAATGTAGTAGAAATAAGTACCTCTGCTAGAAATACAGGCGGACAATACTTAGTAAAAATTGCTTTGGACAAAACCGATGCCCCCATATTATCTGGAATGTTTGTGAATGTACAATTCCCACTAGAAAAAAAGGCAAATGCTGTCTCTTCAACCTTGTATGTGCCAAAAAGTGCTTTAGTAAAACAAGGACAATTAACAGGGGTTTACACCATCGGAAATGGCAATGTCGCCCTATTAAGATGGTTGCGAATTGGGAAAACCTTTGGTGATCAAGTAGAAGTACTTTCAGGATTATCTAAAGATGAACAATTCATTATATCTGCAGAAGGGAAATTATATAATGGAGCAAAAGTTACGGTTCAATAACCGATAACCACGCACTGTAACTTAAAAATCAAGAAAATGCAAGAAGGAATATCAGGTAAAATTGCTCAGTTTTTTATCAATTCAAAGCTAACCATTTTATTAATGTTAGCCTTAATGATTATTGGATCCTATAGTTCCTTTCTCATACCAAGAGAAGAAGAGCCACAAATTAATGTCCCTATGGCAGACGTTATGGTAGGATACCCAGGAGCAAGCCCTTCGGAGGTAGAAAGTAGGGTGCTAAAGCCCCTTGAAAAAATTATTGGTAACATAAAAGGGGTAGAGCATATCCATAGCATGGCCATGAACGGACAAGCCGTCATGGTAGTTCAATTTTATGTAGGAGAAAACACCGAAGACTCTTATGTAAAGTTATATGATGAATTAATGAAACATCAAAACATGTTTCCCGATGGTGTCATGCAGCCTATGGTAAAAACGCGTTCTATTGATGACGTACCTATGCTAGGTTTAACGCTTTGGAGCGAAAACTATAACGACTTTCAACTAAGACAAATTGCTGAAGAAGTTACCAACGAAATTGAAAAAGTAAAAGACGTTTCCATTACCAAAGAAATTGGGGGGAGAACACGAGCTCTTAAAGTAGTTCTCGATAAAGCTAAAATGGCTGAAAACGGCGTAGATGCATTAGGAATAATGCAAATGATTCAAGCTAATAATGGAAGCTCGCAATCGGGTAGTTTTGTGCAAAACGACACAGAATATTTAATTTCTACTGGAAAATTTTTAACCTCCTCTGAGGATGTCGAAAATCTTGTAATAGGTGTGCATAAAAATATGCCCGTGTATTTAAAACAAGTTGCTTCCATCCAAGATGGTCCACAAACTCCAAAAAATTATGTGACTTTTGGCTATGGTAAAGCCAACAAACAATATTCAAATTATAAATCGGAATACCCCGCAGTAACTATTTCTATTGCAAAAGTGAAAGGAGCCGATGCAATGAAAATTTCAGAAAAAATCCTTTCTCATGTAGAAAATTTAAAGAAAACCTTACTCCCTTCCGATGTTCACGTTGAGGTGACTCGTAATTATGGGGAAACTGCCTCACACAAAGTAGGAGAATTATTGCTTCACTTGGGTGTCGCGATTCTCGCCGTTACTATTCTTGTTATGCTTGCAATGGGCTGGCGAGGGGGATTGGTAGTATTCCTTTCGGTGCCCTTAACCTTTGCTCTTACCTTATTTAGTTATTATATGCTGGGGTACACATTAAACCGAATCACTCTTTTTGCTTTGGTATTTGTGGTTGGGATTGTGGTAGACGATAGTATTATTATTGCCGAAAATATGCACCGGCATTTTAAGATGAAACGCTTGCCCTTTAAACAAGCCGCAATTTATGCCATTAATGAGGTGGGAAATCCGACCATCTTAGCCACTTTTACCGTTATAGCAGCAATACTGCCCATGGCGTTTGTTTCGGGAATGATGGGGCCATATATGAGCCCTATGCCCATTGGCGCGTCCATAGCAATGTTGCTGTCGTTATTTGTCGCATTAACGGTAACACCATATTTAGGGTATCACCTCTTGCGAGAAAAACATACCGAAGAAGAAAAAGAAGAGAAAGGACTTGAAACTAGCTGGATTTTTAAAATTTATAAGAAAATCGAGCAGCCCTTATTGGATAATTCCAAAAAACGAAACCTAATGTTTTTGGTTACCATTGTTTTGTTATTTGGTTCCATGCTTATGTTTTTTACAAAATCGGTGGCTGTTAAAATGTTGCCATTTGATAATAAAAATGAATTTCAAATAGTAGTTGATATGCCCGAAGGAACCGCCTTAGAAAGAACTGCTGTGGTCACTAAAGAAATTGCTCAATATCTTTCTACAGTTCCAGAGGTGGTAAATTATCAAAACTATATTGGAACCTCCGCTCCTATCACCTTTAATGGGCTTGTAAGGCATTACGATTTGCGAGGGGGTAGTAATATGGCAGACATACAGGTAAACTTGCTTCACAAAGAAGATCGCGATTTACAAAGTCACGATATAGCAAAAGTAGTTCGTACTGAGGTTCAAAACATTGCCAAAAAATATGGCGCTAATGTAAAAATAGTGGAGGTTCCGCCTGGACCTCCAGTATTATCTACGTTGGTGGCCGAAATTTACGGTCCTAATTATGAAGAGCAAATAAAAGTTGCCAATCAGGTTAAAACAATTTTAGAAAACACAGCAGATGTAGTAGATACCGACTGGATGGTAGAAGCCCCTCAAGTTGAATACAAATTAGAAATTGATAGGGAAAAGGCAATGTTAAATGGCATTGCACCTCAACAGGTAGTAGGTAATTTAACCTATCTCCTTCGTGAGATGCCAGTTTCAAATCTCTACGATGAAGCTTCTGTAGATCCTGTTGGTATAGTTCTTTCACTAGACGATGCCGATAAAACTTCGCTTCAAGATATTCAGAATTTAAAAATTAAAGGGAGTCAAGGAAATGTAATTCCCGTGAGTGACTTAGTAAATGTAAAGGAGGGGACTCTTAAAAACACCATTTACAGAAAAGACCAGAAACGTGTTGTTTATGTATTGGCCGATATGGCAGGTGATTTAGAAAGTCCTGTATATGCTATTCTAGGAATGAATGAAAAGTTGCAACAAATGAAATTGCCTAAAGGATATTCGGTTAGTGAATTATACCTAGGACAACCCGAATCTGAAGATGATTTTACCGTAAAGTGGGATGGGGAGTGGCAAATTACCCTAGAAGTATTTAGAGATTTAGGGACTGCATTTTTAGTAGTTATTATTATTATTTATATGCTTATTGTAGGCTGGTTTCAAAACTTTAAAACTCCCCTTGTTATGATGGTTGCAATACCTCTTTCCCTAGTAGGTATTGTATTAGGCCATTGGATTTTAGGAGCTTTCTTCACAGCGACTTCTTTTATTGGAATGATTGCATTGGCTGGTGTTATGGTGCGAAATTCGGTTCTATTAATCGATTTTATTGAAATTCGTCTAAATGATGGTATCCCAATGAAACAAGCTATTATAGAAGCAGGAGCCGTAAGAACTACACCCATTTTATTAACTACTGGAGCCGTGGTCATAGGAGCCTCAATTATTTTGTTTGACCCTATTTTTCAAGGCTTGGCAATTTCCTTAGTTGCGGGTGCTATCGTATCCACATTGTTAACGCTTATTGTGGTTCCCTTGATTTACTATATCACCGAACGAAAAAAATGGGAGAAAAATCTTAAAAAATAAATAATGAAACTATTAATTATTACTGCTATTACAGCCTTTGAAGAAGATATAAAACAAATGCTTAAAGAAGCTGAAGTATCCACGTTTACATATAAATATGTTACAGGATACCGAGATTCAACCATGGATTCTATTGAAAATAATTGGTTTGGTTATGAAATGAATGAAAACGAATCGGTTTTGTTTTATGCCTTTCTAAAAAAAGAAAAAGTTGATGTATTTTTTGATTTAGTAGAACAAGAAAATGCAAAAAAAGAATCAAAATCAAGCATCCACGTGGCAAGTATTAACATTGAAAAAATCAATTCCTAATGAAAACAAGAATTATTCACGCGGTTGCAGGCACTTTTATTTTAGTCAGTCTATTATTAGCCATTTATGTACATATTAATTGGCTTTGGTTTACTGCATTTGTTGGCGCTAACTTATTACAATCATCCATAACAAATTGGTGCCTCATGGGAACTATTTTGGAAAAAGCAGGAATTAAGGACAACGAAAAAGAGAGCTGTTGTAACTAAGTTACATTTTGTAAACCCAATCGGCAGGATTCATTTTGTTTGTGTTTTGATACACAAAAAACTTTAAAATAGCTTTGCCTGTTGTTGGATGCGTAAAGACAGTTCCTATTACTTGCTTTGTGGTAACTTTATCTCCCTTTTTAACAGCTACAGTAGCTAGATTGTTATAAATCGTGATATAGTCTCCATGGCGAATATATACGGCTTTATTGGCCCCTTTAAGCTGTTGCACCTGCATGACTTCTCCATTAAATACTGCGCGAGCGGTAGCATTGGATTCGGTAATTATTTCTACTCCATTGTGATCCTGCATCACGTTGGGGAATTGAGGATGTTGCCTTCGTCCAAAAGGGGTAATTACCTTTCCTTTTTCAACAGGCCAAATAAGCTTCCCTTTATTATTCTTAAAATCTTTGGCAAGTAATTTTGCCTCTGGAGTTAATGTAAATGTGGTAGGTGAACTCGTTGTAGTTGTGGTTGAAGTAGTATTACCAGCGGAAGCCTTTTTATTTGCTTCTGCAATGGCTGCTTTAATTAAAGCATCAATTTCCTTTTCAATTCGGTCTGCTTCTTTTTGTTTATCCCGTATTTGACTCGCAAATTTACCTTCCTCCTTTTTTAAGGTAGCCACCAATGCTTGCTGGTTCTTCTTCTCTTCGTCTAGTTTTGCTTTTTCAATTTTATTTTGAGCAATTAATTTTTCTTTGTCCTTTTTTTGTCTAATTAAATCTTCATTTAGCTTCTGTAGCTCCCCTGTTTTAACTTTAATTTCCTCTCCTTGCTTTTTGCGAAATTTGGTGTACTGCTTCATATATTGCATGCGCTTGTAGGCTTGCAAAAAGTTTTCCGAAGACAATAAAAACATGATTCTACTTTGCTGTGATTTACTTTTATAGGATTTTGAAATCATCCCCGCATAGTCGGTCTTCAGTACTTTTAGTTCGGTTTTTAACTGGTCTATGGAGTTGAGGTTGGAATTAATTTCCCGTGTCAATAAATTGGCTTGTTCATTAGTAACCCTTATTAAAGTTTCACGAGTTGAAATGCGTTGATCCAAATCTTCAACCTCTGCTAATACAGACTTTTTTTCGCCTTTTGTTTTAAATAATAAGGAATTTATCTTCTGAATTTCTTCAAGTAATGCTTGACGTTTTTCCTCTAATTCTTTTTGTTTTTTGGACTGGGAAAAAGAAGGTATCGTTATAAAAAACAGTAATAACCCGAAAAGAAGGAAACCTTTTTTATTCATTTGGATAACTGTATTTGATCATATCCCTGCGGAATTTCAAACGGAAAACTCACGGGGGCGTTTACATCAATATTTTTATAGGTAACGGAAATTTTGGTCTTTTCGTCCTTTTCAGAAGCATCAATTAATATATCTGAAGGGTAATAACTCCCTTCCACAAATTGATAGTCTCCATAACGAATAGACAATAATCGATTGTCATTAGGCTGTGAAACTGACCCCGAAACAACCTTGTATGACGTTGGGTTTAAAAATAAAGAGTGAATAAAATTAAAGGGTTGCTTCTTAGGCTGGATTTTATAAAGATTGTTAACCACATCCACTTTATAATTTGAATCATCCAAGTTGAAAATAGATTGCCCTAAAAGAATGGCTTGTGTTTTTTCAAAATCCAAATCGGTGCTTAACCAATCACTTAATAATGAAAAATCTCCGTCGAAGTAGGTGTTCGAAATGGTTTCATAATAGCTTACTCTATCGGGAGTTATAATGGCCTTTGCTAGAGTAATACCTAAAACAGAAGCTTTAATCCAAATAGTTTTGTCCTTTTCCATTCTAAGGCTTACGGTAATGGATTGTTGTTTATCTTCATCCTCATATACAACTTGAACTCTGGAAGCCAAGGTGTTGAAATTGGGTGAAGCCCCTTGGTGTAAAGACATCACTTTTTGAATGCTTAGGCTAGTAGCTGTTTCTCCACCAATTACAGATTTTGTCCCTTTACAGCTATTTAAAATAAAAGCAAGGCAGATAAAAAATAAATAAGTTCCTTTTTTCAGCATTAATTCGATATGTTAATTTCAGAAGCTTTCTTAGTGTAAAAGTTTGCCTTTTTAGTATCTCCTTTTTGGGCGTATGCTTTACTTAATTGCTCATAAAAATCCTTTTCCATCTTTGGGTCATCGAGTAAAAAGTCAACCCCCATTTCAAGGCTTTCAATGGCATTATCGGCATTATTTAAATGATTATTTGCTACTCCATTTAAGAGATAAAGTAATGCCTGTGCTGGAAAAACCATCAAACTATTCTCACTCAAATTAGCTGCTTCAGTAAATTTTCCCGTATCAATTTGTAGTAAAATAGTATTCTTTATAAGGCTATAATTATCAGTGTCCAACGCTGCTCCTATTTCAAAAAATTGAAGGGCTACTTCTTTATTTTTCTTCTGAATAAAATAATTTCCTAATTGTTCATAAAAGGTTCCGCTATTGCTATCTGAAAGTAATGGGATGAGTGATTCCAATTCGGTTTCATATTGAGGATGTTCTGAAACAAAATTCAAAAAATCTGAAAGCACTTTATACTTTTCGGCTGTATCAATTTCTGAAGCCTTAAAGACTATTTTCATAGATTTAATGGCTTCTGATGTATTTCCATCATCTAAATAAAATTTATACAAAGCCAAATGTGCTTTTTTGGAATTAGGATTGTTTTGTAGTAATTCTTCTGCTATTTCAAAGGCTTTTTGGGTGTTTCCTTCTTGACTATACAAATAAATTAAATTGAGGTAATCCTGTTCATTCTTGGAGTTCTTTTCAATTTTAGATTCTAAATTGGTAATGGCTCCTTCACTATTTCCGGTAATTTGATAAATCTGCTTTCGTAACGAATCTCGATACACACTTTCTCCCCAATCTTCATCTAACTCATCCAACAATTCCAAAGCTTTGTCATATTGCTTCGTTCTATGGTAAAGGTTGGCAAGATCCTCTTTATAATCATCATCCTTTTTTGCTAGTTTTTCAACGAGTGGGATGGCTGCCGTGTAATTCCGCTGTTGGTAATACAAATCGTACAAAGCCTCCATAACGTCCATTCTTTCACCTGTAGAAATGAGGACACTTTTGAAATTGTCTTCGGCTTCGTTAAAACGTTTGAGCTTGGTAAGGTTTTTTGCCATTTCAAAATGCACCACTGCCTCTTGAATAGGGTCTTTTTTAGCCGCTCTCTCGGCTTTTTGAAGTGCTTCCAGTGCTAACTCATAGTTTTCAATTCCTTTTTGCTTTAAAGCTTCGAAAAAGCTCTCCTGAAAAGCATCACTTACATTTCCTAAATCATCTGTGGGTGCTTCTTCAAGTTCTTGTGAAAATAGGGTTGCTTCAGAAAAAAATATTCCGAAGAGAAACAACGCTATTTTCAATTTTTCTATCATTTTAACTCACTGTAATCGCCAATGCTTATTTGGGTAAAGTTACCGTCGTACATAACGTGATTACCAATCATTGCATTGTCTAAAGTAGCATTTTTAATAACCGATTGGGTTTGTATTATGGAATTTTTAACGGTACAGTTTTCTAAGGTTGTTTCGTTTCCAATGGAAACAAAAGGACCCACTGTTGCGTTTTTTAAAACCACACCATCCCCAATATAACAGGGGGGAATCACTTTAGAATTTTCTGAAGTATACTTATCTGAAAGTAATTGTTTCCCATCATCCATCAAAAACTGAAGCATTTTTCCATTGGTTTCTACCGTAACTTCTTTGTTTCCACAATCCATCCATTCCTCAACAGTCCCAGTTTTGAATATTTTTCCAGCAGCCATCATTCTTTTAATTCCGTCATTAATTTGGTATTCCCCTCCATGGATAATTTCGTTATCCAGCACATATTGAAGTTCCTTTTTCAATTCGCCTACTTCTTTAAAATAGTATATACCAATAACCGCTTGGTCACTCACAAAAGTCTTTGGTTTTTCGACCAATTCGATGATTTCTTCTTTTTCATTAAGATTAACTACGCCATACGCCTCAGGATTTTCCACTCTTTTAGTCCAAATAACACTATCAGCCTCTTTATCAAGGTTAAAAGTAGCTCGAATTAATGTGTCGGCATACGCAATTACTGCTGGGCCCGAAAGGGAAGGTTCTGCGCACATAATGGCATGACCAGTTCCTTTTGGGTCTAACTGCCTATAAATGGATACTTTCGCACCTAAATTTTCTCCTAATTCCTGTAAACTTGTAACAACATCCTCTCCAAAAAAGGCAGGGTCTCCAAGGATAAAGGCAATTTCTTCAATGGGTTCTCCTAAAACTTGGGCTATATCACTTACCAATTGATGCACAATGGGCTTTCCTGCAACGGGTATTAATGGTTTAGGAATGGTTAAGGTATGTGGGCGAAGTCGCGAACCACGACCTGCCATAGGGACAATTATTTTCATTTTATTTGTTCAAAATATTCTTAGATTTATTTTACTCCTGTACTCCCAAATCCTCCTTCTCCTCTGGTGGTTTCAGAAAGTTCAATGGTTTCTTCCCATTGTGCACGTTCGTGTTTTGCAACAATCAATTGTGCTATACGTTCTCCGTTTTCAATGGTAAAATCTTCATTAGACAAATTCACTAAAATCACTCCAATTTCCCCTCGATAATCTGCATCTATAGTGCCCGGCGCATTTAACACTGTAATTCCTTTTTTGGCTGCCAATCCGCTCCTTGGCCGAACTTGAGCTTCAAACCCTATAGGTAGCTCAATAAAAAGGCCTGTTTTTACAATGGTTCTTTCCAGTGGTTTTAAGAGAATAGGATTTTCATTATTTGCTCTAAGATCCATCCCAGCAGAGGCCTCAGTTTCGTAATGCGGCATTGGGTGTGAGGACTTGTTAATAATTTTAATGACCATATAGTGTTTAAAAAAATTTAATTCCTTCCGTTAGGGTTGCTACTTGGGTAAGCAATAAGAGGCTTTTCTTCAAGATTTGAAATTTTGTAATAATGCATTTCACCCTTAATTGTATAACTTAAAATGGCTTCATTTTTTCCAAGGCTAAAAGGAGATTTCTCTGGAGGTGTGTTTTGTGATTCTTTTACTGCATCACCATCCATAACAACATCCTGTCTAGCTTCATCTTTAAAATCTGAAGAATAACTATCAATTTTTTGTGGGTGTCTATGAGCACTTAAAATCCGATCTCCAAAAAATATTTCCTTTACTGAAATCTCTTCCTTTATATTCTCAATGGTAATATGGACTTTAGTTCCTGAACCCCCTTCTTTAATCCCTGCAACCCATTTTTGAAAATAAGCAGACGAAACGGTAAAAGGTGGATTTTGCTCAAGTAGAAAATCCTTACCCCCTGCACAACTTGATATTCCAATTACAAAGATGGAAAGACCTAATATTTTAAATAGCTTTTTCATAATGATTGTAAATCAAAAGTCTTGCCATAAAGGTATAAAAAAACCTTCCGTTTAGGGCGGAAGGTTTTTAATACTTTTCTCATCAATATTATCCAGCAAGTGCCTCTGCCCCACCAACAATCTCTAGTATCTCTCCAGTAATGGCCGCTTGACGTGCTTTGTTGTATTGAAGTTTTAATTCATCTCGTAATTCCGTAGCATTATCGGTTGCTTTATGCATCGCCGTCATACGAGCACCGTGCTCACTTGCTACGCTATCTCTCAACGCTTTAAACAATTGTGTTTTAAGCATCTTAGGAATTAATTCTTCTACAATTTTTTCTTTTGAAGGTTCAAAAATATAATCTGTAGTTGTTTTTACTTCCGCGCCCTCACTCTTCATTGATTCAATAGGCAAATACTGCTCATGCATAACAATTTGAGTAGCAGCATTCTTAAAGTTATTGTATACTAAAACAATTTTATCGAACTTCCCTTCGGCATAAAAACCCATTAGTTTTTGAGCTAATTCTGAAGCATTTTCAAAAGAAAGGTCATCGAAAATAGCATTGTTATTTTCAACTACATTTCCTGTTTTCTTTAAAATGTCATTTCCTTTCTTTCCAAAAGTTACAAACTGAACATTTTTCCCTTTATAAACTTCCGAAAGGCTTCTTCTACATTCCTTTACAATATTACTATTGAAAGCTCCTGCCAATCCACGATTAGATGTAATCGCAACAATTAAAACATTGTTTACATCACGTTGTTCTGCAAATTTACTTCCGCTATCACCCTCTAAGGTGGCACTTAAATTTTGAAGAAGCTTGGTAAGGGTTTCAGAATAGGGTCTCATCGCGGTAATAGCATCTTGTGCTTTTTTCAACTTTGCAGCAGATACCATTTTCATGGCACTGGTAATCTGCATGGTTGAACCTACTGAGGTGATTCTATTTCTAATTTCTTTAAGATTCGCCATTTCTCTTTTGAGTTAAGCTAAAAAACATCCTCCAATCCCATTATAATGAGATTGGAGAAAATAATATATTAGTTATATCTTGATGAAAGGTCTTTAGCAACCGAAGTTAACACATCATTTACCTCATCGGTTAATTTACCTGCTTTAAGGTCATCTAGTGTGCTTCTATGCTTAGCATTCAATAATTCTATATAATCTCTTTCAAATTCCTTTACTTTTTCAACTGGCACATTACGTAGTAGGTTTTTTGAACCTGCATAAATAATAGCTACTTGGTCTTCTACAGTAAAAGGATCGTTTTGTGCTTGCTTTAAGATTTCAACGTTACGTTGACCTTTTGAAATTACATTCATTGTAGCGGCATCAAGGTCTGAACCAAATTTTGCAAACGCTTCCAATTCACGAAACTGTGCCTGGTCAAGCTTTAAAGTCCCTGCTACTTTCTTCATAGATTTAATCTGTGCAGAACCTCCCACACGAGATACTGAAATACCTACGTTAATCGCTGGACGTACTCCTGAGTTGAATAAATCTGACTCTAAGAATATCTGACCATCAGTAATAGAAATTACGTTGGTTGGGATATATGCCGAAACGTCTCCTGCTTGTGTTTCAATAATAGGTAAAGCCGTTAATGATCCTCCTCCTTTTACAATTCCTTTTAAAGATTCTGGAAGGTCATTCATATCTGCTGCAATGGCATCATCTGCAATAACTTTTGCTGCGCGCTCTAATAATCTTGAGTGAAGGTAGAAAACATCCCCAGGATATGCCTCACGTCCTGGTGGTCGACGTAATAAAAGAGATACCTCACGATAGGCTACCGCTTGCTTTGATAAATCATCATAGATAATTAAAGCAGGACGCCCTGTATCACGGAAATATTCTCCAATTGCTGCTCCTGCAAAAGGTGCATATACTTGCATTGGTGCAGGATCTGAAGCGTTTGCCGCTACAATAGTAGTATACGCTAGCGCTCCTTTATCTTCTAATACCTTTGCAATGTTTGCCACAGTAGAGGCTTTTTGTCCTACTGCTACGTAGATACAATATACAGGCTCTCCTGCATCGTAAAATTCTTTTTGATTCAAAATAGTATCGATACAAACAGTTGTTTTTCCTGTTTGACGGTCACCAATAACCAACTCACGCTGCCCTCTTCCAATAGGAATCATCGCATCGATAGACTTAATCCCTGTTTGAAGTGGCTCGTTTACTGGTTGACGGAAGATTACTCCAGGTGCTTTACGCTCTAATGGCATCTCGTAAGTTTTCCCTTCAATAGGACCTTTACCGTCGATAGGTTGCCCAAGGGTATTTACAACACGTCCTACAATTCCTTCACCAACGTTGATAGAAGCAATACGTTGCGTACGTTTTACAGTAGCTCCTTCTTTAATTTCTTTTGAAGGACCTAATAATACAACCCCTACGTTGTCTTCTTCAAGGTTTAAAACAATCCCTTCAAGACCGTTTTCAAATTCTACCAATTCTCCGTATTGTGCATTAGCAAGACCATATACGCGGGCAATACCATCACCTACAGTCAATACGGTTCCTACTTCGTCTAATGAAGCGGTTGCTTCAAAACCTGAAAGTTGTTGCTTTAAGATTGCTGAAACTTCAGCTGGTTTAACTTCTGCCATTTTTTTGTATCTATGTTTTGGCTTAACGCCAAATGGTTTTATAAACTTTTACTAAATTCTCTTTTTAAATTTCCTAATTGGTTTGCAATACTTGCATTGTATTGTAAATCTCCTACACGAAGAATAAATCCCCCTATAATAGACTCATCTATTTCGTTTTCCAAAGTCACACTTTTACTTCCTGTTAATTCTTCAACTTTAGCAAGCACTTGTTTTTCTAAAGCTTCTGAAAGTGGTACCGCAGTAGTAACCTTTGCACTTTTAACTCCTTTTGCATCATTGTACAAGGCAGTATAGGCATTTGCTACATTTCCTAGTTGATTGATTCTATGGTTCGAAATTAAAACCTCAATCAAAGCATGTGTCGCTTTGGACTGTGAATTAAATATTTTTAAAAGAGCTTCTTTTTTATCTTCTCCCTTAATTACTGGGCTTTGCAATACAACTCGAAGCTCCTTGCTATTTGCTAGGGTAGTAGATATGTCCTGCATATCTGCAAACACTTCCTTAGCATTTCCTGCCTCAGTTGCTTGTTGCAAAACTGCTTTTGCATATCGAATTCCTGATTTGCTTCCGCTCATTTCTTACTTAGTTTAGTTTGGCATCACCCAACATATCTTCAACCAATTTTAATTGCTTGTCTTTGTTGGATAGTTCTGCTTTTACTACTTTTTCAGCTATATCAAGAGAAAGGTTAGCAACTTGTGCTTTCAATTCAGAAATAGCAGCTTTCTTTTCAGTTTCAATGGCTGCTTGTGCATTGGCAATTAACTTGTCTGCCTTTACTTTTGCATCTTCTTCTGCATCAGCAATCATTTTGGTCTTAATCTCTCTTGCTTCTTTTAATAGCGTTTCTCTTTCGGCACGAGCTTCTTTTAAAATACGCTCATTATCTGCAGTAAGGTTTTCCATTTCACGCTTCGCAGCTTCTGCAGCAGCAAGCGCATCCTTAATAGATTGCTCTCTTGTGTTCACCGAATTTAAAATAGGCTTCCAAGCAAACTTTTTAAGAATAAAAAGTAAGATCAAGAACGATATTCCTGTCCAAAAAATAAGTCCGAATTCTGGAGTAATTAATTCCATACTTTTGTTTTAATCTAATTAATTAAAATACAAAACTAGGCGCAACCAACCGTTGCGCCTTTGTTTATTGTTTATCCTGCAACAAGGAAAGATACTACCACACCAAAAAGTGCTACCGCCTCGATAAATGCAATCAATACGATTGCAGAACCTTGCAGTTTTCCTTGCATCTCTGGTTGACGTGCCATGGCTTCCATAGCTGCCCCACCAATTTTACCTACACCGATACCACCACCAATGGCAGCAAGACCAGCTCCAATTGCTGCAAATGCTCCATAGTTTGCTACGGCTTCTTGTACTAATGCTAAACTCATAGTTTATATATTTAAAAATTAATTAATGTTCTTCTTCTAATGCTTGTCCAAAATACAATGCCGAAAGCATAGTAAATATGTATGCCTGTATTGCCACTACTAAAACCTCGATCACACTAATAAAAACTACAAACACCACAGAACCAACTCCTACAAAGTAGTTTTTAAATATAAAGGTTAACGAAATTAAACTAAGTACAATAATGTGTCCGGCAGTAATATTTGCGAACAAACGTATGGTTAATGCTATGGGTTTAATAAACATCCCCATAAACTCAATGGGAGCCAAAAATAACTTCATAGGCACAGGTAAACCAGGCATCCAAAGCATATGCTTCCAATAATATTTTTTACTACTAAATAAAGTAATGATAAATGTAAACAACGCTAAGGTTACTGTAAAAGCAATGTTACCACTTAAGTTACTACTAAATGGGAAAAACGGAATTAACCCTATTACGTTATTAATCCAAATAAAGAAAAACAAAGTCAACAAAAATGGCATATAACGCCCGTAATGTTTTTCTCCTATATTAGGTATAGCCACCTCATCTCTTATGAATAAGATAATGGGCTCCATAAACTTGCCTATTCCAGATGGCATATTATTATTGGATCTTTTGTAAGATCTAGCACTTAGTAAGAAAATTAATAGGATAAATGCCATAGATAAAAACATCGAAAAGACGTTTTTAGTTATGGAAAAGTTAAGTGGCTTTTTTGCGTTTGTAGGGTGATGTTCCGCATCGAAAGTGACACTACTCGCGCCAGCATCTAATTGATAAATTTTTTCGTGAACATTAACGAATTTCATTCCATTTTTCTCTACAATGGTTTTACCATCTATATCGTGATGAAATTCACTAGACATAAAAGTTACCAAACCATTTTCAGTCCATAAAATTATAGGAAGTGGCAGTGCCATATCTCCTGCAATATGAAAGCTGTGGCTGTCTGTAATGTGATGGAAAATAAGTTCTTTCGTGTCAAATGCCTCTTCTTCAACAAAGTCCTTTTTTTCGTTGCTTTTGCTAGCATTAACGGCAAAGGTGGAGAGTAAAAAAAATGCTCCTAAAAGGAGGTTTCTACTAATACTAAATTTCGATGTTTTCAATGTAGTGCTTTTGCGTTCCTGAAATTCGGTGCAAATGTACTAATAGTAAATGAATTGACAAACCAAAAATTACTTTGTTTTAGGAGCTTGAAAAAATTTATTCAGGCTGAAGATTTCAAAAGCTAAAAACAAGAAATAGGGAATAAAAAAATTGATGGTTTCAGTTTTGGGATATTCAGATTTGCCTGTAAATAAAGGCAATAGAAAAACAATGGCTAATCCCATTTTAACCATGGTAAAAATAAGAAAGGTTTGATAGGTTTTTTCAGAAGCCTTTTCAAATTGTCTTTTTACAAAAAAATAAACAATGAATGCTAATACCGAATTAAATAAATAAATGCTCCACAAAGGGAAATAATAATCATTTCCTGAAGCAATCTGAAATAAAATATAGTAGTGAACAACATAGAGAAGCAAAGAAAACACAAACCATTTTCCTAAGAAACTAAGGACATCTTTATTCATTTAATTCTATTTTTTTGAATCATTCCCAACTTGTCTTATGGCAATATAGGTTGCAATACCTACGGAGAGCAGACTACAAACTATGGTAAATACAGAATATTTATTTGGGAATTTCTCGTCCAATTTTACACCTCCATAGCAACCTATAGCAATCACCGCAATCATTTGAAACGCTATGCCAGAATACTTGGCGTAGTTATTAATTTTGCTGTTCGACTTTTGCTTTTTGAGATCGTTGGGTGCGGTCAAACGGATGGTTTTTTGTTTTTAAACTTTCTGAAATTTGTGTTTCTGGTATAGAAATATTTGCCTTTGGAGTTCCATGCATGGTACACGTTGCGTTAAAAGTGGCTCCTGGTTCGACAGATAATTTACCTACAATTACTTCTCCTTCAATATGCGCAGTGGCCTTTAAAGTAAGTGTTCCTGAGACATTTAAATTTCCTTCAAACTTACCTTCAATATCTGCATCATCACAAATTAATTTTCCTTTTATACTTCCTGTTTTTCCTAAAACAATTTTTGAAGGTTTACTAATATTCCCTTCAATAGTTCCGTCTATTCTAAAAAACCCATTAGAAATAATATCCCCTTTTAGTTGGGTTCCTTCGTTAATTCTATTTTGACTACTAGTTGGTTCCATACTGTTTTTGTTTTTTTTGTCTGAAAACATAGGTTGCTATTTTTGGGGATTACTGTTTTCTTCAGTTATTTTATCTGTATTTAAATAGGAATCCAAATTCTTATGAATTTGAATGATTTTGTAATTAGCCGATGCTATTTCAAAAAACGGATGTTTTATTTTATATTTTTTAGTTTCTTTTAAAACTTCGGCAAAACCTCTTCCACCCAATCGCGTGTTTAATCCATGAATAATCACGAAATAGGTTGAAGGATTGTAGTAATCTAATGAAATGCTCATGTTGTTTTCATAGTGGTACTCTACAATAGCATCGTTTAGTTTTTTCTCTAGTTTCTTGGCATTTTCAAGATCACTCGCGTTGAAGGTATAAACAACTTTCCAAGTAGTTGCATCTTTATCCTGGATAAAACTCTTTACCGCTATTTTCGGTAAAACCTTGGTGTAAATTTCTTGGGCATCCTTTCCTTCTTGAGCCAATGGGTAATTAAGCGCAACAAAATTAACCGCTTTTTTATATGCCTCAAAACCATCTCGTCTTCCCAAGGCTGTTGCTTTTAGCATTTCTAATTTAGGAACAATATCATTTCCATTATAAATAGTGAGATACTCATCGCAAGTTGCAATTACGTAATCGTAATTGGAGGCTTCAAATTCGGCATAAAGCGCCTTATACTTAAACTCTGGGCTAGATTCATCGGTTTCCAATTGTGTGTTTGGATTTCTTAAAATCTCGGCATATCGAGAAGTAGAATGATTATTTAATATATCATTCTTCCATTTATCTGCTTCGGCTTTATTTCCTAATAAATCGTAAATCTTGTATAAATTATACTTCGAAGGAAGTACTAAACGTTCTTCCGGACCAAATCCTAATAGTTTTTCTAGCCTATTTGTTGCCAATCCATACTCTCTAAATTTTTCCTTATAAATCAGTCCTAATTGGTAATAGGCAAAATTACGATCCTTAGTTAGGCTATCTATTACTTTTTCATCTGTAGGAATAGTGGCTATATAGGTTTGAGGGTTTAATAATTCACTTTGGGTTGCCCCATCGATTGCAGACTCAATTACATTGTTTTCTTCCTGGGTAATAGCATTATTATTGATTGACATCCTCCAATTATCTTGAAGCTTTCGTGTTCCCCAAATTTTTCTAAACTCTTCTCTACCATATGCAACCGTTGAGCTATTATAAAAATAAAACGCTCCACCTTCATTTGCCTCACTATTCTTGCTTGTATTCTTTTTGTAAAATTCTTTGTTTGCAATTTGCTTCTCTTCTTTAATTTTTGCGATGGAATCTTGACGTATTTGTTCTTGTAAATTCTTTGTGTATTCTGAAAAATACGCCATTTGTTGAGATTCTGACATCCCAGCTAATCTTAGAATCGAATCATTTCTTGTGGCAATATCTTCATACTTAATAACATCGGCTAGATTGTCAAGTTTCTTCTTCATGCGTCTCCAAGGGCGAGAATTTTCAGGAAGAAAGGCCAGCGTACTATCGTAATACTTCCCAGCAGTTCTATAAAGTGCTCTATCGAAGCTTATTTCTGCCAACGTAGAGTAATTCAAAGCCTGTAAAGGGTCATTTTCTAAGTATTTCTTAATCGACTTATTGTAGTAAATGATAGCCGTATCTACATTTTTGGTGTTTCGATAATACTCTCCAAATTGATTGTAAATAAGATCTAAAAAAGGCCTATTTTCACGATTCTTCTCCAAATCCTGTAGCAGTTCTAAAAAGGCAACCTTGTCTCCTTTTTCATAATCGAAATTTCGTGCAATTTCCATATAGGAATTAAGCATATAAGTTCGAGGAGATTTTCTGTTTAATTCAATCACTTCTTGAAAGGCCATGTTGGCACTATCTTTTTCTCCAAGCCGATTATAAATCTGTCCTTTAATGTACGTATATCTTCCTTTTAATTCGTTATCCCGAACATATTCTGAAGCTGTTTTAATTAGCGGTAATGCTGCTTCTAAAGTATCAAGGTTAATATAAGCTTGAGCCATAATTGCCGAAGCATCTGCCAAGTCTTCCACTTCCAACCCTTCCTTTTCAATCAACTCAGCTAATTCCTCAAGGGCTCCTTCTTCATTCCCCATTCTTATATTGGTTTTCGCCTTCCACATTCTGGCTTCATTCACATTATTACTGGTGGCATAACGGTTTAGAATAAAGTTGAAAGCATCCTGAGCAGGGACAAAGCGTTCGTCAAAATAACGAGCTTTTCCCAATAGCATATAGGCTTCGTCTATTTGCGGATTGTATTCTTTTCCATCAATGTAAATAGAGTGCTTTTGAATAGCTTTTGCGGCTTTTTCTTCGGCTCTATTAAATTTTGGATTGGTTTGCTCTCCTGGTTTAGTGAATTCCTCCTTAAGCTCTATACGTTCCACTGGAAGAATTTCCCAAAAATTATCTCGGTAAGTTAGTGCTAACTCTTCTTTCCCTTCTGCCAAAGCCACGTCGCCATTATAAATAGCATTGTACTCCGCAGTAACGGCGTGATAATTTCTGCTTAAAAAAGTATTTTTCTTTCGGGAGCAGGCTGCAAAAAGTAATACAGCGAGTAAAAAAATGGTAATTTTATGTAAGCGCTTCAAAATTCTTTCAGTTTGTATAATAAAGTAACTTAAAACCTTTGTTTTTAGTATCTAAAGATAGCTAAAGGAGGGTAAAAATACACTTCTTTTTTGTAACTGTAAGTTTTTGATAAGAAAAATAGCCCGCTTTCATTCAATTTTAGGATGGTTGTAGAAATTATCCTTTGTATTTTTGCGACAAATTTTTGCAATGAATACTTTTTACCCCTTATCAATTTCTGAAATAAAAAAAGAAACCCCAAACGCGGTTTCAATTACTTTTCATATTCCTGAAAACTTGAAAGAAACCTTCAAATTTACAGCGGGACAATACCTCAACATAAAACATACCCTCAACGGAAAAGAATTGAGAAGGTCCTATTCCTTATGTAGTGAAGTGGATAGCAATACTTGGAAAATTGGAGTTAAAAAAGTAAAAGGCGGAACTTTTTCGGTATTTGCCAATGATGTTTTAAAAGTGGGGGATTCCCTTGAAGTCATGCCGCCACAAGGGCATTTTTTACTAAAGACAAATGCCGAAAATAACAACGCTTATTTGGCATTTGTAGCGGGTAGTGGAATCACTCCTGTTATGTCCATGATTAAAACGGTTTTAAAAAAAGAGCCACACTCTACTTTTGTTTTAGCATACGGAAATCAGAGTAAGTCTGAAACCATGTTTTATACGGAATTAGAAAGTCTAAGAGCACAATATTCTAATAGACTTAACATTGAATACTTCTTTAGCCGTGAAAGTGTAGAAGGAACATTCTTTGGAAGAATTGAAAAATCGATGGTTAATTTTCTGCTGAAAAATAAATATAAAGACATCGATTTTCATTCGTATTATCTATGCGGTCCCGAGGAAATGATTTTTGAAGTGAAAGACACTTTAATTGAAAAAAATATTAAAGAAAAGGATATCCACTTCGAATTGTTTACCTCAACAGAGGAGGGAACGCTTACCGAAACCCACGACGGAAATACTAGCATAACCGTTACAGTAGACGATGAGACTAAAACCTTTGTTATGTCTCAAGAAAAAAGCGTTTTAGAGGCTGCATTGGCTGAAGATTTAGACGCCCCATATAGTTGCCAAGGCGGAATTTGTAGCACGTGTATTGCCCGCGTAAAAGAGGGAAAAGTAGAAATGCGGAAAAACCAAATTTTAACCGATAGCGAACTGGAAGAGGGGCTCATTTTAACGTGCCAATCGCACCCCACAACCCCTACTTTGGTAGTGGATTATGACGATGTTTAATCTATCTTCCTTCGTCGGTTAGGAAAGAACTTCTTCAATTTTATTAACTACCGAAACTGGCTTTATCGATTCCATTACTTTTTCATACCCTTTTGGAAATTTATTTCCATACACCGAAGTGGGTAATAAGGGGTATTTTTCAACGTCGGAAATAAGTTGATTTTCCATAGGTTGATGAAACGGGACAAAGCCTGTAAACGGATGGGTCACTCCCCAAAGCGTTATTACGGGAATGCCATACATGGCCGCCAAATGCCCATTGCCGCTGTCCATAGACACCATGACATCTAAATTTGAAATAAGTGCCAATTCTTCTTCCAAAGAAAACATTCCTGCGGTATTTATAATAGTATTTGAGTTTAACACTAACGTCTCTAGTGCATTTTTCTCTTCAAGGCTTCCAAAGAGAAACATTTGATATTCGTTGGTAGCTTCCAACGTCTGTATGACCTCTTTCATTAAATCCAATGGATACATCTTACTTTGATACGCCGCAAAAGGAGCTATGCCAATTCGTTTTTTTGAAGTAATCTTCTCAGAAATTTTAGCAGGCCAAGGTTTTCTTTTCAAAAAAAGAGGGGGCTGTAAATCCAACGCATAACCTAATTTTCTGAATACATCTGCATAACGTTCATGAGTAGATTTAATAGGTTTTAATGGTTTTCCACTAGCCTTTGTAATAGCCCTTTTTTCTGCACGTCCTTTATCAATTTTCGCTACTTTAATTGAAAAAGATGTAAAGTAACGCCTCATGACTTTCGTGCGAATGACATTATGTAAATCGGCTACAGTTGTAATATGCAGTTTTTTTGCCTGCTTTGCTAGCTTAACAATGCCTACTAATCCTTTGTGAGCTCCTTTCACATCGGCTTCCAAAAAGGAAATATTGGGAATGTCTTCAAAAAATGGTTTAAATAGCTTTCGAGAAATTACCGTGAGTTGAATATCTGGGTAACCTTCCACTAATTTGAGTAACACGGGAACCGTCATGGCAACATCTCCCATGGCTGAGAGACGAATAACCAATATGTGTGCGGGAGGTTTCACCCAAATTTATTTTTGACTTCTCAATACAGGATTCAATTCGTCGTCATTGTACATTTTCATCTGCTTATACACTTTCATGTATTTTCTGCCGTGGGCGATATCGTCTAATAACTGCTGAATCGCCGTACTTAAATCCACTCGTTGCTCTAATAGTACATCCAACTTTTTTTGGCAAGCTACTCTATGGGCATCCGAAGCATTTTCGCGAGTAGCCTCCTCTTGCATATGATACACTTTCAATGCCAAAATAGACAATCTGTCCACGCCCCAAGCTGGGCTTTCGGTATTGATAGTAGCATTATCCTTTACCTCAACATCTTTGTATTTTTCCAAAAAATAGCTGTCGATATATTCTACCATGTCGGTTCTGTCTTGATTGGAAGCATCAATTTTTCGCTTCAAATCTAGGGCGGCAACAGGATCGATATTAGGATCGCGGATAATATCTTCATAATGCCATTGTACCGTGTCTATCCATGATTTTCTGTATAAAAGATGCTCTAATAATTGAGAATCTTTGTTGTATGGATTGGTAAATGGCTGATAGGGGTCATCTACAACGTGATAGGTTTTAATGACTTCCTGAAATATTTTATTGGCTTTTTCGGTAAACATATTATTTCTTTTCAAGTATGTGTAAAAATTCGGTTGTATGCGAGGCCTTATGGTTTCGGTTTTCTGTTTTATCGGCTTTAAAGCGTTGGTATTTTTTGGTTGCCAAATCGTAGTTCCCAAATTGTTCCATGACTTTTTGCACTTCCTTTTGGCTCATTAATCCTTCGTTGTTATAACTAAGAAAAATGTATTTAAATTGTGCGTTTTCTATCAACGCTTCAAAGCTTTCCAACACTTTCCCAACCTTACAATAATCGCTTTTATAATAATCCCGCAATCCAGTAACGCCTCTAGGTGCAAAGGTATCCATTTTTGCGATAGTATTAAGTATATGATAATTGGCACCGTATTGCCTAGCATTATAGGGAGGATCGAGGTATAAAATATCCCCTTCAATAGTTTTTATGAGTTGATTGCTATCCTGCTGAAAAACTTCGTGCCGCGTTTTGGTTTCTTCAAAAAGTGCGGGTTGTAACACAAGAGGTTTTGCAGCCGATTTTTTAATGTGTTTTAAATACGCCCCATATACCGAAGCCGTGTTGGCAACTTTATCGGCACTTTCCAAAAGGGATGCTAAGAGAAAGTAGTATTCGTCTTCGTTAATTTCCCCTGCCTTTTTCCAAACCTCAATTTGAGTGCGAATGGCATCTATTTTTTGTCCGTTCTCTTTGGAAAAATAGTTTCTTCCTTGTTTTCCACCTTCGGAATATTCTGAAAAAATAAATCCCTTTTTTCCTTTTAAATTATTAAGAACTTCTAACTTTTCCTCAAGTGATATGGATTTGTGATTGCCAATATAATTTCGATTCAATACATAGCTGTAAAACTCTACATCGTTGGCAATTACTTTTTTTACTTGCGTTTTAAAGGTGCGACCCACAATCCCGGTTCCTGCAAAAAGATCGCAAAATACTTTTTGGGACAAGTCGTCACCCGCTGTTTTTGAAATGGTTTCAAAAAGAAAAGGAGCTAGTTTGTATTTGGAGCCGATGTAGTTCAATGTGTCACCCAGATTATATCACTCAACGTTTTGTGATTGTTGTCAAAATTAAAAGAATGTAATTGGTTGGGACGAAAGTTTGATAAGTAATTCTCAATTTCTTTTTTAATAAGGGATAACTCGGCTTTCAACTTCCAATGAAACCCATGAGTCTCATGTACAATAATAAACAATCTATTTTTTAGATGGTAACGTTGCTCGGTACTTTGATTTGTATAAAGCCACATAATTAATTCTTCTTTATGGGTTTTTGCATATTCGAAAGACTGCTTAAATCCTTTTGGAAATACCGAGGTTTTATGGTCAAAGGGAATGCCTTTCAGAAAAAAGTCCTTTTCAGAATCTTTAGCATTGGCAACAGGTCGCACTAGGTCTGCCGCTTTAAAAATCATTTCCACTCCCATAGCGCTCCAAAAATTAAACCAGCGATTGGTAGCATAATCAAACAATGCTCGCTTATCTACTTGTAAGTTTTGATGGGTTTGTTTTAGTTGCAAAATAAATTGTTCCCAAGATGGCGTATCGTATATAAAACCCGTAAAACTATCCCATTCGTTATTTTGAAATCGTCCCCATTGATAGCGGTAGGGAAGTCTTTTTTGCAACTGACTTTCCAAATACGGTATATCTATTTTTGTCATATAAACAGAAAAATAATGGGGAGCAACAAAAATGTCCAAAGGAGTAATTCCTTAAACCAAATATCTCCTTTTTTTTCTAAATAACCCGCTATAGTCATAGCGCCTGGTGCAGCAAGAAAGATAAGTTCTGTGCCAATTTTAATTTCAGAAAAAAGGGTAATAAAAAAACACGCTATCACCGAAAAAATAACTAAAAGGTAGTTGCTTTTAAATTTCTTGGGAATATCTGGGAGTTTCGAAATTCTATAAAAAATACTCCAAATCAATACCGAAAAAAAGAAGGTTAAAAACACAAGTATATCTGCCGAAGCATAAGCAGTAAAGTCATAGGAAATAGGCTTTGCAAACGCAAAGAGCCAAACAAAAGAATTCTCTTTAATAAGGAAGAATGTTACAGCTATAAGGGTCATCCCAAATAAGCCTATTAAAGGAATTAACAAATAGCGAATAGACTTTTTGTTAAGTTTTACAATAGCGATATACAGTAGGATAATGAGTAAAATACTCCAGAAAAAGAAATAAGACGCTAGTAGAATCCAAAGGGTAGCATCCAGTATTTTCTTCTCCATGTTTTTTTCGGAGGCCATACTAAAAATCCTACGCAAAGCTAATAGTATCAGAAACTGAGAAATGATAATTCCTAGATGTTGGGTACTAGGTAACATCGCAACCACACACGAAAATATAAATATCGCAAAGGTGCTTGAAGTGTTTAAATAGTTCTTCCTGATAATAAAATCAAGCAGTAACATGGAGAAAACAAGTAATACTAAAATGGTGAGGAGTGTTATAAACTCTTCTAGTTGAAACGTAAAGTCACTCACCAAAAGATATTTAAGCACACAAAAAATAGTGATGAAAATACTTAGCAATAAAAAATTGATAGGACTAGATTTACCAAAAAAGCTTGTAAGCATCATGCTTTATTTCTATTTTTGTGCTATAAATATACTACTATGACTTGGAAAGGTTTTTTTGAAGGTATTCAATCTTTTGCTGAAAGTGTTTTATTTGCTCCCTACGATGCGTTAAGACTTGGCGTAGACAGTTGGTGGGTTTCTAATGTGGTAAGCTGGATTTTAGTACTCATTGGGTTTGTTGCTTTTTTCTATTGGATGAAACAACTATCTATTTTTAATGCCAGTGGTGAAGAAGATAGAAGTCAGACCTCACATTCTTTTTTAGGAAAGAACTAAAGATCAAAACCGATATCGGTTCTATAATACATCGTATCAAAAGATAGTTTTTCTATTTCTTGATACGATTTTTTTATGGCCTTTTTAAAATCCTTATCCAGCGAAGTCACAGCAATTACACGCCCTCCGTTAGTGACCACTTTACCGTCTTTTAAAGCCGTCCCTGCGTGAAAAACGATGGAGTCTTTTACATTTTCTATTCCAATAATTTCTTTTCCTTTTTCATAGGCCTCTGGATATCCTCCAGAAACGACCATGATGGTAGCTGCAGATCTTTCATCCATTTCAAGTGAGATTTCATCAAGTTTTTGATTTGCTGTAGCTTCAAATAAATTGACTAAATCTGTTTTAATTCGTGGTAAAACTGCTTCCGTTTCAGGATCTCCCATACGTACGTTGTATTCGATTACGTAGGGCTCGTTATTCACTTTTATTAAACCAATAAATACGAAGCCTTTATATTCAATTCTTTCGGCTTGTAATCCGTTTACAGTAGGCTTTACAATACGTTCTTCAATTTTCTTCATCAACACTTCATCGGCAAAAGGAACAGGAGAAACGGCACCCATTCCGCCTGTATTTAGGCCAGTATCGCCTTCGCCAATACGTTTATAATCTTTGGCGGTAGGTAGTACTTTGTAGTTTTTACCATCGGTTAAAACAAATACGCTTAATTCAATTCCGTCGAGAAACTCTTCAATAACTACTTTGCTGCTCGCAGCGCCAAACTTTGCCTTGGAGAGCATATTTTCGAGTTCGGATTTTGCTTCCTCTAAATCTTTCAAGATTAACACCCCTTTCCCAGCAGCAAGTCCGTCGGCTTTTAACACATAGGGGGGCTTCAACGTTTCTAAAAATTGTTTTCCCGCCTCCAAACTTTCTGAGGTGAAACTTTGATATGCCGCCGTGGGGATTTTATGATCCATCATAAATTCCTTCGCACGTTCTTTACTCCCCTCCAATAAAGCACCTCTTTTGGAAGGACCAATTAGCATCACATTTTTAAGTTGCGAATCTTGTTGAAAGAAATCATAAATACCATTTACCAAGGGATCCTCGGGTCCCACCACGACCATTTTTATGGCATGTTCTAAAACAGCCTTTTTAATGGCTTCAAAATCGTTTACAGAAATAGAAAGATTGGTTGCAATACCTGCTGTTCCAGCATTTCCAGGAGCTACAAATAATTTTGAGCAACGTGGACTCTGTGAAATTTTATAAGCAAAAGTATGTTCTCTACCGCCAGAACCTAATATAAGAATATTCATTGTGAAGCGTTTTGTTTCGGCATCAAAAATAAAAGAAATTTATGCGTTATCCATGAAAAGATCCCGCTTTTCGGCAGGATTAGTTCAACGAGACATTTTAAAACAATATTCTTTCTTTCAAAATGTAGTTTCACTAAATTGAACCCCTAATTATTTTACATTGAATTTATTCGAACTTTCATTGCGTTGGAATGGTTTCCCAATAAAGGAAGCCAAAAAGCAATTAAAAGAAATTCAATCCATTCCAGAAAGTGAATACCAAGCCTACGTTGAAACACAACGAATGGACATTGTAAACTTTCATCTCGCTAACAATGCTTTTTATAAGAAATTTACTGAAGGCATCAACATTTGCTCTTGGGAAGATGTGCCAGTGATGCAAAAAAGCGATTTGCAAGTTCCTTTAAAAGAGCGGCTTTCAGAAGGGTATTCTGAAAGAAATGTATATGTAAATAAAACCTCAGGTTCTAGTGGTCATCCTTTTATTTTTGCAAAAGACAAGGTTTGTCATGCACTTACCTGGGCCGAAATATTTGACCGATTTAGTTGGTTCGGGTTGGACTTTCATACTTCGTTGCAAGCACGTTTTTATGGAATTCCGTTGGATACAATGGGGTACCAAAAAGAGCGTTTAAAAGATCGACTAAGCAGTAGATATCGATTCCCTATTTTTGATTTATCTGATAAAAAGTTGGAACAATTTTTAAAGGTTTTTCAGAAAAAGAAGTTCGATTACATTAATGGATATACCAGCTCGGTTGTATTGTTTGCTAAGTTTCTTCAAAAAAAAGGAATTGTACTTACATCCATTTGTCCCACGATAAAATATTGCATTGTTACTAGTGAAATGCTGTACGAAAGCGATAAAAAAATAATGGAACAAGTCTTTGGGGTTCCTGTGGTAAACGAATTTGGCGCTAGTGAGTTGGACCTCATCGCATTTACCAATAAAAAAGATGAATTTATTGTAAACAGTGAAACTCTTTTTGTTGAAATTCTGGATGAAAATAATCGTGCTGTTCCCAACAAGCAATCGGGCAGAATTGTGATTACCTCATTGTATAACAAGGCACATCCTATGATTCGGTATGACATTGGCGATACGGGAACGCTATCAGAAAAAAGTTCCTTTAAAAAGCCTGTTCTAAAAGAATTGATTGGCCGTACTAATGATGTTGCGAAACTCCCTAGCGGAAAAACAGTCCCTGGACTTACCTTTTATTACGTCACTAAAAGTGTGATTGAAGATGATGGGAATGTAAAAGAGTTTGTGATTGAACAACACGCTTTGGATAGGTTTAAAATTATCTATACTTCGGAAAGAGAGTTAACTACTTTAGAAATTGAAACTATAAAACAGGCCCTTTTTAAATACTTAGAAGCGGGGCTACAACTGCAGTTCGAAAGGGTTGAAGTACTCGATAGAAGCAATCGAGGAAAACTGAAGCAGTTTGTGAGTTTGCTATAACAATCCTAACTAGGTTTTTTTATGGCTCAATTACTCCTGATATTTTCCAATATCTTTCAAATTCCTCTTTTTCAATTTCATCACCTTCAAAATCATTAAATGTCATATTAGTATCTAACCAATAGCCATAAAAATGATCACTTGGCCCGGCAAATATTATATCATTTTTATCGTCTAAAGCAATTTCTCTCCATGGTAAAAGTTCGCCATTAGTTTCTGTAAACTCAATAAGCCAACTATTTATTAGATGCCAATTTTTATAATGATACTTTGATTTAGGAATAAAAAATAGAATATTACTTAGTATTTTACTCACTCTTGATGGTAATGGCCAGTCAGTAGCCATTTTAGTAATCAAATATTTCATTCTATCCAGTTTAGCTCAAAATTACTGCCAACTTTTGAATATACTTTGGTCGAACAAAAAAGTATTCCCAAAAAAACCGAAATAAATACCCTCCAGATTTTATGGGATTGAATCCAAGGCTTCGATAAAAAAGATAATTGTATTTGACTAGATTTATTTTATTTGAACTTATGGATCCCTTTCGTACTCTGTAATACGCCAAATCTTCCTGAAGCCCTACAGCAGGTTTCCCACTTCGTTTAATGGCTTCCAACCATACTGCCCAATCTTGTCTTTTACGAATATCGGGTGCTACTATTTTTCCAATTTCACTGGCATTGTAAATTCCAGTGAGATTCCCAACATAATTATTTAAAAGCTGTTTTTTATATGACAACTTAGGCATGGCAAGGATTCTCTTCTTTAAAGGATTTCCATCTTCATCTATGTGTAAATAACTTGTAAAAGAAACCGAGGCATTTTCATTTTGCATCAATTTTAGTTGCCTTTCAAGCTTTTCTGGATGCCAATAATCATCGCTGTCTAAAAAAGCAATATAGTTTCCTTTAGCCCTTTCAGTGGCAAGATTTCTACAATAGGCGGCTCCTTGATTTTTATCTAATTGAATAAAAGTAATGCGTGACTCTTCTATCGAAATTTTCTTAACTAGGCTTGCAGAGTCGTCACTTGAAGCATCATCTACAATAATTTGTTCCCAATTCGAATAGGTTTGAGCTTGGACACTTGTTATATTTTGAAGTATAAATTTAGAGGCATTATAAAGCGGAGTAATGATTGAAACCAAAGGCGTTTCAGAATTATTAGTATGCTTTTTCTTCTCCTCGTAATGCATTGTAAATGGTTTGGAAAACAATCTTTATATCTAAAAATAAAGACCAATTTTCAAGATAAAATATATCGTATTTCACTCTATTAATAATATGATTATCGTCTTCAACCTCCCCGCGATAACCACTTACTTGTGCTAGGCCTGTGATACCAGGTTTAATAAAATGCCGCACCATAAATTTGTCAATCCTTTTGGCATACATATGTGTATGACTTACCATATGAGGTCTTGGACCCACCACAGACATTTCACCTTTAAGCACATTAATAAATTGAGGTAATTCGTCAATACTTGTTTTTCTTATAACTTTTCCTACCCTAGTTACCCTTGGATCGTTCTTTCGAATTTGATGCAAATGGGCTTCAGGATTAGGGCGCATGGACCTAAACTTATAGCAATAAAATTCTTTATAATCCAATCCGTTTCTGCGCTGCTTGAAAAAGACTGGTCCTTTAGACTCTAATTTGATAAAAATCGCAAGAATGGGCGTTAGCCAAGACAGCACTCCCACTATAACGATGATCGATAAAATAATATCAAAACTACGTTTAATAAATTTATTGAATGGTTCTTCAATGGGTATCTTCCGGAGAGATAAAATGGGTAAATATCCATAATACGTAAAATCTAGTCTTTTACTGTAAATTTCTTTATTGTCTGGTAAAAACTTTAAAATTTTTAAATTGTTATCTGCATAATCAATAAGCTTTGCAAGCTCTTTATCGCTAAGTTTTGACACAGACGAATATATTTCATCAATGTTGTTTTCTCCAATAAACTTGAGACAATCGTCAAGTGGCATTTTCTTATCTCCATCTAGGTCAAATGTTTTGGCAAGAACATATCCATATTCTGGATTTTCCAAAAAGAATTTCCTTAGCTGATCTGTTTTTTGGTTAAGACCTATAATTACCACTTTTCTGAGATTTCCCTTTAATAAAAGTCTATATTTCTTTAATAAATAAAAGACTCCTAACTTTACAAGGGTGATACAAAGTATAGCGAGGATAATATAATTTAAAATAGAAAGAGGGTCCCGATTTAAATTGTTAAAGACTCCAAAAAAAGCAAAAACCATTAGCGTAAACAAAATCGCTTGCTTACCAGTAAGAGATAGAATGTTTGTAAGACGCGTAAAACGATAAATTTCATAGAAGTTGGTTCGTAAAGCAATAACAATCCAAGCTAATGAAATTATGACTGTGTAATTAATAAAAATAAGATTGTCTTCAAAAAAGCGATACGCCAATAAATTGATAATGAGTAAATCAATTACATAAGAAATAGGTCTTAAAAACCCCGAGTATCTACCTCTTTTAAATATCATAATTAAAGCCTATTGTGGGCCGTAAAGTCTTTATGTTCACTCCTATATAACTCTTCCTCTGTTAAGCCTTTAAAATATTGATAGGTTTTTTTCATACCCACTTCTCTTAATGTTTTTGGCTCCCAATTCAACACTTTTTTTGCTAATGTAATATCAGGCTGCCTTTGTAAAGGATCATCCTGAGGAAGGGGTTTGTACACAATTTTTTGATGTGAATTAGTCAATTTCACTACTTCCTTAGCAAAATCCAAAATGGAAATTTCATCTGGATTACCAATATTAACGGGTAAAACATAATTGCTCATTAACAATCTATAAAGGCCTTCTATTTGGTCATCAACATAGCAAAAAGAGCGTGTTTGCAATCCGTCTCCAAAAACAGTTAAATCTTCACCGCGCAAAGCTTGACCCATAAAGGCGGGAATTACTCTTCCATCATTAAGGCGCATTCTAGGTCCATAGGTGTTAAAAATGCGTGCAATTCTTGTATCAAGTCCATGAAACGTATGGTATGCCATGGTGATTGACTCTTGAAAACGCTTGGCCTCATCATATACTCCTCTTGGACCAATGGTGTTTACATTTCCATAATAGTCTTCGCTTTGAGGATGCACCAATGGATCACCATAAACTTCAGAAGTAGAAGCAATAAGAATTCTTGCCTTCTTTTCCTTTGCCAATCCCAATAAATTATGAGTACCCAAAGAACCTACCTTAAGGGTTTGAATAGGAATTTTAAGATAATCGATTGGGCTAGCGGGAGAAGCAAAATGAAGAATATAATCTATATCACCAGGCACATGAACAAACTTTGTAATGTCGTGGTGGTAAAAATGAAAGTCTTTAAGTTGAAATAAATGTTCAATATTTTTTAAATCTCCTGTAATGAGGTTATCCATGGCAATGACTTCGAATCCTTCAGCAATAAATCTATCGCATAAATGAGAACCCAAAAATCCAGCTGCCCCAGTAATTAATACCTTTTTCTTCATTGGCCAATTTCTTTTCTTCCTATAGAAACATACGTGAATCCTTCGGCCTCCATTTCTTGTAATTGGTATAGGTTTCTTCCGTCGAAAATCACAGGCTCCTTAAGTAAATCCTTTACTTTTATAAAACTAGGAGATCTAAAAATACTCCACTCGGTACAAATTATTAACGCATCGGCCCCCTCTAGGGCTTGATACATAGATGTAGCATAGGTTAACTTGCTCCCAAATTGTTTTTCAATATTTGGCATCGCTTCAGGGTCAAAAACCGTAAGTGAAGCTCCTTTTTCTAATAAAGCCTTCATCACATCTATCGAGGGGGCTTCACGAATATCATCCGTTTCAGGCTTAAATGCTAACCCCCATATGGCGAATTTTTTTCCTGCTAGGTTATTCTTGAAATGACTTTCAATCTTTGGAACTTGAATTGTTTTTTGCTTTTTATTTACGGAAATCACCGAATCCAAAATTTTAAAATCATATCCTTGATCTTTTCCTGCTTTTTGAAGTGCTTTAACATCTTTAGGAAAACAAGATCCTCCATAGCCTATCCCTGGGAAAAGGAATCGCTTACCTATGCGCGAATCGGTACCCATCCCTACTCGTACTTTATCCACATCGGCACCTACTTTTTCACAGTAGTTGGCAATTTCATTCATAAACGTAATCTTAGTGGCAAGAAATGAATTGGCAGCGTATTTAGTAAGTTCTGCCGATTTTTCATCCATGACAATAACGGGATTTCCCGAGCGCACAAAGGGAGCATATAATTTCTGCATAAAAGCGGTGGCCCTATCACTACTAGAACCAATAATAATTCTTTCGGGTTTTAGGAAATCGTCTACCGCAAAACCTTCTCTTAAAAATTCGGGATTAGACACTACATCAAAATCGCATTTTGCATTTTCCTTAATTACAGCGGTTACTTTTTCTGCAGTACCTACAGGTACGGTGCTTTTGTCTACAATAACTTTATAGCTTCCTATTTTCTTCCCTATTTCTTGAGAAACATTTAACACGTAGGAAAGGTCTGCGGAGCCATCTTCGTCTTCAGGGGTGGGTAATGCCAAAAAAATGATGTCACCATGAGCTAATCCTTCATCTAACGAAGTAGTAAATTGCAATCTATTTGCCTTAATATTTCTTTCAAAAAGCACATCTAAATGGGGTTCGTAAATAGGAACCTCTCCTTGTTGCATTTTGGCTACTTTGGCTTCATCTATATCGACACAAATCACTTCGTTCCCTGTCTCGGCAAGGCAGGTTCCAGTAACCAATCCAACGTATCCTGTTCCAATAACTGCTATTTTCATGTAATCTTCAGTTTGTTTTTGTATTTACACTGTTTTATTTCGGCAAAAATACAATTTGCTAAAGGAATTATCCTTGGTTCGATTGATTTTCAGTTTCTATATTATTTTTTATTAAAAGGGACAATAAAATAAATCCTACATAGTAGGCTCCTATTTGTCTATGAAATACATTTTCTACCATGGCAAAACATACCAAAGTTACCAGTAGGGCTGAAGGATAAAAGCTTTTTCTATTCCTAATGAATAAAATAAGAATCGCTAAAGAAAATAAGACTAGAGCTCCCACACCCGCTGCTAAATAGATGTCGAAAAATTGGTTGTGAACATTATATTCTTGTTTTATGAACCATTGTTTTTTCTTTTCATCCTTTATGGTATTATCATAACATACGGCCAAATCTGAATTCGCCTGTGAAAATCCAATCCCAGCCAATAAATTATTTTTTTGTTTAGAAATTTGTAAGGCACAATCCCAAATAATGGCTCGAGGCTCAAAGGCCATGGTATTGGCAACTAATCCTTGATGTTTTTCAGCATTGTTAGAATAAAACACCTTTTTTCTAAGGTCGTTATTCCAAACAAAAGCAAGCGTTGCTGCTAGTAGGATACTTCCTGTGGCAAATAAAATTTGTGGCCCTCGCTTTTTGGAATGAAAAAGGCTAAGAATAAAAATTATCAACAAGGTGATAATGGCTATTCTTGAAACAATAAATAAGATAAATAAGACATTAATTATAATATTGGCTAGGTAGTATCGATTGTCTGGGTGGTATTGGTTTCGTAACTCCTGATAAGATACAAGAATGCTCAAAACGGCTAAAAGGCCCAAGTAAATTCTGTCGACCAAAATGGCTTCTATCACCGCTGCAGATTCTAAAAAAGAAAATTCAACACCTTGATTTAAAAGAATTAATAATTTAAAAAGTGAGTATATAATGGCCGCTAATGAAGAAAAAATAATGGCCTTATTTATTTTTTTGAAATTATTTACTGGTAGGTATAAAACAACCAAGGCTCCAGCAAGTAATATCTTTTTTAAGACGACCCAATCTAGCTCCCATCTGCCTAAGGATAAGGTAAGAAAGGCTACATAAACAAAAAACAAAAGCCACGTGGCTCCAGCGACTCTTTTAATTTTTTTAAAGTCATTTTTGGTAACGACTAAAGGAAAAAGAACTGCCAATAAAATAAGTAAAACGTTAGGGAGCGCCCTAAAATACAAATCAAAAGGAATGGTAAAAAATAGCAGTAAAAATATAAATGGATATATGGAAGCTAAAAGTACCCTCACAGTTAATAAATTGAGAATTTAAAAATAAGAAACTAAACAGCGCTATCCTATTTTTTTGAACTTGAAAACTTTTCTTTTAAAACCAACCCAATAAACTTGCTATTTCCCACAAGATAACGTTTCCACATGCGCTTTGGCTCTTGAATAAACCGATAAAACCACTCCAATCCTGCTTTTTGCATCCAGAGAGGAGCGCGCTTGGTAAGTCCAGCCACTACATCGAAGCTACCGCCTACGCCCATAATAAAGTTAACTGAAGCAAATTCCTTTTTATAGTTAAATAAGAAATTCTCTTTGGTAGGAGAACTTATGGCCACAAAAAGCAAGTTTGCACCGCTTGTCGCTATTTGCCTAGCAATAGCAGGTTCTTCTTCTTTGGAAAAGTAGCCATTTCTGTAGCCAGCTATGAGTTGTTTCCCGTGTCTTTCTTCATACAACGAAGCCACTTTTGTTACGATTTCTTCTTTAGCACCAAAAAGGAAAATTTTATAATTTTTTTTAGCTGCCAGTTCGACCAAGTTTTCCATTAAATCGATTCCTGCGACACGTTCTTTTAAGGGTTTTCCTAAAAACTTAGACGCCCAAACTACGGCTTGCCCATCTGCATTAATAAGATCGCTTTCGTTTACGCTTTGGCGGAGTTGTAAATCCTTTTGCATGGCAACGATTTTTCCTGCATTGACCACCACATGATGGATTTGCTCACCATTAGAAATAGCCATATCCACCAACTGCAAGGTTTCTTGCATAGAGAGGTTGTGGATGGTGGTGTTAAGAATGGAAATAGAAGGGAGCTGCTTCAATTTAGTATATTATAAAGACAAAGATAATTATATTAAGAATTAAGGCTAATGAATAATAGCACTTTTAGAAGTTTCTTCAAAATAACCCTTTAAAAACACCAAATAAAACGCTAAAATGGTTTCATAAAAAAAGTGAGCGCTTAATGCCATAAGTACAAATAGGCAACCCAAGACCATATTTGTAAAAATGCTTCTCCTAAATGTAACAAAATTTTTCCAAAAAGTCCATAGATAAACACCCATACCCACTATTCCAAAAAAGTAAAAAAGGTCCAGCAATCCAAATTGGCTACGCCAGTGCATGTTAAATCCGCCCCCAAAAAGATAGTTTTTCCAAGTCCATTGTTCCTGCATTAAGGGGATCATTTCTTCCATTAAGTGTACATCTCTTAGTGAGAATATTGCAGTAAAAAGGCCCTCTTGTTCATAAAGCCTTTTAAATGTATCTGAAAGACTAAATGCATACTCTAGCAGTGGTTCCCAAAAAATTATTAGAATCGCACAAAGTGCTAAAAACAACAACTGAACGACTCTGTTTTTATGCCAATTATAAAGGAACATGACATATAGAATTACAAAAACCCAACCAATAACGATAGCTTTTGTTCCCAGTAAAAAAGAGGCTAATACCGTTACTACTAATAAAAGCCTCTGTTTGCTTTTTACAACAAAAACTTGATGTACCGCATAAAATAGCCCAATAATGTAAATATAACTCGCCGCTCCAGAACGTAAAATAAGCCCATCGTAACCAAATCTTGCTGAGCTATAGGTTTCGAAAAGGTTTATTTGGAGTATAAAGCCAAGAAAAATAGCAATGGAATTCACTATCATAAATCCCTCAAAACAAATGGCAAGACCACGAAAATGCGCACTTCTATTTTCGAGGGTATTAACATACATAAGCGCTAACAGAATAAAAATATACTTATCGAAAAACCACAGGTTTTTTTGAAGCGTGGGGGTGTCTACGTTTCCAAGTTGTCCTAAGAAGAAACACCCTAAAAGTACTAATAATGGCCTAAGGGTTTTGTAATTGGTTTTTACAATCTGTAAAAAAAATAACCCCTGAAGCATCACCTTAAATCCTGCTGATATTTTAAAGTCAATACCAAACTCTTTTATGAGCACCTTATAAATAAATTCGGTGGTAACCAATAGCACAAATAGTATGGCCAATGGGTTTCCAAAAATGGAATTCGATATGCTTTTAACTCTTGTGATCATAGATGACAAAAAATGAGTAAAACAGGCTAAAAATCACCACTCCGGCTTGCCTAGAAAAATAGGACTCCACAAGCATGGCTAAACCAAAGTAAGTAACAAACAGTACAGCGGTTCTATATTTTTTAATTACGGGTAAGGCTAAAACTAATAAGAATATAATGAAAACAAATGCCCCGTAGGAAAGTAAAAACTCCAAATATTGATTGTGTGTATTGTACCCCCTATTTTGAATATCTGAAGTTGCATCAAGTCGCTTAGCTAATGCCCCTCTCACTTGGGAGCGCCCAATGCCCTCTATGAGATGGTCCTTTGAAATTGTGAGACTAGCTTGCCAAAGTGCAGGTCTCGCATCTATTTTATCTGTGTCGCTTACCAAAAAGTTTTCCGTTAAAGTGTTCCTCAATTCTTTTGAAACGCCTATTGAAATACTAATTCCAAGTAAAACACAACCCACTATTGTTGAATAAATAAATTTTCTTTTTTTAGAAACATATCTAAGAAGTATGAAAGCAATTATTATAATACCGATGACCATAGGAAGTCGCGCCTGTAATAGTGCTAATATTACAAACACTAGGACCCCAAAAATAAAATGTTTGATAGTTAATTTATGGTATAGGAGCTCAAAGAAGAATGCTAGTAACATTAAACTCGCTAAGTAGCTCGTATGCCAGTACAATTCTGTAGATTCAAATGCAAACTGGGTAAAAGAATATGAAATTTCTAGGGATATATACCTTTCGAAAACTGCAATAAATAACAATACCACATAAATAATAACACCTAAAGTAAAGGCTTTAAATATTTTTTTTAGTTCCTGTTTATCTATCCCTAAAAAAACAAATGTGGCCAACAAAAAGTAGATATAATCTCCCACATCATTCCCTAAGTCCCTTTGATGGAAAAATATATCCATGAATACAATGGACAAGAATAAAAGCCCTAATGGAATAAATAGTTTTAATGGTTCAAGTATGGATGTATCTCTTTTAACCAAGCTTTCGGCAATAAGCAATGCTAATGATAAAGCTAAAAGGACGTGTGAAATATGGGGCCAAAAAGGCAACAAAAATACCCAAAAAGACAAGACATATCTTCGAGTTATTACAATGGGTTTTCCACTAAATTTATAGGTATTCCAACTCTTTTTAATTTTAGACTCAAATACCCAGTTTAACGCCAACAAGAGGACAAATAACAGCGCATTAAAGATCAACCCTAATGGAGCAAATTTCTGTTTTTTTGCAAACTCTTCTAGTAGTTGGGTATCGAACATTAACCAGCCATTTGCCTTTTCATGGGTATTGGTAGAAGCAACCAAGGTATTATTTTTAATAGTTGTTGAAATGTTTGTACTAGGATAAGAAATCATTTCTTGCACTTTAGAAATTTCCCAATGCTTATCCTTACTTTCCAAGTGGATGTCACTAATTGAAATGTTGCCAGCTTCACTTTGACTCCAGAAAAATCCAAAAAATTTCAAGCCTTCAGCCTCATCTATAGAAATACTAAATTTTATAGGTGTATCCTTTTTTAAAGTTACAATCTCTGATTTTGTAGCCGTATCCTTAAATTTTGGTTGTTTTCTAGTCCAAACCGAGGTGTTATAATTAGCTTCTATTGTAAACGAAACCTGAACGGGTTTCCATTCTATTTGGTAAAGAAAAAATGCGCAGATTATGTTAATTAACAACAATGCCCCTAAAGAATAGAGCAATACATTTTTCCATTTATTTTTCATCTATTGATTACTTTCTTTCCCTAATAAGCTTTGCAGGAACACCTCCCACAATGGTAAATGGCACAACATCTTTTGTAACCACAGAATTTGCGCCTACAATAGCACCTTCTCCAATGGTAATTCCGGGTAATACCACTACATTTCTTCCTAGCCAAACATTATCCTTTAAAACAACTTCTTTATGAGTTAAGGCTCCTTGTTTAACCACAGGTAACGAAACATCCTGATGCACATGCTCTTGTGTATAAATGGCTACATTTGGTGCAATTAAGGCATAATCTCCAATAGTAATTTTGCCTTGTAGGAAGACATTTTCATTAATGCGAACGTACTTACCAATTTTTAAATTTCTTGCATCCGAAATATATACCCCGTGCTCAAACTTAGAATTCTTATCGTAAGAAATCACTTTAAGAACTTTGGAAACGTACCATAAACGAAACGTATTAAACCCAGAAAAAAGTCTCGAATGTGGGAGCTTCTGAATAATTAAATAATACAGTATTAACTTAAGCTTTTGCATACCATCGTCTAAATTTGAATACTGAAACGTTTGAAATCATTAATCCTAAAAATGCCATAATGATAAAACCAAAATTATTGGTAAACATAGGAACAAAGAAAGATAATGATATTGTAAAGAATAGCAGAAAGTTCTTTGTAAATCTTGAATATTCTGAATTTAATATGGTTTTTCCTTCAAATAATTTATAGATAAAGAAGAGAAAAATAAATATTCCTATCCCAATTTCAGTAATGAAGCTAAACAAAAAAGCATCATAAATAGGCCCTCTAGAGTTAATTGCTTCCCACCCTAATAAGTCTTGCCCCACATTATAGCGTTGATAAATATGGTCCATCATTAAAGAGGTTCTCGAGCCAAAAGTTCCTGGTCCAGAGCCAAAAGGAAAATGATCTGCATATATTTCAAATGACTTTGATACAATTTTCCAACGCACATAATCTGGATTAAGTGCTGTAGAATTTGCCACCCCAAAAAAGGTAATATAATATACTGAAAGCCCTAAGAAAACAGCAAAGAAAAACACTCCTCTTTTAATCCATTTATTAAGCTGGTTTCTTGTGGGGTAAGGGAAGAAAATTAAAAACAAAAAGATAAATAGTACTTCCTTTCTTGAAAAGGTTAAAATCGCCAAGATTGCCGCCAACACCACCATAGCGATATCTAATTTCTTAATTGTTACTTTTAACGCATAGTGTATATAATGCCAAATAAGAATATATATAAAAAGGAAGATGGATAGACTTGGGCCAGAACCAAAAAAGGAAATTAAATAGAAGTAATTAATCCCTCTTTTTACACTATGAACGCCTAAAAAATTACGAAAGGTGGTGTGATCGTAGGCTTCAAAAAAAGCCAAGCAAGCAATCACAATAACAAATACACTCATAATCCTTTTAAAAGAAATAAGTGTTTTGTGTTTGACTTCTTCAGACAATGAATGGAAATACAAAAAATAAAAGAAAAACTGACTATAAATAATAATTTGAAAAAACCCCAATGGAAAGATTTGGCGCCAAATAACCAAAAAAGAGCAATAAAAAATAAAAGCCAATACAACTAGGATTAAATTATTCGCTCTTTTCCTATAAGCATAAATAACAACTAAACCAATAAGAACCGCTATGCTTAGCATTTCATTAAAGATATTAATCTCTGCCCCTGCCTTTTTTGAGAGCTTGTCTACAAAAGGTTGAAGAATCAAAAAAATAAACAGTAAGTTTCTTAAAAACATAGTTTTGTTCGCTCGACGTTCTTAAAATAATCTTCTTCAAAATAGGCAATTTCAAAAGTTCCTTTTTTGAAAAGATGTTCTTCAGTAATTTTTTCTCCTGGCTCCAATATGGCTATATCCCCTTCAGAAATATCGAAGTATTTAGCAGGCAGTCCGTCAATATTATACAAAATCGGTTTTGTCTCTAGAAATATCCCTTCGATTACCGTAGTGGAAAATATTGAAATGTTATAATCACAACTTTTTAAAACTTCATATGTACTAAATTCTGGAAGTACCATTATATTCTTTTCATTTACATAGAGGGACAAATTAAAGTCTGGTTGCTTTGGTCTTACAATAAATAGCCAGTTTTTATGTATTTGAGCTTCATATTCGATCCATTTCAAGATGTTTTCATCCTTTATAGCCTGCAAAGTCACACAAAAACAAATTTTATACTTATTGGTAAGATCCAGTAGACTTTTGGGAATAGATTTTTGTTTTATTAATTCAAGTTGCAAACTTCCAACAGGCAGTATTTTTTCTGCACTAAAAATTAAGCTTTTATAGTTAGTTACTTTTTCCGAAAATCCAAAAGAAATTAAATAATCTGGGTAAAACTCAGGAAATTTTTTAACGGCATGATAAAATGGGTGGCCAGCTCCTATGTATCCATGCTGAAATTCATACAAGGGAATATTCAATTTTTTGGCTGCATTACATATCCCCGCTTTGGTAAAACTGCTTAATATAAAGATTGCCTTGGGCTTTGCTTTTCTGAACAAAAAACGATACCCCTTAAACTCTGCTAAATTCGACTTTATTATCTTTCGATACGGAAGGTTGATGCCATGCTCTTCAAGAATTTCATTTAATACATTTTCATTCTTTATTTTAAATGAAATAAACGGTTTGTAAAAAAAACTGAACGCTTTTAAAATTAGGTCTGAAATGATATGTTGTGAGTGTGCTTTTTCCTTACTGTAATGATGTGTTGTCGCCCATTCAATAAAGAGGCTATTATCTTGTCCCAATCTATCTGCCCATGCATCGGCATAGATGTCAAATAGCTTCCCGTTTAAAAACTCCCTTTTTTGAGTGTTATTAAAAAATATATAATCAAACTTTTTAAGCCGAAAGATATTCTTAACGCCGTAAAAAATATTTTTAAACAACTGGTATTTATTACGTGTACGTAATTTATTACTATACCCAAGTTCCTTATTTTGAATGTTAAAATAAACAGCCTGTCTTAGTAAAGGCCATGCACTCATTCCATTGGATAGAACAACATCCTCAACTTTGTATTTAGTTTCAATAAGTTCTAGGACGTTTTTGTTAACCATTTTTTTTCTTCAGCAAGATTCGTAATGAGTTTACATTTTTATAAGCTATATATCCTCCAAAAGTAGCAAGAAATAAGCATTTGATTAATATTACAAGTCCCATGTTATAAGATTCTATTTGCTCTTGTAGAAAATAGGGTATAAAACAGAATACACCGCCAAGTATAATTACGAATCCTATTTTATTCGTTTCATAAGGAATGGGATAAAGTTTCTGGCTTACGATATAGGTAATTATGGTAAAGAATATTTTGGTGAGAATACTTGCATAAGCGGCACCCATAAAACCATATGATTTAATTAGAAAAAAGTTTAAAATTATATTTACGACAGCACCGAGGATGGTTAATATTGGTAGATACTTCGTCTTTTCAAGAAAGAAAATACTACTAAAACTGAAATAAAAACCGTTAATTACAAATGCCATAGCAATCAAGGGGACTACCCTCCAAGAGGAATAATACTCAGGTGAACTTATTATGGACAGAAGTTCTGGTGCTAGCCAACTTACTCCTACCGCCAAACAAACATATAGCAATACAATTTTATTAGTGACCTGTGCAATGTTCTTATGACTGTTAGGGTCATTTTTTATTTGATCAAAAAACCAAGGCGCAAAAGCCGAATTGACCCCCAACGAAACAATATTAATAAGCTTCCCTATTTGTGACCCCACATCAAATAATGCCACAATGCTTAAAGAGTCCATTACGTTTAGCATGATTCTATCGACCATATTCATGGCCCAACCCGATAGGTTGTGAGGCATTAAGGGCAGTGAATAGTTCATTAGTTTCTTTAAGATAGAAGGAACCAAACAAATGGAGATATCTCTTCTTAACCCAATAATACTTACCACAAAGGTCCATAAGCTGGCAATTGCATTTGCTAATAGTGCCCCCTCGGCTTTAAATCCAAATCCCAAAATAAAGATTAGGGTAAGCCCAACCATAATTCCGAAATACCCAAAATCTAAAAAGGAGGCTTTCTTTGCCTCCTGCTTTGCCTTTAATAGGGACTGGTAGAAAAAGTAAATAGGCTGAAGAAAAATGCTTATGAGTGATAATATCACATACGGATAAAAGTCAATATTCTCAAAAAGCCAGTCAAGAATCCAAGCTTTGGTTAACAATAAAACGCCTATTCCAAAAAAGGTAAATAACAGAATGGTACTTACGCTCGTACCTAATATTTTCTTTAAATACTCTTTTTGGTTGTCTTTGTATTCGTAATAATAAAAGGTGGTGGCTCCTTTAAAAGAAAGTCCAAACAAAATCACCATAAAGGAAATAATGGCCGTAGCGGTACTAATAATTCCTAACTCTGAGGTTGCTAGGACCGTGGTATAAACAGGCAATAGGAAAAACCCTAAACCACGCTGGAGAAGCGTGAAAAAGCTATAAATAGCGGCATTTTGAGCTAATTTTCCTTTGCTATTCTTCATAAAGAAGTTTTAATTAAAAGGGAATTGCTATTGGTTTAAAGATTTTTCTTGTTGGTATTTTTCCAGCATCAATTCAATACTGCTATGTTGCAAAACGAGTTGTTCTACAAACTCCCTAAAGGCACCATCACCTCCTTTTGTTTTCAACACCCAGTGTACTTTGTCTTTAATATAACTAGGCGCATTAGAAGGAACTGCACTTAATCCCACTTTTGTAAGCAATTCAAGGTCATTTATATCGTCCCCAATAAACGCAACTTTATCAAGCGAAATATCCATCTCCTTACAAAGTTTCTTTGCCTCCGTAAGTTTGTCCTTTACTCCTAAATAGACTTTGTCTATCTTTAATTTAGTAGCTCTTCGTTGAACGAGTTCAATATTTTCACCCGTCATGATGGCCAATGGAATATTTAGGTATTTCAGAAAAAGTACCCCTACACTATCACTTGTAGTAAATCTTTTTAGCTCTATCCCGTTAGTTCCATAATACATGCTTCCGTCGGTCCAAACGCCGTCAATATCTGTAATTATTAGCTTTGGAAGGTTTTTCATTTTATAGGAGGTTGTCTTTATAGATTATTTCGTCTTTTGGCAGTCCTTTTTTAAGTCTCTTGCCAAGTACTTGTTCTTTGTCCATCCATTTTATTCCGTCACCAGGACTTAATAAATGAATGTCGTTTAAAGTAAGGATGTGTCCCTCGGGTAGATCCCTTAAGGTCGCAATTGAACGTTCTAATTTTTCTCGTGCTATTTTAACTGAATCTTCAATTTTAATTTCTTCGGTGCCAAAAGAAAGCTCTAAGTTTCTGATATCTCGCATCATTCTATAAATACCATCAATTTCCAGAGACCCCGCTTGATCTGTTCCCTTCATTTGTCTGTCCAAGGTAATATGTTTTTCAATAATTTTAGCCCCCATGGCTACTGCAGCCACTGGTGTGGCTATCCCTACGGTATGGTCTGAATATCCAATTGTGTATTGCGGATATTTCTTTTGAAGGTACGTAATCGTTTTTAAATTCACATTCTCATACTCCGTTGGATATTGAGACACACAGTGAAGAATTGAGATGTCACTGTGGTGTTTTGAAATGGTATTTAGCGCCTCGTCCAACTCTCGATCCCCAGCCATTCCAGTGGAAAGGATAATAGGAATTTTGGTTTGTGCCATCACATCTAACAAAGGTAGATTGGTTAAATCTCTGGACGCCACTTTTAATCTATCTGGGGTAAAATGTTTTAGAATGGATAAGCAGCCAACAGCACATAATGTTTCAACAAAATCTAATCCTTTTTCTTTTGCATATAAATAACATTCGTAATGTTGTTCATCATCTAGCTCCAAATACTCACGGTGCTCTCCGTACGTTTTTCCAAAAGAATGGGGCGTATTATAGGGACGTGCCATTTGCGAGGCAGACAATTCTTGTTTTAAATCTCTTTTTGTCAACTTTACAGCATCCATTCTTGGTAATTCTTTACCAAAAAGTTTGTCATAAACGGGTCTTGCTACCACATCAATAATGGTTTTTGCAATATCTACAGATCCGTTATGATTTTGTCCTATTTCTCCTATTACGTATGTCATTTTTTTAAAATGCTATAAGGGAACTTTCCCTTTGTTTATTAATTGCTCCACAAAAATAATCATATCCTTCCTCAAATCCTTTAAATTGAAATTCTTTTGAATAATTGAATTCTCTATCCACTATTTCTATTTCATATTCAGGAGCCTCTTTTTTTCTTCGGAAGACTACAAATTTTGAGGCTGTTGTGCTTATAATTGTGTTATTTCCTTTCCTTTTAAGGTTCGGTTTTTGAAAGGATACTTCAATATTTTCTTCGAAATCTATAAGATCTATTCTTACTGAATTGCTCTCTTTGCTTAAATCCAAAGGAATATTGACATAAAAATTACTACTATCTTTTACGACTCCTAAACCATAATCGCTTTCAAAACTAATGGCTTTGCCTCCTAATTCTTGAATGCTCTTTTTTGAAAAAATAAGAGTTATAGGGGTTTTAATGACGCTATAATCTATTGGACGGGTTTTTTTAAAGATTAAATTAATTTTAAACTTAGACTCCGCATTCTTTGAAAGGTAAACAGAATCTATAGCCTCCTTGGCATACAAATATTCTATCGCTTCATTATAATCTATTTTGGCTGTATGATTATCTCCTATTCCCTTTTCTAGTGCTTGGAATAAATATGGCATTACTTTTACACCTTCAATAGTATCACCCTCTTTATTGGTGTAATAGTCATGCCAATGCATAAAATTGGTGTAAAAACCACTGGTATTAATAGATTCTGTTACCTGATCAATAACGTATAAAGAGGCTTCTTCATAAGAAGCGCCATATCTTTGAATTTCTGAATAGAATCTTCCTCCAGCAGGTCTATTAATGAGGTTTTTGGTCTTTGAGAAATCAACCTCTAAATCATTTCCACAATTTTGTCCATACCAAGTATTTGCTACTTGATTAAATTTTGAAAAAGGTGCACTTGAATTTCTTCCGCCCAAAATATAGTTTGGTAGACTATCGGTATATTCCGTTTTTCCACAACCATATGACAATGTAGTTGGACGACGACCATACACATTTTCAATTTCTGAAATAATTGAATTGAGCTCAGCAAGAGAATAGTCTTTAAAGCAACTTGGATAATAAACCGAAGCGCCTCCACGTCCTGTATTTAAAAAATCTTCAAACTCATCCCATTTGTCGGTTTCCTCAAATACATGTAAAGGAATATTGTGCTTAAATGCCAAAAACTCTGCAAAAGCTGCAGCATCTTTCCTGCTATCCTTTTGAAAATTTGAATATCGCCTTGGGAAGTAATGGTCGGTTAACTGAATAATAGTAGCTTCGGCACCTTGATAGTGTGATGCAACTGTAACTTTAACATCAATCAAGGAAAATTCTGGCTCCGATTTACAAGAAATTAATAAAAGAAGTAGCAATATGCCACTTAAACATTTAATTCCATGAAATTTTAGTTTATTTTTCAATGAGGGTTATATTTCTTTTCCTTCGAGTATTCAGAAGTATAGATGCATTGGAAACACTTTGGTTGCCTAAATTAATTTCATTTCCAGATACATTGATGGTCGCCGTTTTGGTTCTAAATTTTCTTCTATTTGTAGTCACCACGATATCGCTTTGCGGCTTTATACAACTGGAATCGTAATTAATAGTATTGTCTTCTAATGTCACTTGCCCACCTTCATTAGGTTGAAGCACAATAGGAGATACATTAACAAAACAACCTTCAATGATATTGTCCTCAATGATGACGTTTTCGGGGCCTAATTTTGTTTTAAATTCCTTCCAAGGGGCTTTAGCTATATGAATTGCACTAGCTATAAAACCTTCTTCATTATCGTCCTTAAACGCTTCAGGTAATTTGGTTAAGTATTTAGATTTAAATGTATTATTTGAAATTACTGCAGTTTTAAAAGGTGAAAATATACCCACGTATTTAAAATCAATAAAAGTGTTTCCTTCTATTATTACTTTTTGAGAATATTCTTTAAAAGGGTCTTTGGTTGGTAGCCAAGAGCGAATCCCTATATCCGCATTTTCAAAAGTATTGTTCCTAATTTCAACTGGACCCAACTCCCGTATAATTTGTTCCCCTCTATATTCAAAGCTTTGCGTAAATTCATTCCCTATAAAATATATTCCTGTAGCATATTTATCTAGGTATTTCTTTACAATATGAATATTCTTAATATCAAGTTCAGGAATGGGTTGAAGCACAAAGGAATTGTTTTCTATAAGAATATCACCTAGCCCCATTTCCTTTCTAATAAACTCATTTGAATCGTACCCATGAAGTATAAATACCCCTGTTCTAGCATTAATGCCCACGCAGTTTCTAATGGTAATATTTTTAGTAATATCTCCTTCGGAAATTGCTCCCACATAAAAAGCTCGATTGGCACCAAAAAGATTCACCTTTACATTATCAATAATTACATTTTTAGCATTCACTATAGTGAGTCCGTTCATAGAAGGGTCTTCCTTTGTTGATTGCTCATTCCATTCGATAGTTAAATCTTTAACTACTATTTTTTCTATCGTTTTTTGTTCTTTATCATATAAAAAATTACCTGCTATGGCAACCCCCTCTGTAAAGACCTTGCTGTAATATTTTTCTAGTGTTTGCCCTTGAATGGTAAAGATTCCACCTCGTCTAGTCGAATAGCCATAGTTTTCTCTATCAAACCGTAAAATGGTATGCTCCCCTTCTCCAACAACGGTAATATTATCTGAATCGATAACAATATCTCTGATGTAATACACCCCTTCTGAGAATTTGATTATTCCTCCTCCCGAAGAAGCTATATCTAACATCATTTCTTTTAAATAAGTATGGTGCCTTTGTTTTGGTTTTGTGTCTCCATTTGCTCCAGGAATTACATTGGGGAAAATTCCCCACCATTCTGGGTAAAATGTTTTTGTATTGTTTAATTGAATATTGGAAACCGATTCAAACTTATAAGAAGTTACCCCTTTTTCCGAAACATCAAAAATTAATTTTTTCCCTGCTTCTATAGGTCCATGTATTATGAGTCGAGCATCTTCATTAGCTATTTTTAAAACACCATTATTTTCAAAAAGTAAAGTAACATTTTTAGGGACTTCAACTGTTCCAGATACAGATATAGTGTGAGCAATGGAAATGGACATTGGTTGTCCAGTTGTTTTGGAAGAAATGTTCTTAGTAGTAAAATCTTCAAACTTATCCCAGATTATATTTTGTGAAAATGAAATGTAGGAAACCCATAAAAACAGGAAAATCAATAGTTTTTTCATAGAAAATTTTAAATTAAAAAGTAATTTTCTTTCGAACAGCATAGTTTTGTGTAGCTAATCGGTCCAAAAATTCAGAAAACTTAACCTCCTCACCTGCAGGAAGTTTTATCATTTTGTTTTTGTCCTCCCTGTCTAGACTGTCAATTTCAGATACCAAATCACTTAAAGATAAGGTGTATAAATCTTTATTTGGGTACTTTGAAGCAAGGGCTAAAGCCCTATCGTAATCTGCCTGAAAATCTACAGAAAGGTTGATGTATTTTAAATCCTTTATGCCACTTTCAATATCAATACAACCCTTTTTGGCATTTTCATCTTGAAGAATAAACAAGGTAAGATATTCGGAATGCATAGGATTATCCATTTTTAAATACAATTCCCATAAATATTTCGTCGAAAAAAGTTCTGCTGAAACTCCAAAGGGTACGTTGTTCACTCGAACATAATCTAGGTCATGCTCCACAAACATTTCTACCATAGTGTCTATGAGTCCTACATCGGTAAAAGGGTTGTCTCCTGTTACTCTAAAAATACCTCCCCATTCTTCCTGTAATGCCAACTCCAACATTCTATCAATGACTGAAACAGCATGTCCGCGATAAATTTTATGCCCAAATTCCTTTCCTTTTTCTGCTAAAGGGGCGTCTTCATTTAAATTAGACGTTGACAAAAAAGTATCTTTGACTTTCTTTGACGTATTTAAACGTTTATACAAAAAGTCAATTAAAATAGTATCATGAATTGGTTTTAAGACCTTTAAAGGGAGTCTTTTTGACTTCAATCGTGCAATTAAAGCAATCCCAACGTCTTCCTTTTTAAACGATTGAAATTGGTGCGTCATATAATCCATTCCTTCATCCGCTCGTTTAAAGGAGCCATCTTCCAGCAGCTTTTTGTACATCACGGTTCGGTAGGGGAGTTCCGATTTTGAGGGATGTTTTTTATAATCTCCTAACGCCAATTGGTAATGCTTTACTTGTGAAACCATGACCGCAAATTCATGAGGATATAAAGACACTTGATAATCGAAGTTTCTATTATTCCTTGTAATTGTGATATGTTTTTCTAAGTATTCGCAGCCCTTTGCCATCGCCATTAACGGAATATGTGCTGTATCTAACGAATGGTCTGCAAGTCCTGTAGTATATTGTGGGTATTCCTCCTTAAAATAGTCTAACGTGTTTAAATTTAAATCTTCCACCTCTGTAGGATAATTACTAAACCCTTGCATTAAACACACTACTTGTTCACCAATGATATTTAAAGCATACTTTAATTCAAGATTTGTGGCGCATTGAGTTTCTAAGATAAATGTAACATCCTTGTAGGTTGCCATTTTTTCCAACATGGTGGCATTGGTAATATCTGTGGCATGGAGTTTCATAAACCGAATCCCTTGTGCATAACAAAAATCGAAGGAAGGAATGTCCAGCACGCAAGGAATAATAGGCATTCCTATTTTTTCACAATGCACAAAAACTGTTTTCCATTGCTTGAAAGACAAGGTGTTTTCCTCGTAGATTTGATATTTAGAATAGTTTTCTACGCAAAAGGCAGCTACATCCATAAGCTGCATGGTAAAATAATCGGCTCCTGCTTCCTTGGAGGCGTTGGCAAGTGCGATAGTATATTCTAAGCTTCCATTATGATTGAAAGCGCTTTCGGCTATGATTTTCAAAATAATATTCTTTAGGTTAATTTTCGCATACTAGTTTGAATCAATTCCTACAAAATCTAACACTTTTTTAGTGTTTTCAATTTGTAAATTTTTAAATCCTTTATGACCTACAAGATATACAATGATATCTGCCTTTAGAATGGTCTCCTGTGTGGTAAATAACTTTCTATCTGTAGGGTTCTCTAAATTAGGCTCTACCTCCATAGTTTTAAAACCTTGAGCGTTTAATTGCTCGGCAACATATAAAGCTGGAGACTCTCTTAAATCATCAATATCTGGCTTAAAAGCAAGTCCCAAACATCCAATAACAGCGTCCCTTCCATGTTCCAATTTAAATTCTAATGCTGTATTCTTAATTCTTTCCAGTGCCCATTGGGTTTTGTAATTATTAATCTCCCGAGATTTTTTAATAAGCTGCGCTTCTTCTGGAAACTCTGAAACGATAAACCAAGGATCCACTGCTATGCAATGTCCTCCAACACCTGTTCCAGGCCTTAAAATATTGACCCTAGGGTGTTTATTGGCTAACCGTATCAATTCCCAGACATCAATTCCCGCTTTATCACAAATCATAGACAGTTCGTTTGCAAAAGCAATTTGGTTGTCTCGAGAGGCATTCTCTACTAATTTAACCATTTCGGCCGTTTTAGAATTGGTGGCATGAAGCTCTCCCACAACAAAATGCTTATAAAATGTAATGGCTTTTTGAGTGGATATTTCATCTATCCCACCAATCGCCCTTTGGTTGTGCTTTAATTCATGAATAATATTGCCCGGTAACACTCTTTCTGGACAATAGGCAATAAAGATATTCCCATCAAGTTCGGGTCTTTCCTTTTTTATTAAGTATTGAATTTTATGAGTAGTACCCACTGGGCTTGTAGATTCTAAAATTACAAGTGAGCCCTTTTTAAGGGTTGGAATAATTTTTCGCACTGCGGAACTTACATAGCTTAAATCTGGAACGTGATTTTCTTTAAAAGGGGTTGGTACCGCAATTAAATAAACATCTGCCTCCTCAGGGCTTATAGACGCCTTTAAATACCCTTCTTTAACCACATGATGAACTAATCCGTCCAAATCAGGTTCCACAATATGGATTTTTCCTTTGTTAATAGTTTCAACAACCTCTTCCCTTATGTCTACGCCTATAACGTTAAGACCTCTACTTGCAATTAAAGCAGCTGTGGGAAGACCAATGTATCCCAAACCCATCATCACTACTTTGGGTTTATTTTCCATGAGGTAATTCTTTTATAAATTTTACAATTCTTTCAACCGCCTTGCCGTCTCCATAAGGATTATGAAGCTCACTCATTTGATGATAAAGATTTTCATTTTCAAAAAGTGCTCGCGTTTCTGAAACTATTTTATCCTTATCGGTCCCTACCAGTTTTACTGTTCCAGCCTCCACAGCTTCTGGGCGTTCGGTAGTTTCCCTCATTACTAAAACGGGCTTGCCCAAGCTAGGTGCCTCCTCTTGAACACCACCACTATCGGTAATAATGAGGTAGGATTTTTCCATAAGCCAAACAAAAGCAGGATAGCTCAATGGCTCAATTAATTTTATATTTGGAATATCACTAAGTAAATTATAAACGGGTTTTTGTACATTCGGATTTAAATGAACAGGATACATTATTTGAGCTTCGGGGTATTGGATAGCAATATCCTTTAATGCGCTACAAATATCAATAAACCCTTGCCCATGGTTTTCTCTTCTGTGACCCGTTACTAAAATGATGATTTCTGAATTTATACTTTTCTTAAGTGCTTCAATTTCTGCATCAAAAAATTCTTTTGATGATACCTTGCTAACACTAAAATTTAATGCGTCAATGACCGTATTACCCGTAACTAAAATACTGTGATCATCAATGTTTTCTTTTAACAGATTTTCTTTTGATGTTATTGTGGGCGCAAAATGGTAATCTGCAACTCTTCCAGTAATAGATCTGTTAATTTCTTCTGGAAAAGGGGCCCATTTGTTATGAGTACGTAATCCGGCCTCCACATGACACACTTTAGCACCTGCATAAAATGCGGCTATACTAGCGGCCATAGTGGTAGTGGTGTCACCATGAACATATACAAAATCGGGTTGAAACTCCTCCAATACAGGCTTCATCTCTGTGATAATTGCTGCCGTTAGAGTGTATAAATCTTGATTAGGTCTCATAAGATCAAGATCATAGTCCGCTTGTATTTCAAAAAAAGAAAGTACTTGGTCCAACATTTCTCTATGCTGTGCCGTAATACAAACCTTGGTTATAAAATCTGAATTGTTTTGTTGAAACGCTTTCACCAAAGGTGCCATTTTAATAGCTTCGGGGCGCGTCCCAAAAACAATGAGGTTTTTTATCTTCATTAAAGTTAGAATTCCTAATTATTTACCTCTCTTGCAATGCTCCTAAAATAGAAGTATAAATATCTTAAATAACTGAAGAAAAGGAATAAAAACACCAGTAAGATAGGGTAAACTATATGTTTTTTACTTAACAGTCTAGGTTCCCCTTTTCTAATCATTACTTCATGTATGGGAACGGTGATATCACTGGATAAAGCCAGTTCATTTTTCATCTCTTGATTTCTATCCTGAATAAGTAGTTTGGATTCAAACAATTTACTAAGATCAAAACCTTTATCCGTCTGCATACTAGGGTTAGTGTCTGCAACGGTATATCCTTCTAACACCCCATTAATTAAATTAATGCTTTTGTTATTCTCCTCAATAGCCTCTTGATAGTTTTTTAGGGCGTTGGACTTATAAACTAACAGTTTTTCGTCTTTATTAAGGAATTCAAAAAACTTTTCGACATCCGTTTCTTTTGCATATCCAGACAATGAAAAATCAAATTTAAAATAACTATACTCCTTCATTAAAATATCCTGAATAGGTAATTCTTCATCATCAAAATCTACTCTATTCAGAAGCATATCTAATCCTCGTTCGTTTATTTGATATTTCTCGATGATATCTTTAAAGTCTACCACCGGCTCTAATAACACTTCCTTTATTTGGGGATTATAGGGGCTATATCCCATACTTTTTAGAAAGATAGAATCATACATCATTGCCTTATTGTTATACAATTCTATGGCATTCATAACATAGGGTTGAAGGTTGTAATTTATCTTTACAATTACTGTAGACTTTTGAGGGTTTACAGCGTCTTTCACTTTGTAATATCCAATGCCAAAGCCCACAATTGCTAAAATGAGTATAACATACCAATACTTTAAAGCATAATCTAACGCCTTAAAGGCTAGCGAAATCCAATTTTTAACTGTTTGCTTTAATTTACCTATTACATAAACCAAATCAATTTCGTCGTGTTGCTGTTGGCTCATACTTTTTAAATAAGATTATTAATTAATATTTTTAAACTTTCCTTCCAAGGTAATATCCTGACCCTTAACGCATTCTTAATTTTACTTGTTTCAAGAATACTATTGGCGGGACGCTTTGCAAAAGTAGGATAATAGTCGGTTTTTACAACATGTACCACTTTAGAAAGTCCTGAAAACTCTATTATGGATTTTGCAAAATCATACCAAGTTGCCTTCCCATCATTACTAAAATGATATATCCCATATTCTTTAAGGTCTAAATGTATGCATTTTATTAAGACATCGGCCAAGTCATTGGCGTTGGTTGGGCTTCCCGTTTGCTCAGTTGTAATAGTTAACGTGTCTTTTTCTTTTGAAAGCTTCAAAATAGATTTTAGAAAATTATGTCCATATTGAGAATACAACCAAGATGTCCTAAAAATGAAATATCGATCGCAAATCTCCTTTATATATTCTTCTCCCTTTAATTTTGATGCTCCATAGACATTAATTGGGTTTACCTCATCTGTTTCTTTGTAAGGTAATTGCTTGTTTCCATCAAAGACATAATCGGTAGATATATGAAACAAGGTAACATTACGCTGTTTACAAGCTATGCTGAGGTTTTTAACTCCTTCTGCATTTACTAAAAACGCTTGCTCTTCATCGCTTTCAGCCTTATCGACTTGGGTATAGGCAGCAGCATTGATACAAAAATCAAAGGTATGCTCTTCAAAGAACGTAGTTACAACCTTGGGATTTGTAATATCTAAAATCTCCTTATCTACAAAACTAAAATCAATATCTGGGTAATTTTTAGATGCCTCCTTAAGACAACATCCCAATTGACCTTTTGCTCCAGTAATAAGCACTTTTTTCATTGAGTCACCTCCTTAAATGTGGGAAGTTCCAAGTCTTTTTCTGAAACTATTAAATCCTCTTGGGGAAGATGCCAATCGATGTTTAAGGTTGCGTCATTATAAATAATGCCACTTTCTGAAGTTTTATCGTAAAAATTATCGCATTTGTAACAAAAAATAGATTTTTCAGAAAGCGTTACAAACCCATGCGCAAAGCCTTTTGGAACAAATAGTTGAAAAGCGTTTTCACCTGAAAGTTCGAGCGAAAATTGTCTTCCAAAAGAAGGAGAATCCTTTCTTAAGTCTACCACAATATCAAGCACTCTGCCTTGAGCTACTCTCACCAGCTTGGCCTGTGCCATGGATCCTGTTTGAAAATGAAGTCCGCGTAAAACTCCATATTTTGAAGTAGATTGATTATCCTGTATAAAATTTACAGAAAGACCTGTAGCCCTTTCAAACTGCTTTTGATTGTAGGTTTCTGAAAAAACACCCCGTTTATCTTCAAAAACGCTTGGCTTGATATAAAAACAGTCTTTTAAAGGGCTCTGAATGATTTCCACCTTAATCTAATTTCATTAAATGTTTCCCGTAGCCACTTTTTAACAGCGGTTCGGCTAATTTTATTAATTGCGCTTTAGAAATATACCTCATCTCGTAAGCAGCTTCTTCAATAGCGCCAATTTTTAATCCTTGGCGTTCTTCAATTACCTCAACAAATTGAGAAGCTTGCATAAGTGAAGCAAAGGTACCTGTGTCTAACCAGGCGGTTCCTTTGTCAAGCTTGCTTACACTTAATTTTCCTTGTTTTAAATACACATTATTTACATCGGTAATTTCAAGTTCGCCACGTGCACTTGGCTGTATGTTTTCTGCAATATCCACTACAGTATTATCATAAAAATAGATGCCTGGAACTGCATAATTACTTTTTGGGGTTTCAGGTTTTTCTTCAATAGAAAGTGCTTTCCCTTGTTTATCAAATTCCACAACTCCATAACGTTCTGGGTCATGTACGTGATAGGCATAAATAATTCCTCCATTAGGGTCATTATTGGCTTGCAATAATTCCTTTAATCCCGATCCATAAAAAATGTTATCTCCTAGAATTAAGGCAACCTTATCTTTACCAATGAAGTCTTTTCCTATTATAAATGCTTCAGCAAGTCCATTGGGATTTTCTTGCACAGCATATTGGAAATCACAACCGTATTTTTTGCCATCACCCAACAGTTTTCTGAAAAGAGGAAGATCTTCTGGAGTAGAAATAATCAAGATTTCCCGAATTCCAGAATACATTAACGTGGATAATGGATAATAAATCATGGGTTTATCATACACCGGCATTAACTGTTTACTTACCGCTAGTGTTAATGGATGAAGCCTAGTCCCAGAGCCACCTGCTAGTATTATTCCCTTCATAGTCTATTGGTGTTTTGTAAATACCACTGTATGGTTTTTTTAATTCCTGTTTCAAATGTCTCTTCCGCTTTCCAACCCAATTCATTTTCAATTTTGGAAGCATCAATCGCATATCGAAAATCATGTCCTGGACGATCGGTAACAAAAGAAATTTGTTTTTTATACGAAACTTCTTTCGGTTTTAATTCGTCTAAAAGTTCACAAATAGTATTTGCAATATATAAGTTTTTTCTTTCGTTACGCCCACCAATATTGTAGGTTTCACCCAAGGCGCCTTGGTCCAAGGCTAATTTAATTCCTACACAATGGTCTTTTACATATAGCCAATCCCTCACGTTTTGACCATCACCATAAATAGGAATAGGTTCTCCTGAAAGTCCTTTACGAATAATCGTAGGAATTAATTTCTCCTTATGCTGATTGGGCCCATAATTGTTTGAACAATTTGTAGTCACAACAGGCATTCCGTAGGTGTGAAAATAACTTCTCACAATAAAATCTGAAGAAGCTTTTGAAGCGCTATACGGGCTATTAGGCGCATATGATGTCTCTTCAGTAAACAATCCTGTTTCACCCAAAGTTCCGTAAACCTCATCGGTGGAAACATGGAGAAATCTCGCAGTATTATAGTCAGCTTTTAACTGGTTTGGACCCTCCATCCACAATTTATAAGCTGCTTGCAATAACTGAAATGTCCCTACAATATTAGTTTCTATAAATGCCGAAGGACCCGTTATGGAATTATCTACATGTGATTCTGCTGCAAAATGAACGACTTCTTGAAATTGGTATTTGCTAAAAAGAGATTCTAGTAGATGCGAATCGCATATATCACCCTTTACAAAATGATAATTTGGATGGTTATTAAAAGCTTCTAAATTTCTAGGATCCCCTGCATACGTAAGTTTATCTAGCACCACAATGTCATCTTCAAAATTCTCCAAAACGTAACCCACATAGTTAGATCCTATAAAGCCTGCCCCTCCTGTTACTAATACTGTTTTCTTTGCCAAATCGTACTATTTAAGTATTTGTTCTAAAATTTTCTCCGTAATTAAATAGGTTGGGCGTACACCCGTAGTTCCTAGTCCGCCAGATGCCAAGGTGCTTCCTGTTTCAAGAGGGTTATCCGATGCGTAATATGCATACCGCACCTCAACTTTGGGGCTAATGCTTCGTCTTATTTTTGATGCAGACTGAATAGCTTTTTGGTAATGCGCTCCTTCCATTTCCAGACCAATTACGTTCCATGATGAATTATAAAAGAAGGTAAGGATGTCCTTATTTTGCAGTGACGTTCCCAATACGGTAATCATGGCACCAGAACACACTTTTGCGTTATTCCCAAAATGATTTTTCTTTAGTTTATTTTTAAAAGGATAATTGTCTGCTGTTCCTTCAAAAATATGTGAAGAAGGGATCATAATATCCCCTTTTCCACCTTCCAAAATTCCAGCCTTCCCCATGATAGAAATAGATGCCACATTTAAATATTCCTTTTTCCCGTTATGCTGAAATGGTTTCAGAAGTTCATCCATGGTTTCATATGCCTGTTCCCCAAAAGCATAATCCATCACCAATAACACAGGTTTTTCAGGTGAACTGAGATTCAATTTTGAAATCTTATCAGTGTCAAAAAGCTGTACATCTATGTTAGTGCCACTTTCGTCCGGCAAATAAATCATCCCGTTTTGAAGTGCTTTTTTGGTTACTTTTTCTCTCAATTTTCCGCTATCAGCCTTACTCAATGCCTCAAACAATTGCAGTGTGGTTTTACCTTTTTTCTCTGATGTTAAGGCTTCTTCGGCAAAAAGACTATTCATAACACTGTGCATATTAGCGCTAATAATATGAAGCGGACGTTCTAATAATCCTTTATTAAAAAGCTCTTTTTTAATTCTATACGCCCATCGTTCGCCGTGAATATGATGCCCTAACCGCTCTCTTAAAACTGGGCTGAAAGTAATGAGCCTTTTCTTATCTGTAAGTGTTTCGGTTATAGCGCCTTTTCCTAGATAATAAATGATTTTTAGGAACCTGTGTTCGTCCTCCTTACACGCAAATAAAGAATACACCTCATTCACTTCTTCAAAGGTTCGTCCTAGAAAATTAGCCGTATGAGTTAAGGCTATTTCCTTGTCCTTTTGGGTGAGTGTTTTTTTATTTAAAACAGCGTCTTCAAGCTTTTCCCAATCTCGAATCAATTCTCCTTCATCATTAATGAGGACTTGCTTCATGATTTTATGAGATTCAATATAGAGAAAGGTAAGATGGGTTAGGATATCATAAATTTCACTTCTCCCTCGGGTAATTTCAATATTCATTTGCTCATCGTCTATACGATAGCAATTTCGTCTTCTTTTGGCTGGAATAATAGGAGTGAAATGTGACTTTTTATACCCTTCATCACTGGTTAAATTTATAAATGTGCATTCTTCAATCCCATAGGGAAGCCTGTCCATGACATAAAGCAATCCCTGTAATTCTATTTTCTCTTCGGCTATTGATCCATAAATCTCTGGACGTAATATAAGAAGCGCCTCACGAAGTGTTTCACCACTAATTCCCATAGGTTTATAAAAACCTCTATTAAATAAGTGACGCATCGTTATATAGAGCCTTTCTATAGCGCTTGAGCTTTCTTGAGCTCGAGTTCGTTTATGTGAAATTTGCGGATTCATTTTCTTGGCAAAGATACTATTATTTTAGCCTTGAAGTTTTACAAGTTCGTTTGCAATTTTTCGGTCGTTTGCTAGCCGTGGGACTTTATTTTGCCCTCCCAGTTTTCCTTGGCGTTTCATAAATTCATTAAAGGCTCCTTTTCTCAGTGTCGTTATTTTTAATGGCTGAAGCACTTTCCCTTTTATTAAATCGGAATAATAGCTATTCTGTTTTTGAAGCGATTCATCTAGCGAAGCAGCCACTTCTGATAGATTTTCAGGAGCGTCTTCAAATTCAATTAGCCATTCATGATAGGGTAATTCCCCATGATGCGTTTCGGTTTGAGGGGCAACTGTAAATTCTGAAATTGAAAAGCCAAATTTTTCTGAAGCCTCTTGCATGGCTTGTTCCACCTCTTTACCAATAACGTGTTCTCCAAAGGCAGAAATAAAATGTTTTATTCGTCCTGAAACAATAAGTTTATAGGGTTTTGTGGAAGTAAACATAACGGTATCCCCTAAATTATACCCCCAAAGACCTGCATTGGTAGAAACAATCATTACATAATTAACACCCACTTTTACTTCTCCAATTGTGAGCCGTTTTGGTTTGTCTGAAAAAAAAGCATCGGCCTCCACAAATTCATAAAAAATTCCAGCATTTAATTGCAACAACAGTCCTTTATCCTTTTGTTCATTCTGAAATGCAAAAAACCCTTCAGAAGCTGGATAGAGCTCAATACTATCTACTTTTCGTCCAATAAGATTTTCAAATTTTTGTCGGTAAGGTTCGTAGTTAACTCCGCCATAAATAAAGAGTTCAAAATTCTTGAAAAGATCTCCTATTTTCTTTCCTGTTTTTGCTTGAAGGCGTTCAAAATACATCTGTACCCAAGATGGAATTCCACTTATAATGGACATATTTTCATCTTGTGTTTCGGCTACTACAGCATCTACTTTTTCTTCCCAATCTTCGATACAATTGGTTTCCCAAGAAGGTAGTCTATTCTTCTGCAAATATTTTGGGACATAGTGCGCTACAATCCCCGAGAGTCTGCCTAGTTTAATCCCATTTTGTTCTTTAAGAATCGGGCTTCCTTGTAAGAAAATCATTTTGCCATCTACAATTTTTGTGTTTCCTGTTTCATTTATGTAGCATAATATAGCGTTGCGCGCCGCCCGAATATGATGAGGCATAGAATCTTTGGTAAGCGGAATGTATTTAGCTCCTGAAGTGGTCCCAGAGGTTTTGGCAAAATATAGTGGTTTCCCTGGCCACAAAATGTCTTCATTTCCTTCTACAACTTGATCAATATATGGACGTAAATCTTCGTAATCTCTAATAGGAACTTTGTTTGCAAAATCTTTAAAAGACGATATTTCAGAAAAGTGATGGTCTTTTCCAAATGTTGTGTTTTTTGCTTTAGAAATTAGTTCGTTAAATACCTTTTGCTGACTTTCAATAGGCTTTGAAGCCCATCCATAGATTTGCAACACTATAGTTTTGGCAAAAAGTTTAGCTCCAAAAGATTTTAGCGTCATTTTAATTAAAATCGATAAAGTTTTTTGGGTTTATTGGATAGCCATCGCTCCAAAGTTCGAAATGAAGATGAGGCCCCGTTGTAAGCTCACCTGTGTTCCCAACAGTTGCAATTACCTCACCTGCTTCAACTAAATCCCCTTGTTCTTTTGATAAGGATGCATTATGCTTGTAAGCTGAAATTAAATTGGATCCATGTTTTAAAATAAGCACATAGCCCGCATCTGCGGTCCAGCCCGAAAATATAACGGTGCCATCTGCAACCGCCTTTACCGCGCTATTTTTGGCGGTTACAATATCTACTGCAAAGTGTTTTTTTGAAGGATTATAATCTTCAGAAATGGTTCCCTTTACAGGAGCAAACAGTACAAATTTTAATTCTGAGTTTGCCGTTAAAGGATTGTATTTGTCTTCTTGCTGTACCTTTTCCCTTAATATAGAATCTTGTTTTGAAGGTAAAAATGACGACTCATTTATTTCTTTTCTAACCACTTGAAGAATTGAGTCCCTATTAAAGTTTTGAACTTTAACATCCCCCGTTAACACTCTTTTTATGGAAGCAAGATATTGCTGGTTTATTAATAATTTTTGCTGAAGGGAGTCTGTTTGATACGTTAGCTCAGTCGCCTTCTTTTTTAGAGAGGTGGAAGAATATCCTGGAATATATTCGCGTAGCGGTGTAAAGGCGATAAGAATTGTGGTGCCAGCAATTAATATTAACGCTGCTAAAGAGCTAAATACAAAAACATTTAATCTGTTTAGTTTAAAAGAAAAACGTTCTTCAAAAGTTTCTTCGTTTAAAACTACCAGACGATATTTATGAAGTAATTTCGTCTTTATTTTCTTCCCTCTTCTTTCTTTTTCTTGCATTTACAAAAATAATAGATTTACAAATGTACGTGGTTTATGCTAAACTTACGATGAAAACGTTCTATCTAAGGATTTCTTGTTACCTTTGTGTTATAAAATTATACAAAAATGGAAGCACTTTTTATACCCCTTGCAATTGGTCCTTGGCAAATCGTTCTTATTGTCATTATTGTTTTATTACTTTTTGGAGGAAAGAAAATACCAGAATTAATGCGAGGATTGGGAAGCGGAATTAAAGAATTTAAAGATGCTTCTAAAGACGATAAAAGTGATAAACTGGAAGAAAATAAATAATTTTTCTAGTCTCATTACAAAAAAACCCGAAGCTCAAAAGCTTCGGGTTTTTTTTATTTTTTGTCATTAAGAACTATTCAAACTTAGTCGATTTTATAATAGACTCTAATTCAAATTGTAAATCTCTTTTTTCCATAGAAGGAGCGTGGGTAAAGCCTTCTATTATTAAATAGCGCCCACTCTCTTCATCTTTAATGGCATAGTTAAGAAAGGGGCCTGCCATAAAATTATCTTTTACTTCCCAAGTTCCTTTAGTTTCATAGGCAAATTTTCCTCCTACTTCCGTTGTGAAAAGGTAGGGCGCAAAAGCCTCCTCGGTAACAAACAAATCATCGTCCTCAACAGGTAAATACCCAGAACCAATAGTGTCACGAACTTTAATAATATCACCAATGATACTACTATCTTGTCCAATTACATTTAAAGGCACTTCATAAATTAACAAATTGGTACTCCCATTTGATTTTAAATCTTTTCGAATCCAATAAAAATCATCACAAGCCGAAGCCACTCGGTATGCAGATGGTATATTTAGTGAAATACCAAATCGCTCTTTAAGAGAGTCTACTTTTAATAAAGAAATATTCGTTCTTCGTTGGCGCTCTTTAATCTCAAAAGATTTAAAAGTGTTTATAATATTCTCTTGGTTTGCCTCAATAAGTTCAATAAGCCTATCTTCTGAAGTAGCAGTAATAAAAGCTCCTATTTGTGGTTTTGCATAAGAATCTTTTTTCACTTTCACCGTGTCCTCTTTTCCTAAATCTACGTATAAAAAAGTACGGTAGGTGCGTGCAAAATCACTAAAATTTTCTGGCTGAATTTGACTAATTGAAAAAATAGGCTCTATTTGAGGAAGTCCATCAGCTGGTGCGGCAAAGTATTCTCTAATTTTTTCTCCTACGGAGTCATTCCACAGTGTATTGGAAATTACTACCTGAAGCCCATTAATAGCGCCTACAGATTGGGTTAAATAGGATGTGTCTCTTTTTCCTGATGAATTATCACAAGAGAAAAACAAAATGCTACAAAAAACGAGCGGATATAAAAGTATTTTCATTTGGATAATGGTATAATTAATACAAAGTTAACCTTTTGAAACTTTTAGTCTCATTCCAGGTTTTATATTATTACCACTAATATCGTTCCACTTTTTTAAATCGTCAATAGAAATATTGGGGAATTTTTTTGATATGCTCCAAAGCGTATCTCCACTTTTTACAGTATATGTTTTTACGTTTTCCGTTTTAGCAATAGTAGTAGTATTCTCAGAAGATGCTATTTGAGCACCCTTGGGATAAATAGTTAACCTTTGTCCCACTCGAAGATTATTGCTTCTTAAACCGTTCCACCGTTTAATCTGACTAATTGAAACCCCATATTTTTCTGCTATTCTTCCAAGATAATCTCCGCTTCTCACTCGATACCGAATTTTATCATTTTGTTCAAAAAGTTGAGGAAGTGGCTTTTCTCTGTCGTTAAATTCTGTTTCGGCTAAATCATAAATAGCTTCTTCATTATTGACAAACTTCCCAATAGCATCAAGAGGTAATCTCAACACATAATTTTCATCTTTAATTACTGGAATAACACCTAGTTTATAAGATGGGTTTAGAAATTCTACCTCGGCTAAATCCATGTTGGTCACCTTAGCAACTTGCTCTAGAGTAATCATCTTTTTAATATGCAAGGTATCAGTAGCTATATATGGAAACTTAGGCCCATTACTTTTAAATCCGTGCTCCTCGGCATATTCAAAAATATACATCGTGGCTAAGAAAGCCGGAAGATATCCTGCTGTTTCACGTGGAAGAAATTGACGGATATTCCAATAATTTGTTTTTCCTCCCGAGCGACGTATCGCCTTAGAAACATTTCCTGGCCCACTATTGTAGGCTGCCAATGCTAAATCCCAATCGCCTAAACTATTATGAAGACTTTTTAAGTACTTTGCCGCTGCTTCTGTTGCCATTAAAGGGTCTGTGCGTTCATCTACATAACTGTTTACATCCAATCCAAACATTTTTCCTGTTTGAAACATAAATTGCCAAAGTCCTTTGGCTCCTACTCTTGAGGTAGCTTTTGGGTCTAAAGCAGATTCTATAACCGCTAAATATTTCATTTCTAGAGGTAATCCTTGACGTGCCATTTCTTCCTCAAACATTGGGAAATAATAATCACTTAACGCTATGAGTCTCCCCATAGTTCTTCTTCGATTTTTGAGGTAGCTTTTTATGACACTTTCCAAAGATGGATTGTATTCTACGTGAAAAGGCGTGCGGGCATCAAGCTCTTTGAGACGTTGTTTTAAAACTTCGGTGGGTAATTCTTCATACTCCACGGGTTCATAATCCAATTCAACCACAGAACCATAAATTTCTTCAAAAAGATCATTATTGTACAATTGTGCTAGCCAAACAGAGTCTATTTTTCTGGCTTTTTTAAGGTCTTCAAGTTCATATACTACGGAGTCTCTAAGCTTTGTAGCCACAATGGTTGTGGGAAGTTCCTCGTCCAATTTAGGAACCGAAATAGAATCTACTACCTGAATCGTTTTTTGTGGTAGTTGTTTCTTTTTATCCTTTTTTGAAGGTGTCTTATCCTGCGAGAAAGTGATCCCGAAAACCATAAGCACCACTATTAAAATTACCTTTTTTAGCATAGGCATATAACGAGGGAGTAGGTTAAAAATTTTGATAAAAATAGTGAATTGCCTGAATTGTGCAATTTTTTAACGTATTACTCCAAAATCGCCGCAATCCCAGGCAATGTTTTTCCTTCCAGCATTTCCAGCATAGCACCCCCTCCTGTGGACACATAACTTACTTTGTCCTCAAATCCAAATTGCTTTACTGCCGAAACACTATCGCCTCCTCCTACTAACGAAAAGGCACCATTGTGCGTTGCTGTTGCAATCGCTTCACAAACAGCAATGGTTCCCTTTGAAAAGTTAGGCATTTCAAAAACACCTACAGGGCCATTAAATAAAATGGTTTTTGAGTTTTGGATGACTTCAGCAAATTGATTTTGCGTTTCAGGACCTGCATCCAAGCCCATCCAACCTTCAGGAATTTTATAAATATCACATACTTTCGTTTCGGCATCATTCGCAAATGCATCTGCAATAACAGTATCTGTGGGTACATGCACTTGCACATTTTTCTGTTTGGCTTTCTTTAAAATTTCCAAAGCCAATTCTTGTTTGTCATCTTCCACCAAAGAATTTCCAATGGTTCCGCCTTGAGCTTTTATAAAAGTGAATGCCATTCCGCCCCCAATAATAAGGTGATCTACTTTGTCTAAAATGTTCTCAATTATGGTAATTTTTGAAGATACTTTGGCACCTCCCACAATAGCAGTTACGGGCTTTTGGCTGTCGTTTAATACTTTATTTACATTTTTAATTTCTGAAGCCAATAAATGTCCAAAGCATTTATTTTCAGGAAAAAATTGTGCTACTACCGTGGTGGAAGCATGTGCTCTATGAGCCGTTCCAAAGGCATCATTAATATAAATATCTCCCCATTTTGAAAGCTTTTCTGCGAAATCTACCGCTCCTTTTTCCTCTTCGGGATAATATCTTAAGTTTTCAAGTAACAAAATTTCACCGGGTTGAAGCTTAGAAACGGCTTCTTCAACCTTATTTCCTATACAATCATCTACAAACTTAACAGCAACACCAAGAATATCGCTAGCTGCATTTACAATGTGTTTTAATGAAAACTCGTTTTCTTTGTTTTTGGGCCTCCCTAAATGCGACATTAATACGCAGCTTCCACCATCTTCCAATACTTTTATAATGGTAGGTTTTGCGGCTTCAATTCGCGTCGCATCGGTCACCGTTAAATTTTTATCCAACGGAACGTTAAAATCTACTCTTATTAAACCTTTTTTAGTATTAAAATTGAAGTCGTTTAGCGTTTTCATAGGTCCTATTTTTCAAACGCAAATATAACCAATTATGCCGTTAATAGACTGAATAAAAAAATGTAGTTTTGTGTATGGATTTCTCACAAGTTGTTGGCTTAGATTACATCAAAAATCATCTTTTAACAACCCTAAAAAATGACCGAATTGCCCATGCTCAATTGTTTGTAGGGCAAAGCGGTGCTGGACTACTCCCAGTTGCCATAGGTTATGCCAAAGAAATTTTGTGCAGTCAATATGAAGTTGGCAGTGAGGCTCACTTTCGTTGTTCAAAAAATGTCGAGCGTCTTTCTCACCCCGATCTTCATTTTGTATATCCCGTAAACACAAATGAATCGGTTAAAAAATCAGCCGTATCAGACTCGTTTTCAACAGAATGGAGAGATTTTGTTTCAAAAAATCCTTATGGTTCTCTCTTTCAATGGTTTCAGCATTTAGGAATTGAAAATAAGCAAGGGAATATTAGTGTAAAGGAGGCCGAAGAAATTTCGAAAAAGCTTTCATTGAAGGCATATGAAGGTGGTTACAAAGTTATGGTTGTTTGGATGGCCGAAAAAATGAATACCGAATGTGCGAACAAAATTTTAAAATTGGTCGAAGAGCCATCAGATAAAACAGTGCTCCTTTTACTTACCGAAAATGAAGAGCAAATTATTAATACTATTCATTCCCGTTGCCAAACCCTGCATTTGCCTTTACTTTCTGAGGCTGCTATTACAAAAGCGCTCATAGAGAAAAAAGGAATTACAGAAAATGAAGCACAAAAGATTAGTAGACAGTCTCATGGAGATTTTAATAAAGCGCTTCAAATTATTGAAAACACCAATGAGGACACCATTTTTGAAGAATGGTTTATTCTTTGGGTACGTACTGCATTTAAGGCAAAAGGAAATAAAAAAGCGATTCAGGAACTGTTGCAATGGAGTGACTTAATGGCCCAAAACGGAAGAGAAACACAAAAAAACTTTTTGTTTTATTGCGTAGAATTATTTCGACAAGCGTTACTTAAAAACTATAAGGCCGATTCACTTTTATATTTTGAAACGAAAGACCCAAAATTCACTATTGAAAAATTTGCGCCTTTTGTACATCAAAATAATATTTTTGAAATTGTTGAAGCCTTAGAAAATGCAAATTACCATATTGAAAGAAATGGGAATGCAAAAATCATTTTTACAGATCTTTCCATACAACTCACAAGGCTTATTCATAAAAAAGAATTGGTATAAATAATGCTTATTGAAACATCGGATTTTTATAAATACTTGTTATTTGTTTTGATTAAAAATAAAGCCGTTTAAGAGCGTTTAAAAAAGAAGAAAGGCAAACTACCGTTTATGCGCTTTTGCATTAAAAATTAGCGCTTATTTTAATTAATTAGCCTTTTTGAAGATATAAATTAAAGAAGAATACTCCTTGGTCTTCCAAGCTGAAAGATTTGAACGCAATCCTATCCAAAATGCCTTAAGTGAAAAAGTATTTCCGTTTTTATATTTTTCCGAAATAAGACTTACATAAAATGCATCAAAAATCATAGGTTTAGTTTTTACCAATGTCATTTTTGATGAAAACAACATCTTCATACTTTCTTGAGAAAAATGCCAAAGATGTCTCGGCACATCATAAGCAGCCCAAAATTCTTTATAAAATTTTGCATCGTAGGAATTAAAGTTGGGAACTGCAACGATTAAAGTTCCCCCTTCTTTAACCAATGCTTCTATATTAAGAACTGTATTTTGTAAATCGGGTAAGTGCTCCAATACATGCCAAAGGGTAACCACATCAAATTGATTTCCCTTACATTCTTCTATCGACTCTTTTAATGGTATTCCTTTATTTAAAGAAAGTGATCTTGCACTTGCATTCACTTCAACTCCATTTACCTCCCAATTATTATCTTTTGCGTATTTTAAAAAATCTCCTGTTCCGGCACCAATATCTAGTAAGCTTCCTTTTCCTGGATGTAGTTTTTCAATTAAACGCAATTTTCTTTTCAAGGAATAGTTCTTGACTACTTGGTAAAGAAAATTAAGTAGACCCTTTTTTGAATCGGTATGAGAGATATATTCATTGCTTTCGTAGTACTGAAAAAGATTCTCTGTTAAGGGTTGTGGTTGTGTTATAAGAATCTTTTGGTCTTCACTCCAAACTAATGAAAAGGATTCTCCAGACACCAAAAAGTCTTTGGTGGTACAATGAATTTTATTTGATTGCTCTGTCAAAATAGTAAATGTTCCACGTGAAACAATGTTAAATTACCTTCCCATATACACTAACAATACCGAAATATCATTAGGAGAAACGCCGCTTATTCGTGACGCTTGAGAAACCGTTGTGGGTTTAATTTTGGTGAGTTTTTCGACAGCTTCATACGACAAGGACTTAAGTTTAGAATAGTCAAAACTTGAGGGTATTTTAATTCCTTCTAGTCGATTTAATTTGTCTGCATTATTCTTTTCCTTTTCAATATAACCCGCATACTTTATTTGAATTTCGGTTTGTTCCAAAATCTCGTGGGTTAATTCATTGGATGCAACAAATTCATTTACTTCTTCTATTTTCCGCATATCATCCATGGTGATATTAGGTCTCGAAAAGAACTTAAATAATTTGTCGCTTTGTTTTACAAGGGCCGAATCTTTATTTTCAAGAATAGGATTTATTATTTCTGGAGCAGCACTAGTTTCTTTAAAAAACTGAATAAAAGCATCACTTTTTGCATACTTCTCTTCCATATCTCGCATTCTTTCTTCAGAAGCCAAACCTAGCTCAAACGATTTTGGCGTTAAACGATTATCGGCATTATCTTGTCGCAACAGCGTCCTATATTCCGCACGAGAAGTAAACATTCTATAAGGCTCCTTTGTTCCTTTTGTAATAAGGTCGTCTATTAACACCCCTATATACGCTTCATCTCTTTTTAATATAAAAGGGTCCTTTTCATGAACTTTTAAATGCGCATTAATCCCTGCCATTAACCCTTGAGATGCCGCTTCTTCATATCCAGTGGTGCCATTAATTTGACCCGCAAAATACAAGCCAGATACGAGTTTGGTTTCTAGAGTGTGCTGTAACTGTGTAGGCGGAAAGTAATCATATTCTATGGCGTATCCTGGCCTGAAAAACTTGACATGTTCAAATCCAGCACATTCCTTTAATGCTTTAAACTGAACTTCCTCAGGTAAGGAAGTTGAAAATCCATTAATATAATATTCCACCGTATTCCAGCCTTCTGGTTCTACAAACAATTGATGTCTGTCTTTATCAGCAAACCGATTAATTTTATCTTCAATGGAAGGGCAATACCTTGGTCCAATACTTTTAATAGAACCATTAAACATAGGAGATCTATCAAATCCTTCCTTTAGTAATTCATGAACTAAAGGACTTGTATGTGTCATATGACACGCTCTTTGTTGGGTAAGGGGTTTTGTTATTTTTGAATAAGAAAATTTTTGTGGGTCGTCATCTCCTGGTTGAATGATCATTTTGGAAAAATCTAAGGATCTTCCATCCACTCTTGGTGGTGTTCCAGTTTTCATTCTACCAGCTTCAAAACCTAAATCAACTAAATCCTGTGTAATCCCGGTAGAAGCTTTTTCTCCTGCGCGACCACCTCCAAATTGCTTATCCCCTATATGAATTAGACCATTTAAAAAAGTTCCGTTTGTTAATACAACAGATTTCCCTTTCACTTCAATACCTAATGAAGTTTTTACACCTACTACTTTTTCGTTTTCAACCAAAATACCAGAAACCATTTCTTGATAAAAATCAAGATTAGGAGTTTGTTCCAACATCAATCGCCATTCTTCAGCAAAACGCATTCGGTCACTTTGAACACGTGGACTCCACATAGCAGGTCCTTTCGATTTATTAAGCATTTTAAACTGGATGGCCGTCTTGTCTGAAACAATTCCGCTGTAGCCTCCCAAAGCATCAATTTCACGAACAATTTGTCCTTTAGCAATACCTCCCATAGCAGGGTTGCAAGACATTTGTGCAATATTTTGAAGGTTCATTGTAATAAGTAATGTAGACGATCCAAGGTTCGCTGCAGCCGCAGCTGCTTCAGATCCTGCGTGTCCAGCACCTACAACAATAACATCATATTCTTTATTAAACATAGCCTCTATTGTTCCACGTGGAACAAATTAATTTTTAAACGGGTGCAAATATAGCGTAAAACATTGAAATTCAGATCATTAAAATAATAAATAGTTGAATATCAGGCTACTAGCTTTGGAAAGCTTGAAGATAAAAGTTTTCCTTGGAGCGCATTTGGCTTTCATCCGCTTCAGATTTGTCCTTATAACCACATAGATGAAGCACGCCATGAATTATCACTCTGTGTAATTCTTCCTCAAAAGAAACTTGAAATTCAGAAGCATTCTCTTTTACCCTGTCAATGGATATATAAATCTCCCCGTGGATTTCTTTTCCCAAAGTATAATCGAAAGTGATAATATCTGTAAGTGTATCGTGATTAAGGAATTCAAGATTTATTTTATACAGGTACTCGTCATCACAAAAAATAAAAGTTAAATCTCCTTCCTTAAATCCTTCAGAAACTATCGTTTTTGTAACCCAATCTTTTACAGAATCCTCATCACTAAATTCAAACTCTGTTTCAGAAAAAAACTCAATCATTTTCTTTGTTAAAATACTTTTGCACTTCTTTTTTATATTCTAAATGCAAAGGTAAGGCTTCCCTGTTTAGTATTTCTTCTTGATTAAAATACTTTTTAATATCCTCGGGTTGTAACCGAAGCGCGTTATTAAATTCTTGTCTATTGGTACGAGATTCTCTTCTGTTTTCTTTGCCTTGCTCAAAGTCTGCTTCGTCTAGTTTCAACAATTCATATTGAAGGTTCAACATTCGCTCTAAGGTTCTTTGATTAAATCCTTTATCTAGCAACTGTTGTTCAATCCCTTCCATTTCCTTTATAATTTTACCTCCTTGCCCCTCGAGTCCTTCTTTACTTAATCTATCCTTTAGTTGATTCCGTAAATCTTGTTGTTGCTTGTATATTTCATACAGCTTCCCATTTAAATCTTCATTGTAATTATCTCCGTTTTCACCTTCTTTGCCGTCTTTTCCATCTTCATTGCCGTTACCACCACTTCCATTTTTACCACTTTTACCATCATTTCCCTCTTTTCCAGAATTACCATCCCCTGATTGTCCTCCCCCTTCTCCATTTCCTTGTCCATCTTTACCTTGGCCTTTTTCACCCTCTCCTTCTTGCCCCTCTTTTCCCCCTTTTCCCTTTTCCATTCCTTCCCCCATTTCTTTACTCAAGCTTTCTTGTTTTTTGATAATATCTGGAAGTTGAAAGCCCTCACCTTGTCCTTGCCCTTTTCCCATTCCCTTTCCTTGTCCCTTACCTTGACCCGGCATACTCATTGCCATACTTTGCATATTACTTAGCAGGTCGCTTAAAAGAATGGCAAGCTCATTAGCTCCCGTTACAGTATATTGTTGGCTCGCAATTCCGTTACGAGAATTATTTTCTGCGAACTGTTCTAGCGCCTTATCAATATTGAAGGACACATTAGTAAGTGATTCATTAATTACTTCGCTAATTAAAGGCTGTCTCAATGATAAAGCAAAAAGGCTATCATCTATATGCTGAAAGTTCAATTTTAAATCATTCTGAATATTTAGTTTTTTCCCAAAAGAAGCACTTCCATAATCAATTTGTTTAAAATCCTGCATTAAGTCTTCCTGCTCAAATGAAAAAGTAACAAGGTTGTCTAAAACCTGACGCAACATTTCTATGTCTTCATCCATACTATCCATTTGTCCAGACATCATTTTAGCTTCCATTTGCTGACTCATTTGCTTCATCTTTTGTCCTGCCTTCTTTTGGCTGGGGGCGGCACCTTGCGGATTTTGTTGTTGTAATTTATCTGTGGCTTTTTCTTGCTCCTTTTTTACTTCCTGTTCTCCATTCACATCCTGTGGAATATCAATAGGCTCTTTCAACTCTTCATTTTCCTTTTTTAAATCTTCCATCTCCTTCTGGAAATCATCAAATTTTTTGTTCAACTCCTCCTGCTTTTCCTTGGTGTTTTCTTCTTTTGGCGATTCAGAAAGTTTTTCCTGTTCCTCCCCTAGTTTAAAAAGTTCTTCCGCGAGTTTTTCTGCCTTTTTAGTGACATAATAGCGCTTGGTGAGCTCAACCAGTTGCTCTAAATTCTTTTCTTGATTTTTGTTTTGCTTCGCTAGTTTTTCCAATTTTTCTGAAAGCTCCTCTTTATCAATTTTCTCTTGAAGCCTTTCTAATTCTTCTAGTAGCTTTTCATTTTCCTCCAGGCGCTTTTCATTTTCTTCTAGTCGCTCTTCTAATTGTTCCTTAAATGGATCTTCCTCTTTGTTTTCGGGCTGAAACTTTTGTAAATCCTCTTTCATTTCTTTAGAGAAATTCTTCATCATTTCCTCTTGCTGTTTTTGCCGTTTCAGGAAGTCCTCAAGCTTCTTTTTATCGTTCCAATTAAGTTGCTCCTTTTCTTTTTGAATTTTATTAATTTCTTCTAAGCGTTTGTCTTGTTCTTTCAAGTCCTTAATTGATTTTGACAGGTCTTTTATATCTTCTCCTTGTTTTTCCAGCTGAAGTTTCTCCAACTCGTCTTTTGTGAGCTTTCTGAAGGTGTAAAATCCGGTTTTTGAAGATTTGTAATTATGAATTACATCGTTGTCAAAAACTTCAAAATAGTATTCATATGAAACGCCCTCTTCAAGTTCTAAATCCCCTGGAAAGGTATGTGTAAATTGGTCGAAGTTTGAAGTATTAATAGATAGCTTTTTAGTTTTCTTTTGCCCTTCTTCTCCCACAGGATAATACACCAATTGTAGCTTTGTAAGTCCATAATCGTCTGAAACTTGTCCCAAAAAGTAATAAGTTTGAAACTCGGTACTGTCTTGTTTTGAAGACACAGAAATTTCAGGATACTCGTCTTTTACAACCCCTAAAGTAAAGGCAAGGTTTTCGTACTCTTTCAAATCTTTATTGGAAGTCGTGATGGCGTAATCTAATTTTTGATACACCCCTTTATTAAAGCTAAATTCATTTTCTTTAGCACTAAAGTTATAAGCAGTATCCTTAACTTTAAGTTGTACTGTTTCGGTATTTTTTGTGTTAACTTTCCAGGTAACCTGCGTACCCTCCGGTATCGTGGCATTTCCCATACTCTTTAAGGTTTCATCTTTCTTTCCTGTGTATGACGGATAATTCAGAAACATCTCGAACCCTAATAAGGATGGAGTTTTAACCACCTCAACACGATAGGATTTAGAGACTACTTTGTTAGCAATAAAGCGAAAATCAAAGCTTTCGGAAGGTTGGGAAAAAGTAAATTCAAATCTCCCAGGACTGGTTTGTTCCAAGTAATAAGTTTCGTTATTAAAACTCACCGAAGCATTTTCGGGAACTACGGTACCTTCCGTTTTTACTTTAACCGTAAAATTTTTATTTTCAATGGCCTTTAAATCATCGTTCAGCACCACAAAACTAAAAGGCGCTGGTGGCTCATAAGCTGTATCGTAATGCACCACTCTTTCGTAGCTATCTGTAAATAAATTTTTGTCCCAAAATAGGCTTACCAAGACGATGATTGCAACAGGGATAGCTGCATATTTAAGATATTTAATGTTTTTCTTAAAATGTATAGCGCTCACAAAAGGAACAGGTTGGAGTTCCCCTGATTTTTGATCGATACTGGCGGCCAGTAATTCAGATTCTCGTCTATTCTGGTTTAGCTGAATTACATTTAACAGCTTATCATTAACCTGCGGAAAGTGGTTGCCAATAATTTTTGAAGCTTCTTCATAACTAATTCCTTTTTGGAGTTTAAATAGTTTTGCTAATGGAAACGCAATAAATCGTGCAAATAATCCTAACGCAACGACAACAAAAGTCCAAAAAAGGATGGCTCTACCTGTTGTTTCTAACCACAAAAAATGTTCAACAAGCAAGGTGATAATAAGATACAATAGCCCAATAGCAAAGAACAGGATAGCTCCTTTAATGAGTTCATTCGTGTAGTATTTACGAATAAATTGTTCTAGCTTTTGTTGTATGATATTAAATGTGCTCAATGGCAATGGCTTTAAGGACTAAAATATAACAAAAATTATACCTAAGAAGCGCGTTTGGGAAAGATTTACATGTTTCAATTCTTTTTGGCGGCTCATCAAGGAGAAAACTTAAACAATTTCTACCTTTGCCACTCAAATTAAGTTTATGTCTCAAAAAGTTAGAGTTCGTTTTGCACCTAGTCCAACTGGTCCTTTACATATTGGCGGGGTAAGAACGGCATTATTTAATTATTTATTTGCAAAAAAGCACGGTGGCGATTTCCTGCTTCGTATTGAAGATACCGATCAAACCCGGTATGTCGAAGGTGCCGAGGAGTATATTGTTGAAGCGCTAAACTGGCTTAATATTCCTTATGACGAAGGCCCTAATAAAGAAGGAGATTGTGGCCCCTACAAACAAAGCGAGAGACAACATTTATATAAAAAATACGCAGACCAACTAATTGCCGAAGGAAAAGCTTATTATGCTTTTGATACGGCAGACGAGTTAGACGCACACCGGAAAAACCACGAAGCAAACGGCAAAACCTTTATCTATAATTGGCACAATCGCCTAAAACTAAAAAATTCGCTTGCGCTTTCTCCCGAAGTAGTTGAAAAGAAACTCGCTTCTGGTGAGGAATATGTCATTCGATTTAAATCACCTGAAGGCAAAACGCTTCAGTTAAATGACATCATTCGTGGAGAAATGCAAATTGACACCAATATTTTAGACGATAAAGTGCTGTTTAAAAGTGATGGGATGCCAACCTATCATTTGGCCAATATTGTGGATGACCATCTCATGAAAATCACACACGTGATTCGAGGAGAAGAATGGCTACCCTCTTTGGCTTTACACCAGTTGTTGTATGATGCTTTTGGATGGGAAGCGCCTCTATTTGCACACCTTCCTTTAATTATGAAACCCGTTGGAAAAGGAAAATTAAGTAAGCGAGATGGAGAAGCAGGTGGATTTCCAGTCTATCCATTAGAATGGAGAACTCAAAATGAATTATATATAGGCTATCGTGAAGAAGGCTATCTGCCTGAAGCGGTCGTCAATATGTTAGCTTTATTAGGTTGGAACCCTGGAACAGAACAGGAAATATTTAGTTTAAAAGAACTTATCAATACCTTTTCCTTAGAAAGAGTAAATAAGGCTGGTGCCAAATTTGATCCAGAAAAAGCAAAGTGGTTTCAACATCAATATCTTCAGGAATTGAATGAAGAAACCTTGGTTTCACAATTTACAAATCTCTTGGGCAGTAAAAATGTATTTCCTTCCATTGATGTGGCTAAAATTGTTTCTTTGGTGAAAGAACGAGCTACCTTTGTTTCAGATTTATGGGAGCAAAGCAGTTTCTTTTTTGAAGGTCCTAAAACCTATGATGAAAAAGCTGCACAAAAATCCTTTAAAGAGGATACGCCGCAATTGCTTCAAAAAGTTGTTGATATCTTAAATGAAATAGATGATTTTTCAGCATCCACACTTTCAGATAAAGTAAAAGGATGGATTACGAAAGAAGGTATTGGGTTTGGAAAAGTAATGATGCCGTTACGACTTTCATTAGTGGGAGAAATGAAAGGTCCAGATGTGTTTGAGATAATCGCTATTTTAGGTAAAAAAGAAGCGGTTGAAAGAATCCAAAAGGCGATTCAATCTATAGGCTAAAAATACAAATACGCTCCTATAATTATCGTGGATGTATTTCCTTTAAACCCTCCTTCAGGTTGACTTGAAGATAAGGCTTCTTGGTCATTAAACCTTGCGAACAAATTACTCACTCCATATTGATATTGGGCATTTACTCTAAAGTTTTTAAGCCCTGCTGTAATTCCAGCGGCCAAGTGAAAATGGACTCTGGACACATTATCGATATCAGATGCCTTTAGGGTATCATATCCGTCCAAAACGTAGTTGTTGAAAGATTCATCTTTTAATTTAAGTTTCCCGTTTACATTTAAAACAGGGCCTGCATCAATGCTCAAATGGTGCCTAATGATATTATACCCAGCTAATAATTTTATCTGTACACTAGAAAGTTGGTAATTTATATATTGCTCATCAAAATTATTTAGCGGATTGGCAAAGTCTCTTCCAAAAATTCCTAATTGATTTTGATGAAAACTCACTCCGTATTCTAAATCGAAGTTATTATACACATCCCCACGAGTCACAAAGCCGGCAGAAAAACCATTGCCAGAATTGGTATTGAAATTTGAAGTTTTGATTTCGAAAATATTAAAGCCACCAAAAACTCCTAATTGGTTATATTGGTCATAATTTCGTTGAGCGGTCATTTCAGAAAAAAAGAAAAGGGAAATAGTAACAAAAAAGAGGTTTTTTAGACTCATCAAATAGCAATTTTAAAGGGGCAAAAGTAGCTTTAATTTTGTATCTTCAAACGGTAATTCAATAAAAACAAAACTATGGGCGGTATTTTAGCAATTCCTGTATTAATTTTCGCATTTTTCGTTTTACTCATGTTTATTTTCACAGTAAAACAACAAACTGCAGCCATTATAGAACGCTTTGGAAAGTTTCAAAGTATTCGAAGTTCGGGGTTACAATTTAAAATCCCAGTATTTGACCGTATTGTGGGTCGTATTAACCTGAAAATCCAACAATTAGACGTTTTAGTAGAAACAAAAACAAAAGACGATGTTTTTGTGAAATTAAAAATATCGGTGCAATTTCAGGTAATTAAAGAAAAGGTATACGATGCTTTTTACAAATTAGAGAATCCTCACGACCAGATTACGTCCTATGTTTTTGACGTGGTAAGAGCCGAAGTTCCAAAGATGAAACTCGATGATGTTTTTGAAAGAAAAGATGATATTGCCATTGCAGTGAAGTCTGAATTAAATGACGCCATGATCGATTATGGATATGACATTATTAAAACATTAGTGACCGATATTGATCCCGATGTACAAGTAAAAGCGGCAATGAACAGGATAAATGCTGCGGAACGGGAAAAAGTGGCAGCAGAGTACGAAGCAGAAGCAGAACGTATTAAAATTGTAGCTAAGGCTCGTGCAGAGGCAGAAAGCAAACGACTACAAGGACAAGGTATCGCAGATCAACGCAGAGAAATTGCTCGTGGTCTTGAAGAATCTGTAGAGGTGTTAAATAATGTAGGTATTAATTCTCAAGAGGCCTCGGCATTGATTGTAGTAACACAACATTACGACACATTACAATCTATTGGGGAAGAAACAAACACCAACTTAATTCTGCTTCCTAATTCCCCACAAGCTGGTAGTGATATGTTAAATAATATGATTGCTTCATTTGTAGCAAGCAACCAAATTGGAGAGGAAATGAAAAAACAGAATCAAGCGTCTGGTATAGTCAACACTAAGAAAAAAAGAACACCGCCTCCTAATAATGATGATATCAACTATTAATATTGGCCCCTCAAATTTTGAGGGGTTTTTTTTAATTCAACTATCTTCGTGTTTATCATAAAGTATTGCTGTGTTTCAAAGAATCATTAAAAGTGTGAGATGTGAATTTTCTAGTTTAGGAATTTCATTTTATTTGTTATGGTGGTTTTTTCACCCACTTTCAGTAGTGGTAGTGGTGGGATTTTTTCTAATTCCTTTTTTCATAGAATATTTAAAGGAAGTTATCGCTTTTGGCTGCCTTACGGTTTTACTAATGGGATTATACGCTTTTACCCCAAGGGCAATGAAGTTCTTGGTTTATATAAGCTCATTCTTACTTTTGTCAAGTTTAAGTTTTGTGAAGTTAAGTTTCTTCCATCTTTATGGGGTAAAAATTAGTGCATCAGCATTATTTGTTATTTTTGAAACAAACGCTAGTGAAACATCAGAATTTCTTGAAAATTACCTAAACGTTCCTATTATTATTCTTTTTCTTTTATTGTTTATGCCTCTTATATGGTTGCTTGTATTCAAAAGAAAAAAAGCTAAACAATTTAAATTTGAAAACACAAGAAAAAAGCCCCCTATAAAAATTGTATTATTACTCGCATTAATAATTGTTAGCGGGTTTATTATTCAATGGAAGTTTAAAAACGAAAACATTTTGTTGAATAGTTTCAGCAGCTATCAAGAATATTCAAAAACCAAAGAAATCCTTGCCTCCCAACTGGCAAAAACTGAGAACAACCTAGTATCTGATGCGACAAATAGTGATGACGAAGCGGCCTATGTTGTCATAATAGGAGAATCAACCTCTTCATGGCATATGCAACTTTACGGGTATAAAAGAGAAACCAATCCCAAGTTGGTTGAAATTAAAAACGAACTCGTCCTTTTTAATAACGTAATTACACCCAATGTGCATACCATTTTAGCACTTGAAAAAATCCTCACATTTACCAATTTTGAAAACCCTAAACCTAATCAAAATGCATCCGTAGTGCAGTTGGCAAACGCAGCCGGGTTTGAAACCTATTGGATTTCCAACCAACAGCCTGTAGGTATCCATGAAAGTATTTCTACTATTATCGGGAATGCTGCTAAAAACAAATATTTTATTGCTACCGAAGGCTATAAATACACCATTCACGATGGAGCGCTATTGCCAATTGTAGAACAAGTGCTTCAGGAAAAGAAAAAGAAGAAACTCATTTTTCTCCACCTCATCGGCACCCATGTGGCTTATTACAAAAGATACCCGAAGGAGTTTGAATTTTTCGGCACTTTATCTAGACCCGATTTGGACAAAAAGGCCAATGAATATATAAACACATATGATAATGCCACCCGATATAATGATTCTATAATTAGAGCCGTTATTGACAAAGTAAAATTACTTGATACGAACAGCTATGTTGCTTATTTTTCAGATCATGGGGATGATGTTTATGATGAAGCTAATATAGCTGGACACAACGAGTATTTAGGCACCAAACCTATGTATGAAGTTCCTTTTATGGTTTGGTTTTCTGAAAAATATTATAAAAATTCAGAGTCCTATTCAAAAAAGGAGGCGTTAAAACAGAGGGCCTATAACCTGGAGGACTTTATGTACTCTTTCGCTGAAATTAGCCGAATAAAATTTGCTCAAATGGACAGCACCAGAAGTGTTTTTAGCAATCAATTTATTGAAAGGCCTCGCTTGGTAAAAGACGGTGAAAACTATGATAAAAAATAAAAAACTTCGATCCGTTCTATTTATAATTCTGACAGTATTTATTGCAAGATTTGCTTATAAGTATTCTCCAAAACGTATTGAGTTTTTAGGACATTATGAAAAAGTAGGTGCGCACAGGGTTAATAGTATAGAAAAATTAACAGCTGCACTTGATTATTTTGAAATAATTGAATTGGATTTGGTGTATTTTTCCGAGTCACAAACCTTAGATGTAGGACACCCTCCTGCACCAAGTATAAGTCTAACTTTCGAAAAATACTTAGATGCTATTCCAAAGGATTGCAGGCCATTTTTGTGGCTAGATATTAAAAACTTGACTTCTGAAAATGCTTCTGAAGTTCTTAACCGAATCTCCCTTCTACTAAAAAAAAGGCAATACCTATTTGAAAAATTATTAATTGAATCACAACACCCTGAAGCTTTAGAGCTATTTAATGATACTGGCTTTCAAACTAGTTATTATTTGCCTGTTGGATTAAGTAAAAAACCAACCTCTGAACAAGACTCGGCAATCGAAACAATACAGCTTGCGCTGTCAAAAAATAAAAAAATGGGGGTTTCTTCAAACTATTTGGATTATGAAATTATGTCCAAAAACTTTCCTAAAAGACAAAAATATGTTTGGAAAATAGATGGCTTAACTTTTAACAATTATTCCCCAACAAGAAAAATCTTGAAAGACACAACGGTAAAAGTTGTCCTCTCAAGATTTCGTTCTTTTAAAGGAAACAGATAATTTATTCTGTAAGTTTCGCCCAAGAATCTCGCAAAGGCACTGTTCTATTAAAAACCCTATTTTCAGAAGTACTATCCCTATCTACTACAAAATATCCTAAGCGTTGAAACTGAAAATGATCTCCTTCATTAACCTCTTTTAGACTTGGCTCGGCATATCCTGTGATAACTTCTAAAGAATTAGGATTCACAAACTCCATAAAATCTTTGTCTTTCTGTGTATCTGGAGAGGCTTCAGTAAATAATCTGTCGTACATCCTAACTTCTACTGGCAACGCATCCTTAATTGAAACCCAATGTAAGGTTCCTTTTACTTTTCTAAGGGAGGCTTCGGTACCGCTTCCACTTTTAGAATCGGGATCGTAGGTACAATGTATTTCCGTTATGTTCCCTTCAGCATCTTTTACAACACTTTCCCCTTTTATAATATATGCACTTTTTAGACGAACTTCTTTGCCTATTGTAAGTCTGAAAAACTTTCGGTTGGCTTCTTCCAAAAAATCGTCTCTTTCAATATATAGCTCCTTTGAAAAAGGAATTTGTCTGTTTCCTGCGCTTTCATCTTCGGGGTTATTTTCAGTCTCTAACCATTCCGTTTCTCCATCAGGATAATTGGTGATTACCAATTTTACGGGATCTAAAACCACCATCACACGTGATGCTTTTTTATTTAAATCCTCACGAACATTAAACTCTAAATGCGAAACATCAATTAAATTTTCACGCTTCCCCACGCCTATGCTGTCGGCAAAATTTCTGATAGAATCTGGCGTATAGCCTCGTCTTCGTAGGCCCGCAATGGTTGGCATACGTGGGTCATCCCAACCAGTCACCACACCTTCTTGCACTAATTTTAAAAGTTTACGCTTACTTACAACTGTATGGCTTAGATTTCTACGGGCGAATTCACGCTGTTTAGGGCGTAATTTATTCTTGTCGTACACTTGGTCCAAAAACCAATCGTAAAGCTCTCTATGGGGCAGGAATTCAAGCGTACAGAATGAATGAGACACTTGTTCTATATAATCACTTTCGCCATGGGTCCAATCGTACATAGGAAAGATTTTCCAATCGGTTCCCGTTCTATGGTGGTGTTTCTTTAAAACACGATACATAACGGGGTCACGCATCAACATATTAGGCGAGGCCATATCGATTTTGGCGCGCAGTACATGAGCCCCTTCTTCAACTTCACCATTTTTCATTTTTTCGAATAATTCCAAATTCTCTTCTACAGAGCGATTTCTGAATGGACTTGCCGTTCCAGGAGTATTGGGTGTTCCTTTTTGAGTGGCAATTTCTTCCGAGGATTGTGAATCTACGTATGCCTTTCCGTCTTTAATAAATTGTACGGCCCAATCGTATAGTTGTTGAAAATAATCTGAAGCATAACATTCGTTTGCCCAAGTATATCCAAGCCAAGAAATGTCCCTTTTTATGGCATCAACGAATTCTTGCTCTTCTTTTGCTGGATTGGTATCGTCAAAACGTAGGTTTACGGGCGCGTTGTATTTTATACCTAAGCCAAAATTTAAACAAATAGAGGACGCATGACCAATATGTAAATAACCATTGGGTTCTGGAGGAAATCGAAAGCATAATTCGCTTTTTGAATATCCATTTTTTAAATCCTCTTCAATAATGTGCTCAATAAAATTGAGACTTCGTTCTTCACTCATAATTGTAATGTCTCCCTGAGCGCAGTCTCGGGGTTTTTTGAAGTGTCTAGCCTTTCTAATTAAGTTCTCAAACACTGCGCTAATATTCGCAAAATCAAAGGTATTGATTTTCAAATAATGCTTGAACAGACACGTTTTAAACCGATTGCAAAGGTAAATAATTAACTGAATAAAGTATCTTCGCAAAAAGTTTTTAAATGAGTACCATTCGACTTAAAAATATTCGCATTTATGCCAACCACGGTTGCCTTACAGAAGAAGAAAAAATAGGGAGCGATTATTTGGTGAATCTCACTGTTAAAGCCAATCTTGTTACGGCGGCCAAAACGGATAGGCTTGGTGATACCGTAGACTATGTGCATTTAAATAAAATTGTGAAAGAGCAAATGGCTATTAGGAGTAAGCTTTTGGAACACGTAGGAAATCGAATTATAGATGCTATATTTTCTGAAATTCCTCTAGTTTCTGAAGTAAAAGTAAGTGTCGCTAAAGTAAACCCACCCATTGGTGGTGATGTTGCCGAAGTTAGTGTTACGATGAAATCTAAAAGATAGATTTAAATGAAAACAATAGTAATTCCTCTTTTGTTTCATTGGAATCTTATTATATTTGCCAACATAAATTGGCGTCTTGGCCGAGTGGCTAGGCAGAGCTCTGCAAAAGCTTGTACAGCGGTTCGAATCCGCTAGACGCCTCTAAAGCCTTCACTATAGTGAGGGCTTTTTTTATTTTGTCATATTCTCAATTTTATCGGAAGCATTTGGAATGCGATCGAGTCCCTTTTGAACTTCATCTGGAAAAACACCTTGAAGTAACATCATTACCCCAAAAATTAAAATAAGTATACTCACCCATTTTTTGGTTTTATAAATAAACCGAGGGGTCATTTTGCTTTTTAGCTTTTTTGCAAGGAATATTTTTAATAAATCTGTTAAGAAGAAAGTCGCTAATACCGTTGCAAGAAAAAAGAATACGCCATTTTCTGAAGTAGTTAAGGCATTTGCCATAATAATGGTTCCAATCCAACCCGCAAGCACACCAAAATTTACAAAATTGAGTAAAAACCCTTTTAAGAAAAGACCCCCTAAATCCTTTTTTACGTTCACCGCATAGTGCTCCCTAACAATTTTAATGAATGATTTTGCCGTGCGTATGTATGAGATTATTCCGTAAGCAATTAAAACAGCACCTCCAAAAATGAGTAATCCTGGGTCGTCTTTTACGCGCTCCAAAATTTTACTTGTACTAAAATAGGCAATTAAAATAAAAATAATATCTGCCGTTTGCGCCCCTAAATCGAAGAACAATCCTGCTTTAAACCCTTTGGTAATACTGGTTTCTATAAGTGTAAAAAATACAGGCCCAATAGCAAACGCTAACAGAAATCCGTACAAAGCAGCATATAACAAACCGTCAAACATGCCTTAAAATTACGAATTTGTTTATGGATGTTTAACGGTTTTAGAAAAAATATAGCTTGCGCTCCCTTTCTCTGAAAAGGAGGAGATTTAGGGGTGGTAGAAATAAGTTAATTCATCCTTTTAATACGACCTCCTGCAAATGTTTTTTCATTTACAGTTTTTGGGTTGCCATAAATAGTAACATTTCCGCCAGCTGCCACTCTTACCTCCGCTTTGTTTGACGCATAAATGTCTGCTTTTCCTGCAGCTGTAACCCCAATAGTAGTATCTTCGGTTTTAAGATCTCGACCCTCAAAAATTCCGCCAGAACTCAAAGTGATGTCTTGACTTTTCGATACCCCTGAAGCTTCAACAATTCCTCCAGTAACGGCTTTTATTTTAGTGTGATTTACCTCCAATCCTACTTTTATTTTACCTCCTTCTTGAGCGCGAAGTTCAATCGTATTTTGGGAAATCATTTCATTTCCAACAATATAAGAGCCTTCGTTTGCATCGATAATATCAATACTTTTAAAATATACTTCCACATAAGTATCTTCTCCTCTAAAAATCTTTTCAGTCTCCATCTTCACTTTTAAGGTACCGTTCTTATTTACAATGTTTACATCTTGGACGTCCTCGCCCTTTATAACAACCTTGTTCTCGTTTGATGGAATTAGTGTCACAACAATTAAGTCATACACTTTTAATTCATTAAAATCTCCAACTTCCTTAGTGATAATTTCTTGAGAAAAGACACTGGTGGTTAAAATCGCTAAAAAAATGGTGCTAAAAACTTTCATGATGTTCATTTTTATTTTTTATAAAGATGTTAGAAGTTTAGAATTGTTACAACAAATAAATCAATTTATCCTAATACCTTGTGTAGTAAACGACAATCCTTGCTGCCCATAAGTAGAAATCATGGCACATTCAAAAAAAGGTTCGTGGGTTTTAGGTTTAATCTTCCAATCGAAAATAAAATTAGCACCAGAACCTCCTTCTTTATCTCGTTCATCAATAACAATCTCAACGGTTTCTAAAGGTGCTATAAAAATAGGTTTGCTGAAATAATTTCGAATTAACTTTCCGCGGGTATTATAATAGCTGGCTTTCTCAAGGTAAATAGTATCTTTTTTATTAATATTTCTAAGGCTTACGGTTGCGGTTAAATTAATAGTAGCATGTTCTGTTTCACTATAAATTTCTGAGTAAACCGAAAGATAACTTGACCCACTTAACAGTGAGTCATTTGGATTGTATTTTATAGCTCTTTTATCCCAATTTACTGGGTTGATAGAACTGATTTCTTTTTGATTTTCGCAACCCATAGAAATCAATAAAAAGGAAATAATAATAAAGTAAAAAACAGTTTTCATTGCGCGCATTTACAGCTACTGAAAATACAAAAATTTATTCAACATCTTTTTTATGTCCCAACATAGTAAAATCGAGATGTTTTTTAACTAAATCGGCGTTTTTAACTTTTACATATACTTCATCTCCAAGTTGATACACATTCTTGGTTTTACTTCCAATTACCGCAAATTCATCTTTATCAAATGTGTAGTGATCGTCTTTTAAATCCTGCACACGAACCATACCTTCGCATTTATTCGAAATAATTTCTACATACACTCCCCATTCGGTTACACCAGAAATAACACCTAAAAATTCTTGGTCTTTATGGTCCATCATATATTTCACCTGCATATATTTTATACTATCTCTTTCAGCATTTGAAGCAAGTCCTTCCATATCGCTTGAGTGGCGACATTGTAATTCGTATTTATCTTCTGAAGCGCTTTTTCCACCATCTAAATACTGTTGTAAAAGTCTATGCACCATCACATCTGGATAACGTCGAATAGGAGATGTAAAATGAGTGTAATAATCGAAAGCTAAGCCATAATGTCCAATATTATTTACAGTATACACCGCTTTACTCATACTTCGAATGGCCAACGTATCAACTAAGTTTTGTTCTTTTTTACCAGCAACATCTTCTAATAACTTATTTAAGGAGCTAGCAGTACTTTTTCGGTCACGGGTATTTAATTTATACCCAAAACGTTTAATAATATTCTCTAAAGCAGCTATCTTATCATCATCCGGTTCGTCATGAACGCGATACACAAAGGTTTTTTTAGGGGTTTGTTTTCCAATAAATTCGGCCACACTTCGGTTGGCTAAAAGCATAAATTCTTCAATTAATTTATTAGCATCTTTGGCTTCTTTAAAATAGACACCTTCTGGGTTATTATTTTCGTCTAAAACAAATTTAACTTCTACTTTATCAAAAGAAATAGCGCCGTTATGCATACGCTGTTTCCGAAGGATTTTAGCTAAGCGATCTAATTCTAAAACGGCTTCGGTGATTTTAGGATCGACTGCATAGGCTTTACCTGTAAGCGAAACTTTTTCAGAAATAGAACCTTTTCCAGTTTCAATAATTTCCTGAGCTTCTTCATACGCAAAGCGAGCATCACTGTAAGTAACGGTTCTTCCGAACCATTTATGGACTACCTCCGCTTTAGAATTCATTTCGAATACTGAAGAAAACGTATATTTTTCTTCATTAGGCCGAAGCGAACACGCATTGTTGCTTAAAATTTCGGGTAACATAGGTACTACTCTATCTACAAGATAAACTGAGGTTGCTCTTTCGTAAGCTTCATCATCAAGAATGGTTCCTGGTTTTACATAATGGGACACATCGGCAATATGTATTCCTATTTCATAATTTCCATTTTCTAGTTTCTGAAACGATAATGCATCATCAAAATCCTTTGCATCTTTTGGATCAATGGTAAAGGTAAGTACCTCTCGCATGTCCCGTCTTTTCTTAATCTCGGCAGGTTGAATGGAAGTATCTAATTGATTAGCATAATCTTCTACCTCCTTTGGAAACTCATACGGTAAACCATATTGTGCAAGAATAGAATGAATTTCGGTATTGTGTTCTCCTGCTTTTCCTAAAACACGAACGATACTTCCAATAGGGGAATCGCTATGCGCCTCCCAACCTTCCATTTTCACTATTACCTTGTCTCCAGATTGGGCTTTATTAATTTTGGATTTAGGCACAAAAATATCTGTGTACATGCTATATCCAGGGCATTCTACAAAGGCGAATTTATCTGAAACCTGAATGGTTCCAACAAATGCCGTCCTTTTTCTTTCTATAATTTTTGTGACTTCTCCTTCTAGTTTTCCGCTTCGCTTGCGTTTAAAAACATAAACTTCAACAATATCACCATTCAAGGCCTTGTTTAAATGTTTTTTTCCAATGGAGATATCATCTTCCAAGCCTTCCACAATCACATATCCTTTCCCTCGAGAAGTAATATCCATGACTCCGGTATGGTAGTTTTTAGAAGGCGTTAAAATATATTTACCCCTTTCTATTTCCTGTATAGAACCTTCACCTTTTAATCGTTGAAGACTTTTTACAATATGATTTCTACTACTAGGATCGTTCAATCCTAATTTCGCTGCAATTTGTTTATAGTTAAAAGATTGAGTGTGTTCTTTTCGAAGAATGGTGAGGATGTTTTCTGTAAAATGAGCAGACTGCTGTTTTTTTCCTCCTTTTTTCCTTTTCCGCATATGTCAAAAATATGATTTTTGTAAAAGTACGTTTATTAGTACAATAGCTTCCTATAATTAGGATAGAATTAGTAATTTAGTAATATCATGGAACACTTCAAAACCATTGCAATTTTCACGTATCCAGCAGAATATGCTGTACTTCGATTGCTTTTGGAACAAGAGGAAATTCGCTATGTGTTTCAAAATGAAACCATGATTGGGGTACTTCCTTTTCATTCCAATGCAATAGGAGGAATCCAGTTAAAAGTTCACGAACAAGATATTCCATCTGCAGAATTCATTTTAGATAAATGGAAAAACAATCCAGATCTTCGAATCGTATAATTTCTTTAAAAGTAGTTTTCAACAAGAATATAATCATCTTTATTTTTTATTAAAATTTAAATTAAAAAAATAATGGTTATTATAGCTTGTTAATAGGTAGTATAACTTTTTAGTGTTCTTCTTTTATTTTTAGTTATTACCCTTTACGAGACCTTTATTAACATATTTTTAGAATTTCAATTAGCTGAAAAACAAGACTATTTTAAAAGTAATTGACAGTTGTGAACAACCTAAATAAACACTAAATTTTTAAAAAGTTTTTGTGATAAAAATGTGGTTAACCTAACTATCTGGTCTGAAAAATTTACAATAACTGAAGGCTTAAAATATTGTAGAATCCATTAAATTTTTCATATTGATAATCTTAAGGAAACTACCAACTATTCTTATAGAAATTCTATGAACAAATATGAACATACTTGTTAACTTAACTATCAGCTAAAAGTTAAGAAATTGTAAAGTATTGAAAGTTAAGTTCTTTAAAAACTTTCATTACCATCCTTAAATATATAGTGTTTATAAAATGTATCTTTGTATAAATTTTTTACTATGAAAATCGCTATAGGAAACGATCACGCTGGGACCGAATATAAACAAGCCATTTTAAAACATTTAGAAGCTCAAGGACACGCAGTTACTAACTTTGGGACCAACACAAACGATAGTGTGGATTATCCAGATTTTGTGCATCCAGTTGCAAAAGCGGTATCTAATAGCGAAGTGGATTTTGGAATCCTTATCTGCGGAAGTGGTAATGGTGTTTCAATGACGGCCAACAAACATCAAAAAGTTCGTGCAGCACTGTGTTGGACGAAAGAAATTACAGAACTAGCACGCCAACACAATAATGCTAATATTTTAAGTATTCCTGCTAGGTTTACCAGTGAACCCCAAGCGGTTGCTATGGTTGAAACCTTTTTAAACACTCCTTTTGAAGGAGGACGTCACCAAAATCGTGTAAATAAAATAGCCTGCTCCTAACTCCATAAACATGGCACATTCTCACTCCCACCACCATCATACCCATGATACCAAAGGGAGGAATTTGTTTATTTCTATTTTATTAAACATTATTATTACCGTTGCTCAGGTAATTGGAGGAATACTATCAGGTAGTCTTTCATTACTATCAGATGCGCTTCATAATTTTAGCGATGTTCTTTCTTTAATCGTTAGTTATATTGCAAATAGGTATTCCAAAAAGAAGGCATCCTTCGATAAAACCTTTGGTTATAAACGTGCCGAAATTATTGCGGCTTTTGTAAACGCGTCTTCATTAATTATTGTGGCTTTGTATCTAATTTATGAAGCTATTGTTCGCTTTATTCATCCACAAGAAATTGAAAGTGGATTAGTAATTTGGCTAGCATTATTAGGAATTGTTGCTAACGGATTTTCGGTTTTGCTTTTAAAAAAAGATTCAAAGGACAATATGAATATGCGCTCTGCATATCTGCATTTATTAACTGATATGTCTGCATCAGTTGCGGTATTAATTGGGGGGTTGTTAATGAAATACTTTAATTGGTTTTGGGTGGATAGTGTTCTTACCTTGCTTATCGCATTTTATCTTATCGTAATGGGGTACGATTTACTAAAGAACTCTTTTAGGGTATTAATGCTTTTTAGCCCAGAAGATGTAGATTTAAAGGAAATACGAGAGGCTATTTCTGCTTTTCCAGAAATTAAAAATGTGCATCATATGCATATTTGGCAGCTCAATGAAAAGGAGAATCATTTGGAAGCTCATATCGATTTTTATGAAGATATCACGCTTTCACAATTTGATGAAATCTTAAATAAAGTAGAAGAAGTTTTATATCATCAATTTGGAATTAATCATGTTAATATCCAGCCAGAGTATCAAAAAGATGATGCTAAAGACATTATCGTTCAAGATTAATTATGGAAATAACCGTAAAAACATTTCAACAATTAACCGTAGAAGATCTTTATGATATTTTACAATTACGGTCTGAAGTTTTTGTTGTCGAACAAGATTGTGTCTATCAAGATATCGACGGGAAAGATGATAAAGCCCTACATATTATTGGTAAAAAGAAAGGTAAAATAATAGCATATACTCGATGCTTTCCTCCAGGAGTTTATTTTAAGGAGGCTGCAATAGGTAGGGTGGTAGTTTTTGAAAAGGAAAGAAAATATGGCTATGGACACGACTTAATGAAGGTGTCTATAAAAGCTATCGAAGACACATATAATACCTCTTCAATTAAACTTTCAGCGCAAACGTACCTTGTCTCCTTTTATGAATCTCATGGATTTAAGAAAGTGGGAAGTGAATACCTGGAAGATGGAATTCCACATATGGGAATGATAAAAAACGGGTGATTATTTACTAATTTATTATTTTTTCTAGGCCTTTTCTAATAATCTTATAATTTTTTTATTTTACCCCCTAATTTCTAGGGGGTAAAATTATAAATATTTAAATTTACCCTTTAAAAATTTAAATTTATAGGGGGTATGGGTAGAAAAGTAAACTTTTTAATGCTTTCACTTTTGGTTTTACTTTGTCTTTTATTAGGGACAGAGTATCAATTTATAGAGAATACGGGAAATATTGACACGGGTGATACCGCCTGGATGTTAGTCGCAAGTGCATTTGTATTATTAATGACACCGGGATTGGCCTTTTTTTATGGTGGAATGGTTTCCAAAAAAAGTATCATTTCAACTATGTTACAAAGTTTTGTGGCCTTGGGAGTAATTAGTATTCTTTGGGTTGTTGTCGGTTTTAGTTTGGCATTTGGAGAAAGCTATTATGGAATTATAGGAAACCCTTTAACCTACTTTGCTTTTAATAATGTTTCAATATCACCAAATCCAGATTTTTCAGGGACAATCCCTTTTTTACTGTTTGCACTTTTTCAGTTGAAATTTGCCATTATAACACCTGCACTCATTACAGGAAGTTTTGCCGAAAGGATTCGTTTTAGAAGTTATATTCTTTTTATGGTTCTATTTTCATTGTTTATTTATTCCCCCTTAGCCCACATGACCTGGCATCCAGACGGGTTATTGCGAAATTGGGGAGTGCTCGATTTTGCGGGAGGAACTGTTGTGCATATGTCTGCTGGAATAGCAGCTCTTGCGGGAGCCATATATCTTGGAAAAAGGAAAGAACAAATTGAAAGACCCGCCAATATTCCTTTTGTAATTTTAGGAACAGGATTGTTGTGGTTTGGATGGTTCGGGTTTAATGCTGGATCTGCATTGGGCGCTAATACGGATGCTGTCATTGCTTTTGCAAACACCAATTTGGCATCTGCAGCTAGTATGATAACTTGGATATTTTTAGATAGATTTCAGAATAGGAAAATGTCCTCTTTAGGAGCATGTATAGGTGCCATTGTTGGATTAGTGGCTATAACCCCTGCCGCAGGTTTTGTAACGATAGGACAAAGTATTTTTATAGGATTTATTGCTGCTATAGTAAGCAATTTTGCCATTCGACTAAACAAAAAATCTGAAATCGACGATACACTAGATGTTTTTCCCAGCCATGGTGTAGGTGGAATAGTAGGAATGATACTTACAGGAGTACTAGCAAAAGATGTTGGGCTTATCTATGGTGAAACCACGACCTTTTTATATCACATGCTTGCGCTGGTAATTGTAGGCGCATTCACATTTATAGGGAGTTATTTATTATATAAACTTACCGATATGTTGTTATCTATGAGAGTAAGAGAGGATCAAGAATATCGTGGTTTGGACGCCTCTCAACACGGAGAAAATATCGAAAATTAAATTTTTATTGGGTCTTTATCAAGATTTAAATCTCTTAACATGTCATCTGTAAATTTATAATGCCCACGACGTGTTACTATTTTAAATCTGTGGTTTTTCATTCGGGTAAGTACATCTAGAAATCTCCATTTGGATTTTAATAAATTAGGTTCAGCGCTTTTAAGGCTTACCTCAAAATAATGCTTTACCCCTTCACGCTCGGCAACGAGGTCTGGAGTTATACTAATATCGCTACCCACTTTGGTGTATGACTTTGGAGATTCATAACCCTCAACATCGGCTTGAATGTTTTCGAATCCTCTTTTTTCGAGGTATTGAACCGTGTCCAATAATACCTCTTCATTTTCTTTTTTATCTAATTGTACCATATAGCGTCATGATACAAAAATTTAAGCAGAAATACAATTAAACTTGTGTTAATATTTGAAAATGAAGTAATTAAGAATTTTTGCTTTTTACCGTTTTATTGAATGGAATATTTAACTGGACTAGTAAACTTTCATCGTTAGTATGGTCCGCAATATCAACCCCATAAACAATCTTATTAGGATCGTCGTAAACAAAAGTTCCAAAAATTCTATCCCATATAGAAAGCATATTTCCATAGTTACTATCGGTCCAAGGAAGCTGAAAATGATGATGAAACTTATGCATATTTGGGGTTACAATAACATAACTTAATCCTTTATCTAGCCAAAAGGGAAGGTAAAGGTTGGCGTGAGTCCAATAGGTAAAAAGTACGCTTAAAATTCTGTAGAAAAAATAGTAAGAGATAGGCATTCCCATAATAACCACCGCAAGCAAGGCAAATAGTTCCCGAAGGACAAAGTCTAGTGGATGGTGCCTAGTCCCTGTGGTTACGTCTACATTTTTATCGGTGTGGTGCACTAAATGTAATCGCCACATCCATGTTACTTTATGAAGAAAGTAATGGACCCCGTATTGAGCGATTAAATCTAATACCATAAGGGAAAGTAAAAGTTTAACCCAAACAGGGGATTCAAATAAATGTAATACACCAAAACTAGACTCGTTTAACCAAACAAACACACCCGCCGTTGCTGCGCCAAAGAATACATTTATAACCATGACAAACCCTAACAGGCCAAAGTTTACTTTGGCGTGTTTCCACTTTTTATACTTTAAATGAAACCTACTATAATAGCCTTCTAACATCCAAAAAAGAGCGATGCAAAAAACAATCCATCCAGCTTTTTGCCACACTGGCATCACTTCAAAAAAATGTAAAAAAGCGTCCAATGTTATTTAAGAATTCGGTTGTATTTATTAGCATCATTTAAAACAGAAACAGCCTCCAAAATTTCAGGATTATGCTGAATTTGATAATCGTATAAGCCCTTTGCGTAGAAATATCTTTTTAAAATTTCATCGTTTAGCAATGATTTTATCTCTACTTTTTTAGCGACCAGGTCCTTTTCTTTTGCAGCTTCAATGGATGCCATTAGCACATTATAACTAGATTGAATACCGTCCTTAAGCTCATCGTCTTCAGCACGACGAAGAGCTTCTGCAAATTTCTTTTCGGTTTCCGTTTCGTAGCTAAAGTTTTTCTTTTTTAGGAATTGAAGAAAATTCTGAAAATCTGTTTCAGAAAATTCAAAACCTTTCCAATCGGTAAGTTGATGAGTGTAATAGTATTCGGTAGCGTAATCAAAAATGGCATTATCCTTCAATAAGGCCGTTGTAATGGGGCTAAACTTTGAAGATTCCAATTCTATATCTGGCAAAATTCCACCACCATCGTAAACCGTTCTGCCGCCTTTTGTTTTGAAGGCATTATAATTTTTAGGGTCTAATCGAATAGGATCTCCATTTTCATCACGATTCCAATAATCCAAAGCCTGAATGCATCTACCGCTTGGTGTGTAGTATCGAGAAATGGTTACTTTTAGCTGAGTGCCATACGTTAACTTTTTAGGACGCTGAACCAATCCTTTTCCAAAACTACGTGCGCCAATAATAACGGCTCTATCCAAATCTTGTAATCCACCCGATACAATTTCACTTGCCGAAGCACTACGACCATTAACCAATACCACCAAAGGAATTTCTGTATCTACGGGATCTTTAGTCGTTTTATAAGTTTTGTTGTATTTTTCAATTACAGATTTAGTGGTCGTAATTACCTCCCCTTTTGGTACAAATAAGTTAACAATGCTAATGGCTTCGTTTAGCAAGCCTCCAGGATTACCACGTAAATCGAGAATGATTTTAGTAGCACCTTGAGACTTTAAATCCTCCAGCGCTGCCTTTGTTTCTATCGTTGTTTTTTGATTAAATGCACGAAGCACAATATATCCAATATCATTATTAATTAGATTATAATATGGTACGGCTTTTACATCTACTTTTTCTCGTTTTAAGGTGGTTGTTTGTGTTTTTCCTTGCCTTTTAAAAGTAAGTTCCACTTCGGATCCTGCAACCCCTTTTAGCAGTTCACCTGCGTCATCTTCAAAATCGGATAAAGTGATATTCCCAATTTTAACGATTTCATCACCTGCTTTTAAACCTGCTTTGTCTGCGGGATATCCTTCAAAAGGTTCAGTAATAATAATCTTTTCCTTTTGTGTTTGCACCGTAGCGCCTATTCCTGTGTAGGTTCCAGAATTTTTTATGCGCGCATCCTCCACTTCTTGTTCGTTCCAATATACGGTGTAGGGATCGAGGTCTGCCAGCATTCCATTTATAGCTTTGTCCATTAACATGGCAGGCGTAGTTTCATCCACATAGTTCATATTCAGCTCTTTATAAAGCGTGGTGAATATCTCTATTTGCTTCGCAATTTCAAAAAAATCGTTTTTAAAACTGGCTGTAGTTATAAGGATTCCTAATGCGAGAATAGGAATGACAATTTTCTTTTTCATGAGTTTCTAGCTTTTATTTTCTGAAGCCTTTTTCTTGTTTCGCTTCAAATATCTTCGAAGCACCAAGATAACAATTAATGCTATGACGAACAAAGGCCATAAATACAACAATCCAAGGAAGAATACTGAAATCCCATCCCATCCTCCTTTGAGGGCATTCACGATTTTTTGTCCGTAGGAAAGCGTCACCCCTGTTTCGGCGGTTTGTTTGTAAAATTCAATATTTACCGTACTTAAAGAAACCTTATTTTGAAGGTAATTTAAACGTCCTTGCTTGGCTTCAATTTCTTCGCGAATATTAGATAACTCACGTTCAATTTCCAGCATTTCTTTTACGTTTTTGGCTTGTTTCAGTAATTCTAAATACCGTGTTTCCAATTCTCGCTTTGCTTTTAAGCGGGCTTCGAGATCCACAAATTCTTCCGAAACATCTTGACGGGAAATATCTTTTTGGTCGAAATACGGTACCCCTTGGGAAATGGCATCGATGTAGGGCTGAAAATTCTCCGTTGGAATGCGCACTACCATATTTCGGTTTAACTGATTGTAGTTTTTACCCGCATTATCACTTTGGATAAACCCTTTGTATTGTTGGGTTAAAGCGAGAATGTTTTTATGGGTTTCTTCGGGATTGGAAGCTTCAAAACGAAGATTTGCAGTTTTAATAATTTTTTGTTCTTGTGGTTCTACTATTTCAGTAGAGCCATCCTCGGCAACTTTTAATTCTGATACAGGTGCTATGTCATATTCATAATCTGATGCAATAGCTTCTTCAGATTTTGATAGACTATAATCACTATTGCCACCTCCGCCACATGCCAAGGCAAGACCTAAAAGAAAAAGACTGAAAATTTTCATAATGTTAGTTGTTTAAGTAATAACTGAATTGAGTTGTCTAATTGATTGTATGTTGGTCTATCTTTACCAATGTACATGACTAATATCGCAAATTTCTTGCCGTTATTGTTGGTTAACAAGGATTTATGAATTCGGTAAGCTTCGCGCATTTGTCTTTTAATGCGATTTCTGGAAACAGCAAGTTTAAAACTTCGTTTGGGCACTGAGAAAGCAGCCTGAGTTTTTTCTAGGGCTTCTACTTCTAAATACACTAATTTGACGGGAAATTTTTTCGCCGATTTGCCTTCGGCAAATAGTTGATCAATTAACTTGCGGCTTTTTAATTTTTCTTCTTTTGGAAACTTAAAACTCATGAAGTAAATTTAGTGAAGTTTACAAGTTAATCTAAATAAGTTTTGAAAGTATTTGAGACGCCACATTATAAGCTTTATGTTCAATTACAGGACTTAGTTTTGTTCGAAAATGAACTTTTAAAAATGACATTCCATTTGAAAAAGAAGAAAATCCGATTGGTAACACAATAAGGTTTTACTTCCCAGATGCTTATTCTGAAGCAATTGATAGTATTGAGAAAGAACTTGGTATAATGCTTACTATAGAATCGATTCCTTTTGATTATGCTGAAAAAACTAAAAAGGTTTATTTGTTGTATGGATTAATATTCATAGCCGTAATAATAATTTTAGCTATTATATAATTTAGCAAAAAGGCCTTTTTTAATTTTTTGTTTCTAAAAACCTCATCAATTCTGAAGCTATTCTATACCTTTGATTATAGGAGGTTTGATATGCTCTTAAATAATACTCTGCAGCCATGCCATAATTTCCAGATTTCTCAAGAGAAACAGCTTTTAAATACAAGACAATTGAATTAGTTGAATCTTCAATAAGCAGATGATTAAAATCCTTTAAAGCCAATTCGTAATTACCCTCTTTTAAGTATAAAACACCTCTCTCTTGAATGAAGTATGAGTTAAACTCATATTCATCAATGTATTTATTAAGTTTTTCAATACTATCCGTTTTAGCAGATTCTAATGACAGCCTAATTGTTCCATCGTGAGCTAATTTTACAGTTTGAAAGTATTGCCCACAGTTTTTGAAATAATATAGTTGGTTTTTTAAAAAAAGATGGTTAAAAATATCACCTTCAATTAGTTCACTGCCATTTTTTGTTTCTTCCAGCTCATATTCATCTAATTCATCGGGATAATTTTTTGCTAAAGATTCATAACATTTAAAACTCTTCATTTCTGAAAAAAACTGCTCCTTCAAGCAAATGCAAACTTCTTTACGCAAAATATCCTCTACAGATTGTGTAAAAGCCGTAGAGGATATTAAAAATATAACAACGAATTTTAAATTCATTAAAAGCGTGTTAGTTATTCTTCCCCGTATAAGTTGTTTTCCATATCAATATCCGCCATCAATAAAGAAGCATCAATCATCATGTTTTTCACCTTCTTTCCGTTGGTAATTTCAAAGGAATAGGTAGGATACGCCCATGCCCAATCTTTTAAAACAGTTCTTTTAAAAGTAGGATATGGGTTGTCTTTTTCACCACGCATCATTTGCAACGGGATGTAAAAGGATTCTTGTGAACCATCTTCGTAGGTTACATATAAGTCAATAGGCATTGGCATTAAACCTATTCGTTCTAGAGTTACTTTCGTTTTTCCGGCTTCTTCTGTAACGTCTTTAATGGCATAATCAATGGTATTAGTCGTTTGGGCAAAATCCTGTAAGTACCAATCTAACTCAAACCCAGATACTTTTTCAGCTACACGAATAAAATCGTTAGGCGTAGGATGTTTAAATGCCCATTCTTTATAATACCTTTTAATGGTTTTTTCAAGGTTTTTTTGACCAATTACATATCCTAATTGTGCCATAAAAACAGCTCCTTTACTATACGCAGAAATTCCATAACTACGGTTAGACGCATAACGATCAGCATGGGTTGTTAAAGGCTGTTCTTGCCCGCTAGTAGCTAAATAACGATACCCACGATACGAGCCTGCCACAGGATTAGGATTGTTTTCTTGTAACACTTCATTTTCAGCTAAAGCCGAAATATAGGACGTAAAGCCTTCGTCCATCCATTCGTGTAAACTCTCGTTTGTGGCTAGCAAAAACTGAAACCAAGAATGTGCCAACTCGTGAGCCGTTACACCCACCAAGCTTTCAAACTTTCGATGTCCTGTGATAAGGGTGCACATGGCATATTCCATACCGCCGTCACCCCCTTGAATGACAGAATATTGTTTGTATGGATATGGCCCAATGTGTTCATTAAAGTAAGCCATTAGCTCAGCTGTTTTTGGCTGAAGGTTTTTCCAGTTTTCAAGAATATCGGGGTTATTTTTATAATAAAAGTTTAGAATAACTCCGTTAGGTCCAGGATAGGTATCGTGGATATAGTCCGGATCCGCCGCCCACGTAAAATCATGCACGTTGGGCGCCACAAAGTGCCAAGTTTTCTTTTTCTTTTTTACTGAAGGCTCTCCTTGAAGATAGCCTGTTCCTCCTACAACATATTTCTCGTCGATGGTAAGTGTTACCTCAAAATCACCCCAAACTCCATGGAATTCACGTCCAATGTAAGGATCTGCATGCCACCCTTGAAAATCATATTCGGCTAATTTAGGGTACCATTGTGTCATGGATAGCGCCACTCCTTCTTCATTATTTCTTCCGCTTCTTCTAATTTGGAGCGGAACTTGTGCATCCCATTCCATATAAAAAGTGGTGTTTTGCCCTGGCAAAATAGGCTGGTTTAAAGCCACTTCAAGGATGGTTCCCACAACCTCGTAAGAAAGCGTCACACCATCTTGTGTTAGCTTTATAGGCTTTATAAATCCAATTTCTGAAGGCGATAATTTTGAAATTCTATCGGCTACACGTGGGTCTGCATCCGAAATTGTCATCGAACGCACATCCATTTCACTTCCGGGTTGAAAGGCATTAAAATGCAAATGATAAAAAACTTTGGACAAAGTATCGGGAGAATTGTTGGTGTACACCAAATCCTGAGTTCCTTTATATTGCCAATTGGTAACGTCCATATCAATGGACATTTTATAATTCACTTTTTGTTGCCAGTAAGAGGTATTGTTTTGAGCAGTTACCGAAACAACTAGTAGTAACGCCCAAAAAGCATTAAAAAACTTCATTATCGCGACATTTTATCTGCCATAATTAAGGCATTATACAAATTCACCATTTTTCCTGACGCCGAAATATTTCCAAATTTATCTTGGTTAGATTGGTCACCTCCTAAAATTACAGTTGCAGTTGAGCTCAAACCACTATCCATTAAAATTTGCTTTACTTGTTTAGCAGAAAGTGAAGGATAGTACGAACGAATCATAGCGGCAACACCTGCCACAGCTGGAGCAGCCATTGAGGTTCCTTGTAAATATTCATACGTGTTTAACGGTGTGGTAGACCAAATTTTAACACCTGGAGCAAATACATCTACGGTGGTTTTTCCGTAGTTGGAAAAGTTCGCTACAAGTTCACTTCCGTATTTGTAGTTAAGTGCTCCAATAGTGATGAAAGTATCGCCTATTTCTGAAGTTTCTCCCACTTTTGAATCGTTAGGATATACTTGAACTTTGTCTAAATCCACCCCATCATTACCTGCCGCATTTACGATTAATACATCCTTATCAGAAGCGTATTTAATTGCGTCCCAAACCCATTGAGGGTGCGGAGAGTAGTATTTTCCGAAACTAGTGTTTATTACTTTTGCACCATTATCTACTGCGTAACGAATGGCCAATGCGATGTCTTTATCATATTCGTCCCCATCTGGTACAGCACGAACAACCATAATTTCAACATTGTTTGCAACACCGTCCATTCCAATACCATTTCCTCTTTTTGCGGCAATAATTCCAGCTACGTGTGTCCCGTGGCGTGCATCCTCTTTTTTAGGATCTGGACCATCCACATCATTGTTTCCATAATATTTTGATGAAAAGTCATCAGGGTCGTCACCAAGTTTTTCACTTCTGAAGTCTTTATCCATATTAAAATGACTTTTTAAACGGCCATCGAAATACTCGATTCCATCATTAAGCTGTTTTAATACTTCAGGAACCGAATCTCCAAAACTCAACATTTGAGTCAACATTCCAATTTGTTGTTGCTCCGTTTCCGTTGGACTTGCAATACCATTTAAATCGGTAACAGTATAATCTTCTTTTCCTAATTTTTTTGAAATAGCAGCGTGAGCAGGAGCTACTTGACCAAGAATTTGCTCATAGCGAGCTTTGTTTGCTTGCGTTTCTCCAAATTCCTTTTCATATTCAGCCTTAGCCCTTTTGTAAATTTCAAAGTCGCCACGATCTGCGGCACTTATGGAAGCTTCAGATTTACCTTTAAATTTTGGTTCTAATTTTTTTATATAGCGAACATATTCCATGTTTTCTTCCACGATATTTCCAAGAAAATTCCATCCGTGGATATCATCTACATATCCGTTTTTATCGTCATCAATTCCATTGCCAGCAATTTCATCATCATTAACCCAAATAACATCTTTTAGGTCTTCGTGTTCAACATCAATTCCACTGTCAATGACAGCCACAAGCACTTTACTATTTTTTCTTCCTTTAAGAATTTCAGTATAGGCTTTGTCAACACTCATTCCAGGAATGGTATCGCTTAACAAGTCTGCAGCACCCCAAGTTTTGGTTTCAGCTTCGGTAAGTGGAGCCGCTTTTAAAGGCAAGTTATCAATGTTTGCAATTGGGGTTGAAACTATAGGCGCAACGCTACCTCCACAAGAAGAAAGTATTGCAGCGGAAGCTACAGTAAGTAAAGAAATTTTAAAAATGTTCATCTGTTTATAAATTAATTAAATAGTTCGTTAAAAGTAAAAACCTGATCAAGGCGAACCCCTTTTTCAGTATGTTTTACGGTAATTATTTGATTGTGAGCATCGTGCTCTAAAAATAGGTAGTACTTATTATCTGCTGCCGCATTTAGAAATTTTTCCTTTTCAGGCATAGTTAACAAAGGCCTAGTGTCATATCCCATTACAAAGGGAAGAGGTAGATGCCCTGCAGTGGGTAACAAGTCTGCCATAAAAACGATGGTTTTGCCTTTATATTGGATATGAGGAATCATTTGCTTTTCGGTATGTCCATCGGCAAAAAAGATTCCGAAATCCAGTTCATTTGCTTCAGAAAAATCTTGAACAGGGTCTTTTACGAAATGCAGTTGCCCACTTTCTTCCATGGGAAGAATGTTTTCTTTTAAAAAGGATGCTTGTTCTCTTCGGTTGGGTTCTGTGGCCCATTTCCAATGCCACTGGTTGCTCCAAAATCTTGCATTTTTAAAAGCAGGCACATATCCAGTTCGGTTTTTATTCCATTGGATGCTTCCACCACAATGGTCAAAATGAAGATGTGTTAAAAAAACATCGGTTACATCATCTTTATGAAAGCCAGCTTTTTTTAAAGAATCATCCAAATTGTAGTCTCCCCAAGGATAATAATAACCAAAAAACTTATCGCTTTGTTTGTTTCCCATGCCATTATCAATAAGGGTAAGTCGATTGCCATTTTCAATAAGGAGACACCGTGAAGCAATATCAATCATATTATTATTATCGGCTGGATTGGTTTTAGACCAAAGAGATTTTGGAACAACGCCAAACATGGCACCGCCGTCAAGCTTAAAATTTCCAGCTTCAATAGGAATTAATTTCATAGGAAGCGCAAATTAGCAAAACTGACACATTTTAAATATGAGAGTAGCCACTAATTTTGAAGAATTTAACAAAAAGATGCATTTAATTTTATTTTTTTTAAAAAGTTCTAATTTTTTGTGTGTAAAAAACAATATTTTGTCAATTGCAATAAATAGTTTGGGACTGTAATTAGTTTCTTCCTATTTTTAGAAAATTAAAAAATATTTATGGTTGAATTAGCGGGTATCATTATTCTAGGAATTTTAGCACAATGGTTTGCTTGGAAATTTAAGATTCCTGCTATACTGCCCTTAATTCTTATTGGGTTATTAGTTGGCCCCATTGCTACTTTAATAACTGAAAATGGTCAATCTTGGATACAACCCATTTGGGATGGGAATCGGGGATTATTTCCAGGAGATAATCTATTTTCTTTTGTCTCATTAGCTATTGGAATTATTTTATTTGAAGGAGGACTAACTTTAAAAAGAGGGGAGTTATCTAAAGTGGGTCCTGTAATAGGAAAACTAATTAGTCTTGGAGCTGCCATTACTTTTTTTGGTGCAGGAGTAGCTGCACACTACATTTTTGGACTTAACTGGCGAATTTCCTTTTTGTTTTCGGCCTTAATTATTGTTACTGGACCAACGGTAATTTCGCCCATATTGCGAAATATTCCGTTAAAGAAAGATGTTTCAGCAGTATTAAAGTGGGAAGGAATCTTAATAGATCCCATTGGAGCTTTAGTAGCTGTTTTAATTTTTGAATTTATCAGTATCGAAGGAGATGCAGGCTATTCTAAACAAGCATTAATAGAGTTTGGCAAGATTATTCTTATTGGATTCTCCTTCGGAATTTCGGGAGGTTATGCTCTTTATTTTGCCATAAAAAGAAAATGGATTCCTCACTATTTACTCAATGTTGTTGCACTATCTGTTGTGTTACTCATCTTTGTTGAAAGTGACATTTTTGCACACGAGTCAGGGTTATTATCTGTTGTTGTGATGGGAATGTTTTTAGGTAATAGTGACCTTCCAAACTTAAAAGAGTTACTCTATTTTAAAGAATCTTTAAGCGTTTTATTAATTTCTATTTTATTCATTTTATTGGCAGCGAATATTTCTATAGACGATTTGCTGTTAATATATAACTGGAACACAGCCATCCTTTTGGCAGTGGTCATATTTATTTTAAGACCGCTTTCGGTTTTTGCGAGCACTATAAATTCTTCATTAAAGTTAAATGAAAAACTATTTATTAGTTGGGTAGGTCCTCGTGGAATTGTAGCAGCTGGGATTGCTTCTCTGTTTGGTACAAAACTAGCTTTAAGAGGGTTCCCAGGAGCAGAGTATATTACACCATTGGTGTTCGCAGTTGTTTTAGTTACTGTTTTATTGAATGCAACCACTGCAAGGTTTTTTGCTTCAGTTGTTGGGGTATTTTTAAAAACCTCAGAGGGAGTTTTAATCGTAGGCGCGTCAAAGGTATCGAGACTTATTGCAAATTATTTACAAAATAATGGTCGTCATGTAGTTTTGGTAGACTCTAATCAGTCCAACGTGGCTCAAGCTCAGGAGTTGGGTCTGGAAGCTTTTAATGCCAATATTTATGCAGCGGATCTTGCCTCGGATATAGAATTGAGTGATGTGGGATATTTATTAGCACTTACGGGTAGTGAAGAGGTAAATAAACAAGCCATTAATCGTTTTGGTAAAATATTTGGTGAAACAGGAATTTTTAGACTTATGTCTGCAGAAGAAAAACTTCAGGGCGTTGAAGAAAATGATTCCAAAGAGCTTTTTTCAAACACTCATGACTATACCATGCTTGAAGAAGTTGCAAGAGTGTATCCGTCCATACAGGAGGTTCCTCTACAATCGAAAGAACAGTTTTTAAAATTGCTTTCTATTATTGAAAAAGATGACAATACTGTGGCGTTATTTTTAAAGCTTTCGTCAGGGTTTTTAGAAATTATAAATACCCCTAAAGAAATGGATGTTAGTGAGGATAGCCAATTGGTGTATTTGGGAAAACCATTAGATATTGAAGAGCTCAATAGTGTAGCAAGAAATCAAAAGGCTGCAAAAAGGTAAAAATAAACTTAACAAAAAGGCGTTTCTTAAAAAAGACTTATGAGGTTTCTATTTCCCCTACTCGTATTTTTTACCTTGGTTGTTTCTTGTAAGAAAGACGATTCGCGTTCTTGTACTATTTGCAATTCTCCAGAAACATTTGAATTTGAGGTTTGCCGCGAAAGCAATGGAAATGCTTCGGTTAATGGAGATGATACTGGTACCAATTACGACGTTTATGTATCAGGTCTTGAAGAAGCTGGGGCCACGTGTGGAGGGAATTAAAAATTTATAACCCCAAGAGATTCTTTTAAGAATCGCTTGGAGTTATTTTCAAGAATTAGCATATTTAGAAATTAGGCACGAACCAAATATCATTAAGCAACGAGGTGCCATTTTTACCACCATAAATTACTATTTCTCCGTCTATGGCAACGCAATCAAACTCTTGACGCCCTTTAAAATCTCCTGATCCAGAATCGTTGGAGTTATGTGGCTCTAACTCCAACCAGGTTTCACCATCATCGGTTACCCAAGCATCATTTAAAGAATCAATACTAATTCCGGTGTTGGGATCTATTCCATTCCCGCCAAAAAGCCAAAGGATATCTCCGTCACTTTGTACTTCCATGACATGTTCGGTTCTTGCTGTAAAGGGTCCAGTTGCAGACACTAAAGTCCAATTAACACCGTTGGTGGAGGACCAAATATCATTCATTCTTTCAATACCCGTTGAGCCTCCAGCAAGAATAATTTTATCTTTAAAAACAACGGCTTGATGTCCATATCTTGGTGAAAATCCAGCGTCATCTGTTTCTAGTATCCATTCAATTTCTCCATTGGTGTCGGGAATTCCATTTGTACTCCATACATCATTTTTTAATATCCCAGAGGCGCTACCCCCAATAACATAAAGTCTATCGTAAAAAACAACGGCTTGATGTTGGTGTCTGGGTGCATAATGCGTACCCTGGCTCACATTTCCAGAATAGGGAACAAACTCCCAATTAATTCCATCGGAACTTTTATGAGCCGTACTACCATTACCATTGAGCACCCAAATTTCATTTCTAAAAACAACCGCTTGATGTTCTTCGCTAGGCGTAAAACCTTCGGGAGGAGCAGTATTTTCTTTCACCAAGCTCCATGTATTACCACCGTCGCTGCTATTCCAAACATCGTTATATTCTCCCCCGCTACCATCATCATTTATTGCGAGACCACCAATTATCCAAATTTTACCATTATAATTAATCATTTGATGTCCTCTTCTACCAACTTGGTTGGCTATTGCATTACTAGAAATAAGGGTATAATTTCCATTTCCGCTAGAAGAGCCATCACCAGTTGTGAATGAAAAAATAGATGAATTAATACCGTTTCCTGCGGTATCTAGTGCCTGTACGTACCAAAAATAGGTTGTGTTTGGCAATAATGAACCCACCGGAAGTGTTGTTCCTTGTACACCAGCACCTATTCTTACAGGAACGTTTTCTCCAAGGTAGATATCATAAACTATAGGATCATTTTCTGGATCTGTAGCAGCTTGCCATGATAGTATTGGGTCTGAAGGCACATCAGTTTCATTGTCGAAGGGTGATACCAAATCAAATGGATTCGGCGGTAAATTTTGAACGTCTGCAGTAATAAATGAAAAAACATTGTTACTATTTACATTTCCACCACCACTTATTTTTGCTTTTACATACCACTTATATTGTGTGGTTGCCAACAGTGCGTTTGTTACAGTATAAGTATTTGTAGTTATTCCACTTTTATGAAGTTGGGTGGGCAAGGATCCACTAGGAACTTCATTTGCCTTTTGAATGTATAAATCATAAGTTACAGATTCGCCATTTGGGCCGGTACTTTCTTCCCACGTAAAGGTTGGTGTAAAACTCACGCCAGTTGCATTGTTAGAAACAAATAACAAATTAAAACTGGAAGGATTAACAGCACCCTCATTTGTATCATCTTTGCTACACGAAACTAGGATAGTTATGGGGATAAGAAACAAGATTAATTTTGAGATTTTCATAGTATTTAATTTTATGATTCACTCCAAATGTACTTGTGAAAAGGCCTCCTTTAATAAGAATGTGATGAATTACATGAAAAACGATATGAATAACAGAATCTGTTAAGAAAGATTTTGCTTATAGGTTCTAGAAACAGGAATTTCTACTCCATTTTGAAGCCTTAAAGAGGTAGCGCTTAAAGACTCAATGACATTTTTATTTACAATAAACGAGCGATGTGTTTGTACAAAATTTGGTGGTAATTGATTGGCGACCGTTTTTAATTTATTGCGATCAATTACTTTTTTCCCCTTAGAGAAAAACTCTAAATAATTACCATCAGACTTAATATAATCTAAATCTTTTATATACACCTTCGCTTTGTTATTAAGTGCAATATATTTTGCCTCTACTTTTTTTTCAATAGCAGCTTTTTCAGATTCAACACTCTTTACTTTTTGAATATAAGCCACAAGCTTCCTCCCCAAAAACAGAGATATAATTAAAAACAGAATAGATAAAGTTGCCCATTGCCATCTTCTCCTTGTTTGTTGAGAAAGTAGAAGTGCGGTTTCTTGATTGGCCTTTTCAAGTCTTAAAATGTCGTTTGCTTGCTTTTCTACTTGATATTTTGAAGTAATTTCTGCAATCCGTTCATTCTCCTGATAAGTGGCTATAGAATCTTTAATCTTTGAAAGTGTTTCAGCATACAGGAAAGCATTCCTAAAGTCACTTTTATTTTTATATCCCAAAATAAGCATCTCATACATTAAGGGTTTTAGAGATCGCTTTTCAGAAAGCTCGATAGCCGTTAAAAGATTTCTAATTCCCTCCTCATTTCGGTTTAGCCTAATTTGAGATTTTCCTAAAATAAAGTAGGAGAAATCTAAATTTTGAGTATATCCAATATTCGTCTTTATATCAATTGCTTTTTTTGCCATTTCAATGGCTTCGACGTATTTTTTATTATCTATATAGTTTTTACTTAAGTCATGATAAATTACCGATGCGAGCCTTGACTCATCTGGATTTTCTATACTTTTTAAGGCATCAAAACAAATTTTCAACTTGGTTTCAAAATTTTCTTTGGCCCCTCGTTTTACCTCCTCATGGGTTACAGATAAACCACTTGTTTTAAAACTAGAGTGGTATAATGATTTGTCATAAAAAAAGTCTGCCTGTTCATTCTTGCCTTCATTTTCATAGATGATTCCAATGTTAAGATAGGTTCTTGCAAGATAATCGTGTGAACTTATTTCCTCGAAAATGTCCAAGGCCGCTATATAGTTTTCTAAAGCCACATCTCTTTGTTCTTTTAGTGAATTTATGGATCCTAAATTAGCATAGGTAATACCTAAGTCTATTTTGTTAATTTTTGATTTATTCTGAAGGTTTTGGTTTAGTAATTTTTCAGCTTCTTGATACTTTTTTTTGCTAATTAAATAGGTTGCATGTTGAGCAATGGCTTGCCCTATAACAGAAACATCACCCTGCTTTAAAGCTTTTTTATAGGCCAAACCTGAGTAGTATAAAGCACTATCTTGATTCGTCTTATAAAAAACTTTGGCTTTTTGCAACAACGAATCAAAGTCGATTTGCGTATGGTCTTGAGAAAAGGCTGTAGATTCAGATAGAATTAGAAAGCCAATAATGAAAAGTACTTTATTCATACTGAAAAAGGTACAAAAAAAACTGAAGTGTATAAACTTCAGTTTTATTGTATTATAAAATGGAGGTGTTCGTTTTAGTCATTCAATTTTAACACTGCCATAAACGCTTCCTGAGGAATTTCAACATTCCCCACAGCGCGCATACGTTTCTTTCCTTTTTTCTGTTTTTCAAGTAGCTTTCTTTTTCTTGAAATATCTCCACCATAACATTTGGCGGTAACGTCTTTTCGAAGCGCTTTTACTGTTTCACGAGCAATGATTTTTGCCCCAATAGCTGCCTGAATTGGAATATCAAACTGCTGTCGTGGAATTAATTGGCGTAATTTTTCACACATTTTTTTTCCAATATCGTAGGCATTGTCTTGGTGTAATAATGCTGAAAGTGCATCTACGACATTGGCATTTAGTAATACGTCTACCTTAACTAATTTTGAGGCACGCATCCCAATAGGAGCATAATCGAAAGAGGCATATCCTTTCGAAACCGTTTTTAATCGATCGTAAAAATCGAATACAATTTCGGCCAAAGGCATATCGAAACTTAATTCTACACGATCTTGAGTTAAATATGTTTGATTGGTAATTTGCCCTCGTTTTTCAATACATAATGACATTACGGACCCAACAAAATCAGATTTTGTGATAATGCTTGCCTTAATGTAAGGTTCTTCAACTCTGTTTAGCGTAGAAGGTTCTGGTAAATCGCTTGGATTATTTACAAGAATAATGGTGTCGGGTTCTTTATTCGTAAAAGCGTGATAGGACACGTTTGGCACCGTTGTGATAACGGTCATATCAAACTCACGCTCTAAGCGCTCTTGAATAATTTCAAGGTGGAGCATTCCTAAAAAGCCGCATCGAAACCCAAATCCTAAAGCTGCAGAACTTTCGGGCTGAAATACCAAAGAAGCATCGTTTAACTGAAGCTTTTCCATGGAACTTCTCAATTCTTCGTAATCTTCAGTATCAACAGGATAAATTCCAGCAAAAACCATAGGTTTAACATCCTCAAACCCTTCAATCATGTTGGTGGTGGGTATTTTTGAATCGGTAATAGTATCACCCACTTTTACTTCACGGGCATCTTTAATTCCTGTAATTAAATAACCAACATCTCCAGTTTTTACTACTGCTTTAGGTTGTTGTTTTAATCGTAAGGTCCCAACTTCATCGGCAAAATAGGATTTGCCTGTAGCCATAAATTTTATTTGTTGCCCCTTTTTAATTTCCCCATTCAAGACTCTAAAGTAAGTTTCAACTCCTCTAAATGGGTTATAAACTGAATCAAAAATAAGAGCCTGTAAAGGTTCATCAGGATTCCCCTTAGGAGCAGGAACACGTTCTACTATGGCTTTTAAAATTTCTTCAATTCCAATGCCTGTTTTGGCACTCGCCGGAATCACTTCTTCTGGGTCACAGCCTAAAAGATCTACTATATCATCAATGACTTCTTCCGGCTTTGCAGAAGGAAGATCTACTTTATTTAGTACAGGAATAATTTCTAGGTCATTTTCTAATGCCAAGTAAAGATTAGAAATAGTCTGTGCTTGAATACTTTGTGCCGCATCTACAACTAAAAGCGCACCTTCACAGGCTGCAATAGAACGGGAAACTTCATAAGAAAAATCGACGTGACCTGGAGTATCAATAAGGTTTAAAACATATTTTTCACCTTCATACACATAATCCATTTGTATGGCATGACTTTTTATAGTGATACCGCGCTCTCTTTCCAAGTCCATACTATCCAACAACTGATCTTGTTTTTCTCTATCTGTAACAGAGCCAGTGGCATCCAATAACCTATCGGCAAGGGTGCTCTTCCCATGATCAATGTGCGCGATAATGCAAAAATTGCGAATATTCTTCATAAATAACTTCTTCCTAGCAATTAAGGTTGCAAATATAGATTAAAAATAAAGCTTAAAATACTTAAAATTTGACTTGTAAGAATTTTAATGTTAAAAGAAAATGCGGATATTTGTTATTCAATTTTAATTACTTAGCCAAAGCAGAGTTTCTACAAAAGACTTGGAAGAACTTCTTTTGTAGAATATTATAAAGATATGCGAACGAAAATTCTTATCTTCTTTTTATTCTTTTGGACTTTTATAACAGCCCAAAATCACGCGCTTACGGGCACTATCGTCGATGAAAATAATTCCCCAATTTCATTTGTAAATGTGGTTTTATATCAAAAAGCCGAATCCGAACCTTTTACCGGAACGGCTTCAGGTGAAGAAGGAAATTTTAAATTAGAATCAATTTCTCAAGGAGAGTATACCCTCGAAATAAGCATGATTGGGTTTAAAACAAAGACCTTACCTATAACTATTTCTGAAAATATTTCTTTACACACCATACAAATTGAAGAAGATGCAGAACAATTAGGTGAAGCAGTTGTGACAGCCAAAAGACCCACCATTCAAAAAACGGCGGGAATGTTAGTGTTTAATGTTGAAAACACATCCCTTTCTACGGGTAATTCGTTGAATTTGTTATCTAAAACGCCTGGTGTACTGGTGCTTGGGGGAAATATTTCTATTAAAAACCAGCCTACAACTATTTATCTTAACGGGAGGAGGGTGTATCTTTCTGCTTCCGAAACGGTTTCTTTTCTTCAAAATTTAGACGCCTCTGTTGTAAAGCAAGTAGAGGTTATAACTAATCCGTCGTCTCAGTTTGACGCAGAATCTGGAACGGTGTTAAATATAATTACTTCAAAGAACCTAATTCCAGGCTATAAAGGTTCCATTAATGGGACTTATGAACAGGCTATTTTTTCAAAATATACTTTTGGGAATAGCCATTTTTACAAGAATAATTGGTTAAACCTATATGGCAGTTATAGCTTCAGCCCGAGAAAGGAAAATAAGGATCAAGATTCTTATATCCGTTTTTTTGAGGCGAACGAAACATCCACTAGCGCAATCTGGGAAAGCGATTTTAATAGAATTACAAGAAGCTATGGGCATCAAGGTAATTTTGTAGCCGACATTGATTTTGACGATAAGAACGCTCTTAACATTACCGCAAATATTTTTGTATCACCTAATAAAGAGTACAAAAACCACCAAAACACAGTCATTCTTAATGCACAACGACAACTGGACTCTACTTTTTATACTAAAAGTTTAATGGATACAGATGTTACCAATATTGCGTTGGGCACAGACTATAAAACAAAAATAAATGAGCATGGAGGAGCGCTCACTATTGGAGGAAATTATATTACATATACCAGTGATCAGGCTCAAGAATTAAAAAGTGATTATTTTTTTCCGAATGGAGATTTTATAAAAAGTATTCAATTTGAAACAAATGCAACGCAAGACACTAAAATTGCCACAGGCTATCTAGATTTAAGTATAGGTCTTTTTGAAGGAACTCTTGAAACAGGGTTAAAATATTCCAATATTGACACCAATACGGGGCTTGATTATTTCAATCTTGTAAATGGAAACATGGTTTTAAACCCAGCGCTTTCAGATAAATTTACGTACGAAGAATCCATTTTTGCTGGCTATTTTAGTTTTGATAAAGGCTTCGAAAAATGGAATATTAGCTTTGGGACTAGAGCTGAATATACCGACGTAAAAGGAATTTCTGTGTCTTTAGGTAGCTTAAATACGCAGGAATATTTTAAGTTGTTTCCTTCAGCATCGGTGGAATATCAGGTAGATTCAAACAATTCTTTTGGTGTTAATTATGCTAGAAAAATTGAAAGGCCACGCTACCAAAGTTTGAATCCTTTTCGATATTTTTTAAATGAAAATAATTTTAATGAAGGAAATCCAAATTTAGTGCCTTCTATAGAAGATAAAGTTACCTTAAGCTATACCCACAAAGGGAAGTGGTTTTTTGAATTGTATTATCAAACCATCGAAAATTCTTTAGAAATATTAAATTTTCAGAACAACGAAACCTTTACTTTTAGACAGCTTGACGCTAATTTAATTGACTTTTTTCAATACAGTTTTGATGTGGTTTACTCTGCTCCAATTGGTAATTTTTGGTATGCAAGTTTTGTGACTTCAACCTATTATTTGGAGAATGAATTCTTTGCTGTTGAAAGTTCTCAAGAAAGAGCCCAAAATCATACCCTCGGGTTTTTTGCTCAAGCCTATAGCCAAATTACACTTTCTCAAAATGGAGGATTTACATCAGATGTATCCGCGCGTTATATTTCAAACCTAATTTCAGGTTCTTTAGATTATAAAAATATTTTTGATCTTTCCATTTCATTTAGAAAGTCATTCTGGAATAGGAGCGCTAGCATTTCAGCAGGAGTAGATGATATTTTTCAAACCAATAATGTACGAGTTTCTTCAAGGTATTTGAATCAGGATAACTCCTATTTTGCGAGACCAGAATCAAGAAAATTTTGGATTGGTTTCAAATATAACTTCGGAAACTACAGTCTTCGCGAAAACAAGAAAACCATTAGCACAAAAGAAGGCGACCGTCTACAATAATTTTTCCACAAGAAATTCACTATTTTTGCACCCATGGCCAAAATTGGTAATATAGACGTTGGAGATTTTCCCCTGTTGCTTGCTCCTATGGAGGATGTAAGCGACCCACCTTTTCGTGCACTTTGCAAGGAACAAGGAGCAGATGTGGTATTTACTGAGTTTATTTCTTCGGAAGGTCTTATTCGTGATGCCGCAAAAAGCGTAATGAAACTTGATATTTATGAAAAGGAGCGCCCAGTGGGTATTCAAATATTTGGCGCGGTTCTCGATTCGATGCTTCAAAGTGTTGAGATTGTTGAGGCAAGCGGCCCCGATATGATTGATATCAACTTTGGATGTCCCGTTAAAAAAGTGGTGTCCAAAGGCGCTGGTGCTGGGATTTTAAAAGATATAGATTTAATGGTTTCACTTACGGAAGCCATGGTAAAACACACAAAGCTTCCTATTACAGTAAAAACGAGATTGGGTTGGGATTACGATTCCATTAAGATTGTTGAGGTTGCCGAAAGACTGCAAGATGTAGGTTGTCAAGCTATTTCTATTCATGGAAGAACACGTGCTCAAATGTATAAAGGGGATGCCGACTGGGCGCCTATTGCAGAAGTTAAAAACAACTCCAGGATGCACATCCCTGTTTTTGGTAATGGCGATGTAAATTCACCAGAAAGAGCCATGGAGATGCGGGATAAATACGGACTTGATGGAGCAATGATAGGTAGAGCTAGTATTGGTTACCCTTGGTTTTTTAAAGAGGTGAAACATTATTTTAAAACAGGAGAACATCTTGCGCCGCCCACCATGGAAGAAAGAGTCTATGCTGCTAAAAGGCATCTCCAAATGGCTATTGATTGGAAGGGCGAAAAACTAGGCGTTTTTGAAACCCGCCGTCATTATACCAATTACTTTAAAGGGATTCCAGACTTTAAGGAGTACCGAATGAAAATGGTCACCAGCGATGACTCTGCTTCCGTTTTTGAAGCTTTTGATGAAGTTTTGGAAAAATTTGGAGACTTCCAATTTGTCTAAGAAAGCAACCGCTGTGATACTCGTAACGATGCTATTTTGGAAGCCAGCCCCCCCAGTAGCGTGATAGTTAAAAATACAATCAAGAGGTTTATTAACTTAAATTTCACTGGATAAGGCAGGGATTCTGTAATAGGAACAAAGCCATATTGTATTTGTAATAACACCAAGACGCTTCCTAAAAAAAGGCCAATAAATACCCCTATAAGGGTCATTAAAACACCATTGTAAAAGAAAACTTTTCTAATTTCTTTTAGCGTTAAGCCTAAAAAGTATAGTGTTTTAATATTTCCTCTTTTTTCAAGAATAATCATAATAATCGTTCCTGCAAGATTAAAAATAGCGATTGCCGCAATAAGACTCACAAAAAGATAGGTAAAGAGATTTTCAGAATTCAGCATTTTATACAAAGCATCATTTTGCTGAAACCTATTTTTAATGATAATTTCTTCAGGAAAAATTCCTGAAATGTCTGCTTTTACTTTATCCTCTTGGGCTGAGGGATTTAATTTAAACTCTAGGAATGAAACTTTTGTACTATCAAGTCCTAGTAGATTTCTTGCAAAATCAATATCCGAAAAGAGATATTTTCCATTTAACTCATCGTTAATTTCATAAATACCAGAAGCCACAACCCTTTCAGAATTAAAGGCAGAAGTTGGATCTAGAACATTTATTTGACCTGTTCCTGGTTTTGGCACATATACTTCAATTAACTTTCCATAATCTCTTGGTGGAATAGATAATTTAGCCGAAATACCGAAGCCTATTACCACTTCATTCTGATTTGGAACCAACCAATCACCCACTAGAAGTAGACTATCAATAGGCGTAACTTTTGAATAATTTTCATCGACTCCTTTGATGAATGCAATATGATTTTTACCCTCATAACGAATAAAAATGCGTTCTTCTATAGTTTTTGAAACGGCTTCAATTCCTTCAATTTTCTGAATTTTTATAAACTGTTCTTCGGTGAGTTGAAGCGTTTTACCCTTTGCAGGAATCACTTTTAAATCACTATCAAACATATTGGTAAACTGAAGCGCAAACTCTTTTAGACCAGAAAATCCAGAAAGCACTATAAATAATGCCATAGCACCTAAGATAACCGCAATAATGGCAATTCTAGAAATAATGTTTACAGCATTTTTATTACTTTTTGAAAACAAATAACGCTTTGCGATGTAGAGCGGATAGTTCACAAATTAATTTTTCTTCCTTTTGGGTAAAAGATTAGGATCTTTAATTGGGTTGGCCTCGCCTTTCACCGCTTTTTCAATTTGTTCGATATATTCAAGAGAATCATCATTATAAAAAGTAAGATCTGGCATTTTTCGCAATTGATGTTTGGTAAGTTGTGCGATTTGATGTTTTATTTTTGGTTTTAGTAAATTGAGTTCGCTAACAATTGTTTTTCCTTTTCCAGCAGGGAAAATACTTACATACACCTTCGCAATAGAAAGATCAACCGTTACAGAAACTTTAGAGACAGAAACAATAATGCCTGTTTGTCCACTATTTCTAAGCAATTCCTGAAGTACACTAGCAAGGTCTTTTTGTAAAACCCCAGCAATTTTTTTTTGTCTATTACTTTCTACCATAGTGCAAAAATAGTACATTTAATAGGATGGACAGTTAATTTATTACATTTGAAAAAGTCAAAGCTCAAAATATGAATAAAATAGAACACCTTGGTATTGCAGTCAAGGATATTGAACAAGCAAATAAATTATACGAAAGCCTTTTAGGATATACTCATTACAAAACAGAAGCCGTAGAGAGTGAAGGCGTTATAACCTCTTTTTTTAAAAGTGGTGAAAGTAAAATAGAACTATTAGAGGCAACCAATGAGGAGAGTCCGATAGCAAAATTTATTGAAAAAAAAGGAGAAGGAATCCACCACATAGCTTTTTCCGTAGATAATATTAAGAAAGAAGTTGCAAGGCTAAAAGGGGAAGGGTTTACTATCCTGAATGAAGAGCCAAAAAAAGGTGCAGATAATAAATGGGTTGTTTTTTTACACCCAAAAAGCACCGGTGGTGTGTTAATAGAGCTTTGTCAAGAAAGGAACAATAGCTAAATTTGTTTTGCAGTATAACTTAAAGTGTTTTACATTTGCAACTTGTTTTTGGTCCCATAGCTCAGCTGGTTAGAGCACCTGACTCATAATCAGGGGGTCCTTGGTTCGAGCCCAAGTGGGACCACTTATAGTTTAAAAGGATTAAATTGAATAAATAAACATTACCCAAAATGCAATTTTTTAATTAAATTTTGGTTAATAAATGGTTGATAACAAGCTTTTTTGTTTGTTGTTTAAAAAAAATTATTACTTTAGCCCCTGAATATGCGACCCCAAATCGTAACTATATTAACCCTATTGCTATTCTTAATGAATAGCATTTCTATGCTTGGGCAGTCTTCGACTGCATCTTCAGGCCCACCACCTCCAGCTCAAAGAACACCAGTAGATTTACCCATTGATGGTAGTGTTTACTTACTTCTTATTGCAGGATTAGTTTATGGAGTATACCTAATTTTAAAGTGCAAAAAGGCTAGCGATACGCTTTCATAATTCTACTCACGTATTTCCCAATTACATCAAATTCTAAGTTTACGATGCTACCAACTTTTAGCATTTTAAAACTTGTATTTTCATAAGTATACGGAATGATAGCTACACTGAAAGAATTTTTTTTGGAATTTACAACAGTCAAACTTACACCGTTTACCGTTATTGATCCCTTTTCAATAGTAATATTTTCCAAGTTCTGTTGGTATTCAAAAGTGAATGACCAGCTGCCATTATTTTCTTCAATTAAAGTACAGATAGCGGTTTGATCTACATGACCTTGTACTATGTGACCATCAAGTCTCTCGCCGAGTTTCATAGCTCTTTCCAGATTTACAATATCTCCTATTGCAAGTTGTCCTAAATTACTTTTTTCCAGTGTTTCCTGAATGGCAGTAACAGTGTAATAGTCATTTTCCATACTCACGACAGTTAAACAAACACCATTGTGCGCAACACTTTGGTCAATTTTAAGCTCGTTTGTAAAATTACTCTCAATAGTAAGGTGGAGATTGCTATTTTCTTTTTCCAGCAAAACTATTTTACCAATCGTTTCAACAATGCCTGTAAACATGCTTTCAATTAATTACATTTGTAGTACAAAAGTAACAAGGAGTATTTGTTTATGGGTAAAAATGAAAAAATAATTGTTGGAATTTCCATTGGAGACTATAACGGGATTGGGAGTGAGGTCATATTAAAAACCTTTCAAGATAGTAGAATGCTTGAATTTTGTACTCCTGTAATATTTGCTTCAGTTAAGCTGATGTCTTTTTTTAAAAAAGAATATGACATGGAAATTAATTTTCATGGCATTGATAAAATTGAAGATGTTATTCATAAAAAAATAAATGTTTTAAATGTTTGGAAAGAACCAATCGAAGTAAATTTTGGAAAAGAAGAAGCTAAAGCAGGAGAATTTGCAATTACATCCTTGAAAGCTTCAGTTGAGGCGTTAAAAAATGATACAATTGATGTATTAGTCACTGCGCCCATTAATAAAAGTAACGTACAATCCAAATCTTTTAATTTTCCAGGACACACAGATTATTTAGCTAAAGAATTGAAAGGTAACAGCCTTATGTTTATGATTTCTGAAGAATTAAAAGTGGGTTTACTTACAGATCATGTTGCTGTTAAGGATGTTCCAGGAACTATTACAAGGGAACTCATTGAAAAAAAGATTAACACCATACATAAAACATTAATTGAAGACTTTGGTATTATAAAACCAAAAATTGCTGTTTTGGGAATTAACCCACATACGGGGGATAATGGAGTAATTGGTGACGAGGATGACACAGTTTTAAGACCAACTATAGAAAATATTAGAAATAACGGGAAAATTGTGTTGGGACCTTATGCTGCAGATAGCTTTTTTGGATCTGGAAATTATAAAAGCTTTGACGCTGTTGTAGCTTCCTATCACGATCAAGGATTAATACCGTTTAAAACGCTAGCCTTTGGACAAGGCGTAAATTATACCGCAGGGTTAAGTAAAATTAGAACTTCTCCAGACCACGGAACAGCTTACGAAATTGCAGGAAAGAATCTAGCCAATGAATCTTCCTTTAAAGAAGCTGTTTTTGCGGCCATTCAAATTTATAAAAACAGGGAAGAATATCAATTATATGCCCAAAATCCATTAAAAGTTACTGCAAAAAAAGAATATTCAAAAAAGAATTTTTAAAAAGGATAAGCAAATAGAAATATTTTTTATCTTTGCGACCGCCTTTTTTGGAAGGCAAATGTTTAAATATTGATGTGAAAATGAACGAAATGAAAGAATTTACAATCCCTTTTGTGGGATTGAAATTGGGGAAACACATCTTTACTTTTGAAATAAAGAATACGTTCTTTGAACATTTTGAGTATGATGAGTTTAATGATGCGAACATTTCATTAGAAGCTGTTCTCGATAAGAAAACAACCCTTTTGGAGTTTACACTTGATTTTTCTGGGTTTGTAAATGTTAATTGTGATTTAACAAACGAACCTTTTAATCAAGAAGTATCAGGCAACTATCATTTTGTAGTAAAGTTTGGCGAGGAATTTAATGATGAAAATGAAGATTTGCTTATTCTTCCTCACGGAAGCTATCAAGTAAATATTCAGCAATATATTTATGAATCCATTGTGCTTGCTTTACCATCAAAAAGAATCCATCCAGGAGTAAAGGATGGAACATTAAAATCGGATATACTCGAAAAATTAGAAGAATTAAGCCCTAAGGGTAAAGATATTTCAGAAGAAACAGATATAGATCCCCGTTGGGACAACTTAAAAAAATTATTAACAGATAAATAGAATTGAGTAATGGCACATCCTAAAAGAAAAATCTCGAAAACAAGAAGAGATAAAAGAAGAACACATTACAAGGCCACGTCACCACAAATTGCTACAGATCCTACTACAGGAGAGGCACACCTTTTCCATAGAGCTCATTGGCACGAAGGAAAATTATACTACAAAGGACAAGTGGTTATTGACGCAGTAGAATCAGTAGAAGCATAAGTATATTATATAAAAAACAAAAAACTCTCACAATCTATTAATTGGTCGTGAGGGTTTTTTATTTTCTTTCTAATATTTTAAAAAGGTGCTTTTTTTGATCATTTTTGATTAAAAATTAGTATTTTTCAGTCTTAATTTAATGCTTTTTGGCCTTTTTTGTGAATTTTAATTCAACTCTTTATGTCTAAAATCACTGCAGCTATCACCGCTGTGGGAGGATATGTCCCAGACTATGTTCTTTCCAACCAGATTCTAGAAACCATGGTAGATACCAACGATGAATGGATTACTGCCAGAACAGGTATTAAAGAACGCAGAATTTTAAAAGATAAAGACAAAGGAACCTCTTATCTTGCTATAAAAGCTGCAGAAGACCTTCTAACCAAAAGCAATACTGACCCTAAAGATATAGATTTGGTGATTATGGCAACAGCCACACCAGATATGCCCGTAGCGGCAACAGGCGTTTACGTAGCCAGTAAAATTGGAGCAGTAAACGCTTTTTCTTTTGACTTAGTAGCAGCTTGCTCCAGTTTTTTATATGGCATGTCTACTGCCGCTAGATATATTGAATCTGGTAAATACAAAAAAGTACTTTTAATTGGAGCAGATAAAATGTCTTCTATTATAGACTACGAAGACAGAACTACATGTATTATTTTTGGAGATGGGGGAGGAGCGGTTCTTTTTGAGCCTAATACTGAGGGGCTAGGATTAATTGATGAACATCTACGGTCCGACGGAATAGGAAGAGCACACCTTAAAATAGACGCCGGGGGTTCTTTACTCCCTGCATCCATTGAAACGGTTACAAATAAGCAACATTACGTTTTTCAGGATGGAAAAACAGTATTTAAGTTTGCGGTTTCTAATATGGCCGATGTGTGCGCCAAAGTCATGGAGAAAAATAATTTGGAAGGGAAGGATGTAAATTGGTTGGTACCGCATCAAGCAAACAAACGAATTATTGATGCAGCAGCCAATAGAATGGAGCTCCCTGAAGAAAAGGTAATGATGAACATCCATAAATACGGAAACACGACCTCTGCCACCTTACCATTATGCCTTCATGACTATGAAAAGCAATTAAAAAAAGGGGATAATTTAGTTTTTGCCGCTTTTGGAGGAGGATTCACTTGGGGTGCTGTCTATGTTAAATGGGCATACAATTCATAATAAAATAAACGACCAATTAAACAAATAACAATATGGACTTAAAAGACATTCAAAATCTAATCAAGTTTGTAGCGAAATCTGGAGCTAGTGAAGTGAAACTTGAAATGGAAGATGTTAAAATCACCATTAGAACTGGACACGAAAATGATGAACCTACTTATATTCAGCATATACCAGCGCCAATTCAGCAACAAGCGCAACCGGCTATAGCGCAACCACAGGCAGAAAGTACACCAGTTCCTGTTAAGGAAGCTGCAGCACCAGTAGATGAGAATTCAAAATATATAACTGTAAAATCACCAATTATTGGTACTTTTTACAGAAAGCCCTCTCCAGACAAACCAGTGTTTAAGGAAGTAGGAGACACTGTATCTACAGGTGACGTGCTTTGCGTAATTGAGGCTATGAAATTGTTTAATGAAATTGAAAGTGAAGTTTCAGGAAAAATTGTGAAAGTTTTAGTGGAAGATTCTTCTCCAGTAGAATTTGATCAACCCTTATTCCTTATAGACCCATCGTAATTGTCAAATCCCAAATCCCAATAATCAAATTCTTTTCAATTGGAAATTTGGTGACGGAGATTTGAAAATTAGCAAACTATGTTTAAAAAAATATTAATAGCCAATAGAGGTGAAATTGCCTTACGAGTTATAAGGACTTGTAAGGAGATGGGAATTAAAACAGTTGCAGTGTATTCTACTGCAGATGCAGAAAGCCTTCACGTACGTTTTGCAGATGAAGCCGTTTGTATAGGACCCCCACCAAGTAGCGAAAGCTATTTAAAAATTTCCAACATCATTGCCGCTGCAGAAATTACTAATGCAGATGCCATTCATCCTGGATATGGATTCTTGTCTGAAAATGCTAAGTTTTCAAAAATATGTGAGGAACATGGCATTAAATTTATAGGTGCTTCTGCAGATATGATCCAAAAAATGGGAGACAAAGCCACCGCCAAAGCTACCATGAAAGAAGCTGGGGTACCTTGCGTTCCTGGAAGTGATGGTATAATTCCTGATTTTGAGACCTGTAAAACAGTAGCTAAAGAAACAGGTTATCCTGTGATGTTAAAAGCTAGTGCAGGTGGAGGAGGAAAAGGGATGCGTGGTGTTTGGAAAGAAGAAGATTTACTAGCCGCTTGGGAATCTGCGAGACAAGAAAGTAAAGCTGCTTTTGGAAATGATGACATGTATATGGAAAAGCTTATTGAAGAGCCCCGTCATATCGAAATACAAATTGTTGGCGATAGTACAGGAAAGGCTTGTCATTTAAGTGAAAGAGATTGCTCAATTCAGCGTCGTCATCAAAAATTGACTGAAGAGACGCCAAGTCCATTTATGACTAAAAAGCTTAGAGATGATATGGGTAAAGCGGCTGTAAAAGCGGCAGAATATATCAATTATGAAGGCGCAGGAACCATCGAATTTTTGGTAGATAAACACCGAAATTTCTATTTCATGGAAATGAATACTCGTATTCAAGTAGAGCATCCAATTACCGAACAAGTAGTAGATCACGATTTAATTCGGGAGCAAATTTTAGTGGCTGCTGGGATTCCAATTTCAGGGAAGAATTATTTGCCACAGCTTCATTCTATAGAATGTAGAATTAATGCCGAAGATCCTTATAACGGGTTTAGACCTTCCCCTGGAAAAATTACCGTTTTACATGCACCAGGAGGTCATGGGGTTCGATTAGACACTCATGTGTATGCTGGGTATGTCATACCGCCAAATTATGACTCGATGATTGCGAAGCTAATTACAACAGCGCAAACAAGAGATGAGGCAATCAATAAAATGAAAAGAGCTCTTGACGAATTTGTCATTGAAGGTGTAAAAACCACCATTCCCTTTCATAGACAATTAATGGATGATCCTGCGTATGTTTCAGGAAATTATACCACAGCGTTTATGAATACATGGAAAATGAATACACCAGAAGAACAATAAATTTATAGCACTTAAATTTAGAATATACCCATTTCAAAAAGTAATATCTTTGAAATGGGTATTTTTTTAACCAAACTCTAGCTATTGAATCTATCATATTGGGAATATAAAACGTGGTTTCACAATATTGACTATGCCATCATTGGAAGTGGCATAGTTGGGTTAAGTTGTGCGCTATCCCTTCGTGAGAGGCATCCTAATGCCAAAATTGTTGTTTTTGAAAGTGGCACCTTACCTAATGGGGCTAGTACCAAAAATGCTGGCTTTGCATGTTTTGGAAGCTTGTCCGAAATTATTGAAGATTTAAAAACACACTCTGAAGACGAGGTGGTTGAGTTAGTTAGGAAAAGGGTGATGGGATTGGAGATACTTCGTAAGAATTTGGGCGATAAAAAAATCGATTTTCAACGTCATGGAGGCTATGAACTTTTTACCCTTGAGGATGAAGCATTGTATGAAAATTGCCTTTCAAAACTGTCTTATATAAATAGTGTGCTAAAAAAGGCTCTTTTTAACGAAAAAGATGTGTTTTCTGTCAAAAACGATGCATTTTCGTTCAAAAAAGTTCAAAAAATGCTAATTTTTAATCAATTTGAAGGGCAGTTAGATACCGGCAAAATGATGCATGCGCTTATTCAAAAATGTGTAAAAAAGGGTGTTTTTGTGCTAAATTCGTTTAAAATTGAGTCATTTTTATCTAAAAATGATCAAATAGTAATGAATTTTAAGGATTTTGGTGAAATTTCGGCAAAAAAACTCTGTATTGCTACAAATGGGTTTGCAAATCAGCTTATAAATACTCAAGATTTGAAACCTGCCAGAGCCCAAGTGCTTATTACTAAACCCATAAGGAATCTTCATATTAAAGGAACTTTTCATTTGGATAGGGGCTATTATTATTTCAGAAATATAGACGATAGAATCCTTTTGGGGGGAGGTAGGAATTTGGACTTTACAGGAGAAACCACCACTAGTTTGGAAGTGACTTCCCTAATTCAAAATAAATTGGAGGATTTATTACATACTACCATTATCCCAAACACCCCGTTTGAAGTTGAGCATCGTTGGAGTGGGATTATGGGGGTAGGATCTCAAAAGAAACCTATCGTTATGAAGGTAGACGACCATGTGTATTGCGGTGTTAGACTAGGAGGTATGGGCGTTGCTATTGGTAGTTTGGTGGGTAGCGAGTTAGCAACTATAGCACAGACTTAAGATGATAAAAAAGGTATTTAAATTCTTTTGGAAATCCATTTTATGGTTTTTAGGATTAAGTATTCTATGGGTAGTTATTTACAAATGGGTGCCAGTACCTTATACTCCTTTAATGGCGATTCGCTCTTTGGAAGCCGAAGGTAATTTTGAAACAAAACATGACTGGGTTCCTATGGAGGAAATTTCCAAAGAACTGCAACTTGCAGTAATTTCTGCCGAAGATCAAAATTTTTTGAATCATAATGGTTTTGATTATGAAGCCATTCAAAAGGCATATAAAAACAATCAAAAAGGAAGAAGAATTAAGGGTGGAAGCACTATTTCGCAACAAACGGCAAAGAATGTTTTTCTATGGCCCAATAGAAGTTGGTTGCGCAAAGGATTGGAGACGTATTTTACATTTCTAATTGAAACCCTTTGGAGTAAGGAACGAATTTTAGAAGTATATCTCAACAGCATTGAAATGGGAAACGGGGTGTATGGAGCAGAAGCCGCTTCGCAATATTGGTTCAAAAAAAGTGCTAAAAAATTAACTAGATATCAAGCAGCATCTATTGCTGTGATACTTCCAAATCCTAGAAAATATATGGCATCCAATAGTTCAAACTATATTGAAAATAGAAAACAATGGTTGGTTCGACAAATGCAAAATTATGGTACATTTACTTTAAAACAAACTAAGGAAGATGACGGCAAAAGAAATTAAAGAGGCGTTATTTAAAATTTGTACAGAAAAGGTTGAAAACCGCTATCAAAAAATTAAACAGGTTTTAGAGGATATAAAGGAGTCGTTACTAGAAGAAAGCAAAAGTACTGCAGGGGACAAACATGAAACGGGACGCGCCATGCTTGACATTGAAAGAGAAAACACATCAAAACAACTACAGGAGGTAGAGGTGTTAATGTCCATTCTTAAAAAGATAGATATTAATTCAAAATCAGATTATGTGCGTTTAGGAAGTTTGGTAAAAACAGATAAAGCCACCTATTTTATGAGCCTTTCTATAGGAGCGGTTGACTTAAATAAGAAGTCTTATCTATGTGTAGCGCTAAATTCTCCAATGGGACAAGCATTATTGGGGAAGAAAAAAGAAGATATATTTAGTTTTAACAATCAAGAATACAAAGTACTATTGGTTTCTTAGTTGTAAGCAAACTTCCGTATTTAATTTAAAAGGATTCTTGTTCTCGAAGAAAATAATATGGTTTCCAAATTTGGCTTGTACTAAGTAATAATTTCCTTTAAAATAGTTCTTCTCAACAAGCACTTTAAAATCTGTTTCAATTTCTGAAAGTTGTAATTGGGAGGGAAGTAGGATAAGTTCATCATTCGACAAAATTCCAGAAGGAACTATGGAAACTTCTCCAAAAAAACCAGCTTGATAGACATTGTCTAGGGTGTTATATATGTTTTCAGGCGAGTCCAGCTTTTCAAGCTTTCCGTCCTTTAAAAGCAATATTTTATTTGAAAATGCCAAAGCCTCTTCGGCGTCATGAGTTGCTGTAATACAAGCAATTTTATTGTCTTTTAAATACCCAAAAAGCTTTCTACGTAATGTATTTTTTCTGAAAGTATCAATATTACTGAAGGGCTCATCAAGCAATAGTAGTTGAGGTTCCTTTGCAAGCGCTTTTGCAAGCGCTACACGTTGCTTTTGACCGCCGCTAAGGTTTTTCACCATAGTTTCAGCAAAAGATTCCATTTCAACTACCTCTAATAACTCATTTACTCTTTTTCTATCACTTTTTAAATCTAGTCTTGAAAGATGGGTTGCAATATTTTCAGCTACCGAAATAAAAGGCATGACATTAAATTCTTGAGCAACTAACTTCATAAAATCTTCCCCAGGGACTAAATTGAAATTGGGGCCTAGTAGCTGTTTATCTTTCCAATATAAGGTGCCTTTTTCTAAGTGAAGTAGTCCGTAAATGATGTGTAATAATGTTGATTTTCCGCAACCGCTTTCTCCTAATACTGATAAATGCTCCCCTTTTTCTAACGAAAAGGAAATGTTCGAGAGAATTTCTTTATCTGCGTAAGAAAATGAGTTTATTGCTACTTGAAGCATACTGTTTTATAAAATGAAAAAGGCTGTCAACTACGTTTCAAATATGCATAACGTGACAACCTTTTACAATAAAAAGATTCTATTATTCCTTAATACCAGTATTTACTTTTTCTGGAAGGACTTCATAACCCATATTATAGAGCGTAAAACCAAAAATATCTGCGTACTGCTCAATAGTTTTATGAATTGGTGTTCCAGCACCATGTCCTGCATCCGTTTCAATTCTAATTAATACCGGATTATTACCTGCTTGATTTTCTTGCAATGTTGCAGCAAACTTAAAACTATGTGCTGGCACAACCCTATCATCGTGATCTCCTGTAGTCACTAATGTTGCAGGGTACTCGACTCCGTTTTTTACATTGTGAACAGGGGAATATCCCAATAAATAATCAAACATTTCTTTACTGTCTTCGGCGGTTCCATAATCATACGCCCATCCTGCGCCAGCGGTAAAGGTATGATACCTCAACATGTCCAATACACCTACTGCAGGCAATGCTACCTTCATTAAATCTGGGCGTTGAGTCATAACCGCACCCACGAGTAACCCTCCATTAGATCCACCGCGAAGCGCTAAATAGTCTTTGGAAGTGTATTTGTTTTCAATTAAATATTCGGCAGCCGCTATAAAATCATCAAATACATTTTGCTTTTGCATTTTTGTGCCTGCTTTATGCCATTCTTTTCCATATTCACCTCCACCACGAATATTTGGAACTGCGTAAATACCACCTTGTTCCATCCAGACAGCATTTGGGATGCTAAAAGTGGGAGTAATACTAATATTAAAGCCGCCATAGCCATAAAGAATGGTTGGGTTTTTACCATCGAGTTTTATACCTTTTTTATGGGTAATAATCATAGGGACCTTGGTGCCATCTTTTGAGGTAAAAAAGACTTGATTGCTTTCGTAGTTTTCTGAATTGAAATCGATTTTTGGTTTTCGGTATAATTCAGATTTCCCAGTTTCCATATTGTATTTGTAGATACTTCCAGGGGTAGTATAATTGGTGAACGAATAGTATAGTTCTGTTTCATCCTTTTTTGCTCCAAATCCTCCTGCACTACCAAGGCCAGGCAATTCAATTTCTCTTATAAGTTTCCCAGCGAAGTCATACTGAAAGACTTTTGAAATTGCATCTACCATATATTCGGCAAATATGTATTTTCCTCCCGTTGAGGGGGTAAGTACATTTTTAGTTTCAGGAATTACATCTACCCAATTTTCTGGTGTTGGATTTGAAACATCCACTTTTACAATTTTTTTATTAGGAGCATTGAGGTTGGTGTTTAGGAACAAGGTTGAACCTTGATTATCCATAACATAGGTGTCACTATCGGTATGATCCAAAATAGTTATAAACGAACTGTTCGGTTTTTCTAAATCTTTTATAAATAGTTTATTTCCAGAAGTAGAAACACTAGCTGTAACAACAAGATATTTATCATCTTCGGTAACAAAACCACCTACATAGCGATGTTTTTCTTCAGGGGTCCCTCCAAAGATGAGCTTATCACTTTTTTGAGGTGTTCCTAATTTATGGTAGTAAAGTTTATGTTGATCTGTTTTTGCTGAAAGCTCACTTCCTTTTGGCTTTTCATAACTTGAATAATAGAATCCTTCATTTCCTTTCCAGGAAAGACCGCTAAACTTAATATCGACTAGGGTATCTTCAACAATTTTTTTCGTTTCAGCATCCATGACTAATACTTTTCTCCAATCACTTCCTCCTTCTGAAATACTATAAGCGGCAATTTTTCCGTTTCGTGAAAAGCTTAGGTTGCCTAGAGAAATAGTACCATCTTCTTTAAATTTATTTGGATCTAAAAATACCTGAGCGGTGCTTGGGTCATCATTGGTTTTATAACGATAAACTACGTATTGGTTTTGTAACCCGTCATTTTTAAAAAAGTATGTATAATCCCCTTCTTTAAAAGGAGCTGTTACTTTTTCGTAATTCCAAAGGCTAGAAAGGCGTTCTCTTAATTCATTTCTAAATGGAATAGTATCCAAATAACCAAAGGTTACCTTGTTTTGAGCTTTTACCCAAGCTTCTGTTTGCGAGCTCATATCGTCCTCCAACCATCTATAGGGGTCTGAAACTTGGGTATCAAAATAAACGTCGACCGAATCTACTTTATCTGTAACAGGGTAAGACACAACAATAGGTTTTTTTTCAATTTCGTTTTGGCAGCTTATAAGTAAAATAGCTGCAAATAAAGACACAAAGTATTTCATTTACAAGATTTTTAACCTTGTAAAAATACTAAATAAAAGGTGTTAAAGTGTTAAAATGATAGTCTTAACCATCTATTGAAAAAGTGGTCTATAGGATTTCCAGTATTTATAAATTAAAATCGCATTGATAGAGACAATAATAATGGCTGGCAAAACTCGAGGGATGTCTAAAAAAAGATGAAACAAAAGTACGTTTAAGGAAATAGGTACTAATACAAGCAACGCAAAAGGAACCCATTTTTTGAATAACAATAACAGCCCAATGAAAATCTCTAAAACTCCAATAAGCGGCAACACATAACCTGATGCAGAAAGTGAACTCATAAAGTTAGCTCCTTCGGGAAGCTGTGGAAGTGGCATAAAACTAAAATCGATAAACTTATTTAATCCAAAAATAATAAGGATAAGTGCTAAAACAACGCGAAGAATTTTGGTAAATGTTGAGTTCATAGGTGATGGTTTTGAGTTACTTAAATATAATGAAAAAAGAAACACCGCCACTTTTTTTAGTGACGGTGCTTAATTTTTTATAAAACTTAAAGCCTATTTTTTTATGAAGCGTTGGGTTTTAACTAATTTATTGTCGAAAACTCTTAAAATGTAATTTCCTTCAGCTAAGTAAGAAACATCTATAGAATCTGAATTTAACCTTGCATTCATCACTCTTTTCCCGTTCATATCAAAAATAGTGTAAATAGGATCATTAAACTCGGTAGTTTGACGAAGATTTAAAATTCCTTCAGTAGGGTTAGGGAAGGAAATTAAATTGTTTACCAGATTTTCATCAATACCAGCAATAATGGTAGAACCTTCTTCTACAGAAATTACTTGATCCACTGCAACATCTTCTAAAACATCAATAATTCCAGAAGTCCAATAAATGGTAATGGTGGTAATTTCGGTATCTGACCCTAGTCCAAAATGAGTATTTAAGGTACTCATATATCTAAAACCTTCACCACTTCGAACATCTCTAATTTGTGTTCCTGAAGCGCTTTCGATTTCTACGCGAGCGCCTAAACCGTTAATATTGCTTTCAACTCCAATTGTATTAATAGTTAACCAGTGATTAGAGTTTCCATTGTTCATATAAATGGTGGATCCAGTAAAACTGTCGATAAACCCATCGTTATTTAGGTCTGCAAAAGATCCATTATTATCCGGTAAAAGGTCACTTACTAAGGCAAAAGTAAGGTCGCCGTTTCCAATTAGGATATTACCATTAGATGCGATATCTGGATATCCATCGTTATTAAAATCGTAAGTTGCGTTTTCAATTCCAGTATCGGTCATTCCTTCCACACCCGAACCAGCAGTTACGTCTGTAAAAGTACCATCACCGTTGTTTCTCATTAACTTATGGTCTCCAGTACTAGCTCCCACAAAAACATCCATATCACCATCATTATCATAATCTGCCCATGCAGATGACCAAGTTTGCATTGGGTCTGCAAGACCGAGGTCTAATGCATTTTCTGTAAAAGTTCCGTCACCATTATTAGTATGCATTTGATTTGTTCTTCTTTCTTCACTACCACCACATTTTGCAATAAACATGTCAACATCACGATCATTATCATAATCAATCCATACGCTTCCATAGTTTCCTCCAGAAGGGAAATCGCCTAAACCACCTTGAAAAAAAGTAAAGTTACCCAACCCGTCGTTAATATAGTAAACGTTAGGCTCTACATCGTGACAAACAAAAGCATCCATGTGACCATCGTTATTAATATCCACAAAGTTTGATCGTTGAGAAAATACATATTCTGGACCAGATACCTCAGTAAATCCAGTTCCGTCTGAGTTTGCTCTCATAAAAGTCACACCACTACCACCTCCGTAAAGTAAATCGGTATATCCATTTCTATCATAATCTGCAGCAGCTAAGCTCCAAGAAGGACCAAAATCTGCTGGGGAAGTTGTAATATTTACCTCATTAAATGAACCATCGGGTTGTTGATAAAATATTTGAACATTGGTATTGGTTACAGATACAATATCATCCAAAAAATCTCCATTCATGTCTACGGCGGCTCTATCTGAACCCGTTGTGCCTATGCTTTGACTAGTCCAGCCAAGTTGGGCACTTGCCGTAACAAAGCAGGCCAAAAATAAAATTGGTAAAAGTATTTTTTTCATAATAAAAAGTGTTTTTAATTGGTTAATCACAAGTTTCGGTTAATGTATTTATCCATTCTTCAATAAGGGCAATTGCCTCTTCATGTTGAATGGTTCGTCCCAATAAAGGCATTCTATATTCTTCGTTATTAGTAATAAATCTAAAAAATAAAATCGAGTTATCGGCATCTCCAGGCATTATAATCTTTGAATCCTCATACCCAGGGATAGGTGTGTCTGGGTCAATACATATTCCTAAATTAGCTGGATCCTCTGTTTCATTGAACGCAAACCGTAGAGGTCTATAATCGCAATGCCCACTTTCACTATGACAATTGGCACAATTAACATCAAAATAGGAACGAACTCTCATTTCAATAGATTCTGAAGCATCTGTCCAATCGACTACAGTTGTAATATTGGACGGAACACTTTCTAAATACCCCATTGAAATCCATTTCTCTAATTGATTAGCCGTGCCATCTGCATAATTATAATTACTGTTTAAACTTTGTGGCTTAGGTCCAATAGGTGTACTTGATTTGTAAAATTTATGACAAGTAAAACATTGGCTTTCGGAAGGAATACGATAATTAACGAACTTAGTTTCTCCGTTTTCAACCCATTCTATTTCTTTAAATCCACCATTTCCACTGGTGTCTAAATTGGCTTCGGTTTGATCCTCATTCCATATATAGTCTGCAAAAATCCAGCCTTCAGCTTTTTTTATAAGCAGGCGAGTTTCAATTATTTGTGTTGCATTGTTGGGTAAAACATTTTCATAATAAAAGGTTTTTATAAGAATACTCCCTGTGGGAAAGTTCAAAACACTAGCATCCGATTCATATTGTGCTTTTACTCCATAAGGCATCCAGACAAACCTTTTTTTGTGCGCATAATCTGTAAAAAGAGGTGAAATAAGATCGTAGGGTAACACGCCGTAAACAGGTTCCTGACTTGCTAAGTCACCTTCAAAGAAGTTATATTCTGAAAGGGTATTGTACGGCACTGCATTTATATCAAAATTTACTGGAGAGATTGGTAAAACAGTTATAAATACAACTCCCGTAGCGCAACTCTGTCCGGACGCATCACAAATGGTATATTCAAAATTATCTTCGCCAGTTGTTTCACCATTTGGGGTGTAAATAATGAAATCATCGTCAACTTTAGTTGGAGTTCCATTGGTATTCAAAACAACCGATCCTCTAAAAGGATTTGTTAATATAATTTCTCCTTCTAGCGGAATATTATCATCATTATTCAAAATATAAATCTCTAATGATGCGTTTTGAAAAACCTCAGCAACATCTGCATTAGCCACAATGTCTAAAGGGACATATCCACCAGAGTCATCATCAGATTTACAGGCATTTAAAAGAATAATGGATAAAAACAGAATACCTAATCGAGAAAAAGGGTTTCTCATATAATATCTCTTTAACAATTTTTATTTTTTATCCCCTAAATTTTTAGGAGGACCTAAATGTAAGAAAAACTTTTTATTTAAATCGTTTAAGAGCTTGTTTGTAATGTATTTAACGGAAATGGGCACCGTAAGAATCCCAATGTAAATAGATTTAGTATCCATTCAATAATGCGACAAACTAAGCAGGCACAATGTTAGCAAGGTTTCAAAAGATGAAAACCTGCCTAGTTTTTCTCGTCCATGGACTAATAGAATGAGCCCAAATTATATAGAATAATGCAAAATTATTTACTAATGAAAAATTCTTAAACCAACATGTTGGCTACAAGGTATTCTGCAATTTGAATAGCATTGGTGGCTGCACCTTTTCTTAGATTATCACTCACAATCCACATATTTAAAGCGTTGGCTTGTGTTTCATCTCTTCGAATGCGACCTACAAATACCTCATCTTTCTGATTGGCGTACATGGGCATCGGATACGTCTTGGTATCTGGGTTATCCTGTACAATAATTCCTGGAGTATTGTGTAGTGTTTGACGAACTTCCGAAAGATCAAAATCTTGATGAAACTCTACATTTACAGATTCACTATGGCCTCCAGCAGTAGGAATTCTAACAGCAGTAGCACTTACGGAAAAAGTTCGATCGTCCAATATTTTTTGGGGCTCTCTAGCCAATTTCATTTCTTCTTTGGTATAGCCATTGGCTTCAAAAACATCACATTGTGGGATGGCATTTTTATGAATAGGATAGGGATACGCCATTTCACCTTTTACTCCAGCGATTTCATTTTCTAATTGCTGCACTGCCTTTACACCCGTTCCTGAAACAGATTGGTAGGTTGAAACAATCACTCTTCGCATTTTGTATTTTTTATGAAGCGGAGCCAATGCCATAACCAATTGTATGGTTGAGCAATTAGGGTTTGCAATAATTTTATCCTCCTTAGTTAATACCGAAGCATTAATTTCTGGAACAATCAGTTTTTTTGTGGCATCCATCCTCCAAGCCGAAGAATTATCAATTACCGTTGTGCCAACTTCAGCAAATTTTGGAGCCCATTCAAGAGAGGTAGTACCTCCTGCAGAAAAAATAGCAATGGCAGGCCTTTTAGCAATCGCATCATCCATAGATACAATTGAGTAATCCTTTTCTTTAAATGAAATGGTTTTACCAACCGATTTTTGCGAAGCAACAGGAATTAATTCGGTTACAGGAAAGTTTCTTTCCGCTAAAAGTTTTAACATTACTTCTCCTACCATTCCGGTGGCACCTACTACAGCTATTTTCATACCTAATTTAATTAGGGTTCAAAAATAAGGGATAGGAAATAATTAATTCAAAATAAAATGTAAAAAAAGACCCCGCCTTTTGGCGGGGTTTACTGTTAAATTATGTAATGTAGCGGTTGCGTTGCTACGCGTTTACTTTTTAAGAGCGTCTCTAATTTCTTTTAGTAAATCAATTTCAGACGGTCCTGGGTCAGGAGCTGGGGCTTCTTCTTTTTTCTTCTTGGTTTTGTTATATGCTTTTACAATAAGGAATAAAACAAATCCTACAATTACAAGGTTAATAACTGCATTAACCCATTTACCCCACATCACAGCATTTTCGGGTGTTGTAACATTACCTTCGGCATCTACAACAGCTTCAGACAATACAACTTTTAAAGCAGAAAAGTCCATTCCCCCTGTAAAATGGCCTACGATAGGCATCATAATATCATTGGTAAATCCAGAAACAACACCTCCAAGTGCAGCCCCTAAAATTACAGCTATGGATAGTTCAATGACATTACCCGTCATGATAAAATCCCTAAATTCTTTTAACATAATTGATTGGTTTATACTGTTAATAAGCAACTAATTTACACAAAAATCCTTTTTGTTGTTAAAATAACATATCTCAAGACCTTTGTTTTCGCTTAAAGACACGCTTTACTCGTTGAGAGATAGCCGTAATGAGCTCGTAAGAGATGGTTTTTGCAGAAGTAGCAATAGAATCTGCAGTTGGATTTTCACCAAAAAAGAGCACCTCATCTCCTTCTTTACAATCAATTCCTGTAACGTCGACCATAATCATATCCATACAAACATTTCCAACAATTAGGGCTTTTTTCCCATGTATGGTAACCCATCCAGCACCATTTCCATAAATTCTTGATATACCGTCGGCATGACCTAAAGGGAGTGTGGCTGTTTTTGTGTCTTTACTTGCAGTGAAAGCTCGATTATACCCTAAACTCTCTCCTTTTGGGACCTCGTGAATTTGAGAAATAATGGTCTTTAATTCACCAATAGGCTTAAGGTGTATATCAAATTTTGGATCGTTCCCAAATCCATAAAGTCCAATACCGGTACGAACCATATCAAATTGTGCATCGGGATAATTAAGTATTCCCGAGGTGTTGAGCGTGTGTTGTAACGGTTGATATCCTAATTTTTGAATGAATTGATTAGAATAGAAGGTAAATTTTTCAATTTGGGTAAGGGTAAACTCTTTTTCTGAAAGGTCTTCACTTGCGGCTAAATGCGAAAAAACCGATTTCACTTTTACGCTTTGTGTTTTTGAAAGAATAGCTACAATTTCTTCCATATCAAATTCTGAAAACCCTAACCTGTTAAGCCCAGTATTAAATTTTATATGAATGGGATACTCTTTTTGCTGATGTTCTTCAACAAAAGCAATAAATTCTTTTAATATTTTAAGGGAATAGATACTGGGTTCTAAACATTTTTTCAATATAACATCAAAATTGCTAGGTAACGAATGCAATACTAGAATGGGTGTTCTAATTCCATTTTCTCGCAATTTTTCACCTTCATGGGCATAAGCTACAGCAAAATAATCGATACCCAAGGTTACCAACTCTTTTGAAACTTCTACGGAATCACTTCCGTACCCAAAAGCCTTTACCACAGCCATCATTTTGGTTGTGGGTTCAATTTTAGATCTTAAATAATGGTAATTGTGTGCAAGGGCGTTGAGGTCAATTTCCAAAACGGTTTCTTCGATGTTCGCTTCAGATTTTGACATACTAGGCTTGCTTTTTACTTGATACTTGCTCTGGATCTTTTACGTCAATTTTTTTTACACGCTCACGCAACATCGCTTTGTAATAGGCTGCGCGACTTAGAGGTTCATATTCTTCGGTCTCTCCCAATAAAACGAGATCGTCACTTTGCGCTTTTCGGTAACTAAAATGTGCTAGATTTCCGGTCCTTGTACAAACAGCGTGTACTTTGGTGACATATTCGGCAGTAGCCATAAGGGCAGGCATAGGGCCAAAAGGATTTCCCTTAAAATCCATATCCAATCCTGCTACAATCACTCGCATCCCTTGGTTGGCAAGGTCGTTGCAAACTTTTACAATTTCAGCATCAAAAAATTGCGCTTCGTCAATGCCAATGACGTCGCATCCATCTGCTAGGATAGGTATATTGGCCGCAGCGGGCACTGGCGTCGATCGAATCTCATTGCTGTCGTGTGAAACTACTTTGTCTTCGTCGTATCGATTATCGACAGAAGGTTTAAATATTTCTACCTTTTGTCTAGCAAACTTGGCGCGTTTTAATCTTCGGATTAATTCTTCGGTTTTTCCCGAAAACATAGAGCCACAAATCACCTCAATCCATCCAAATTGCTCTTTTTGATTTACTGTATTTTCGAGAAACATAATTAGCTTTTAGAATAAAATAGAATTCTTTGACGTTTACATAAAGGATGCGTAAATTTAGCAAAACAAAATATAGAACGCTGCATAAATTATAAAAGTTATGAAGAAGGAACTCCAAAAAAAATTGAAGGAATTGGCGCAAAACATAGTTGCACATGATTCCTTGGAGGAAATCGCAAAAATGAAGGAGCAAGCGCGAGATTTGTATGAAAAACTTTCGGTGTTAGAATATCTGGAGGTACAAATTCTTGGGGAATCTAAATCAGAAAAAAAGGAAGAATCGTTAGACTCAAAAAGTTTTAGAGAACAAAATTGGTTTAAAGACCCTAAACCCGTTCCTTCTCACGAAAATAAAGAAGAACTCATCGAGCCTGCAACCGAAAAAATAAAGGATTTGGTGGCTCAAATGCCAGAGGAATCGCAACAAGTAGACGAGCTTTTAGAAAAAGTACTTCCGCCCAAGCAAATTCAGAAAAACGATTTAGAAGATTTTGCATCCCACTACAAAGAAATGCCTGTTTTTGAAAGAAAGGAAAATCCAAGAGTTTCAAAAACGGAAACACTTACCGAAACCATTGAAAACCCAAAACCTGTAGAAACCGGCAAGCAAAATGACATTGAAAAACCAAAGTCTATAAACGATACTATCCAAGCTGGATTAACCATTGGTCTAAATGATCGTTTGGCGTTTATAAAACATTTATTCGATGGGAATGCAGATGATTACGCACGAGTGCTTTCGCAAATAAACACGATGCCTACTTTTGAAAAAGCGCAGGAATTTATAAAAGGTAAAGTGAAACCAGATTATAATTATTGGCTTCAAAAGGATGAATATTCTGAACGTTTTATGACCTTAATCGAAAAGCGATTTAACTAGATTTCTTATGGGAAAACTCTACCTAGTTCCCACACCCATTGGCAACTTAAAGGATATGACTTTTAGGGCGATTGAAGTTTTAAAAGGAGTAGATGTAATCCTTGCCGAAGATACACGTACCAGCGGGAAACTCCTGAAACATTTTGAAATTGCTACTCCTATGCAATCGCACCATATGCACAATGAGCATAAAACCGTGGCTGGAATTGTTTCAAAAATTGAAGCAGGACAAAACATAGCGTTAATTAGTGACGCAGGCACCCCTGCCATTAGCGACCCCGGATTTTTATTGACACGAGCCTGTGTCGAAGCCAATATTGAAGTGGATTGCTTACCAGGAGCTACAGCCTTTGTACCCGCATTAGTAAATAGTGGATTACCTAACGACCGATTTGTATTTGAAGGATTTCTTCCTGTAAAAAAGGGGAGACAAACGAGATTGCTTCAATTAGCCGAAGAAACTCGAACCATTATTTTTTATGAGTCGCCTCACAAATTGGTAAAAACATTAGCCCAATTTGTTGAATATTTTGGTGCAGAACGACCTGTTTCTGTTTCAAGAGAATTAAGTAAACTTCACGAAGAAACCATCCGTGGAACAGCTGAAGAAGTTTTTAAATATTTTGAAGCCAAACCTCCAAAAGGAGAGTTGGTTATTGTAGTTGGAGGGAAATAAAATGAAAAACTTAATTGAAGAAATAAAGGGATGTACCATTTGTAAAACGCACCTTCCTTTAGGGCCTCGCCCCGTCTTTTCAATTGCTAATGACTCTAAAATTGCTATTATTGGACAAGCTCCAGGGGCTAAAGTTCACGAATCTGGAATTCCTTGGGATGATGCGAGTGGGAAACTGTTACGAACTTGGCTAGAAGTTACAGTCGAGGAGTTTTACAACCCTTCTAATTTTGCTATTGTCCCTATGGGATTTTGTTATCCTGGAAAGGGAAAAAATGGTGATTTACCTCCAAGATCAGAATGTGCTCCACTATGGCATGAACAACTTTTTGAACAAGCAAAATCGATTGAGCTGTATATTTTAATTGGCACCTATGCGCAATCGTACTATTTAAAAGAAAAGTCTAAAAAGAACTTAACTGAAACTGTACGGAATTTTAAAACGTATCTGCCAAACTATTTTCCTTTACCACATCCTTCCCCAAGAAACCGATTTTGGTTTCGGAAGAATGAGTGGTTTGAAAAAGAGGTACTTCCAGAATTAAAAATTCAAGTACAATATATATTATCCCTTTAACCAAACTTTACGTACTACCACTTGTTTCTCCGAAGCACTGGGGTTTGGTTGTAGTTTTTGCCCTGGAGTAAAAGATTGGGTTAGTGCCTTTTCAATAACAAACTCTTTACCGTCTCTTTCTAAAACGACTTTAATTTCTGTCCCTGGAGACCACATAAACATATCTGTAAAGACCTGTTGGTTGTTTTCAAAAGTCAAGGCTGTTCCATTAACAGTTTTAAGTACATCTCCGGGCAGCACTCCATTGTCATGCCAAAAGCTATTGTCCGCTACTGCTTCTGTAAATACAATGGTTCTTCTGGCTCTATTAGGAGCAAATATAAAAGCACCACTATTTTGAATATAATTGGTTGTTACAGGAGCCTCTATTAGCTCTAAACCGGCTTTTTCAAAAAACTCAGAATAATTGATAGGCGTTGTCCCTACTACGTGCGCCTTCAAAAAATTTCCAACAGAAGGGTAGGTCATTTGGGTAATTTCGGCAAGAATGGTATCATCGTTAAAAGGTTTATTCTTACCATATTTGTTTGATAATTCCTTCATTAAAGATAACATGCTTCGCTCTCCATTGCTTTCTTCGCGCATTAAAATGTCAATACACATTCCTATTAAAGCTCCTTTTTGATACACATTATAAAAGTTGGCTGCATAGGGCTGATCAAGAATATTTTCACTCATTTCTGTAAAACTCATGGTGTCATCCATACTCTTGGATATTTGAATTTTACTCATCATGGTTGCATAGTATTCTTCTTCAGACATTATTCCTTCATACACTTGAAAATGATATGCAAAATATTCGGTTATTCCTTCATACATCCAAAGGTGTTTTGAAAAAGTAGGATTGTGGTAATCGAAATAATGTACGTCTTCACTATGCACACTCAAAGGTGTTACAATATGAAAGAATTCATGAGCCACTATATCAATCATCTCTTTTGACAGGGCTTCTTTGTTTGATTTTTCGGACAACACAACAAGGGTCGAGGTGTGATGTTCTAATGCGCCCATTCCTTTTGGGGAATCTTCACTTCCATCACTTAAAAAAAGAAAAATATCGTAGCGTGGGGTTGTGTTAATTTCTCCTAAGTATCTTTTCTGTCCTTGCATCATGGTAAACATGCTTTCTTTTAACGCTGCTGCTGTATGGACTTTATTTGGGGAGTATACGCTTAAAACAACTTTAATGCCACCTACCTGAAATTCTTCTACATCCAATTCGCCATAAAACATAGGATTATCTGTAATATCAAAGTAGCGGGGGGCAAAATAGCGGGTGGTAATACTTTTCCCATCGGCACTGGTTTCAGAACCTATTTCTTGTATCGCCGAAGAACGAACAAATTCACTTGGAGCAGTAACCTCCAGTTTGTACTGTGCATTTTTTAAAGAATCGAAGTAGCCAATAAATCCGTGTAAATTCAACACGTAATTGGTAGGATCAATATTGGTTCCAGCAGGAGAAAAAGGGTTTTCAGATCCAATATTTCCCGAAATTTCTGTATCGAAAGTGTCATTTACTTCGTATATAATTTTATCCAATTGAGATGCATTACTAATAGACCAAGAATTATCGTCTAATTTACTGGAAGGTAGTTCATTCCCTTTATAATCAATCGCCTTAAAGTTTTCAACATATCTTCCAAAATTACTCACCGAATACGTTCCTTGAACCACTTTTGGAATTCTGTAGATTTCAGTTTCTGTGGTAAATCGACCAGGGTTTATCACTACAGGAACTTTGTCATTAGTAACGTTTACTAGATTTAAACTAGTTTCAATAGGGTTTGAAACAGCTAAATCATTATTAGTAGTTTTTGTAGAAGTACAACCAATAAAAAAAACTGAAATGGCAATCAGTAGAAAATGTCTCATAACTGGGATAAAATTGTTTCCCACAAAGATATTTTTTTTCAAATGCAAGAATCTTAAAATTTTACCAAAAGAAAAGTTAAGGTTTATAAGTGTTTACCCTTTTCCCAGCCGTGTTTTCCAAGATACTTTTCGCCACTTTCCACGGCGCCCTCCTCGATAGAGGTTCCCATGCTATCGTTCCAGCGGTTGAGGTAACCAAAAAGTGAAATTACTCCTAGCATTTCCACAATTTCACCTTCGTTCCAATGTTCATATAGCCGTTTTTTAATGTCTTCGTCCACTTGATTTGGAACCAGACTTGCTTTTAACGAAAAATCCAACGCAGCGCGTTCGGCTTCACTAAAAGCAGGATGTGTTGGGTATTCCCAAATATTATCCAGTTTTTCTTGTTCGGCACCATATCGTTCTGCTGCACGAATGGCGTGCGCTTGGCAATAGCGGCAACCTGTGGCGTTACTACTTACCCAAGCAATCATTCGTTTAAGGGCAGAAGTAACTCGACCTTCGTTTGCCATTACGGCTTTGTTGAGGTTTATGAATGCTTTGCTAATAGCAGGACGGCGCTGCATAGTAAGGACACTATTGGGGCAAAACCCGAGCGTTTCGTTAAAAAACTCGGCAAGTTGTTGGGTTTCTTTATCGTGTTCTGGAGAGAGGGGAGTGACTAAGGGCATATTATTTTTTAATAATTTTAAACGTTTGGTTTTGAATTTTTAAAAAGTAGATTCCTTTTTCTGAAGAAGAAATATCGATAATATCCTCTGCGCTTTCTAAAATTCCTTTTTTAATAATTTTCCCAGAAACATCTACTATTTCATACGTTGTGTTTTCCGAATTGAAAGTTAAGTTTTGAACGGTAAACTTTCCAGAGGTCGGGTTGGGAGTGACGATGAGATTTTTTGTTTCAAAATCTGATATGTTAAGTGGGTTGTTATTATGACGGGTAATTAGGATATCCTCATCACCATTATACCACCAAGTAGAGCCAACGGTCACTATTTTTCCATCCTCTTGAAGAATAATTTTAGAACTCGTAAACTCTTCCATAAATTCATTAAAAGATGGGTCATTAGAACCGTTTGAATAAAGTCTATATAAATGAAAGTACCCGCCTTCGAAACAATCTAAAATTTCGCCCGCTATTAATAATCTATTATTTCCTTGAATAATGAAATGTTTCATAAGGAAACTTGATATAGAATTTAATAAAATTCCTTCATTACCAAAAGTGGAATCAAGCGTACCATCGGACAGATATCTTATAAAAAAAGTATAAAATTCACCCTCCCCAATTTCATGACAAATTCCGTAACTTCCTGCAACAACTATTTTATCTTCATTTGCAAAATCAAAAGAGGCCGAAGTAAATGGATATAAATCAAGATTATCAAAATTTATTAGACTAACTCCTTCACTTCCAAAACTTGTATCTAAATAACCTGTTGGGTTGAACTTCATTAATATCACATATGAATTATCTGGGCTATTCCTCGTACCGATACAATAAATATTTCCAGAAGGGTCAAATTTCATCTGGCTTATTTGAAAAATTCCTCCAGCTGAAAAAGCTGAAGTTGCATATCCGTTCTCTCCAAAACTAGTATCTAAAGTTCCATCAGGAAAATAATGAATTAAAGTAATTTCGTTGGTATTTGAATGTTGAACAAACATCAATGAGCCATCATTTAATTGAATCATGTTGGATATTTCAACATTATCAAGCTCTAATAAACCATTATTTCCAAAGGTTGGATCTACTATTCCGTTTTGCATAAATTTTACAACGGTAAAAGTGAAATTAGGGCTAATTCCAAAATTCCCAGCAGCATAAATATAATTTGAAGAATCAATAAATAAATAATCAAAAGAATTTACTCCACTCCCAAAATCAGCTGTTACTTTTCCATTGTCTCCAAAGGCAGTATCAATATCTCCATTCGGCAAATACCTTGCAAGCAATGGGAAATAATCTTCATGATTTGAACTAGTAAGCCCAGAAACCAATATTTTATGATCAGCTTGTTCAACAATAGACAAACCTACATCAATATTGTTGTCAAAGTCTGTTATGACAATTCCATTATCCCCAAATGAAGTATCTAAACTCCCATCTTGAGCAGACAAAACCCCTGTAAGGAAACACAAAAGCATAAAGTATTTTTTTTTCATCTCATTAAAACTTAAAAATTCACGGGGAGTATGTTAGTTACAAGATACACAATTTTTGAAAATGGAAACTGTATTCATTTTCTCGAAATTCGTACCTTTACACTTTAGCTTCCCACAAATTTAGTTACATTAAAAGTATGCGTTGGACCCTTTTACCGAAACCGGAAAAAGAGAAAGTTGACCATTTAGCCCAAGCCTTGGGGGTGGAGCCTTTTGTTGCCACTTTATTGGTGCAACGGGGCATTGAAACTTTTGAAGAAGCCAAAAAATTCTTTCGCCCTAGTCTTGATGACCTCCATAATCCTTATCTAATGAAGGATATGGACAAAGCTGTTGTCCGAATTGAAAAGGCCATTGAAAACCAAGAAAACATTTTAATCTACGGCGACTACGACGTAGATGGGACGACCTCCGTGGCATTGCTATCTTCTTATCTAAAAACCTACTACCCTAATGTCGCAACCTATATTCCGGATAGGTACGATGAGGGCTACGGAATTTCCTATCAAGGAATTGATTTTGCAGAGGACAACGGATTTAGCTTAATCATTGCCCTCGATTGTGGGATTAAGGCTATTGAAAAAGTAGCCTATGCTTCAGAAAAAGGGATTGATTTTATTATATGTGACCATCACCGCCCAGGGGGAGAAATACCAAAAGCGGTAGCCGTATTAGACCCAAAAAGAGACGATTGCGAGTACCCCTACAAAGAGCTGTGTGGGTGCGGGGTTGGGTTTAAACTCATTCAGGCATTGGCGCAAAACCGAGGTCAAAAAACAGAAGATTTACTCTTGTATTTAGATTTAGTGGCTACGGCTATTGGTGCCGATATTGTCCCCATCACTGGGGAAAATAGGATTCTAGCACATTATGGGTTAAAAGTGATTAATGCCAATCCGCGAACGGGCTTTAAGGCCATTCTAAAACAAGTAAAAAAGGAAACCCTCACCATTACCGATGTCGTTTTTATCATTGCTCCTCGTATTAATGCAGCGGGACGGATGAAACACGGAAATCATGCAGTGACGCTGTTAACCGAAACTGATATCAACAAGGCAGCCGAATATGCTGTGGAAATTGAAGCATTTAATACTGAAAGAAAGGAAACCGATCAGCTAATTACCGAAGAGGCACTTCAGCAAATTATTGAAAACAAAGAGGAAAACCGAATGACGACCGTGGTTTATAAAGACTCTTGGCACAAGGGTGTGATTGGGATTGTGGCTTCACGATTAACCGAAACGTATTATCGGCCTACCTTGGTTTTTACCAAAAATGGAGACACACTGTCGGCTTCGGCACGTTCGGTAAAAGGATTTGACGTGTATAATGCCTTAGAAGGGTGTTCAGAATATATAGAACAGTTTGGAGGGCATAAATATGCTGCTGGGCTTACTTTATTCGAAAAAGATTTTGAAAACCTTAAAAAGGCTTTTGAAAAAGTAGTTTCAGAAACCATTGACCCAAGTTTGCTAACCCCCGAGCTTAAAATTGATGCTGAAATCGACTTTAACGACATCACTCCTAAATTCTACCGACTTTTAAAACAATTTGCTCCCTTTGGCCCGGGAAACATGACCCCAGTTTTTATGACTAAAAATGTAAAGGATGTGGGGTACGGAAAAACAGTGGGCGAAGACAAAACCCATTTACGATTGGTTATGAAGCAAGGTAATTCCAATCCATATACGGGAATTGGTTTTGGCATGGCAGAAAAAGAAGAAATTGCTTGTCATGGAAAGCCCTTTAAAATAGCCTATGTTATTGATGAAAACGAATGGCAAGGGAACGTGAGCCTTCAGTTGCGAATAAAAGACATTAAGGAGTAAATTCTTTCAGCTCAAAAGTGGTTCCGTCAAAAACCCCATAGGTGTAATGATTAATCCAATCGCCTAAATTAAAATAGGTGGATTGTTCTCCTACCTCAATTTTCATAGGTAGATGGCGGTGCCCAAACACAAAATAATCGTAGTGCTTTTCCTCCAATTTCCGTTTGGAATAAAGGGCGAGCCACTCTTTATCTTCGCCTAAAAATTGTCGATCTTCGTCCCCAGAAATTAATTTATTTTTTACAGAAAGGTATTGTGCCAATCGCATGCCCCAATCAGGATGTAACCAACGGTACAACCACTTTGAAAAAGGATTGATAAACACCTTTTTCATGCGTTTGTAACCCTTATCTCCAGGACCTTTTCCGTCGCCGTGGCCAATTAAAAATGTTTTGTTGTTAAATGTGAATTCTTTTACATCACGATATACGGGAATATTCAGTTCTTTTTCAAAATAATCGTGCATCCAAAGATCGTGGTTTCCAACAAAGAAATAAATAGGAATACCACTATCGCTAATTTCGGCAAGTTTTCCAAGTACGCGGACAAATCCTTTAGGAACCACCGTTTTGTATTCGAACCAAAAATCGAATAGATCCCCCAGCAAAAAAATGGCTGCCGCATCGTCCTTTACTGCATCTAGCCAAGCCACAAACTTTTTTTCACGAGGCAAACTTTCAGAAGGCGTAGGAGCCCCTAAATGATTGTCGCTTGAAAAGTATATTTTTTTACCTGCGGGTAGTTGCATGGGATAAAGATAACTAAAATGGGGTTTTAATTATCATGGGCAAACCATTCGGCATAACTGGTTTCAGTTTCTTGTAGTTTTAGGGAATGAAGCGTAATGTTTTTTGGCAATCTTGCTTTAATTTTTTCAGCAAAATCAATCACCATCATTTCGCTCGTGGGCTGGTAATCGACCAAAAGAACATTATGGCCCCGTTGTGAAAGTTCTTTTGCCAACTCAACGTGTGGGGTATTTTTATTAAAAACGGTGGCGTGGTCAAATACATCTACAATTTCTTCCTTGACAATCTTTTTTAAATCACTAAAATCGATGACCATGCCAAATTTTACATGCGAAGAATCTTCAATGGGGTTTCCAATGACCGTTACCGAAAGTTTGTAGCTATGCCCGTGTACATTGCGGCATTTACCATCATATCCGTAGAGCGCGTGACCGGTTTCAAATGAAAATTGTTTTGTAATTCTAATCGTTCCCATAGGGCATCAAAGATACAGTATTTTCGATTTAATTATTTTTTGAAAAAGATGTTGTTTTTGCGATTATATTTGCGGGCTTTTTTAAAACGTTATGGAGGTAGAATTATACGAGCAATTAGACTTTGTTGAGAATCCATTGTTCGAATCTATTATTGAAGACCTGATGCAACAACAGTATAGTGTTGTAGACAACTTTTTTCCCGAAGCGGAGGTTATAGCATTGCGCACTAATTTAATTGCAAAATATGAGGCCGATCGTTTTAAAAAATCGGCTATAGGGAGTCGGGTAAATGAAGAAATTGATAAAACCATTCGAGGGGATTTTATTTTATGGATTGACGAAACCAAAACGGATGTGATAGAGCAGTTATTTTTTCAGAAAATTAATGAATTAGTGTCTTACCTCAATAGGACATGTTTTATGGGGATTCTTCAAAAGGAGTTTCATTACGCCATCTATCCCGAAGGGACCTTTTATAAAAGACATTTAGATACTTTTCAAAATGATGATAGAAGAAAACTTTCTATTGTGTGCTATTTAAATGAAGCCAATTGGCCCAAGGAAAATGGTGGGGAACTCACACTTTATCTTGAAGAAAAGCCACTTGATTTGTTGCCTCTGCCTGGTCGTATCGTCATTTTTGAAAGTCAAGTTTTGGAGCACGAAGTGAAAGTTGTAAAAGCTTCAGAAAGATTAAGCATTACAGGCTGGCTTAAAACCCGCTAATTATTCTTTAGCCAGCGGAAGGTATTTTCGGTAAAACTTTATCATTAATGCAACGGCTCTGTAGGCAATCCAAGTAAGGATGGCAAACCAAATGCCAATAAGTCCCCAATCCATATATATAGATAGATATAAAAATGGGATAAAACCCACTATTGTGGCTCCCAAAAGGACATTTCTTAAATACGCCATTTCACCCAATCCTTTAAAAACAGCATCCAAAGTAAAAGCAATAGCATTGAGTGGTTGACTAATAATAACCATAAAAAACATTCCATAAAAAACGGTAAGTACAGCTGTATCCTTTATAAAAATACTCCCGATGGGTTTATAGAAAATTATACATAGTATAGCAAGCAAGCACGCGACAAGGAGATTATAGATGGTTACTTTTTTTGTGAGTTTCCAGAGCGTTTTATATTCTTTGGCACCTAATAACCGTCCGCCTAAAATATTTCCAGCAGCGCCATAACCATCAATAAAAAAAGCTGTAAAAAGCCAAATATTTATGGCAATGGCATGGGCTGCAATAAACTCTTTTCCTAACGCCGTTGCTTCTCTTACAGCTAGCATCAAAGCAGCATTTAGTGCAATAGAGCGAATAAATAAATTAAAACTCATGCTAACTAGTCGAGAAATTTCTGGATGAAGCGGAAAACGAAGTTTCAAGGATGTATTTGTTTTGGTAAGTACAAGAATTAACGCCAGCAGCGCCATGATGCTTTGTGCCATAAGACTCGCCCAAGCGGCACCTTTTATTCCCATGGCAGGAATAAACTCATCTATACCATAGACTAAAGCAAAGTCTAATCCTATATTTATTGTGGCGCCAACAATGGCAATAGTCATAGGCCAAAGGGTGTTTTGAAGTCCTCTAAAAATTCCAAAAACGGCAAAGGTGAATAAGGTTAACGGAAATCCCCAAACCCGAATATTATAATAATCAATACTAAACTGAAGAATTAATCCTTCGGCGTTGAGTAATCTAAAAATTTCTTCCACAAAGAAATAGGTAGAGAATAAAACAATAACACTGAGTATAATATTAAAATAAATGGCTTGCGCAGGAAAGTTTTTAATGTCTTCAATTTTTCCTGCACCCAAATTCTGGGCAATTATGGTAGCAATGGCACTCCGTGTTTGCGCCAATACCCAAATTAATGTAGAAAGGAAAAACCCCACAACCCCCACTGCGGCAAGGGATTCGGTGCCATATTCAGGAATATTTCCCACCACAGCAGCATCGGTAGTAGAAAGTATAGGCTCGGCAATACCCGCAATAATGGCGGGAATAGCCAATTGCTGAATGCGTTTAAAGGAGATATTTGTTGTTGAAAGTGACAAGAGACAAAATTACTAATTACGATTCAATAGAAGTTTGAAAAAGATGTCGCAATTGAGACCGACTATAAAAAAGCAGTATCTTTAATAGCTAATACGCTATGAAAATTAAAATAGAATAGATTCTATTCTTTCCGCTTTGTAATTTGTTATTTCAGAAATGATTAAAAAAATCATTTACCTAGTTTGTTTTCTTATTTCTCAAAGTATTTGGGCACAAGATTGTCCTACGATGCTAAATCCGGTACACGGCGCTACCAATGTTCCTGTAGATACTAGCATTACTTGGGAGGAAGTAACAGGAGTAACAGGGTATATTATATCCATTGGGACGACTCCAGAGGGAACAGAGATTATAAATGAACAATTAGTAGGGAGTGACACTACCTTTACACCTCCTTTGGGTCTACCAGAATCCACTACTATTTACGTTACCATTACCCTTTTCTTTTTTGATCAAGACAACATTGTGTGTCCAAGCCAATCTTTTACAACGCAAAATGTAACTACGCTTCCGGGGTGTGCCATTTTACTAAATCCTGAAGATGGAGATAGTAATGTAAATGTGGGAACAAATTTAAGTTGGAGTTATGCTCCCAGAGCGTTAGGGTATCATCTCACCATTGGAACTTCGCCTGGAATTGGGGATATTTTAAATGACTTTGATGTTGGAAACGTACTTACATACAATCCAGTGACTAATTTCCCACCCAGCACCACCATTTATGTACTTATAGCACCCTATAATGAAAATGGGTTTTCATTGGATTGTCTAGAGGAAAGTTTTGTTACGGGCTCACTCGGGGAGCCACCAAGCTGTACACACCTTATAACTCCGGAAAACGGAGCTATAAACGTATCATTATCCCCATTTTTGGAATGGGAGCCTATACCCAACGCCACAGGGTATAAAGTTTTTATTGGAAAAACACCCTTTATAAACGATATTTTGGATGGCGCAATTTTCACATCAACATCTACCTACGTACTTAATTTTGAATCTAACAACACGTATTTTGTTAGAATAGTTCCATTTAATGCTGCGGGAGAAGCCCAATCTTGTGGGCAAGAGTATTTTTCAACTATTTTAGGATGTGGGCCTTTTTATGATGCAGATACGGGGGAACTTATATCCTATTATCCCGAAAGTGATTTTCCAGATACCGTTGGAATATGCAATAATAGCTTGCCAGCTAGAATAGAATCACCCGATAATGGTGACGGGTATCGATGGTATAAAATACTTGAGAATGGTTCTGAAGAGCTTATTTCTGAAGCCTCTTTTGTGGATATTTCAGAAGAAGGACTGTATCGATACGAAGTCTATAATCTCATCGCAGAAGGCGAAGTAACCATAGAGTGTTCTTTTACCAAAGAATTTACAGTTGTTTTTTCTTCCTTGGCAGCTATAGATGAAGTTTTTAAAGTACAAATTGGTCAATTATTCACAGTTACTTTGGATGTTTCTGGTTTGGGAGATTACGAATACGCCGTGAATGATTCTGAATATTCCGACAATAATTTTTTCATCAATCTTTCCGAAGGGACTCATACACTAAAAGTAAGAGATAAAAATGGATGCGGTGAAGTAGCACAAACCATTGAGTTAAAATTTCCTCCTACGGGATTTCCTCCCTATTTTTCGCCCAATGGAGATGGTTATAATGATTATTGGCAGTATGTACCTCCTAAATCGAATGCACTTATTATTTCTGTGATTTCAATTTTTGACAGATATGGGAAGTTAGTTGCGAGGATTGGTAGAACAAGCAAAGGTTGGGACGGGACATGTAATAATATTCAAATGCCGGCAGATGGTTATTGGTACAAAGCAACTACCAACGATAATCGTGTATTTACCGGCCATTTTTCGTTGGTAAGGTAGAAACTAGAGGTAATTCGTAGCAATAAAAAGGAAATTCACTTTGTTTCGGAAAAAAAATAGTGCCAAGTTTGGTGTAACCTCTTGCCTCATAAAATTTCTGATTGCGAGTGTTTTTGCTAAATGTGTCTAAACGAATGGAGGTTGCTTTCTTTTCTTCTGCCTTCTTTTCGGCAAAATCCATGAGTTGTTTTGCAAAACCTTGATGCTGAAATTTGGGATGTATAGCCAATCGGTGGATATAAATGTTCGTTGCATCGGGAGTAAGCCATTGTATAGAATCGTATTCTTCATCTTTAAAAGTAGAAATAGCGATACAGCCTACTAGGTCATTTTCAGAAACCAAAACAAACAATTCATCTCTTTCTACATCTTTTATAAAGGCGTCTTTGTTGGGATAGTGCTCATTCCATTGAAAAATGCCTTCAGCCATCATTTTTTTTGCACAGGCTCGTGTGAGGTTTAATAGTTGTGGAATTTCTTGTAATAAGGCTTTGCGTATCATAATAAAGATTAATTTTGCAAAGGAATTAAAGATACGGAAACTCATGAAAAATATACTGGTTCCAGTAGGTTCTACAGAAAGCGCCATTACCAATTTTAAATATGCTATTAACCTTGCATCCTTAACGGGAGCAACGGTGTATCTTATTAATCTTTATAAAGAATTTTCTAAAGTTGGAAATCTCACAAAACTTAACGAAATAATTATAGAAGATAGTGAGGAGCAGTTAGAACTAGTGTTAAATGAGGTTAACGCCAAGGGAGTTGATGTAGTTTCTAAGTCGTTAAAAGGAGACCCTTTTGAAGGTATTCAGAGAATTTCAACTCAATTAAATATTGATTTAATTATCCTTTCCCCTCAAAGTGTGGATATAAACGATGAACTTTATTTAGGAAATATTACTGGCAAAATTGTTAAGCAAACCAATATACCAGTTTTATTGATTCCAAGAGGATATATTTTTAGAAAAGCCGAAATTATTTTACTGGCTTTTAAAAATGGTCGTTTGGAGAATGAAGGCGTTTTAAGCCCTTTAACAAAGATTGCAAGCCATTTTAGCGCAAAGATTAATTTATTGCATGTATTCACTCCAGATATGGCTCAGGAAGACCATAGTATAGACCCGGCATTGTTAAAAATTAGTAATTCGCTAAAAACGACTGAGAATGCAACCATTTTTCAAGGAATATTGGAACACTTCCAATCCAATCAGCCAGATATACTTTGTGTTTTTAGAAGGAAAAGAGGCTTTTTTGAAAAGTTTTGGGAGAAAAATACCATACTTAAAAAGGACTTCCATACCTCAAAACCTTTATTGGTTTTACAAGGGACAGATTAAATATTTTTAGTATTTTCGCCCTTCTTTGGGGATGTAGCTCAGTTGGCTAGAGCGCTTGACTGGCAGTCAAGAGGTCGTGGGTTCGAATCCCATCTTCTCCACTTAAAAAATCCATTTGTTTTCAAATGGATTTTTTATTTACATAAACTAGGTGAGGTTTTTCAATTCTGAAAACCTCATAGTTCTTACATAATCGTTTTGTTATGCACGTTCCGAAATCATGGCTAATAAACCAATGACCAAACAAACTACAAAACTCCAAATAACTAATGTACCTACACCCATATTAGAATTAATATATTATACAATAAACTAGATTACTAAGGTAATAATTTTATACTATATTATTTAATTTCTTTCTCTGTAAAGGGAATGGAAGAACTCACAATTTCCAGGATTAATTTTTTGAGTTCCTTTTCATAATGATTTAAGATTTCCGAATTAATTTTTTCTTCTCCTTTTGAAGTTCTTGGAGCTTCTTTTTTTCGGAAACTTAAAAAACCAGAGCTAAAGTTTTTAAAGGAAATAACTCCAGCGACAACTTCTTTAAACGAAATATGCTTTTGATACATATAGGCATAGGCCAAAACCTGAAAAGCTTTGCTATACTTATATTCTTGAGAGAGGTTTTCCCAAACTACTATATCCAATTCTTTTTGCTCTACTTTGCCTGTTTTATAATCGATAATTCGTAGTTGATTATTAAATAAATCAATTCGGTCTACATTTCCTTTTAAGAATACAGGAAAGTGTATTTCTGGAAAATGAAGTTCTGTTTTAAGTGTTTCCTCAAGTGCCAATATTTTAATGGTATTTCCATTTTTTACCAAATCAATGTCAAGACGGATTAAGTTTTCTACATACCGTTTGGCGATTTCAAAAATAATAAGGTTTTTGCCTTTAGAAAAATCCCCTTCCTTAAAATGCTTTTGAAACTGCTGAACGACTTCTACAGGAACTCCTTTTAGGCATTTAAAAAGCTCCTGTTCTTTTAAATAATTATTTATAAATGGAGCGTATAATTTCTCTAACGCTTCGTGCACAATGGTTCCCAATGTATTATACTCAATCGTTTCTTCAACAGTATCCGTTTCATTAACTCCAAGAATTCTTTCAAAATAAAAATCTATAGGATTTCTCACATAGGACATTAATGCCGAAGGTGAAAATCCATTTTCGGCTATTATTTGAAGTCTATTAAGCACTTCAGGAGTTTTTTCAATTTCTTTAAGTGATTTTTCATGTTTTGATATGGATGAGGTTTGAACGTGATGTGCGATGCTTTTATTAAGGTTGTCATCAATTTCCAATTGAAGTAAAAACCTGCTCTTTTCACCCGTTCTTAATCCTTTTGATTGGCTACTGTAAACCAAGGTAGCTTGTCTTGCTCTAAATAATAGATGAAAAAAGTGATAGGCATAAACAGCATCCTTTTCGGGGTGTAAAGGCAATCCAAATTGGAGTTTTAGATCATAGGTTATAAATGAAGCGTTTGTTTTGCCAGAGGGGAGAATTCCTTCATTTACCGATAGGAGAATCACATTTTCAAAGTCAATGACCCGAGTTTCAAGGATCCCCATAATTTGTAATCCTTTTTCTGGATTTCCTTCAAAATCTATTGAAGCTTTAGAAACTAATTGATTAAAAGCATTTTTTAAAGAGAAGGGTGTTGTTAGGTAGTCGAATTGTTTTGTTAGTAATGTTAAGCGTTCAAAGATTGCTTCAATTTTTGAAAGAATTGATTTTTCAATTAAAGTAAGACTAATTGAAGCATATAATTTTTTTATAATTAAAAGTAAATTTTTTACAACTTCATCAATGTTTTCAAACTTACTTTTGAAAAGTAGTTCAATTACCTCTTTATTTTGACTTCCTCCAAGAGTGACTAATTTCTGATATGTAATACTTGAAAGATTATTGGTTTTAATAAACTGTAAAATGGTTTCGGGAGAAACCATTAATTTCTTTATCCAAGGATGTAATAATAGTTTTTCAATTTTTTTATAATAAAAAGGTTCGGGGTTAAGAAAATTATCTAGGATATAATCAAAAAAATCAACTTCGGGAAGCCCCGTTATGGGTAATCCCATAGTTATATTAACACTTTCTACATTATTTGGAAGAGAATATAAAAGAGGTGTTAAAAGGGACTCGTCTGCCAATACAATAGCCGTTCTTTCCAACATTTCTTGGGTATATGTGGAAAGAAGTTGCCCCACATATTTTACTTGCCCCACGTCATTTTGAGCTTCAGTAATAGTAATTTCCTTGTTTACATTAGTACTAGATAGTACTGAAGGAGCATTGTTTTGATAATAATTCCATGTGTTTTTATAAGTTCTTAGAAAATAAGATGCGGCATGGTCTGCATCCTTTAATAAATGAGAATCCATATCCCAAAACACCTTAGTATTTCCAGTTTCTAATAGCTCTTGTATGATGGATTGTTCCGCAGAGTTAAGGGCATTAAAACCTACAAAGTAATGATTCCTACTTCCATTTGCTACGATATAGTGCTCGATGTCTTCTGCAGCTTTCCTATATACCATCCCTTGATACCCACTTTGTTCATTGAGTAAATGGTCATTTAAATTTTCATAAAAGGATTCAAGGGTTTCCCAAAAGGATAGATATTTTTTAATGAAGGGTGTTTGTTCATTTTTTACACCCCATTTCTCTAATGTTTGAATACTTAACAAGTAATTGAAGAAATTGCTTTTTGGAACTAGGTAACGATCTATTTCATTAAAATCATTTAAAACAGCTTGTCCCCAGGAAGTATATTCTTCAAAAGTGTCTTTTTCAGAAAACCCTTCTGTATTGAGGTACACCGAGTAACTAGAAAATAAAAGGGTTAATGAATCTACAATGGCTATTCCTGAAACCTCTTCAATGAACTCTTCAATACTAATAATCTTAGGCGAAAAAAAAGGAGCAGTTGATTCTTTCGCTAGTGTTCGTTTTAAAAATCCAACGCCTCTTTTACTAGGGAGAATAAAGACTGCTTGGGATAAGTTTTTATCCTGTGTTTTAATTTGGGAAAGTACTTCTTCTATAAAAGTCTTCATACCCTAAAAATAAGAAACGCCTCCAATTTGGAGGCGTTTCAATATATATATTATTAAACTCTTTTTAGTTTTTCAAAGAGATTTCAACACGACGGTTTTGCTGTCTTCCAGCTTTTGTGTTGTTAGTAGCAATTGGTCTAGACTCACCGTATCCAATTGAAGAAAGACGACTTCCGTCCATTCCAATGGTAGTAAGGTAATCTCTTACTGAAGCAGCTCTGTTATCAGAAAGCGTTTGATTGCTCTTTTCTGAACCAACGCTATCAGTATGTCCTTCGATTACGAAAGAAGTAGTTGGGTATTCTTTCATAATATCTACAATACTTTGAAGCACTGCATAAGACTCTTTACGAATGGTAGATTTACCTGTGTCGAATAAGATAGTCTTAGAATACTCATTTAATTGGTTGATGATTTCGATGGTTACTTCTGGACAACCTTTGTTTGCAACAGTTCCAGGAACATCTGGACACTGATCATCTTTGTCAAGTACACCGTCACCATCACGATCTTTGTAAGGACAACCATTGTTAGCTTTAGGACCAGCTTCGTTAGGACACTCATCTTCGGCATCAGTGATTCCATCACCATCAGCATCAGGACATCCATTCATAGAAGCTAAACCAGGAACAGTTGGACAAGCATCTTGTGGATCTGGAATACCATCACCATCAGTATCAGGACAACCGTTGAATTCAGCTAAACCAGGTACATCTGGACAAGCGTCATTTCTGTCTTCGATTCCATCACCATCAGTGTCAGGACAACCATTGAATTCTGGTAACCCAGGAGTTTCTGGACACTCATCTTCGTTGTCATAGATTCCATCACCGTCAGTATCTTTTCCACCAAATTTGAAAGCAACACCTACAGAGTGCTGGAAGTGTTTTACTCCATACTCATCCTCGAAAGCGTGCTTATAAGTACTTTGGAAGTTAAGTGCTAAACTTTCAGTTACCCAAAAACGAACACTTGCAAGAGCGTTTGCAGTACCAAAACCGATATCATCGATCCAAGTGTAACCCCCACCAACACCAATAGATGGATCAAACCAACCACCAGGACCATTAATTAGGTCTCTTAGGCTGTATCTAATTTCACCATCAGCACCGTAATAGATTAAATCGTCTACTGGAACATCTCCAAACGTTTTAATTTTATTGATAGTTCCTACTGCACCAAATGTAAAACCATCACCAATATACCTAGCTACAGATACTTTCGAAGCTGAGGCCAAGATATTCCAATGGTCGTTTTGGTTAAAATATTCATCAAACAAACTGCCTTGACTTAGTTCACTTGTTGGGATACCGTGATAACCTCTACCATCGGCAGCTGGGCCAACAGGGTAAAAATCAACGGCGTTAACACCCACTTCTATAGCCCAAGGATTGTTTTGGTCTTGTGCATTTGCTACTCCTACTGTAAAAAGAAAAAGGGCAGCAGCTAAAATACTGTTAAGATGTTTCATATTCGATTGTTTAATTTTTTAAGTGTTAATAGAGCAAAAGTAAGTTGTTAAATTTTATTAACAAAAGCAAATCTATTAAAATTTTTACAAATAGCGTACTCTAAGCTTTTAAATAACGCTTTGAAACCCTAAATTTTTAATTTTTCCTTCACTTTTATGAATGAATTGACCGCTTTATCAAGTTGTTCTTTAGTATGAGCGGCCGAAAGTTGAACCCTAATTCGGGCTTTTCCTTTGGGAACTACAGGATAAAAGAACCCGATTACATAAATTCCTTCCTCTAAAAGCATGTTCGCCATGGTTTGCGAAAGCTTAGCATCGTACAGCATTACTGGTACGATAGCCGAATCCCCTTCAATAATATCAAACCCCGCATCTTTCATTCCTTTTTTAAAATAGGCAGCATTTTCTGCAAGCTTATCTCTTAAAGAAGTATCGTTTTGAAGCATATCAAAAACTTTTATGGAAGCTCCTACGATAGCTGGTGCCAAAGAATTTGAAAACAAATAAGGTCGGGATCTTTGTCTTAGCATTTCAATTATTTCTTTTTTCCCTGTAGTATAACCACCCATAGCACCTCCTAATGCTTTTCCTAAGGTTCCAGTAATAATATCAATTCTGCCCATAACACCCTTTTCTTCAAGTGTCCCACGTCCTGTATCACCAATAAATCCAGCAGCATGACACTCATCTATCATGACAAGGGCATCGTATTTATCAGCCAGATCACAAATTTTATCCAAAGGAGCCAAAAGGCCATCCATAGAAAACACACCATCTGTTACTATAATTTTAAACCGAGCCCCATTTTCATTGGCAGCAATAAGTTGCTGCTCCAAATCTTCCATATTACTGTTCTCATATCGATAGCGAGCCGCTTTACAAAGTCTTACTCCATCTATAATGGAAGCGTGATTTAAGGAGTCTGAAATAATGGCATCCTCTGGTCCTAATAAGGGCTCAAAAACCCCTCCATTGGCATCGAATGCCGCGGCATAGAGGATGGTATCTTCGGTTTGATAAAAGTCGGCAATTTTTTGCTCTAATTCTTTGTGAATATCCTGCGTTCCACAAATAAATCGTACAGATGACATCCCAAATCCATGAGTGTCCATAGCATCTTTTGCAGCCTGAATAACTTCAGGATGGGAGGAAAGACCTAAATAATTATTGGCGCAAAAATTTATTACTTCTTCTCCAGTAGAAATTTTAATTACAGCCCCTTGTGCGGAAGTAATTATTCGTTCTTTTTTAAAAAGCCCATTATCTCTAATTTCGTCAAGCTCTGCTTGTAAGTGTTCTTTAATTTTCCCGTACATTTTACTTTTAGTTTAAGGCTTCAAATTTAAATGTTATTTATCAAAATGTTTTCTTTTTCAATATAAACAATTAGTTTTTCTTTTATGGTAAATCCCATTTCCAAAAGCACATTTGCATACTCGTTAATTTGATTGGCATGGGATACATTTTGAACTCCTGTTTTATAATCCAACAGCGTTACGGAATTATTAGGATGAATATTGATACGGTCTGGCCTTAGGACACCAAAAAGGGAAATAATATCCCTTTCATTATAAATGGTGTCACCCTTTGAAAAAAGTGGATTTAGCTTAGGGTGTGTTACAATATTACGAAGTGTATTTTCTACAGGTTGTATCTCGGCTTCTTCATAATGGGGATGCTGTAATTCCTCTAAAACGAATGCTAAGTCTTCTTCCAAAAATATGTTTGCCATGGCATCGTGAATTATATTTCCGAAGCGTATGGATTCCTGCACTTTTTTATCAAACAGGGAAGTTTCAATACTCGAAACTTTTAAAAGTTTTTCATGCGGAAGTGAGACAAAATAAGGCGTATCTATAAAATTATTTTCTGTAATTTTTACCGTAGCAGGCCAAGTATGTTTTTGTCCAAACGAGTAGGTGTCCTTTTCATTATTCCAAAGCGATTCATTTTCAAGGAATAATTTTAAAAACTGATTGTATTTTTTTGGAGAATTTTGAACCGATTTGTTTTTAGCCAAAATATAAAGTTCTCTTTCGGCTCTTGTAAAAGCAACATATAATAGGTTGATGTTGTCGAGCTCCAAGGTGTTTTTTCTTATTTGTGATAAATAAGCACCTACTTCCCCATAACTTTCAACCTCCTTACTAAAATTAATAAGCAAATCATCAAAACCATTTTCTTGAAAAGGATACCAAGCTTTGGGCTCTATTTCTCGATAAATATCTAAATCTGCAAATGGAAAAATAACGACGGGAAATTCTAATCCTTTGGATTTATGAATGGTCATTACCTGTATGGCATCTTCTTGCGTTGTGCCAATGGAAAGACTCACTTTGTCTTTTTCTGTTTCCCAGTAAGATAGAAAGTCTTGTTTTCCAATTTGGGAGTTTTGCGAATATTGAAAAACCCAATCTATAAAATGAAGTATATAAGCATCTGCATCTTTATGAAGTTGTAAAGAATGAATAAGATATTCAAAACTTTCATAAAGACTTAAGGAAGCTAAATCTTTAAATTGAATTTTTAAGTGATGCTTTTGTAAAGTTTCTTCTAGTTTTGAAAGCGGAAACCCTATGTGTTCTGAAAAAAAGGCGTGTTTTTCTATGTCAATCTTTAGGTAATGATACAAGAACTCAAGAATCTGAATTTTTAAAGCGTCTTGCTCCGGGAAGAGGGATAGTTGAAGTAAATTGACAAGTGTTTTCACGGTTTCAGAATTTTGTAAAAGGAGTGTCTCTTCTGAAACTACATTGATACCATTCCCAACTAAAAACTCACTAACAGCAACACCTTCTTCTTTTTTTCGAGTTAAAATGCATATGTCTTTTTTTGGACAACCACGAGACTCTAAATCTAAAACGGTTTCATATACTTTTTCTACATATGCTTCGTAAGCTTCCTCCTTAAGAGTTGGCTCCATAAAATTGATAGAAACAAAACCCTCACATTCGCTATTTGGAAGTTGTTTATTTCCCTCTTCATATATTTTTTGATATGATTCGTTCCCAAAAAAAGGAGCCATAAAACTGAAAAACCGATTATTAAAACCGATTATCTCTTTGCAGCTCCTAAAATTTGTTTGAAGATTTCGTGTTTCTTTTTCAACGGAAGGAAAAGGATTTTCGTCAAGACATAAATCTATAAATTGTTCTGGAAGTCCACCCCGCCAGCGATAAATAGATTGCTTGGCATCACCAACCAGAAGTAGACTTCCCGTGTTTTCATCGGTGTAATTTTGGGATAAAGCATTATCAACTAACGGAATTAAATTTTGCCATTGTAATAGTGAGGTGTCTTGAAACTCATCAATAAAATAATGCCGATAACGTTCGCCGAGCCGCTCGTAAATATATGGTGCGGGTTCGTTTTTAATTTCGTTACTTATAATTCGGTTAAACTCACTAATGGGCAAAACACTTTCTTCTTCTTTTATTAGTTGAAGTTCTTGGTTTATTAAATTTACCGTTGCGAGGGGAACTAAGTTTTTCAGAATATTTTGAAAAAGAGAGGTGCTAGCTAAGCACTTTTCTATTTTATGGAAACCAGTACCAATTTGAGGAGTTATGGCGTCTATTTTTTCGGCAATAAATGAATCTTCTTTTGTTTTATAAAGGGGCTTTATTCCTAAGTTATTTTGCCATGCAAGACCAAAGTTTACACTAAAATTTCCTTCAGCAATTTTTATAAAAAAGTCATAAGAATGTCCACCAGAAAAATGAGAACGCTCCAAGCCATTTTGTTCAAAAATGGCAAGAATAGCTTGGGCTTCAGAAATTGCCTCTAACTCACTTTCATTAACCTTTCCATAAAGCTGCTTTTGTAATGTTTTAAAATCTGAAATTGTCTTTGTTTTCAGTTTATCGAGAAAGGGGAGGTCATTTTCTATTGTCAATAATTTTGCTGCCTTGTTAAGGTCTATAGCAATATCCCAAGACTTATCATCCTCTGTTTTTTGAAGCGCAAAATCAATAAGTAGCCTTGTAATTTCTTCATCCCGGCCAGCTTTTTCAATAAGTCTATCAATGGCTTTTAAAATTAGCTGTGGTGTTTCGAGGCTTACTTCAAAATTGGGAGGTAACTTTAAATCTCTGGCAAACGTACGTAACAATCGGAGGTTAAAATGATCTATTGTTTCAACACTAAAAAGGGAATAATGATTTAAAAGATGCTTCACTATCCTCTTTGAGCGAGTATTTATTTCTGTTGAAGACAAACCCGTTTCTTGTGCAATTACATTTAACATGCTTTCTGAAGTTAGAGGTGTTTCTTCTTGAGAAAAATGAATGAGTGTTGTAATTACTCTTTGCTTCATTTCGGCGACAGCCTTATTCGTAAAAGTAATTGCGAGCAGATGTTTGTAATAGTCTTTTTGTTGTGACGAAAGAATTTTAATTAAAAACGACTTTACTAAAACAAATGTTTTTCCGCTACCAGCAGAAGCATTGTAAACAACAAATGGGAAATGACTTTCCAATGAAACCAAAAGTTTTTGTAAAGTTAAAGATACCATTAAGAATATCTATAACGGCATAAAAAACTTATAATTTCTATAACACTAATTGCCACATATATTGCTTAAATTTGAAGTAATTAATAACTAAAAACAAAACAATCATGTCATTTACCTTACCTGATTTAAAATATGCTCACGATGCACTTGAGCCAAATATAGACGCAAGAACCATGGAAATTCACCATGGAAAACACCATGCAGGATACACAAATAATTTAAACGCTGCTATTGAAGGAACATCGATGGATGGAAAATCTATTGAAGAGATTTTAAAAAATCTCGATATGAATAATAAAGCCGTAAGAAATAATGGAGGAGGTTATTACAACCATAGTTTATTTTGGGAAGTGATGTCTCCTAACGGTGGTGGAAATCCATCTGGAGATTTAGCAAAAGGAATTAATGATTCTTTTGGGAGCTTTGATGCTTTTAAAGAAGCATTTTCAAACGCTGCAAAAACGCAATTTGGTTCAGGATGGGCTTGGCTATGCGTTCATAAAGGAGGAAAGCTCGATGTATGTGGAACTCCAAATCAAGACAATCCTTTAATGCCAGGTGTGGGATGTGGCGGAACACCTATTTTAGGAATTGATGTTTGGGAACATGCCTATTATTTAAATTACCAAAACCGCAGACCCGATTATGTTTCGGCATTTTTTAATGTTATTAATTGGGATGAAGTAGCCAAAAGATACGTTGCTAATAAATAAGATTCTTACTTTACAGAATTAAAAATATCACTTTTGAATAAAGCGGTATTTTTTGTTTTGATAGGGGTTAAAAATAAAAAAAGGTAAACAAGCGTTTACCTTTTTTTGCCCCAAATCTACCATGAACTTAACCTACTTATGCTATGGTATAAAACAAATGTATATCAATATTTGAATGTAAAAAGCACTTTTAGATTAAAAGCCTTTTTTTTCGTTAAAAAGTAAATTTTTAAGAAGAATTTTACAGTGTGAGGTGAAAAAATAAAAAAGGTAAACGAGAGTTTACCTTTTTTGCCCCAAATCTTACCATGAACTTAACCTACTTATGCTATGGTATGGCGCAAATATATGTCAAAAAACCTACTTCAATACAGATTTTTCCTACTTTTAGATAAAGTGTTTTATAAATTCGATAAAGTGGTTGTTTAAGGCTAATATGCTCTTTCTGGGTTACCTTCAAAGAAGTGAACAAAGGCTCTATTTACTACTTTTTTACCACCATTTGTAGGATAATCTCCTGTAAAATACCAATCCCCTAAATTTTTAGGACAAGCTTGATGTAAATCTGCTACTTTCTGAAAAATCACCTTAACCTTGGCTTTAATGCTTTTATCAGTAATAATTTCTGCAATTTTATCTGAAATTTCTTCGTCTGTAAAAGGAGCATAAAATTCTTTAACGTGATTGGTCACTTCTTTAGTATTACTCGATAATGTGGCTTTACACTTTTTATAAATTTCCTCAATAAGCCCATCAGTGCCACGTTCTTTATGCAATGCTAAAGTGGCATTAAAAGCTACCAGATGCTCTAATCTAGCCATATCAATACCATAACAATCAGGATATCGAATTTGTGGTGCCGAAGAAACTACAATAATTTGTTTTGGATTTAAACGATCGAGCATTTTTAAAATACTTTTCTTAAGAGTGGTTCCTCTAACAATACTATCGTCAATCACAACAAGGTTGTCATTGGGCTTTACTACCCCGTACGTCACGTCATATACATGGGCTACTAAATCGTCCCGACTACTATCCTCAGTAATAAAAGTTCTTAGTTTAACATCTTTAATGGCTAGTTTCTCAGTTCTAATTTTATGCGCTTGTATTTGTTGAAGCCTTTCGGGAGTTAAAGAATCTTTTTCCTTTAAAATCGCCTCATTTTTTTGCTTATTCAATTCGTCTTGCGCAGCTTCAAGCATCCCATAAAAAGAAGTTTCAGCGGTATTTGGGATAAAAGAAAATACAGTATTTTCTGTATCGTAATTAATTTCTGAAAGAATTCTAGGCATTAATAAACGCCCTAATTCTTTTCGCTCCTGGTAAATTTCGGCATCACTTCCGCGCGAAAAATAAATGCGTTCAAAGGAACAAGATTTTCTCTCAAGTGGGGTTTGAATTTCATCTACACTAAATCTTCCATCTTTTTTAACAATGAGGGCATGACCAGGGTCTAATTCGTTTACCTCTTCAAAAGGAACATTGAAAACCGTTTGAATAGCTGGTCTTTCTGAAGCTACCACAACCACTTCATCATCTTTGTAAAAATAGACAGGTCGTATTCCCGCAGGGTCTCTTAATACAAAGGAATCTCCGTGACCCAAAAGGCCTGCCATGGCGTAGCCACCATCCCAGTTTTTAGCCGATTTCCTTAAAATTTTAGCAATGTTGAGGTTTTCGGCAATGTATGGAGATGCCTCTCTTTTATTGAATCCTTTTCCCTTGGCTTTTTTGTATAATTTTCGAACGGCATCATCAAGAAAATGACCAATTTTTTCCATCACTGTAACAGTATCAGCTTTTTCTTTTGGATGCATCCCAAGCTCTATAAGATTGCTAAAAAGCTCGGTGGTATTGGTCATATTAAAGTTTCCCGCGATAATTAAGTTGCGGTGCATCCAGTTGTTTTGACGAAGAAAGGGATGTACTGTTTCAATACTATTCCCACCAAAAGTTCCATATCGAACGTGTCCCAAATACAATTCGCCTAAATAGGGAATTCTTTTTTTCTGAAGGGGTATGTCTTCTTTTATTTCTGGATGATTTTTAAACTCAGAATTAATACGTTCGTTAATTTGAGCGAAAATTTCTTGTATAGGTTGTGCATCATTTGAGCGAATTCTACTTATGTATCGATCTCCAGGATCCATGTTCAGTTTAATTCCAGCAAACCCCGCGCCGTCCTGCCCTCGGTTATGCTGTTTTTCCATCATGAGGTACATTTTATTTACCCCATAAAAAGCGGTGCCATATTTTTCTTTGTAAAACTCTAAAGGCTTCAGGAGTCTTACTAAGGCAATTCCACATTCGTGTTTTAATTCGTCGCTCATAGCTTCAGAAAAAAGGTTTCAAATTAAAAACGCCCCGAAAAATCAGGGCGCAGTGTTACGTTAATGCTATATCGAATTGAGTTAAGCTTTTAAATTGATGAATGCGCTTGTTTAATTCTTCTGCCGAAAGATTGATAATTCTTTCTGCTCCAAATTTTTCTACACAAAACGACGCTAATGCCGATCCATAAATAATGGCATTTTTCATATTTTCAAAGGAATAATCTCCAGTACTTGCCAAATAACCTGCTAGTCCACCCGCAAAGGTGTCTCCAGCGCCTGTTGGGTCAAAGACTGCTTTAAGTGGTAAAGCGGGAGCAAAAAATATTTCATCTTTGTTAAAAAGTAACGCACCATGTTCACCCTTTTTAATGACCACATATTTAGGTCCCATCTTCATAATTTTTTGGGCAGCTAAGACCAAAGAATACTCTTTTGTCATTTGTCTTGCCTCTTCATCATTAATGGTTATGACGTTTACTTTTGAAATTACTTTCATTAAATCATCCCAAGTATTATCCATCCAGAAGTTCATGGTGTCTAGCATAATCACTTTTGGAGCATTCATTTGTTCAATCACACTTAATTGAACTAAAGGATGTAAGTTTCCAAGCATGACCACTTCGGCATCTTTATAATTAGTAGGAACCACGGGTTTAAAATCGGCAAGGACATTTAATTCGGTGGCAAGGGTATCGCGAGAGTTCATATCGTTGCGATATTTTCCAGCCCAGAAAAATGTTTTTCCATCTTCAACAACTTCTAAAGCGGTAATATCTAACCCCTTATTTTTGAGCATACTTAAATATTCCTTTGGAAAATCCCCTCCCACAACAGAAACAATGGCTCCATCTATATTGAATTGAGATGCAGAAAGTCCAATATAAGTGGCAGCACCCCCTAAGATTTTATCGGTTTTCCCAAAAGGAGTTTCAATGGCGTCAAAAGCTACAGTTCCAACAATAACAAGTTTGCTCATTTACAGGGTTTATTTGAAGGTGCAAATTTAGCTAAAATTATTGAGATTGTTTATCCGTTGGCCTTTCTAAATCTCATGGTATTTTTCATCCTTTTTGAAGAGATTATTATAAATATTAGGTTAAAAAAACTCAAAAAAAATAACCCTTAGACGTTGAATTTAGCCTATTCATCTAAATTAATTAAAACCGTAGTTGCGATACGACTAGGTAAATTATTTTTACCAGCCCAATAAATTTTACCCTTTTCAACATTTTCCTTTTATGACATAGGTTTTAATCCAAGAAATCTAAATAGTTATGAAAAATTTAATTTTTGCATTATCGATGCTGAATGTTGGGGTAATTTGCTCACAAGTTGGTATTGGGACTTTAAACCCTTCTTCTCAATTAGAAATTAAAAGTACGAATACTGGAATTCCTTCCTTAGAGTTAAATCCTCAAACAACACCATTGGGTTCAGCTACAGGACAACTCTCTGTTATTGGAGATGAACTCTCTATGTATGATGCCGCTAGGGGAAAGTGGTTAAGCCTTCAGGCGACCCCTTTACAGTGGAGTAAAAATGGAAATGCGGGAAATGAAACCCTTCGATTTGGGGGTGATACGAGATCCATAAACACGGGAGCCAGTATGCCTTTTGATGGTACCATTGTTTATGTAACTGCAAACGCAGAGGGAGGAAACGCAACAAAAGGATTCGAGATAAGAATTAAATCTGGAACCACCTTAAAAACAACAACATCATTTAACTTAGTTGGGAGCACATTTAAGAAAACAGATTACAATGTAAATTTTAGTGCTGGGGACTATATCAATGTGTTTGCAAATAATACTGGTGGCGATGCGTCGGACCCTGCAGTTATTGTTTGGGTAAAATGGCGAAAGTAATGGTTATTTTCTTCCAAAGTCGGCAGGAATTTCTCCCCATGCTTTGGTTTCCCATTTCACTATTTTTGTGGCGTAGGTATTGTTTTTGAGCCAAGTTTCGGCTCGAGAGATGAGTTCAAAAAGTGTTTTATTTTTAGCGGAAGGCTTCAGCTTTGTATTACATTTTTTCTTTTTTACCCATCCCATTGCAATGCGGGAATCGGTGTAAATAATTCTATCGCTATTCTTTTGTTTCAGTAAAGCTAATCCGTGTACAATTGCAAGAAATTCACCAATATTATTGGTTCCCTGAGTAAAAGGACCTTGATGAAAAAGTTGTTTATGGGTTTGAGTATCAACACCACGATATTCCATTTTTCCGGGATTTCCACTGGAGGCAGCATCTACAGAAATGGAATACAAATTGGGTTCTCCAATTTTTTTTAAGTCTTCTGGTGAAAGTGTTTTTTTCTTTTTTCCACCTTTACCTTTATAATCTTCGTATTCTTTATTGTAAGCTTTTTTGGCTTCTGCAAAGGTTTCAAAAGACATATATTGAGCACCTTTTACTCCTTTTATTGAAAGCTGGCACTCTTTCCAACTCCCGAAGATTCCAGCGGGGTTACCATACCAAACCACATAAAACTTTTCTTTTTTAGCCATTTTTTGTTGAAGTTAATAGGTCTTCAATCACTTTTGGAAAATATGTATATTCCAATTTGTGCACTTTTTCTGCAACGGTCTCAGAAGTTTCATTTTCGGTTAGAGCTATGCTTTTCTGAAAAATAACAGCTCCTTCGTCATACTGTTCATTGACATAATGAATGGTGATTCCAGTTTCTTTTTCAGCATTTTTTACGACAGCCTCGTGAACATAGTTGCCGTACATCCCTTTCCCTCCATATTTTGGTAATAAAGCGGGGTGAATATTAATGACTTTGTTTGGAAACTCCTTTAGGATAATTTCTGGAAATTTCCATAAAAATCCAGCCAGCACAATAAGATCTGGTTTGTCCTTTTTTAGGATTTTTAAGACGCCATGTTCAGCATTTAATTCTTCTTTGGTAAAGAATGAAGCTTGTGTTTTAAGTGCTTTGGCGCGCTCTAGTACTTTGGCATTCTTATTGTTACTGAGCACACGAACAACTTTGGCAATTTTGCTATGTTGAAAGTGTTCAATAATATTTTGGGTGTTGGTACCACTGCCCGAAGCAAAGATTATAATGCGCCTCTCCATAAAAATTCCAAAGTTTTCACCGAAGTAATTAAAAAATAATAACAAAAGTAAGGCAATAGGGTTTACTTCGCCCAAAAATGTTTAAATTGGTTTTATCTTTTCACACAAATAATTTTATTTGAAAAATTGAATACACAATAAAATTAAAGTAACTTTATAAAAGTTTTAAAAGAAGAATCTCACATTTTATGTACAAAATGGTGTTTTAAATTAAAATATTTTATTTTTGCCACTTGTAATTAAATCTAAAAATTAAGAATTATGTCAGACATTGCATCAAGAGTAAAAGCGATTATCGTAGACAAATTGGGTGTTGACGAAAACGAAGTTGTAAACGAAGCTAGCTTCACAAACGACTTAGGAGCCGATTCATTGGATACGGTAGAGCTTATTATGGAATTTGAAAAGGAATTCGATATTCAAATTCCAGACGATCAAGCTGAAAACATTGCGACCGTTGGTCAAGCAATTTCCTATATAGAAGAAGCAAAATAATCTCTTCCATATGGAACTTAAGCGAGTTGTTGTAACGGGTCTTGGCGCTCTTACCCCTATTGGAAATAACATTCAAGAATACTGGAATGGTCTAAAAAGTGGGAAAAGCGGCTGTGCTCCTATTACATATTTTGATACTGAAAAGTTCAAAACAAAATTCGCTTGTGAAGTTAAGAATTATGATCCTTTAAATCATTTTGACAGGAAAGAATCCCGAAAACTAGACCGATTTGCTCAATATGCCTTAGTTTCTTCAGATGAAGCTATTGTGGACGCAGGAATTGACTTAGAAAAAGTAGACAAGTTTCGCGTAGGAGTAATTTGGGGTGCTGGTATTGGGGGATTAGAGACCTTTCAAGATGAAGTAATAAATTTTGCAGAAGGGGATGGAACACCACGTTTCAACCCCTTCTTTATTCCTAAAATGATTGCAGACATTGCTCCTGGTAATATCTCAATTAAGCACGGCTTTATGGGACCTAATTATACTACGGTTTCTGCATGTGCTTCTTCTGCAAATGCTATGATAGATGCTTTAAACTATATACGTTTAGGGCATTGCGATATCATTGTTACTGGAGGAAGTGAAGCAGCTGTGACCAAAGCTGGTATGGGAGGCTTTAATGCTATGCATGCGCTTTCTACTAGAAATGAGAGTCCAGAAACAGCGTCTCGACCTTTTGATGCGACTAGAGATGGGTTCGTATTAGGAGAGGGTGCAGGAGCACTTATTTTGGAGGAATATGAACATGCCAAGAAACGAGGAGCAAAAATTTATGCTGAAGTTGTGGGTGGTGGAATGTCGAGTGATGCCTATCATATGACAGCACCTCATCCAGATGGAATAGGTGTTGAAAGAGTAATGCTAAACTGTCTAAAGGATGCAGGAATGAGTCCAGAAGAGGTGGATACTATAAATACTCATGGCACTTCTACTCCGTTGGGAGATGTAGCAGAATTAAAGGCAATTACAAATGTATTTGGTGAACATGCTTCCAAAATAAATATCAATTCTACAAAATCAATGACTGGGCATCTTTTAGGTGCTGCTGGAGCTATTGAGGCAATTGCATCTATTTTGGCGATGGAGCATAGTTTAGTTCCTCCTACAATTAATCATACAACAGTTGATGAAGAAATAGATTCATCCCTCAATCTCACTCTCAATAAAGCACAAGAACGCAAAATTAATGTGGCTATGAGCAATACCTTTGGTTTTGGTGGTCACAATGCATGTGTTCTCTTCAAGAGAATAGATAATTAAGTTTTTTTATGGCTTCTTTAAAGAATATATTTTCCTCTCGTTCTTCAACGGATGGAGAATTTTATATTACCATAAAAAAAATTATTGGGTTTAAACCTCAAGATATTTCCATTTACCAAGAAGCCTTTACCCACCGTTCCATGAATTCTACAAAGAATGATGGAAAACCTGAAAATTATGAACGTTTGGAATTTTTAGGAGATGCCATGCTAGGTTCCGTAATTGCAGCACACCTTTTTAAAAAAGTTCCTAACGGAAACGAAGGGTATTTAACCAAAATGCGCTCCAAAGTGGTAAGTAGAGAACATTTAAATGAACTTGGGCGTGATTTAAAGCTTATAGACTTAGTGAAAACTTCGGTATCTATGCAACATTTTGGAGAGAACATTCACGGGAATGTTTTTGAAGCTCTTGTTGGCGCCATTTACCTAGATAAAGGCTTCAAATATGTTGAAAAATTTATTCAAAGAAGGGTGATTAAACCTTATGTGGACATCGAAAAGCTAGAAGGTAAGGTTATTAGCTATAAAAGCCTTTTCATTGAATGGTGTCAAAAAAACAAGAAAAGTTTTAAGTTTAATGTCTACGAGGATACGGGTAATGATCCTTTAAAGCACTTTGCGGTTAAGCTTCAACTCGAGCAAGATACCGTGGCAAAAGCAAGAGGCACTTCAAAGAAAAAAGCCGAAGAACGCGCAGCCAAAAGAGCTTTTTATAAGCTTCAAAAGCAAATGCAGTTTCAAGCAGAATAAGGTCTTGACTATTCCTTATCCCCAACGTTTTCGGTTATATTTCCTTTAATTTTTGGTTAAGGATTGTTAGTTGAACAAAACTATTCCTATTTTTATTCAAAATTAGATGTATGACCCATTACAAATTGCATCTAGACGATGACGGCGAAGAGGACTTTATCCTTGTTGCAATACACTGCAGTGAAGAAGCGTATAAAATGGCGTTTATGATTAATAAACACCTATCTATGCGACTTCAGCGAAAGAAAAATGACATAGAACTTATACTTGATGAAGTGGTCTCTACATTTTCTCTTTTTGAATATGAAAGTGAACAACAGTACACAAAATTTTATTTAGTAGAAAATAAGTGTAAATTAACTTTTGAAAAAATTCACACAGTAGGAAGTTTATTTGAAGATGAAAATTCTGAAAAAATGAAGATAAGCCACTTACTTCCTGAATTTAAAAAAGTTGATTTCTTTTTAAAAATAGAATCGGATATTGAGAAGTTTCCCCTTCGGAAAACCATTGCTCAATTAAATGAAATAAACGAAGTTATTTCAGCATATGTTGTTGAAAATCAAAATATAAAATCTCATAATAATTTAATATTTAACTAATGCCAACTCAAAAGAAGACGAAAATAGTAGCAACCCTTGGGCCTGCTACAAATGATAAAAAGACATTAAAAGCTATGATTGAAGCAGGGGCAAATGTCTTTAGAATCAATTTTTCTCATGCCGATTATAACGATGTAAAAAAGCGAATAAAAATGATTCGTGAGTTGGGAGAAGAGCTAGGTATTAGTACCGCAATTTTAGCCGATTTACAAGGGCCTAAGCTTCGTGTAGGATTGATGAAAGAAGAAGTTGTCGTTAATCCTGGTGATCAAATAGAATTTTGTACAGGGGAAGAGTTTGAAGGCACCAAAAAGAAGGTGTATATGAACTACGATAGCTTTCCTGCCGATGTAAAGGTCGGAGAGCGCATTCTTTTGGATGATGGTAAACTTATTTTTGAAGTTTTAAAGACAAACGGGAAAGATAGTGTTACTTCCAAAGTAATTCAAGGCGGTCCACTGCGTTCTAAGAAGGGTGTCAATCTACCTAATACAAAAATTTCGTTACCAGCATTAACGGCGAAAGATAAAGAGGATGCCATTTTTGCCATTTCCCAAGATGTTGATTGGTTTGCCCTTTCTTTCGTGAGACACGCCGAGGACTTAAAGGAATTACAAGCTTTAATTGAAGCACATAGCGAGCATAAAATTCCTATTATTGCCAAGATCGAAAAACCTGAAGCTGTTGAAAATATAGATAAAATCATTCCGTATTGTGATGGATTAATGGTTGCGAGAGGAGATTTAGGCGTAGAAGTTCCAGCTGCAGATGTACCCCTAATTCAAAAACATTTGGTATTAACAGCAAAACGCGCTAGAATACCCGTCATTATTGCTACTCAAATGATGGAGACTATGATTACGTCACTTACTCCAACACGAGCCGAAGTTAATGACGTTGCCAATAGTGTCATGGACGGAGCCGATGCAGTCATGCTTTCTGGGGAAACATCGGTAGGAAAATATCCAGTTGAAGTAATTCAGAAAATGGCAGAGATTTGTAGAACGGTTGAAAATTCTGAATTAATTACAGTGCCTCAAACACCTCCTCACGTTAGGACCAATAGATACATCACAAAATCGGTTTGTTATCACGCCGCAAAAATGGCGGGTGAAATTCAAGCGAAAGCCATTTGTACACTCACAAATAGTGGGTATACCGCATTTCAAATTTCTGCTTGGCGTCCCAATGCACATATTTTAGTGTTTACCTCAAACCAGCGTATTCTTTCTCGCTTAAATTTATTGTGGGGGGTAAAAGCATTTTATTACGATAAGTATGTAAGTACCGATGAAACGGTAGATGATGTTAATAGAATTGCTTTTGAAAAAGGCTTTGTTGAAAAAGGCGATTACCTTATTAATCTTGCTGCTATGCCTATTGTAGATAAAGGAATGGTGAATACCTTACGGGTTTCACAAGCATAAAAAAAGGCGAGCATTGCTCGCCTTTTTTTACTTTTTTATAATTTTTTGTACTGTTTTACCAATGTTGGTTTCTACCTCCACAAATAACAAACCACTAGGCAATCCTGCCAATGATATTTCATTAAAACCTGTTATTGTTTCTTTTAATCTCATACCCCAAATGTTATAAATTGTCACTCTTTCTATAGTTATTGTACATTCTATATTTAGTACCTCATTTGCTGGATTAGGATAAACTTTTATGTTAGGCAAACTAATATCTTGTGTGTTAAGTATGGTTAAGTTTTCATACCAAACTAACTCGTAAACACCAACAATAAGAGATGCAGAAAGTACATCTAAATCAGTATCTCCGTCTAAATCTGCTGCAGTAATTGTTCTTGGTTTAGGAAGATTAGGGTCAATGATTTCTTGCGGTTCAAAGCTACCCATTCCATCAATGCTCTTATACCACGCTACCTTGTTATCATTGGTAGAGGCAGAAAGTACATCAATAAAACTATCGTGATTTATATCTCCATAGAACACATCGTAGGTTAACAACACTTCACTACTAATAATTTGTGTGGGACCAAAATTCCCAAGACCATCTAGATTTTCTCGCCAAACCACTAAATCACCTTTAGAGGATACTGTGTCTAAATCGTCATCTCCATCCATATCTACCAAATAAACTGCAATTTCGTAAGCCCCTGTAACATCAATCGCTGTTTGATTGCCAAAAGTGCCCATACCATCAGTATTTTCATACCAAGAAATACGAGTACCTCCATTGCTACCGTTGGTTAATATGTCAATATCACCATCGCCATCAATATCACCTACATCTTGTATGCGCGCCTCAGCAATTCCTAAATCTATAATATGCTCCTCCCAAGAAGAACCATTACCATCTGTATTTTCATACCAATACAAACCACTACCATTACCAATCCCAAGGACTATATCATTATCACTGTCACCATCCAAGTCTGCAGCAACTACACCATTATTTACACCTATTGGCCCCGAATTAATTAATTGCATACTCGCAAAATTACCACTCCCTAGATTTCGATACCAACCTACAATTCCATCATCGAAGTAACTTACGACTAAATCAATTGCATTATCTCCGTTAATATCTGCTGGGGCTAAACTAAAACTTTGCCCCATCCCTTCTTGTATAACAATTGGAGCACTAAAATTGCCATTGCCGTCGTTACGGTACCAAGTAATAAAATCGAAAGCGGCAACCACCACATCCATATCTTCATCATTATCAAAATCTGCCGTACGGATCATTCTAATGCCTGATTGATCTGGATTAATGATCTGCTTAGAGCCAAAGGTCTGGCAAATAACTATTGGTTCTGCAAATACTATTAAAAAAAAGGACAAAAATAATTTCATGAACAGTGCAATAAGTACTGGGGTGTTGTTAAAAAGCCTAGTTTGTTTTAATTGTTTTCTTTAAGGATCACCGTTTCTTGGTTGTTACCGTTAACATCTGTTTTAATAATATTGTATAGACCAGGTTCTAATTCATTCACCAAATTTGGATTATTTATTTGAGTGGAATCTTGTGGGGTTATCGTTACATTATTATTAAATATATTATCATTAAACTTAACTACATCCCCACCAATAATGGGTGGACTGTTCCAGTTATCGTAACAACGGCGTATTTTTTGCCCCACTAATACGTGGTTGGGTAATTGCCCTAATTTTATTGCAGTATGATTAGGATGGATGATACTAGCATAGTTGGTTTCATATCTGGAGAAACTTAGTACACTAGTAGTTGTATAGTTAAAATTGGTGTTATCCCATTCAACAGGTTGTGGGCACTCACAGTCACATTCTACAAAATCATAGTCAAAACCTGGTTGGAACAAAGGATATTCCCAAGGCAAGGGATGTGGGTAATATTCAGGATAACTCCCCCTATAGGGTTCATATAGCGCTGCAATAGTAGTTTCCGCAGCAGCAAATTCGCCGTAAACATCATTAGATATTGCCGCACGCATACGTTGCATCTGTCCCCAAGTAAATTTTGAACCACAAAGGCGTAAGCCTCCATAGCCCATAAAATTGCTAACATCATCAGGCAAAATCTGGTATGGATCTGGTGGGTCATTTGTGGGTGGATCTCCACAATCTTCACCATTGCCCGTATAAAAGCAAGTATTAGGATCTACATCTCCCCACATTGGGTCCTGTGCAGGGGTGTCTATCACAAAATCGCCAGCTTCATCAGCATTGTAGTATTGATCATTAAGGTCTCTAGTTACTCTTTCACAGCTAGAAGAACTATTATAATTTCTAAAGGTGTGTTCTAGATTTAAATTGTGTCCTACTTCGTGTACAGTAATAGGCTTAAGTAAGGCCTCAAACCGTACCACAGAGGTGGTTTTATTTTTTACGGCTACCCCAGAATAAGAGGTCATGTGTTGAGGAACATAGATATTAAAGGCATCGGTTTTTTTATATCCATTAGCGGCTGCATAAGTATAGAGGCTACTTCCCGAGGATACGGTATCATGAACGCTACTATTAAAATGCTCGAAGCCTCTGTATTTAAAAAATACTTTTAATTTATTAAATGCAAGATTTAAGTTTGCGGTAGCAGTTAGAACTATTTCCTCGGTTAATGGGGTTGGGTTATTTCCATCATCATCATTAACACCCCAAAAATAGACGTTATAGACCTTAGGTTCACTTGAAGTTACTGCACCAGGATCTACGGTTTGTGTATAACCTCCGTTGGCAATATGGTTAGGGACATCGCTAGTGCCGCACTCGTTAAAATTTTGGGCAAACATAGGTGTTACGTTTCCCATAAAAATACAAAAAAGGAAGAAGAAAGAATGCATTATTTCCCTCCTCATGGAAATAATTGTTTTCATAATGATTTGTTTTTATGATTATTATATGTCTCTAAAGTATCTAAAAATTTTTTAAAAGTTGAAATATATTATAACTTTTTTGATTTAAGATTTGGGAATATAGCCATGTGCTACCCGAGGAAAAAAAAGAAAAAGAATTTATTGAGAAGTTAGGCAAGAGAATTAAAGCCTTACGTCTTTCCAAAGAATTAAGACAAAATGAAGTAGCCTATCGATGTAATTTTGATAAAAGCAGTTATAATAACATTGAGGCGGGGAAAAGGAATATTACAATTACAACATTATTAAAGATTTCCAATGCGCTACAAATTGATATTATTGAGTTTTTCTCTAAAGATGAAGAGGATTCAGAGTAAAAAATAATCCTCTGAACCCTCAATTTTTTTTATTTTATTTCCTCTGTTCGTCTTATTTTCATATCATCCCCTTCCATTTCGATAGTGACTTTACTATTAAATTTTTGTGAGGAATACACATATTCAATTTTTTGAAGCTCGTTGTCTTTTCTAGAAATTTCCAACTGACTTATCCAAATTCCTTTTTTGGGTTTTCCGTCAAAGATAATTTCAGAATCCTTGCCTTTTGGGTTCGGAAATTCAAATTCACTTGGAAAATCGAATAAACGCTGTGCGGTTCCAAAGGCCTCATGCCAAGGTGTGTTAGGAAGGATTAACGTTTCCTTATTAATGGGCTTACTTGGGGTGCCTTCGACTGTTTCAGTAAATGTTACTTCTGGAAACTGTTTTTGAAGTTCATTGGCATATCCTTTTACGGTGATATCTCTTTCTGGCGGAAAATATTTTGAGAGGTATCCATTAAAGGCAAACCCCTTTTTATGGTTGAATTCTACTTCGTCCATAGCGCCTTTTATTCCAGAGACATTCATCGTGGATTTCCCTTCTTCCGAAAGAACTTTCACTTTGGTCCCGTAAGGCATTTTGGCCAATTTTTCACTTTGTAAATTGTTGTATTCTCGTAAACTTAATCCGCTGGGAGCGGTTACATAGCGATATTGCGATTCAGTGTTCACGTCGTTTGTAGTAGCAAGAGCAAGATCTTCAGAAGTTGCATTATCTAAAACTTCTGTTTCTGTATTTGAAGAAATACGTTCGGTGTTTTCTTTGCAAGAAAATGTGGTGGCTGTAACTATAACAGCGGCAATCATTAAAACTACTTTTTTCATAATGGTAAAATTTAAATGTTAATAAAAAGTAGTTTTTTACATAATGATTTTAGATTTTTCCTCCCCTTTCGGGGGAGGTGCCGAAGGCGGAGGGGGATTAGAAATCGAGTTTAAGTTGTACGTCTATGCTTTGTTCGGGTGGAGGATTTGCCTCCTTTTTTTTTGCCTCGTTATTGAGGTTTGACATGCTAATTCCCAACAAGCGTACCGAATCTTTCATCTTTTCTTGAAATAACAAATCTTTAACATTCTCAAGAATAAGGTCTTTGCTCGAAATATAAAGGGGTAACGTTTTACTTCTTGTTTGTAACGTAAAATCGCTATACTTAATTTTAAGTGTGATGGTTTTTCCAGCAACCTTGCTTTTTTGAAGTCGGCGTGCTACTTCGGTTGCAATATTTTCTAATTTTTCGAGCATAAATACTTCCGAAGAAATATTTTCATTAAACGTTCTTTCTGCCGCCAGAGATTTACGTGTGTGTTCTGGTTTTACTTTACTATGCTGAATCCCACGTACGATATTGTAATAATAGGCGCCACTTTTGCCAAAATGCTCCTCAAGATATTCGAAGGATTTTTCTTTTAAATCCTTTCCCGTAAAAATTCCATGACGATACATACGTTCTTTCATCACTTTACCCACACCATAAAATTTCTTGATATCCAGTGTTTCTAAAAATGAAATGACTTCTTCCGGTGGAACCGTTTTTTGTCCGTTAGGCTTATTAATATCGCTTGCCACTTTTGCCACAAATTTGTTAATAGATATCCCTGCCGAAGCATTTAACCCCGTTTTCTCCTTGATTTTTTGCCGAATTTCTTTGGCAATTAAGGTAGCGCTTGGGTTCCCTTTTTTGTTTTCAGTAACATCGAGATAGGCCTCGTCAAGGGAAAGGGGTTCGACTAAATCGGTGTATTCAAAAAAGATTTTGCGTATTATTTTCGAAATTTCAGCATAACGCTCAAAACGGGGACGCACAAATATTAACTCGTCACAAAGTTTTCTTGCCAAAACACCACTCATGGCGCTCCGAACTCCAAATTTTCTGGCCTCATAACTCGCCGCACTTACCACCCCTCTTTTGGAACTTCCTCCCACAGCAATGGGCTTACCCATTAAATCGGGATTGTCCAATTGTTCTACAGACGCATAGAAGGCGTCCATATCCACGTGGATAATCTTTCGCATGGGGATGGGAGTTTCCATGAAGTAAATTTAATACCTTTAAAGCCTTGATACACTATGATTGAAATAGAACGTAAATTTTTGGTTACATCGGATGCTTTTAAAAAAGAAGCCACTTCAAAAACGTTGATTATTCAGGGGTTTTTAAATACACATCCAGAACGAACCGTACGGGTTAGAGTTGCAGGAGAGAAAGGGATTTTAACCGTTAAGGGAAAATCTTCAGAGGATGGGACCACTCGTTTTGAATGGGAAACTGAAATTCCTTTGAAGGAAGCAAAAAAATTACTTCAATTGTGTGAAAAGGGAATAATTGAAAAATATAGGTATGAAGTTCCTTTTGCTAAAACCCTCTTTGAAATAGATGAATTTCTGGGAGATAATGAAGGACTCGTTATGGCTGAAATTGAATTAAATGAAGTGAATCAAACCTTTAAAAAGCCAAGTTGGCTTGGAGAGGAAGTCACAGGCGATATAAAATATTATAACTCACAAATAAGTAAAAACCCTTTTAAAAACTGGTAATATGAAATTGGCAAGTGCACTTTTTATTTGTTTTATTATCCTCAACTTTTCAAGTTGTAAAAACGAGAACGCTACAATGAATGAAACGAATTCTTGGGTAGAAGATAGTACACAAGTTGAAACTAAAGAATCTGTGGCAGAAGTAAAGAAAAAACTGGTGAGTAATGGCTTTCAAATCTTTGATTATGTAGATGAAAAAACGGGAGATACTATATTAATGCAAGAATACTTTATTGCTTTTTTAAAGAGAGGTAAAAATCGTTCTCAATCCAAGGAAGAGGCAGATAGCCTCCAAAAATTACACTTAGCCCATTTGGGAAAAATGTATGAGTTAGGCTATGCCGATATTTCTGGTCCTTTTGGGGATGATGGAGAAATTCGTGGGATTACCATTTATAATGTGCCATCCTTACAAATGGCAGATAGTTTGGCCAATATGGATCCTATGGTAAAAGCAGGAAGATTAGAAATTGAAATTCACCCGTGGTGGGCGGCAAAGGGCTTTCCGCTACGCTAATTTTTTAAGAATTTCCCGAATTTTTTCTTCGGAGGAATAGGTGATTATCCCTTCGTCGAGGGCGCTTTGCATAGCCACTTTAGGGAGATGTTTTAGTGTTTGAATCTTTTCAGAAGCCGAACAATGCACACTTGTAAAGCCTGCCTTTTTAAATGCCCCAACATTTTCTGAATGGATTCCACCTCCAGGCATGATTTCAATGGATTCTGAAAGTGCTTTCAATTCCTTTAAAAGTGGCAATCCCTCAAAAGCAGTAGGTTGTTGCCCTGAAGTTAAAATTCGTTTTACTCCAAGTTGTTCTAGTTCCTTCAAAGATTTTTTGGGATTATGACACCAATCGAAAGCACGATGAAACGTAAAATCCAATCCTTCAGAGGCTAGTAATAATTGTTGTGTCGTTTCCACATCAACCTCATTTTCTAGGAACAAAGCACCGGTTACGATGCCAGCAACCCCCATTTTTTTGCATTGCTGAATATCCTTTAGCATAACGTCTATTTCACTTTCAGTATAGGTAAAATTTCCACTACGCGGGCGGATTAGAACATACACAGGAATAGTCAACTCAGAAAGCACTTTTTCAATCAAACCAAACGATGGGGTTACTCCTCCTACGGAAAGTTCGGTACATAATTCAATGCGATGCGCACCCGCTTTTTGGGCCGCCATCGCGCTTTCAAAACTATTGGCACAGATTTCTAAAATCATTCTATAACTATTTCGTCAATAAAGGTCCAAGCTTTATTTCCCGCACCTTGCTGACCTTGAGGAATGGTTCCGTAGTTTGGAACACGTATTATTATCTTATAGGCTTCGTTCAGCTGAATTTTTGAAAGATCAAAAGAAAGGATAGTAGTCGTTTTTTCAGTATTAGAAGAAACGGAAACGGTTTCAGATTTCATCTCACCTCCTTTTGATATAATTTGAATAGTGGCAACTTTGGGTGCGTAAATCCACTGCCCTGGCGCGTGATAAAATTGGGTGGAAACTTTTGAAATCTCCTTGGGCTCGATCAAATCAATTATTACCTCCAAATCATCCCCCCAAAAGCCCAACCATTCACTATCCCCATAACGAGAGTTGCTTCCCAAGCGACCGTTGATTAGGGCTACTTTTCCGCCGCTATTGTATTTAGGGTGTGGGTCCTTATTAAGCGTAATGGTTCCGTTGATGGCTTTATGAAATATAATGGAATCTTGTAAAGTCTTTCCTAAAGTATTTCCGTATTGGGAAACATAGGATTTGATGACAGAATTTTCAGAAATTAAAATGGGAGTTTCGTATTTCTTTTCCTTAGAATCATTCACAGAATAAAAGATTTTCTTCCCTTGCGTGGGAGTACTTAATTCATAATAAACCTTACCGTTTTCTTTAAAAATCTTGCTTTTCAGTTGGTATAAATGATTGGCAAAGTTCACTCCCATGATGTCCAATCGTTCCATAAATGATTCTACGCGTGATACAAATTGGGGGTAGTCCTTTTCAAAATCTTGGGTTGGACCCTTCCAATCTACTTCGCTCAATGCTAAAATGCGGGGGAAGATCATATACTCCACATGCTTTGGGGTTTTCATATATTCTGTCCACACATTGCCTTGAGCGCCCAAAATATATTTTGCTTCTTCTTCTGAAAGTGCTGATGGAATAGGATTAAAACCATATACTTTTTCTAAAGGAACAAAACCTCCAATAGCCAAAGGTTCATCTTCACTTTCACTCTGATAGTAATCAAAATAGCAATGAGATCCTGGCGTCATAATGACATTATGATGCTGCTTAGCCGCAGCAATTCCACCTTCGGTGCCACGCCAAGACATAACCGTAGCATTGGGCGCCAATCCACCTTCCAGAATCTCATCCCATCCAATAATTTTTTTGCCCTTGCTATTCAGAAATTTTTCGATGCGGGTGATAAAATAACTCTGTAATTCGTGCTCGTCTTTGAGCCCTTCTTTTTTGATCAACGCTTGACAATGTTTGCAATTTTTCCAATGCGCTTTGGGGGCCTCGTCCCCTCCAATGTGAATATATTCTCCTGGAAAAAGCGCCACAACTTCGGTTAAAACATCTTCCAAAAAGGCAAAGGTTTCCTCTTTGGGACAGTAAATATCTTCAAACACCCCCCATTTCGTAGCAACAGGAATTGTTTCTCCAGTACAACCCAATTCTGGATAGGCACTAATGGCAGCTTGAGCGTGACCTGGCATTTCAATTTCGGGGATGATGGTGACCTTCATTTTTTGAGCATAAGCGACAATTTCTTTAATGTCTTCTTGGGTATAAAATCCCCCGTAGCGCTGTCCGTCAAATTGTTGCGGCGTGTCATTGTAATGACCCATTAAGGTTTCGTTTCGATAGGCAGCATGTGTAGTGAGTTTGGGGTATTTTTTTATTTCAATACGCCAGCCTTGGTCTTCGGTTAAGTGCCAATGAAAGTAATTCATTTTCAACATGGCAAGGTACGAGATGTACTTTTTTACAAACTCCTTATCAAAGAAATGCCGTGCTACGTCTAGGTGCATTCCGCGATAGGAAAATTTTGGGAAGTCATTAATTTCCACTAATGGAAGCGATGCTGAAGGTTTTGGAAACGAGTTCCTTCTTTCCAACGAAACGGGCAATAATTGCCTAAGAGTTTGCATCGCGTAAAATGCTCCCGAGGCGTCTTTAGCAGTGATGTTAATTTTTTTTTCAGATATGGAAAGCGTATAGCCCTCTTTTGGTAAAAGGGAATCTTTTTCAACAATAAAAGAGGCTTGGTCTTTTGTCGTTTTCTTTAAACCGAAACCACTTTTTTTTAAGTATTCTGAAATAAACTGAGAAGCTATTTCAAATTCCTCTTCAGCATAAAAAGTCGTTTCACTATTAAGTGTAAAACTTCCTTTATATACAGTAATTTCTTGTGGTTTTGGAATAATTGCAAGTTCGTTTTCAATAATTTCTTTTTCCTTGTCAGCACAAGAAATCAACAGTAAAAAAGCTAAAAAAAAGAGGTGTTTCATTCAAACAGATTTGAAACTAAAATACATAATTAAAGTGAAGCGAATGTTATGGAGATGGGTTGCTTAATTTCATTGCCCTCTTCGTCCACAGCCGTAAGTAAATAATTTCCCGGTTTTGGTTTTAGCGCCAATTCGTGAAAAGTATGGGTAGTGCCAATAAACTGCTCGTCCAAATACCAATACACGGTACTATCTGGAATACGATGGGCAAGGGTAAAAACTACTTCGTTTATCGTTTCATCAAAATTTTTAGGAAGTACAATGGCTTCGTTCCTTTTTGGAAAAATAAATTCAATTTTTTGCTCTCCTTCCTGTAAACAATTCCATTGAAACGGAGGAGGGGTTTTATATTCGGGATGTTTTGGTGCGTAATAATATTCCATAACAGGAGGCAGTGTAAACCAATTTTTTTGTTTCATTTCTGAAAGGGCATAACAGGAAGAATTCACTTGAAAATTTTCTGATGCATCCACAAAAATTTGTTTGTGATAAAGGCAAGCAGTTGTTTTTATTCCTTCTTTTGGAATCCATTCCTTCTTTTTAGCATCACAATAGACACTTGCCAAATGACCACTTTGCGGACAGATTTCAACTTCCACCAAATCATCGTAAGGAGTTTTAAACCAACCACTATTGGGCAATACATTCAAAACATCAAAAAGCACAGGAGCGGCAGCCTGTACGCCTGTTAAGCCCGGTCTTCCTTCTCCGTCGGCATTACCCACCCAAACGCCAATAGCATACTTTGGAGTGACTCCCACGGCCCAAGCATCTTTAAATCCAAAGCTCGTTCCTGTTTTCCATGCAATGGGTTGTGAGTCGTTAAAAAAGCTCCAATTTTCCTCACCCTGCGGGCGGTTCACTTCCTGCAAGGCTTCAAAAGTTTTGTAGATACTTCCGGCGTTAAAAACTGGCGGATTGGAAACTTCTTTTCCAAAACTTAATTCTTCGTCTTTTATGAATTTCGGTTTTTGAAACTCTGCTTTTCGATATTCGCTGGAAGATTCATTAAAGAAATTTAAAGTGGAAGCCATGCCTGCATAGGCATTGGTTATTTCCCACAAAGAACTTTCGGCACCACCCAAAATAAGACTTAAGCCATAATGATTTGCTGGCTTATTAATGCTGGAAAATTGCAATTCGTTCAGTCTTTTGTAAAAGCGATCGAGGCCATATTCTCGAAGTAAACGAACCGCAGGAACATTTAAGGAACGAGACAAGGCTACACTAGCTGGAACAGCGCCGTAAAATTGATTGTCAAAATTTTCCGGGCTGTAGCCGTTAATGACCGTTGGAATATCGGAAACGAGCATGTCTGGTAAAAGTTCTCCAGAATCCAAAGCCGATGCATACAAAAAGGGTTTTAAAATACTTCCCGTACTTCGGGGTTTGTTAATTACATCTACAAAAGGATCATTTTCTTTATTGCTCGGGGCATTACCCACATACGCCAAAACTTCTTTAGTATTGACATCTAAGACAAGGACCGCCAAATTGTTGATTTCGTTTTGCTGAAGTATGTAATGATGTTCTTTTACCAACTGGTTTACTTTTTTCTGAAGCGTAACATCCAAATTTGAAACGATACGTTTACCTTCCTGTTCGGAACGGATTTTTTCTGTAAAGTGGGGCGCTATTTCGGGCAATGGGAATGGCTTGCTTGGTAAGGGTTCTTCTATTGCTAACTCATAGGTAGTTTCATCAATAATCTCATTCTGAAATAATTTTAGTAATAAACGATCTCTTTTGTTTTTGAAAATTGCTTCGTTTTTGCCCGGGAAAATCAACGAAGGGGCGTTGGGTAAAACTGCCAAAGCTGCTGACTGTCCCCAACTTAATTGATGCGAAGGAATCCCGAAATAACGCCAAGAAGCTGTTTCTAAACCTACCACATTACCTCCAAAAGGAGCGTAGGAGGCATAATAATTCAGAATTTCTTTTTTAGAAAATCCAGCCTCCAATCGGGTAGCCATAAAAACTTCTATCAACTTTTCGCCATAACTTCTTTTTTTATTCTTTCTTGCCAAACGGATCACCTGCTGCGTAATCGTACTACCTCCTCGACGTCCTTCTTCGGTAAGATTTTGCCATAAAGCTTTTCCCATAGAAATTGGATTGAAGCCAGGGTGTGCATAGAAATATTCATCTTCAAAATGAAGAATACATTGTTCAAATCGGTTAGGAATGGAATCCATTTTTGGAAATCGCCATTGTCCATCATTGGCGATTCTAGCCCCTATCATCACCCCTTCTTTACTTTCCACAACCGTTGCAGTGGGGTCTTTGAATAAGGGCTTCGGAAGACAAAAAAGCCAAACAACAACCGTTGCAAATAATAAACTTGCTTTGATTTTATGTTTTAGTATGTATGATTTTATTTTCTTCATTTCAACCTCCCCTTAATCCCCTCCTTGAAAAGGAGGGGAAAGAAAAATTATTGTTCAACTGTAATCCATTGTCCTTTATTACGAGCATAGTAATTGTTATCGTACATGGCTTCGGTTTGGGCTCCGGGTAAATAATAGGTGCCTAAATAAGAAGCGTTTAATTTCACCGTAAATGTTTTGGATTTTTTCGCTCCTAAATCGAAATAGAAATTCACTCGGTCATCTCGAATGTCTTTATAGCGAGCATCGCCAGAGGCACCGCCACCTAATTCAGTAAAACTAGTATTTACAATTTCCCAACCACTTGGGAAGATTTGCGATAGTGCAACATTCCCTACATAGTCATTTGAGGTATTCATCACAGTAACTTTTGCCGTAATTTCAGTCCCTTGTTTTAAGGTAGAAATGTCTAGCGTTTTACCTTCACCGTCCACGAACTGCGTTTTTAAGTTTAGATTTCTTTGCTCGGTGAGTTCTTCGCCTATGGGAAGTTTTCCTTGTTGCGACAAGGTTACATATACTACGTTTCCTTTTTTATTGGAAACCGTCACCGTATTAGCACCCATATTGAAACTTAGTGCTCTACTTGCTAAAGCTCTGTCTGATGTAACCGTTGTTGTTTTTCCGTTGTTAGTATAAGATAATTCGATTCCTTTTCCACCATTTTTCTGAACCATTTTTCCCATCGCCATTAAGGCATAGGCAGTTTCCTGAGTACTATACCAGCGTTGCGACGATAATTCTTTGGCTACAGAAATTGCCATATCTCTTTGTTTTGCATCTCCTAAAAGCACTAAGGTTTCTAACGCCATCGCTTTATTCCGGAAAGGACTTCCGTAGGTATAATAGTCATAATTTTGAGGTACAAAATTGATGTTGGCACTTTTTGCAATTTCTTCGGCTACATTTTTCTTTCCAGCTAAGGCATAGGCTCCTGCCAATCGCCATTTGGCATCGTTGCTTAAATACTTCGATTCTTTTAAGCGATTCATGGCCGCTAATTCAGGGTGTCCTGCTAGTGCCAAAGTGTACAATCGATAGGCTTGTACCAAACTACTGTTGTAGCGAGAATCGTTATTTTGCCACTGTCTTGCTGTATTTTTTTGATAGCGCAACCAATTGTCCATAAAGGTTAGTGGCAAGGCATATCCTTTTTGTTTGGCTTCAATCATAAAATGCCCTGCGTAATTGGTCCCCCAATCGTCTGCTTCCCGTTCCCCTGGCCAATAACTCAATCCGCCATTAGCCGTTTGGAAATTTCCTAAACGGAAGATAGCCGCCTTCATATTTTTCTGAATTTCATTCTTTCTATCGAAAGTGATATCGAATATATCATCTAAATAGAGTTGTGGGAATGCACCTGAGGTCGTTTGCTCAATACAGCCGTGGGGATATTGAATGAGGTATTCTAATCGGCGATTAAAATCCATTGGGGGTAAGGTCGAAAATTCCAATGTGGCTCCGTTTGTGCCGGCAACCCCAAAAGTTTGAAAGTTGATGGTTTCCGAAGTATTTTCAGACAAGGTGTAAAGGGTTGTTTTTTGCGAAATAGGATTCGGATTTTCCACATCAATTTCCACTTTATAACTTGCTTTTTCTCCATTTCCTGAAGCCAATACTTCAATGGTTTGAAAGGTATCGGCAGGTAAGACTTCAAATTCAAAATTCAAGATTTGTTCTCCCGGTTCAGAAAAAGAAATGGTTTTTGAAATGCCATTCACAGGCTTTAAGGCATCTCCTGTTTTTACAGTAATAGTAGCCGATTTCACTTTCTTTTCCATCGCGAAAACGGTAACAGGTAGGGTTACTTTTTCTCCTGGTGACAATTTTCTTGGGAGTGAGGCAAGGACCATTAAAGGCTTCCGAACGGGCGTTGCTTTATCGGTTTTTCCGTAGGCATTTTTGGTTTTATCTCCAGCCACAACCATGGTTCTCACAGATCCTACGTAATTAGGCATTCTTAAAGTGTGACTTGCTTGTTGTCCTGCTTTTAATTCGAAAGGACCTATATAACTTACAACCGGTTTAAAACGATCTGCTTTTCTGTTTTTGGCGCCTGCGGCTTCGTCGCCCCCACCAATAGCGAAGATATTTTCTACACTACCAGAATACGCACCAATGACATCATCAAAAACATCGAAGGTTTTTACCCCTAACGCTTCACGAGAATAAAAGGCTTCGTGGATTTCGGGCGTTTTAAAACGAGTTAAATCCAACAATCCTTCATCCACCACCGCAATGGTATAGGTCATCGTTTTTTTATTTTCTTCTGAAACTTTAATCGTGTAAGACTCTTCAGGTTTTAAGACTTCTGGCATATCCAATTTGGGCTTTAGAATAGTGGAAGGATCTTCTACCAAAATGGGAACCACCCCATACAATCGAATGGGTAAATCGTTTTTGGTTTGCTCATGGGGCTGTAGCAGGGAAATGTTTACATACACATTGGGCGCCATTTCTTTGGTTAACGGAATACTCACGGTGGTTTCCCCTTTTTTAGTTACAACCCATTGTGTGGAAAGTACTTCGGTGCCATTTTCAATACTTACCAAGGCACGCCCCTCACTTCCTGAAGGAAAGGTAATTTGAGCTTTTTCATTTACTTGATATTTTTCTTTATCTGCTGAAAAAAGTAACATTTTAGCGCTTTCGGAATCATTATCCACAGGGCGCTTCCACCAGTTTCTATAGAAGTAGGTAATTCTACCTGTGGCATGTCCTGAAGCTTTATCCATGACTCGAATGAGGTATCTGCCGCCTTCCTCTTCGGGAATATTTACGGTAAATTGATTTTTACCATTTGCCTTGGTTTTCACTGTGAATTGTTTTATTGGACGATGTACCACAGCGTTTTCATATTGAGAAAGATTGTCATACCCACGATTCCACCACCAACGCCATTCAATTTTGAAAATTTTTACTTCCAATTCTCTATTTCCCGATGCCTTTCCTTGGGCATCAACCGTGGCGACATCAAATACGGTGTTTTCATCGGTAAAATAAGAGCCGTAACGATGTGCTTCAGGCGACTTTAATCCCACAAAATGTGAATAGGGAGCTACATTTTTTGAAAATACATCAATGGAAAAATCACCGCCACCTTCAAATACTTTGGTTAAAAAAGTGGCTTGAAGCATTCCTGGAGCTTTTCCGTTGATGTCTAAATTTGAATTGAATTTTATAGTCCCTTCTTGAGAGAGCGTATTATTTAAAATAGGAAGCTCAATTTCGTCAAACGAACGAATGGGGTCATTAAATTGGTAGTTTGAAAAATCTTTAAATGCAGTGCTTGTGCTTCGCAAGGTGGCAGCCATTTCAATTTTTAGATTTCGAGCAGGTGCTCCGTGAAGCCAAAGGGCTGTTGCAGTTCCTTCCACAGCTTTGCTAGCATCCAAGACTTCATCCTTAAAATCTAATTTTATTTTTAATCGGTTAGGTTTAATGGTAGCCACTTTTAGAGACTTCGAAAACTTCGCACCTCCTACAGAGATGGTAGCATTCCAATTTCCTGTAGGGGCAGCGGCTTGGGTTGCAATGGGGAAATAATAAAATCCATTGACACCTTCATTTAAAACAGTTCGCTGGACTAATTTCCCTCGAGCATCTGTGACATCAAGTTTTACGGGATGGTTCTTGGGTAGGGGATTGGTATTATCGTTTAACACAAAGGAAAGATGAATGCTGTCGCCAGGACGATGTACTCCTCTTTCGGTATACATAAACCCTTTTAATCCCTTTTGAAGTTTTTTTCCAGAAACATCAAAATTACTTAGTGACAATGCATTACCGTCGTTTAGCTTTGCATAAGCAAAATGATTTCCTTTTTGAGCCACCGCAAAAGCAATGGTTTTTTCTGAATCGAAAAGGGTGAGTCCTTGACTATCTGTGGTTGCGGTTCCTATTAATTGTTGCTGAAAAGAATACAAATTAATTTTTACTCCACTCTCGGGTTGGGTGGTGAGTAGATTGGTTACTGCAAAATGATAGGATTTGTTATTCCCTTTTTTTACAATTAGGCCTAAGTTGCTACCTAATACATTGGTGGTTTCAATTCGGTCTTCATTATAATAGGCATCATGACAAGGGTTGTCACGCTCTCGCCAATTATAAGCATAACGTCGATATCTATACACTTCATTATCCCAATATTGCTCTTCAAGTTCATCATTATCACTATCATTCTCATTGAATTCTTCTTCATAATAATCGTCGTAATATTCTTCCTCCTCATCAACATCTTCGTTTGAAGCAAGAACAGAGCAATCATAAACAGCATACTCTTTTTTGAAGCTCAATTCCACGCGATAAATCGCTCCGGGATCTGCATTGAAATATTCTGCGAGGTTAATTCCGTAGGATTTCCAAATTCCATTTTCCCCAAGTTCAGCATCCTTTAACGAAATAGTTTTTTTAACAATACGCCTTCCCACTCGTTTTATGTCGTAGGCATCGCGGTCGTTGAGGTTAGAGGTTTGCAGATATTGAAGAACATTGCTCTCAAAAATTTTAATAATCCGAACATCAATTGCCGAAAGATTCACAGCTTCAAAATAGAGTGGAGTTGAAGAAGCGTTGGGTAAAATAACGCCTTGTGAGAGTAATTTTACCGAAGGTTTCAGCTGTTCGAAGGAGATAAGTTCTGAGAACTCCTTTTTAAGTCCGAAACCACTTGTGTTTTTTATTCCGTTAAAAACAGTTACTCGCACATTACCAATAATACGGGTTGAAGGGTACACATGCAATACATTTCCTTCTACTTCAAAGCGTAAGTTCTCGGCATTTTCAATGGTGACTAGTCCAGCAAAATTCTGATTTTCCTGAAGGGGGTCCGAAAAATTTAAAGTTAATGAAGCGTTGGGAGCTACAGAGGCTTTGGCATTTACAACAGTGAAATTATTTTGGCCGGGAATTGTAAACTCGTTTGTTCCTTTGAAATCAGATCTAATAGGTTTTCCATCCCAAGAAATATCGATTTTTGAATCGTCAATATCCCGTTGAATGCTATCAATAGTGAAGTTAAAGTATTTTGCCAACCCTTCTTCGGCAGGCCATTTTAATTTCAGTTTCTTGCTTTTTTGAGTTACAGAAATAAGTTCTTTTGCTTTTTCTGAAGTGATAACATCGGCACTTTGAAGGGTTCCCGTAATATATTGCCATTCCTTGCTATAGGATTGAAGGTTTCCTAAATCAATTTTAAAATTGGGGGTAATGGTTTTAAAGCTGAAAGTGTATTCTTTAAACTCTTTTTCAATATTGGGGTAGAGTTTGTTAAGTTTTAGTGTTACGGTGTATTCAGTGTCAGGTTTAAGTAATTCGTTGGGCTGAAAAATAAGGGTGCGGCTATTTTCTACCATCAATTTTCCTTCAGTTTTAGGAGAAATTTTCAGATAATCGGCATCAATTTCCTGAGTTATTTCAAATTGTTCCAAAGGTTTTGCAAGGATAATTTCTATGGGGGCAGCTATACTTTTATTGCCATAGGTATTGTAACTTATGTACTCTTTAAATTTGAAAAGATTGTCGGTTTCGGGAGTGTCTGATTTTTTAGAACAAGAAACAAAAAAGACTAGGATGGCAAGGCAGAAGAGACGTGTTAGCTGTGTCATAACTGATGGTTTTGTGTTACTCGCAAAGTGTAAGTGAAACACCCTGCGATGGATTACTAAATTACTATAAAAGGATGGTTGTGCCGAAAGGTTCGGAACGAAAATTTTAAACAATTTGTATGCGCAAACTGCTGAAAATGAATTAAAAAAATAAGTTTTGGAGGGAAGTTATGTTGCTAACGGTAGCATTTTATTGTTTAGTATTTCAAATTTTAACATTTGGGAGATTTTTAACAGAAGACTATTTTTCAAAACTGTATTCCCTCTCCACCTTACAAATGCGAACGGTATAGCTTTTATACCATTGCTCTTTTCCTAAGCGCTGCGCTACTTGATGGTCGAGGTTGGCTTTCCAGTTGGAAATCGCCTCCAACGACTCCCAATAACTAATTGTGATGCCTATTTCGTTTCTGGCATGTTCCATACCCAAATAGCCGGGCTGTTGTTTTGCAGAGGCTTCCATGGCATCGGCCATTTGGCCATAGCCTTCAAGATTTTCGGTTTGGGTATTCGTAAAGATAACTGCGTAGTAGGGTAATTTCATAGTTCTATAAAAAATTATTTCTCCAATTAATCCACTCTGTCTATCTTCAAATAGGATTACTTTCTCCTCCTCTTTGGGGAGGGGTTAAGGGGTGGGGGCGTCTTTATATATTCCAATAAACAATTCTCCTTCTGTATTAATATACGCTCGGTACATTCCTGCGGTGTTAAATTCCATGGCAATATTGCCGTCTTTATCAAGTGCTACAACTCCCCCGTCACCACCTAATTGAGGAACTTTTTTCTGAATCACTTCTTGAGCAGCTTCTTGCAACGAAACCCCTTTGTATTCCATCATTGCAGAAATATCATGAGCGACCATAGCTCTAATAAAATATTCACCCCAGCCCGTGGAAGATACGCCGCAAGTGGCATTGTTTGCATAGGTCCCAGCACCTATTATGGGAGCATCTCCTATACGATTCCAACGTTTGTTGGTCATTCCTCCAGTAGAGGTGCCAGCAGCGATGTTTCCGTTTTTGTCTAACGCCACACAGCCTACGGTTCCAAACTTTGAATCTTTAATAAAGGGGTCGGCGAAGGCAGTTTTTCCATTGTGGTCTAACTGGGCTTCCTCTTTTTCTTTAATTCGTTGTAAGGATTGAAATCTATTTTCTGTATAAAAATAGGAAGGGTCAACTAGCTCAAAACCCCGAAGTTTGGCAAATTCTTCTGCGCCTTTTCCTGCTAACATGACATGTTCACTATTTACCATTACTTCGTAAGCAAGATCAATGGGGTTTTTAATGTGTGTAACCCCTGCCACAGCACCGGCATTTAAAGTATTGCCATCCATAATGGAAGCATCAAGTTCATTCGTTTCTTCGTGTGTAAAAACAGCCCCTTTCCCTGCATTAAAAAGGGGGGAGTCTTCCAGAACATTGATAGTTTTGGTAACGGCTTCAAGAGCAGTCCCTCCATTTTTTAATATTTCATGCCCTACCTTAATCGCTTCCTCAAGAGTATTCCTATAAGCAGATTCAAGAGAGTCGCTCATATTTTCTTTTAAAATGGTACCTGCTCCACCGTGAATTACGATGGCATATTTAGGTGATTTTTTTTCTATTTCTATAGAATCATTTTGCTTTTCATCTAAATAAATATGCTTTTCATCGATGTTTTTGCAACTAAATATCAAAAAAAGTAAGAAAAAAAATGTTAAATTTTTATACATATTGATTTTTTTTATTTGAAATATAAATATACCATTAAATGCTTTATTTATAAGGCTTCCTTCAAAATTAATATGCGGAAATTTCACACAGAATCAAATAAAAACATCGACAAAATGCACATTAAAATCGATTAAGTGTTGCATGATATGTTTTTTTTTCTATCTTTGGACTACATCAAGCCCCAAATTTGATGCCCCCGAATTATGAAACTATTAACTACCTGCTTATTGGCTATGGTATTTTTTACTACCATATCCTGTTCAAAAGAAGAAGTTGTTGATACTGTAGAAGAATCCAACTTCACCATTGATCTAAACCTTGCCAACGAAACTGATTGGCAAATGGCTAATGAAATTTTACAACATGTAAATGCGTATCGAGCATCCTTAGGTCTTCCAGAAATAATTAAAGACCAGCAATATGCGTCTGCTTATGCAGTTGACCATACCCAATACATGATTGAGCAAAATAAGATTAGTCATGATAATTTCGGAATTCGTTCCACAGGTTTAAGAAATAGAGGCGCAAGCTCTGTTTCTGAAAATGTTGGCTTTGGATATACTGACGCTGAATCCCTTGTTAATGCTTGGATAAATAGCACTACACACCGAAGCGTTCTTGAAGGAAACTATACCCATTCTGGATTTGGAGTGATTCAGAATAACTCAGGAAAATATTTTTTCACCCAGCTTTTTTATAGAAAGTAAATTATCACTTCATATTTTTAGATTTAGCGCTTTTGCCGTACTTTTATACAAACTCATAAAAGTACGGCAATGGCTATTTCAAAACCCTTCAATTTAAATAAATGGATAGAGGATAATAGGGATTTATTAAAACCCCCTGTTGGAAATAAAAACCTCTATGTAGATGCTGAAGATTATATCGTGATGATTGTTGCAGGACCCAATGCGCGAAAGGACTATCATTATAACGAAACGGAAGAATTATTTTATCAATTAGAAGGGAATATCAATGTAATTATTCAGGAAGATGGCCAACGAAAAGAAATGCCTTTAGGCCCAGGAGATATGTACCTACACCCTGCAAAAGTACCACATTCACCTAGCAGAGGGAAAGATTCAATTGGGTTGGTTATTGAGCGCAAAAGAGCTGGAATGGGCTATACAGATGGTTTACTTTGGTTTTGTGACAACTGTAATACAAAACTTCACGACGTATATTTTGAATTACACGATATAGAGAAAGATTTTCTTCCCCATTTTAAAGAATTCTACAATTCGGAAGCATTGCGAACCTGTAAAAATTGCGGGACGGTAATGCCTACAGACCCTAGATTTAAAGGAGAATAGATTTCAGAATTATAGACTAATTTCAAAGTCTTACATCTTTCATTTTCTCTTTGAGAATGACTACCTTTGCGTTTTATTTATAACGACAAAACACACAAAAATATGAGCACTGTTGCAACCTCCTTTGGAATTGGAGAAGCCCTTCAAAAATTAGGAATTCAGGATATAAATTATGGAACTTCTACTGGGAACACTTGGTTGCCAGGAGGTGAAACGATTTCCTCCTTCTCTCCTGTAGATGGAAGTTTAATTGGTAAAGTAACCACAACTTCACAAGAAGATTATGAAAAGGTAATGCAATCGGCTACCCAAGCATTTAAAACTTGGCGGGTTATGCCAGCGCCTCAGCGAGGGGAGATTGTTCGACAATTTGGGGAGGCTTTACGTGAACTTAAGGCTCCCTTAGGAAAGCTCGTTTCTTACGAAATGGGGAAAAGTTATCAAGAAGGATTAGGAGAAGTACAAGAAATGATAGATATCTGTGATTTTGCTGTAGGACTTTCGCGCCAACTACACGGATTTACCATGCATAGCGAACGCCCAGGGCATCGTATGTATGAGCAGTATCATCCACTAGGTGTCGTGGGAATTATTTCGGCATTTAACTTCCCAGTAGCTGTTTGGGCTTGGAATACAGCATTGGCTTGGATTTGTGGTGATGTTTGCGTTTGGAAGCCTTCTGAAAAAGCTCCATTATGCGGAATTGCTTGTCAGAAAATAGCGGCAAAAGTTTTTGAAGATAATAACTTGCCCGAAGGAATTTCTTGTTTAATTAACGGAGATTATCGTGTAGGAGAAATGATGACCACAGATAAACGAGTTCCCTTAATTTCTGCTACTGGATCTACCCGCATGGGGAAAATTGTTGCTAAAACTGTAGGAGAACGCTTAGGAAAGAGCTTGTTAGAATTAGGTGGAAATAATGCTATTATTGTCACTCCAGATGCCGATATAAAAATGACAGTCATTGGTGCTGTATTTGGTGCCGTAGGTACCGCTGGACAGCGATGTACTTCAACAAGGCGATTGATTATTCACGAAAGCATGTACGATAAGGTAAAGGATGCCTTAGTCGCTGCCTATGGTCAATTACGTATTGGAAATCCATTAGATGAAAAAAACCATGTGGGACCACTTATCGATACAGATGCTGTTGCTATGTATAACAAAGCGTTAGAAAGAGTGGTAGCCGAAGGTGGAAAGCTGTTGGTTGAAGGTGGTGTTTTGGAAGGTGAAGGCTATGAAAGTGGATGCTATGTAAAACCCGCTATCGCCGAAGCTAAGAATTCTTTTGAAATTGTACAGCACGAAACCTTCGCTCCCGTTTTATACTTATTAAAATATAGTGGCGATGTTGAAAATGCTATCGACATTCAAAATGGGGTGGCGCAAGGACTTTCTTCAGCCATTATGACCAACAATCTTAGAGAAGCCGAGCGTTTCTTAAGTCACGCAGGTAGCGATTGTGGAATAGCCAATGTTAATATTGGAACGTCTGGAGCCGAAATTGGAGGTGCTTTTGGAGGTGAAAAAGAAACAGGTGGCGGGCGTGAGTCTGGAAGTGATGCTTGGAAAGTATATATGCGCAGACAAACAAATACTATTAATTATACTACCGAATTACCTTTAGCACAAGGAATTAAATTCGATTTGTAATACTATTATAAAGTGATAAACCGCCTTTTCTGGGGCGGTTTTTTTATACTAAAAACTAAAGGGAATCGTTTTTAACCTCATGATAAAACAAATTGTATTATTCAGTTGTTGTTTTCTTCTCTTTGCCTGTGTTCAAAAGGATGATGAGGTATTTTGTACTGAAGAATTTGTCTATGGTCTTTCAATCACCATAACTGATGCAGATTCGGGGGAGGTAATAACTGAAAATATCACGGTTACTGCCACGGATGGAAATTATACAGAAGAATTAATGGCATTTTTCGATTTCACGAATTTTGTTGGGGCGGGAGAACGTCCTGGCACGTATACCATTCATATTTCTGCAGAAGGGTATGAAGAATTTGTTTCCCAACCTATAGAAGTAGGGGCTAACGAATGTCATGTAATTCCTGAAGTAAGAAGTTTTCAAATTCAACCTCTTTAATTTCTTCCTTTTTCTGAAGGATATAATTTGTAAACGGGGTCACTTTGCCACACTTCTTTGGTGTCGACATCAATAACTGAAAGAGGCCCTTTAAAAGCAGCACCGGTATCAATATTCCAAACATTTGCACATTGAAGCGGCACCGTTTCACCCAATCGAGTTACAGGAGTATGCCCAATATAAATTTCTGAAAACAACTTGAGTCGAGTAGGATATTGCGGATTGTCTTTTGAAAGACTTTGATCTAAAGAACAAGCCACTTCCCAAAGCGTCCTATCCCAATACACAAGATTGGGATAATATTCGTTTTGAGGGCCGTGCAAATTGGTAAACCCAGCATGAACAAATAACCTGTTTTTAGAATCGATATGATAGTTTACCAGGTTATGAAAAAATTGAAGATGCTCTTCTATTGCTGAAGAAGAAAAAGCCTCATAACTTTTTCGAGTTTCTCTTCCCCCATGATTGAGCCATAGTGGGTTATCGTCACCGTGCTTCAAATATTTGTAAGTCAATTCATCGTGATTTCCACGTAGATAAATACAATCAAACTTTTTCGAAAATTCAATTAAAAATTGGATGGTTTCAGCACTTTCACTCCAGCCATCCACATAGTCACCTAAAAAAATATACCGGTCGGTATATTTTGGATCAATGAAATCCAAAACTTGCTTAAGTGCCTTTAATCCTCCATGAATATCTCCTACAACGAGTGTTCTCATTGGTTGGCAATAAAAATGATTACCCCTATAATCGTTAGAATAAATAAAACGAAGAAGAAAATCTTCCAAAAAGAATAAGGTCGTTGCCCTGAGATGGCTCCTGTTTGCCCATTGACAAAGAAATTGTAACGCTTATTTTTGTATCTGTAGGCACTTATATACACAGGTAACAGAATATGTTTAAAGGTTTCGTCAGTTAATTTCATGTTTAAAGAAGAAATGCGCTGTGTATCTCCACCAATGTCTCTACATGCCCAACGCTCTGCAATTTTTCGAGCTTCTTTATTAGATTCTATATGTCCTTCTTGCAATGGAATGGTGTATTTTTCGGTGACAAAACCAGCCAAATAACTACTATCAAAAGGCTTTAATTCTATTAAATTCCATCGGGCAACCTTTTGAGGAATGGCTCCAGATTTTTGCTTTGAAGCTTTTATGAGGGTGTCATCCACAAATCCTGAAATATTTCCACTTACTGGAGTCCAACGTGTGCGACGCTCTTGTCGCATACGAGTTACCGTTTTTCCATTTACAGTAGTGGTATACGGAACACTTACATAATAATAATCTCCGCGTTGACCAGTATAATTAGCATATAGTTGTGCGTCGAACGTCCAATAAGGCGCGTACAATCCTTTCGTATTTTGTGGATCTAAGCTCGCTTTTTTTAGCTTGTTAGGCGCCCACCATAATCCCGAAACCCATTTTTGAAAAACTTGGTGCGCTTTGTCTTGAGTCATTTGAAAAGGCAATACGGCGCCTGGTAAAATCCACTCTTCTTTAGTAGCATCTTCAATAACCAATGGAGAACTACAATACACACAATGCAATGATTTGTAGTTTTCCTCAATATGCTGGTTGGCACCACAGTTTTTGCATTGCAACATCGTAATGGCTTCACTATGGGATTGAGACCCCACAGAATCCAAATAAGCCTTAAGTTCTAGTTCTTCAAAACTGCTTTCTGAAAGAGGAATTTCCTGAGTATAATTACAATACTCACATTGAAGCTCTGTAGTGCCTGGAGCATATAACAATTCTGCCCCGCAGTTAACACAGGCTTTTTTTAATTCGGCTTTTTGCTGAGGTTCTGTTTGCATATTTTATAACCCAAAAGGTTAAATTATGCCCCAGGTAATGGAGGAGGTGTACTTCCGCCTAAAAATGCTTTTAACTCTTCTACATCTTTTAAGGCTGTCCAATTTGCCATTCCTTGTTTCCAAACTAAGGTGTCTTTATTTACTGTTCTATTGGCAAATAAAGCGCTTAGTTGTTCCATCGTTACTGGGCCTGCTTGTTGCCCGTTTGCAGCATAAAAATACTGAACCGCAACAGGCATGGGTGGTGGTACAGAAGCTTGTTGTTGATTAGGTGCCTGTTGAGTGCCTCCAGTCATCATGCCGCCCATTTGTTGGGCCATGACAAAGCCCATTCCCATTCCCATTCCAGCACCTGCCGTTCCTCCTTCTTGGTTGGCCGCGGCTTCTATAGCTTTAGCCGTTTTAAATTTGGTAAGTTTATCTAAATCTAATTTGTCAATACGGCTATACTCGAAGATTTCTTTTTTAAGATCTTCCGGCATGGAGACGTTTTCAATAAAGAATTTTTCAAGAGAAATTCCCACACTATCGAACTCGGGTTGCATCACTTCTTTGCAAGTTTCGCTTAGTTCGGTGGTATTGGCTGCGTATAATTCTATAGGTAAATTAGCTTCGCCTACGGTATCTGTAAACCGAGTGGCGATAAGACTTTTTAAGTGTTCGTTGATTTCAAAATTGGTAAAATTATTATCGGTGCCTACGATATCTTTTACAAATTTACCAGCATCACTTATTTTAAAAGCATAGGTTCCAAAGGCTCTAATTTCAACGAGTCCGAAGCGTTCATCATTTAACGTAATAGGGTTTTTGGTGCCCCATTTTTCATCGGTAAACAAATGCGTGTTTACAAAATAGACTTCGGCTTTAAAAGGACTGTTAAACCCGTATTTCCAACCTTTTAATGTGGCAAGAATAGGTAGGTTTTGGGTATTTAAAGTATAGGTTCCCGCGGTAAAAACATCTGCGAGTTGTCCTTCGTTAATAAATACGGCGGTTTGTCCTTCGCGAACAATGAGTTTTGCCCCGTTTTTTATTTCGTTTTGGTAGCGTTCAAAACGATGGCAAATGGTATCATCGGTATAGTCAAGCCATTCGATGATGTCGATAAATTCGTTACTTAGTTTTTCTTTGATTTTGTCGAAAATCCCCATTTTTAATATAATTTATTGTTTAATTATTTTTTTTGTTTCAATTTTTCCATCTAAAGTTTCAACTTTTAAAAAGTAAATACCTGTTGAAAAATGTGAGATATTAATGCTATTACTTTCCGTTTGGTAAGATATAGGTAAAGTTTTTCCATAAATATTATAAAAGGTTAAGGTTTTGATAATTTGATTCCCTGAATTAATAAAAATGTTATCTCTGGAAGGATTTGGAAATACTGAAATATTAGGAGAAATTTTGTTTTTGTTGTTTGATAGTATTTCAACTGATACCGTTTCACAATCTTCTGAAACGGTTACAATCCAAGCCTTATCTATTTCACAGGATGTCCAACATGGTCCTGTATGTAAGGAAAAAATAAATTCATTTTCTGCATTATATATGTTGGTAGCACGAACCTCTTCATTGTTAACTTCAAAGTAAGGTCCCAGATAATTATAAAGAGGGGTGTCAGAATAGCCAATTTCAGAAAATAAAATACCATCTATTGCATCAAAATCATCCATTAAGGCATAAGTATTTAAATAAGGAATGGATGAAGATAAATCGACAATATATTTTGGAGGAGGTTCTACGATACCATATCCTTCTATTTCAAATTGGTATGTTGAGATTAAATTATCTAATACTGGTTCTCCAGAAATTCCGGTATCTAAAAATTGAAATACCCAAGGCGTTTCTTCTGGAATTAATAAAACTATTTTTCCAAAAGGAACATTCTTTGGAAAAAAATTGTTAGTATGAATTTGAAAATAATTGAATAATGAGTCAATGGTTGGATTATTTAGAGATTTTTCATAGATAGCAGACAATTTTTCTAAATAGGGAGTTATCTCACTTTCGTCAAAAATAGGAATATCATAGTTTGGATGACTAGGAATTTCTATAAATTCTCTAAAGAAAAGAGTGTAAGCATCATATTTATAATTTTTTTCAATAAAAGGATTTACACTACATTGAGTATTGCCAGTTAACGATATGAAAAGAGTAAAAAAATGAAGTATATATATTTTCATAAAGTATATATTTCTTTAGTTAAAGATACTAAAAAATTAACTGTATTTTACTTTCCTTAGAATGCGTGTAGCATCTTTAAACGATTGGTATACATCCCCGTTAATTTGTTTCAAAAAATCTTTCGATTCTAGTAATTTTTCAATGGCATCTTCAAAATTATTGAGGTAACAAATAAGATAGGTTGCAGGTAATTTTTCAAGATCACGTTCTTCCCTTTCAGACAAAGGAATGTTTTTTTTCAGTTTATCCAATAGGGCATTATTGGCATTATATATATGATATAAATTGCGTTTGTTGAATTGAGGGGGTTCGAAAATAAGAGTAGCATCCATATGGTACGAACCATTTTCCTTAAATGAAATAGTCACTTCTTCTAACGGATAGTACTTGTAATTTTCGTTTAAACCAAGATGGACATACTCTATAATTTTGAAGGAATCCTCATTATATTCGATACTTATCTCATCTAGGGCCGAATAAAAAAGTCGCACTTGCTCGTTAATAAGTTCAATATCTACTCGAGAATAATAGTTTTGCCCTTTAATGTGTTTCACAAGGCCTGCCCAACAAACCACAAATTGCTCTTTAAAAACTTTGTAATGTGAGGGTAGGTCGCTATGGCGATGATTGATAAAATCAATCACGCCATCCAGTGTGTATTCTATGTTATTTTTAGACTGATTTTCAATGGATTTTACAATTTCAGAATTAACATCCTTAATTTCAATATCGAAATCCTTGGGCATCGAGATACTTCCATCGCGAAGAAATATAGAGCCACCCCAATACTTCCAAATGTTTTTTCGAAGTGATGTTATTTCACCCGTGGGGCGAATAGAAACTAGTCCCACTACTTTGTCAGCTGGAAGATGAGGAAACATAACATTTTCGTAGGCAATTAATGGAGGATTGGTGAGATAGGCGTTCACCAGATTCTGAATTTTACTATCGTCAAAAAAGTCGACACCTGTAATTTCATTCGATTCGTCTTCTGCCCCAATAACTATGTAACTGTTGTTTTTTGGGTTGCTATTACTAAGCGCGCAAATATGCTTTAGAAATTTAGCCTTGCCTTCTTTAGAACCTAAATCAATCTTTCTTTTTTTATCATAGAAGGAGCTCTCATCGTTGTGAGCCAATAGATTTTTGATAAGAAGGCGTTTGTTAATCATATCTATTTCCTGCGAAGGCAGGAATCTTTTCTTTATTTCTTTTTTGCGCTATAGGGACAACGATTATTTTTTATTCACAATGGTTGATGAGGCTTGATCTAAGCACATAACGGTTAAGTCGGCTATATTAACATGGGGGGGACGAGTGACTGTGAACCAAATAATTTCTGCAATGTCTTCTGGTTTTAATGGGGTAAATCCTTGATACACTTTAGAAGCTCGTTCGGTATCCCCTTTAAAACGTACTTCGCTAAATTCGGTTTCAACCATACCTGGATTGATAGCAGCAACTTTAATTCCTTTACCATTGAGGTCAATACGCATTCCTTGGTTAAGTGCATCCACGGCATGCTTGCTTGCACAATAGACATTTCCGTTGGGATATACTTCTTTTCCTGCAGTAGAGCCAATATTGATAATATGGCCCGAACCTCTCTTAAGCATTCCTGGCAAAATGGCTTTGGTGACATATAATAAGCCTTTAACATTGATATCTAACATGGCATCCCAATCTTCAATAGAGCCATCTTGAATGGGGTCTAAGCCGTGAGCATTTCCAGCATTATTCACTAAAATATCAATTTCTGAAAAGGCTTCGGAAAGATTTTTTATGCTTTCGAATACTTGAATTTTATTTCGAACATCAAAATTAAGTATGTAAACTTCGGTATGTTTTTGCAACTCAACTGCAAGATTATCCAGCCTTTCTTGTCTTCGTCCACATAAAATGAGTCGTATACCTTTTTCAGCAAAAATCTGGGCAGTTGCTTTTCCAATGCCAGAGGTGGCTCCTGTTATTAAAGCAGTTTTTTTCATCCCTTAAAAGTAAAACTTCTTTAACTTTTTTTAAAGATAAAAGTTGGTTAAAGTTATTGTTAAGGGGTGTTAAAAGTGTTTTAATCTAGAATTCCCATAATTATGTTTGTCTCACAAACCTAAAATAATAAGAATATGAAAAATGTATTGAAATTCAGTTTAATGATTATGTTATTTACTGCTTTTGTTTCTTGTAAAGATGATGATGACTCTAATATCCAAGGAAGTGCAACTATGTCTGTAAAATTGGTTGATGCTCCAGGTGATTATGAAGCGGTTTATGTAGATGTCCAAGATGTTGTAATTAAATATAACGGTAACAATGATGAAGTTTCAATTGGCGAAATAAATGCGGGAGTCTATAATTTGTTGGAACTCACCGGGGGTATTTCTGTTTTATTAGTAAATGATGAAATCCCAGCAGGAAGTATTAGTCAAATACGATTAATATTGGGTACTGAAAACAGTATTGTGGTAGATGGGGAATCGTATCCTTTAGATACTCCAAGCTCACAACAATCCGGGTTAAAAGTGCAAGTAAATGAAACGATAGAGGATGGAGGCCATTACGATGTAATTCTCGATTTTAACGTGGAAGAATCTATTGTTGCACAAGGGAACGGAGGCTATTCTCTACATCCTGTTATTAGGGCAAGTTTGGCTGTAGACTCAGGAAGTATTACAGGTCTAGTGTTACCTCTTGGAGTACAAACACTAGTTACAGCCTCCAATGGGAATACTATAATTTCTACCTATACAAATGCTCAAGGAAATTATGTGTTACAAGGAGTTCCTGAAGGTACTTACACATTAACGTTGGAAGCAGATGCGAATCTTGGATTACCTCCAATTACCATACCAGATGTAGAGGTTATTGCAGGAGTAGCTACTGAAATGGAAGTGGTAACTTTTCAATAGAATGAAAAGTTTATGAAAAGGGCGCACAAGCGCCCTTTTTTTATGGGACTTTATGACCTTGGCTAGCTACTAAGAGTTGAAACCAATCCACATCGGTTAATTCAATCTTAGTTGCTTCAGCAGCATTTTTAACTCGTTCTTTATTAGTGGTGCCAATAACTGGATGAATTCCTGAAGGGTGTTTCATAATCCATGCCAATACAAGTTGGTCTTTAGTAGCGTTATATTTTTCAGAAAGCGCATCTAAAATATTATGAATTCTATAGGTTTGATCATTTCGTTCCTTAAAAACACTCCCTAACGGACTCCAACACATAGGTGTTATTTTATGCTGAAATAGATAGTCCAATGTGCCATCAAACATGGCATGATGTGCTGTTAATGAAAATTCAATTTGGTTAAATTCAATTCTGTTTTTAGAACCAACTAATTCCATTTGTGAAGGAGTAAAGTTGGAAACTCCAAAACTTTTAATTTTACCTTCAGCAGTTAGTTTTTCAATCGCTTTAGCAATTTCATCAGGATGCATTAATGGACTTGGTCTATGTAAGAGGAGTAAATCTAAATACTCACATTGTAAATCTTTTATCGATTTTTCTGCACTCCAAATAATGTATTCTGCGTCATATTGATAGTGTTTAATTTCATTATTTCTCGTTTTTCCTACATACTGAATCCCACATTTCGAAATAATTTCAATGCTTTCACGATTTATTTTACTTTCTGCAAAGGCATTTCCAAAGGCAATCTCGGTGGTATAATCGCCGTAAATATCGGCGTGATCAAACGAAGTAATACCGCATTCAATATTGTGATGTATGAGGTTAACCATCTCACTTTTAGAAAGTTGCTTTCCCCAAGCACCCCATGTCATGCATCCTTGTATTACTTTTGAAAATTGTGTTTTCATCTGTTGTATTTCAATTTTTTAAAATTAAGGATTTGAATTTATATTAATCTTTGTTAGCCCCTTTATTTATAAGAATTTTTAACCAATTGTTAACAGCAATTTTCATTAGAAATAATCAATTTGCGGGTGATTTAAAACAAACGCTATTCTGAAAAAAGAAAACCATGGAAGAAACAACTACGACTCTGGATATAGGAGCCTTAAATGAGAAAATTGAAAAGGAAAGTGCTTTTGTAGACATTCTTTCTTTAGAAATGAATAAAGTAATCATTGGCCAAAAGCATATGGTCGAGCGATTACTCATTGGACTATTAGGACAAGGACACATTTTATTAGAGGGTGTGCCTGGTCTTGCAAAAACGCTAGCGATTAACACCTTAGCCAAGGCGGTTCACGGAAGTTTTAGCCGCGTTCAGTTTACCCCGGATTTACTTCCTGCGGATGTAGTAGGAACTTTGATTTATAATATGAAATCAAACGATTTCAGTATTAAAAAAGGCCCCATTTTCGCCAATTTCGTACTCGCAGATGAGATTAACCGAGCCCCTGCCAAAGTACAATCTGCATTACTTGAAGCGATGCAGGAAAAACAAGTAACTATTGGAGATGAAACTTTTGTTTTGGAAAGACCATTTTTGGTAATGGCAACCCAAAACCCGATAGAGCAAGAGGGAACGTACCCATTGCCAGAAGCACAGGTGGATCGATTTATGTTGAAAACAGTAATTAAGTATCCAAAGCTAGATGAGGAACAATTAATTATTCGTCAAAACCTAAAAGAAGGGTACGAAAAAATAAACCCAGTGGTAACTCTCGACCAAATTAAAAGAGCACAAGCCGCAGTTCGCGATGTGTATATGGATGAGAAGATTGAAAAATATATTTTGGATATCATTTTTGCTACTAGGAATCCAGAAAAATACAATTTATCAAGTATTAAACCTCTTATTAGCTTTGGAGCTTCACCCCGAGGTAGTATAAACCTAGCTATGGCTGCCAAGTGTTATGCCTTTATTAAGAGAAGAGGTTATGTAATTCCAGAAGATGTTCGCGCGGTCGTTCATGATGTGTTGCGTCATCGTATTGGAATTACTTACGAAGCGGAAGCTGAGAATGTAACTTCAGAAGACTTAATCAACCAAATTGTAAATGTAATTGAAGTTCCCTAGCAGATTAAAGACCAAGTGTTAAGTTAACTTACCAAAAAGCTGAAACCTTTAGCCTGAAAAAAAGTGGATACAAAAGAACTTCTTAAAAAAGTACGAAAGATTGAAATTAAGACACGTCGCCTAAGTGACCATGTCTTTGGTGGGGAGTATCACAGTACTTTTAAGGGTCGTGGGATGACTTTTAGCGAAGTGCGCCAATACCAGTTTGGTGATGATGTTCGAAGCATCGATTGGAATGTTACAGCACGCTATAATGAACCCTATGTAAAGGTATTTGAAGAAGAACGAGAACTCACTATGATGCTTATGGCAGATATTAGTGGTTCAGAATTCTTCGGAACAAAAAACCAATTTAAAAATGAAATTGTCACCGAAATTGCTGCCACATTGGCTTTTTCGGCAATGCAGAATAATGATAAAATTGGTCTAATCCTTTTTAGCGACCAAATAGAATTATTCATTCCGCCTAAAAAAGGAAAATCCCACGTACTGCGTATCATTCGTGAGTTATTGGAATTTCAGCCCAAAAGCAATAAAACGGATTTGGCTCAGGCTTTAAAATATTTAACAAACGTGATGAAAAAGAAAGCGATAGTTTTTGTGCTTTCCGATTTTATTACTGATGGTTACGCAGATACATTGAAAATCGTGTCGGGGAAACATGATGTTACAGGAATTAGAGTGTATGATGAAAAAGAGGAGCAAATTCCAAATTTAGGGATGGTGCAAATGCTGGATGAAGAAACAGGGGAATCCATACTTGTCAATACGGCCTCAAAAGGGGTGAGAATTAAATATCATGCGTACTATCGAGAGCGCGTAGATGCTTATGTAGATGCTTTTAGAAAAAGTGGTGCTGGAATTATTGATTGCCGTGTAGATGAAAGTTATGTAAAAAAACTATTGGGTTATTTTAAAAGGAGAGGATAAATGAAAATGAAGCATTTTATAAATGAAATTTTGTCATTCCGAGCGATAGCGCGGAATCTCTTCTTTATAGTTCCTTTTGTTTCTGTATTTTCTCAGGTCACTTCTAAGGTTGATACTACTTTAATTCGAATAGGTGAAGAAATAAAATACACCATACAAGTGGAAGCAGATTCCACAGATTTGGTGCTTTTCCCAGAGGGGCAAAGTTTTAGTCCGCTAGAAATGATAGAATCCTACAAAGTGGACACCAGTTTTGCCGACGCAAAATTTCGGCTAATAAAAAGGTACGGTTTAACCCAATTCGATTCGGGCTCTTACACTATTCCTGTGCAACGGGTAATGATTAATGATCGAAAATTCGATACCGATTCGGTAAGAGTGGAGGTTAGGGATGTCCCCGTGGATACAACCAAACAGAAGATGTTTGATATAAAACCGGCGATTGATGTAAATGCTTCAGATTTCGACTGGTTAAAACTATTGTATTGGTTGCTGCCGTTTTTGTTTATAGCAGGTTTGATTTATTATTTCTTCCGAAGAAAAAAATTAAAAGAAGAACGAGAGAAGCAGCTTCCGCCTTATGAAGAAGCCATGGTAGCACTTCAAAAATTGGACGCTACAGAATATTTAAAAGAAAATAAAGGCAAGGCTTATTATTCCTCTTTAACTGAAATTGTAAAAAGATACATCGACCGAGAAGTAGATGACAAAGCACTTGAAAGTACCAGTGATGAATTAATAGAGCGATTATTACTTCATAAAGATTCTGGCCATTTCGATTTTGACCAGGAAATGATTCGGAAACTGGATGCAATTCTAAAGCGTGCAGATTTGGTAAAATTTGCGAAGTTTCAGCAGGAACTTTCACAAGCAACGTCCGATAGAAAAACAATTGAGGAAATTATTAACGAAACCCATGAGGCTATTCCCGAACCTACCGAGGAGGAAATGGCAGAGAACGAAGCCTATCTGGAATTACTCGCAAAACGGAAGAAAAGAAAGCAGTGGGTGTATGGAATTTCCTTTGTTATTTCCGCTATAGTTGCTGGATTGGTTGCTTACGGAAGCATTACAGGATTCGATAATTTGAAAGATAAAATCCTCGGAAATGACATGCGAGAAATGGCAGAAGCAAGATGGTACCGAAGTGAATATGGAAATCCTGCTGTCATTATAGAAACCCCAGAAGTTTTAAAACGCATTAGTGATAGTGTAGCGCCACAACTTCAGCAGGCCGTTAAGCAAATGTCTGTTTTTTCTGCTGGAGACTTAAGAGAGGCCTTTTTTATGACAGTTTCCACCATGCAGTTAAATCCCACCAATGAAGAAATAGATTTAAATGCTGCTTTGGATGGGACCTTAATGGAACTTGATAATAGGGGCGCAAAAAATATGATTGTGAAGCGCGAAGATTTTGAAACTGAAAAGGGAATTAAAGGATTAAAAGCCTATGGCGACTTTAATGTACAGGTTTCAGAATCGAGGATGTTGAAAGAAAAAAGTTCTTATGAGTTACTCATTTTTGCACAACAAGGAGGCATACAAACAGTATTATTGGTATATCAAGATGATGGCACCTATGCCGAGCAAATAAAGAATCGAATTATTGATTCGGTAGAATTAGAAATTACTATCGAAGGCGAAAAACAAGAAAAATAATGTTTACCAATTTTGAATTTGTCAATCCGCAATTTTTCTGGCTGTTTTTACTACTGCCTCTGCTGGTTATTTGGCATATTTTAAAACGAAATAAGCAAACGGCATCGCTAAAAATTTCGAGTATTGAAGGCTTCAAAACGTCAAAAAATTGGTTGGCTAAACTACGTCCGTTGTTGTTTGTGCTTCGTTTGTTAGCGTTAAGCGCCCTAATTATTGCGATGGCACGACCCAGAAATGTGGACGAAAGCACTAAAATTAAAACCACAAGTGGGATTGATATTGTAATAGCGATAGATGTTTCGGCAAGTATGTTGGCACGTGATTTAAAACCCAATAGACTTGAAGCATTAAAAGAAGTAGCTGCCCGCTTTATTAATGAACGCCCAAACGATAGAATTGGACTTGTAGAATACGCTGGGGAAAGCTATACAAAAACTCCATTAACAAGCGATAAAAGCATTGTTTTGTCCTCTCTTAAAAGCATATCGTATAACACCATTATTGAAGGAGGAACTGCCATTGGAATGGGGTTAGCGACTTCGGTAAATAGATTAAAGGACAGTCGAGCGAAAAGTAAAGTGATTATTTTATTAACCGATGGGGTCAACAATACAGGTTTTATTGACCCAAGAACAGCAAGTGAATTGGCGGTTGAATTTGGTATAAAAACCTATACTATTGGTTTAGGAACCAATGGAATGGCTGTATCGCCTATTGGAATTTTACCGAACGGGCAATTTCAATACGGGAATGTACAAGTAGAAATTGATGAAGACTTACTGAAAGAAATTGCACAAACCACAGGCGGAAAATACTTTAGAGCAACTAGCAACACGAAATTAGAAGAAATTTACGACGAGATCAACAAACTAGAAAAAACCGAAATAGAAGAATTTAAATATAAAAATTACGACGAAAAATTTCGCCCATTAACACTATTGGCTTTAGGGTTCTTGGGATTAGAATTATTGCTTCGTTACACCCTTTTTAGAAGTTTTGTTTAAACTATGTATCAATTAGAACAACCCATATTTTTTTATGTGCTTTTCGCCATTCCTGTTTTGGTGGTACTCTTTTTATGGGTGTTGGTTTGGCGCAAGCAAACACAACGGAAGTTTGCTGATAGTAATTTATTAAAAAAATTAAGTCCTAATCGGTCTGTATTTAAAGGTATTTTAAAAGTTTTAGCACTTTCATTGGCACTGGCTTGTCTAAGTTTTGCACTAGTCAACCCAAAAATTGGAACCAAAATCGAAACAGTAAAACGAGAAGGGGTGGATGTAGTATTTGCCTTAGATGTTTCAAAAAGTATGTTGGCAGAAGATATTGCACCCAACCGTTTAGAAAAGTCGAAACAACTTATTACCCAAATAATTAATAGCTTGGCAGGCGATCGCATAGGTATTATTGGATATGCAGGGAGTGCTTTTCCCCAGGTGCCAATTACTACCGATTTCTCTTCGGCTAAACTATTTTTAAGCAGCATGGATACCGATATGGTTTCTTCGCAAGGAACAGCTATAACCGAAGCGATTTCAATGGCTAAAACCTATTATAATGATGAAGAGCAAACCAATCGTGTTTTATTTATTATAAGCGATGGTGAAGACCACGAGGGAAATGTTTCAGAAATTGTAGACGAAGCTTCAAAATTGGGAATAAAAATTTATACCATAGGAGTTGGAACGCTACAGGGTGCACCTATTCCAATAAAACGAAACGGAGTACTTCAGTTTTATAAAAGAGACGAAAATAATGAACAGGTCATTACGAGACTTAATGAAGAAACACTTAAAGAAATCGCTTCAAATGCAGATGGGGAGTACATTAACGGTAGCAATACCAAAGAAGTAGTGGAAACCGTAACCGCTATTTTAAATGGAATGGATAAAAAGGAATTTGAAAGCAAGCAATTTACAGATTTTAAAGACCAGTTTCAATGGTTTTTAGGCGGGGCATTATTTTTGCTGATGTTGGATGTGTTATTTTTAGAAAGAAAAACCAGTTGGTTACAGAAGTTGAACTTATTTAATGAAGGAGATTAAGATGAAAAGTATTGTTTTTAAAATAGTTGGGTTGATTCTTTTTTGCTTGGGAAGCCTTTCGGCTCAAGAAAAAAGCAAAGAGCAAATTAAAATTGAAAAAGAAACCTTTAATTATTTGGCTGAAGGTGGCGAAGAACTTTCCAAGGGAGACTTCCCAGATGCCGAAGTAAATTATAGGAAGGCGATTGCAATAAATCCTTCTGAAGAAGTAGGGAAATACAATCTTGGCAACGCTTATTATAATAAGGCTAAGAACGATGAAGCGATGATGCGTTTTAAGCAAGCGGCTTCTATTGCCACCACAAAACCAGAAAAGCACAAAGCATTCCACAATTTGGGGAATACCTTTATGAATGCTAAAGATTATCAAAATGCGGTGGAGGCGTATAAAAATGCACTTCGGAATAACCCAACCGATGACGAAACGCGTTACAATTTAGCTTTGGCAAAAGAAATGTTGGAGAAAAACCCACCAAAAGGGGGTGATGGGGAAGATGATAATAAGGATAACAAGGAAAACGAAGATCAAAAAGAGAACCAAGAAAATAAGGATAATAAAGACCAAAATAAGGACGGAGATAACGAAGAAAAAGAAGATAATAAAGACCAAGGGGACCAAAAGGACGATAAAAAAGAGGGTGACGAAGAAGGAGAAAATGAAAAGCCTCAAGAGCCTAAAAAGGAAAATGAAGGAGATCAACCCAAAGATCAAAAACAGCAACCAACGCCAGGACAAATGTCTCCTCAGCAAATAAAAAACCTTTTAGATGCTATGAATAATGAAGAGAAAAAGGTTCAGGATAAAATTAATGTTCAAAAACAAAAAGGTGCAAAAGTAAAATCGACTAAAGATTGGTAATGATGAGAGCAAAAAATAGTTTGTACTTACTCTTATTTCTGCTTTTGGGAAGCTTCGCACATTCGCAAGTTCAGTTCGAAGCTAAATTAAGCAAGAAAAAGTTAGGGATTAATGAGCGTTTGCGTGTTGATTTTGAAATGAATCAAGATGGCGATAACTTCACTGCACCTAGCTTTGAAGGATTTCGCGTGGTTGGAGGTCCTAACCAAGCCATAAGTAATTCTTGGATTAACGGAAAGCGAAGCTATTCAAAAACCTATTCTTTTTTCTTAGCACCACAGCGCCAGGGTAATTTTACCATAGGGCAAGCTAGCATTGAGATTGATGGGGAGATTTATAAATCACCTCCCGTTTCGGTACAGGTTACTGCGGCAGTAGATATCCCAAAAGACGGCAATAATGCCGACTATCTTGCTAGTGAGAATGTGCATTTGGTCGCTGAGGTTTCTAATGCCAATCCCTATTTAAATGAAGCGATTACGGTGGTGTATAAGCTATACGTTTCTAACGAGGTAAGTATTACGAGTAATTGGAGAGAAATCGATACACCAAAATATGCCGATTTCTGGAGTCAGAATATCGATAACCAGGGTAATTTCAAAATCTATGAAGGAAAGTACAACGGGGAAGATTATCGCTATGTAATTCTTCGTACAACAGTGCTATACCCTCAGAAAACAGGCGAATTAAATATTGAACCACTCACGCTGGATGTTCCTATTGATGTACGTTCAAACAAAAGAGATCTTTTTGGGCGCTTTTTAATGACTAGAGTGAATAAAACCATTTCCGCAGGAAACAGAACCATAACGGTAAAGCCACTTCCGCAGCAAGGAAAACCCGACAATTTTTCTGGAGCTGTTGGAAATTTCAGTTTTAAAGTATCTACCAACAAGACTAAGCTGGATGCAAACGAATCTTTAGAATTAAATGTGACTGTAGTTGGGAGTGGAAATTTAAAATTATTCGATTTACCTTCGGTAACTTTCCCAAATTCGTTGGAGGTTTATGAGCCTATTCGCAATGATAATATTAAAACCCAAACCAGTGGAATGACAGGTACGGTTTCAGAAAACTACACCGTTGTGCCTCAGTTTAAAGGAAATTATCCATTACGCCCAATTAGCTTTTCTTACTTTGATCCTAAAACGGAAACCTATAAAACACTTTCCTCCCAAGAAATAGTTATTGAAGTTGAAAATGGCCCTGTAACAGCGGTAAAAGAACCAACTACATCTAATAGTAAGCAACCTGTTGCATTGGAATCAGATCAATTTAAGGACATAAAGTTAGATGCCAATCTAGAACCTATTCAAAAAGAGAATTTCTTTAAATCGAAGCTATTTTGGGGAGTTATGGCCGCTCCTTTCATAGTGATTCCTTTATTTATTTTAATTGGTAGAAGACGTAGAGCAAGATTAAATGATGTGGAAGGGAACAGGCTAAGACACGCCAATCTTTTGGCTAAGAAATATTTGAGTGAAGCGAAAAAGAATTTAAACGATAAAGACACCTTTTACGAATCGTTAGAGCGAGCGCTCCATAATTATTTAAAAGCAAAATTGAATATTGAAACTAGCGAAATGTCTAAAGAGCATATTTCAAAATTATTGGGGGAAAGAAATGTGAATACAGAAGTGGTGTCCCAATTTATTGGGTTATTAAAAAGCTGTGAATTTGCTCGTTACGCAGGAGTATCACAGGGTTCTATCCAGAAGGACTATGACACGGCGGTGCAGACCCTTTCAAGTATTGATAAACAATTTAATTAATTTTTGGTGATGAAAAAGATGATTTTTATAGTAGTTTTCTTCATTTCTCTTACTGGGAATACTCAAAATAATGGTTTTTTTGAGCAGGGAAAAGAGCAATATAGAGCTGAAAAATATCAAGAAGCTATTAATAATTGGATGAAGGTTATTGCCAATGGAGAGCATTCTTCAGCATTGTATTTTAACATTGCCAATGCGTATTATAAACTTAATCAAGTTGGACCAAGTATTTATTATTATGAAAGGGCGCTTCAACTTTCACCCAATGATTCAGAAATAAAAAACAACCTAGTTTTTGCGCAGAATGCAACCGTAGATGCTATTGAGCCCTTACCTCAAACCCTATTTGCAAAATGGGATGCAAAGCTCTCCAAGCTTTTAACTTTTAATGGGTGGGCTTGGACCAGTGTAGTTGCGGTAATTTTATTTACGCTGTTGTTTTTAGGGTATTATTTTTCGTACCAATCACAGAGAAAAAGGATGTTTTTTCTAGGGTCACTTCTTTCCATATTTGTCATTTTAACTGGTTTAATTATGGCCTTTAGAACCTTTCATAAGGCCGAAAACCAAAAGGAGGCTATTGTTTTTACGGAAGTTTCAGAAGTAAAGAATGAGCCTCGATTGAGTAGTGAAACGGCATTTAAATTACACGAAGGGGCTAAGGTTAGTATTCAAGTAATTGAAGATAACTGGTGTAAAATTCGGTTAGCAGATGGCAAAGAGGGGTGGATTCTGCATGAAGACATGAAAGAACTTTAATGTTTTATTAATAAATTTCTTTACTTTTAAAGGTAAATTAGCCAAAATAATATTTTTGAAATCAAAAAGCTTTTTTTTCCTATTTCTTTTTGTTGGGTTTCTATTAACCCCTACCACATTACTTATCATCGATGAACGGGTGGACACTACCTATGTTTTTTCGATGACGGAGGAAGAAAACAATAAAAACGTTGAGCAATTAGCATCTATGTTTAAAGTAGTATATATTTCGACTTTTGATGAATTTGCTATTTATAAATCTTCGTTGGAGAAAATGGATTCAAAAAATAAAAATTTAAATCTCTCCAAGATTTATTTTGAAACAATCTCCCCCCCTCCAGAATTTTATTAGGATTTTTCAATTAACTTTTCAATTTGCCGTATTGGCAACTAACCTTATTTAAAAAAGCATTTTTATGTTTAAAAATATATTTACAAATTTTCGAGGAAATTTTTTAGGTGGAATCACCGCAGGAATTGTAGCATTACCATTAGCTCTTGCATTTGGGGTGCAGTCTGGATTGGGACCTAGCGCCGGGCTTTATGGCGCTATTTTTATTGGATTTTTTGCCTCTCTTTTTGGAGGCACTAACACACAAATATCTGGGCCAACAGCTCCTATGACGGCCGTTTCCATGGTTATTATTGCAGGAATTATAGCCGCCAACGAAGGAGACATAGAAAAGGCATTGCCTTATATATTATCTGTTTTCCTTTTGGCAGGGCTATTTCAAATAGGACTGGGGCTTACAGGGATTGGGAAATACATAAGGTATATTCCTTACCCGGTTGTTTCAGGATTTATGACTGCCATTGGTGTAATTATTTTAATTACCCAAATTCTTCCCTTAGTTGGATATTATACTAAGGATGATACTGCCTATATAAATGAATTTAAACCACAAGCAGAGGAAGTACTTTTGGACAAAATATTAAAAGATGAGGCTGGTGAAGGGATTTTGGTTTTAGAAGATTTTAAGGAAACCGTTAAACGAGCCGAGAAAATAACAGAAGAGGAGATTATGGCAGAGTCTACGACGCTTGCAAAAAGTGCAAGTTCAGGTGTAATAGGAACCATTAAGACACTTCCTAGGGCAATGAGTAATATAAATTGGTTAGAATTAATGCTTGCATTGTTAACCATAGCTATCATTTATGGGTTTAAGTATATCACTAAGAAAGTACCCAGTACTTTGGTAGCACTATTTGTGGTTTCCTTTGGGGCTTATTTCTTAAAATTGGATTATCGTCCTATTGAAGAGATCCCGGCAGGTATTCCACTGCCCAACTTCGAAATATTCACCGAGTTTAGTTTTGCGGCCCTATCACCTTATATACTTACAGCGTTAACACTTGCCTTTTTGGGGGCGATTGATTCCTTGCTCACATCTGTAGTTGCGGATAATATGACAAAAACCAAACACAATCCTAATCAAGAGTTAGTAGGTCAAGGTATAGGAAATAGTATAGCCGCTGTTTTTGGAGGTATTCCTGGCGCAGGAGCTACTATTCGCACAGTCGTGAATATAAATGCTGGGGGAACTACAAAACTTTCTGGGATGGTTGCCGCGATACTCTTACTTGTTGTTTTACTCGCAGCAGGACCTGTAGCATCTCAAATCCCTGCAGCGGTTTTAGCTGGAATTTTAATAACCGTGGGTATTGGAGTTATGGATTATAGAGGGTTAAAAGCGATTCCTAAAATGGAAAGAACTGAAGTCGTTGTTATGTTGGTGGTTTTAATCCTATCGGTGTTTTGGAATTTAGTTTATGCCGTTGGTATAGGATTTGTTTTAGCAGCCGTAATTTTTATGAAGAAAATTGGAGATGTAACAGCAGTAAAATCTAAAGTGGTTCAATTGGATAAGGCAGACGAATTGAATTTACCATGGAAAGATGAGGTAAACTTCCCAGTAGAATTAAAGCCTAAAGTATTTGTAAAAAGATTAAAAGGCCCACTATTTTTTGGATATACCTCAGACTTTCAAGAGTTATCCAAGGAAATTCCGTCGCAGGCAAGCCACGTAATTATTAGAATGGCGGAGGTGCCCTATATTGACCAATCGGGTCTGTATGCCATGGAAGAAGTACTTTTGGATTTAAATCAGAGAAATATTCAGCCTATTTTCGAAGGGCTTCAGGAACAACTCCAAGCCAAAATGGAAAGTATTGATATTATTCCAGATTTGGTGCCAAAGGAATGCTTGTTCCCAGATTTTAAATCTGCCATGGTCTATATTAAAGAAGTTGTTACCAAGGATAAATAAGGATTATTCAGTACCATTATTATCTTCAGTCTCAGGGGTTTCAGGAATAATTTTCTGAAACTCCTCAAGGACTGTTGGCAATACCCAAGGAGCAATAGATTCAATGTAGGGGTATATAGTTGAATTTGTTTTTTTCTCCTCAGAAACTATATAACCCGTAAGATTGGATGAATTAAAAAAGAGAAAGACGACGCTTAAAATAAATGCATATTGAAGTGTTGAAAATACACCCCCCAAAAGTTTATTCAATAATCCTAAAGCGGTAAAATCTGCAATTTTGGTTAAGAATTTTCCAATAAAATTCAAGACAAAAACAATGAGCAAAAACGTAACCGCAAACGAAGCCCATTTGGTTGTTTGTTCGCTCCAATCGAACCATTTGGAAATATATTCACCCGCATAATCTGAAAAATATACCGCACCATAGACTCCAGCGACCAAACCAATAAGCGAAGTAAGTGTTACAAAAAGCCCCTTCTTAAAACCAGAATAAAAGGCGAGAAGTAAAATAACTCCTAAAATGATATCTACACTATTCATACAATAGACTACTAGGGGTAAAGATACTATTTCTTATAAATTATAAGTAAATACTCTTACTTTTGCACCCAATGGCTAGAGACGAACAATTAAAAATAAAATGGGAAGCAGTGGTCGAGCTGCTAAGTAACCGTTTTGCGGATGGCGATCGACTGGATTTAGATGCTATCATATACCTTGTAGGGCTGCAGGAGTTAGGGCAATTACACCGTAAATTCAAAAAAGATGAAAAAGTAAACCTCATGCATATTGCCATTTGTAGATTACTTGAGCCTTTTGGCTACTACGAGTTTGATTATTTTGATGAACAGGGATGGCCTCACTATAAAATTTTGGAGCAATTGCCCCCTTTAAAGGCTGGGGAGCAAAGTGTCCTTATGAAAGAAGCCATTGTATTGTACTTTTTGGAAAAGAAAGTCATCGATTAATTCTTCAGAAAGCACTATTTTTGTGACCTACAACCGATAGGATGTTATGATTGATAAGATAAAAGAACATATTGCCGAAGTTGAAGCATTTACTGCAAAGACTAAAGAGGAGGTTGAATCTTTCCGAATAAAATACCTAGGAAATAAAGGACTTTTAAAAGAGTTTTTTGCCGAATTTAAAAACGTGGCAAATGACCAAAAAAAGGAATTTGGACAAACCATTAATACCCTAAAAAGTAAAGCAGAAGAAAAAGTAAATACTTTAAAGGAATCCTTTGAAGGGAAAGAAGAAATACAAGGGGTGTATGGCGACTTATCACGTCCTGGAGAACCTATTCCTCTGGGGTCTAGACATCCAATCTCACTTACAAAAAATAAAATCATCGAGATTTTTTCAAGAATAGGATTTAATGTTTCTGAAGGACCTGAAATTGAAGATGATTGGCACAATTTTACAGCTTTAAATTTGCCAGAATACCACCCAGCAAGGGATATGCAGGATACATTTTTTATTCAAACAAAACCAGATATTTTATTGCGCACGCACACCTCTTCGGTGCAAGTGCGTTATATGGAAAACAACAAGCCGCCTATAAGAACCATTTCTCCCGGTCGAGTATATAGAAACGAAGCAATTTCGGCACGTTCGCATTGCTTTTTCCATCAAGTAGAAGGATTATACGTGGATAAAGGCGTAAGTTTTGCCGATTTAAAACAAACGCTTCAATATTTTACCACCGAAATGTTTGGCAAGTCAAAAATAAGACTTCGCCCTTCCTATTTCCCTTTTACTGAACCGAGTGCAGAAGTGGATGTGTATTGGGGACTAGAAACTGAAACCGATTACAAAATGACAAAGGGGACAGGATGGTTAGAAATTATGGGTTGTGGGATGGTGGATCCCAATGTTCTTGAAAACTGTGGAATTGATTCGGAAGAATATTCGGGCTTTGCCTTCGGCATGGGAATTGATAGAATCGCATTACTGCTTCATCAAATTCCAGACATTCGAATGTTAAGCGAAAATGACATTCGCTTTTTGGATCAATTTAAAAGTTCCCTTTAATTTTGTGAGAAAGGATATTGAAATACCCATTGTTAAGGATGTTTATGTAGTAGCGGTTCGCGAATACAATGAGGATTTTAGAACCTATGATTGGAATGTCTATATTATTAATAATGGAAATGATCCTTTAGAAACCGTTTTAATTGTTTCTGAAGGAAGCGACGATACCCAAACCACATCTCGAATGAGACATTCCTTAAAGTTACTTCCTGCAAAAAGCTATGCCAAAATTGAATTTTTGGAAGACAGCGTTTTACCATTGAATAATTACTTCACCATTTCCTACTTTATTGAAAATAAACTCTTCGATAAACGATATGAGTTTCCTGCTCATTGTATTATTGAAGAAAATGCGGTTACCATTCCGGTTATGAAAACTGTAGGTGTTATGGCAAGATAATTATAACACCTTTTTAAAACACAAAACCCCCTCCATTGTTGGAGGGGGTTTTACTATTAA